>PJUI01000025.1_pt1 | contig 336646 bp, 278 predicted proteins | sample 1512201 | NCBI WGS metagenome assembly PJUI01 (sample SAMN08177670, study PRJNA422409) | Feces metagenome, whole genome shotgun sequencing project. | isolation source: Chicken feces (2) enriched on wood chips | host: Gallus gallus | place: USA: Madison | collected 2015-01-15
CGGCAGCCGTTCCGCAACCGTCGCTACCCTGCAACTGTCACTGCCCGACAGTGGTATGGTGCATCACCAGTAGCCCTTAAACCAAATGCTCCCTTATTGATAGCCGCAAGCTGCAGGATGAGTTCTGGATAATCGGACCGCGGCATGATCAGAACAGTTGAAAATGTTGCTGAACCCCCTTTACCTCCGCTGACCCGTTAACACTATCTCGCCTGACTAAACGTACCCCTGATATATGTATACCAGCAACCACTTCATGATTCGTGGATAAAGTTATCCCGCTTCTATCCTTATCCGTATCACTCTCGTTAACCTTTTCTACGAGATGCTTACTATATGGGCTGGTTGACCTGCAACATTCTTATTGGACAATCGTTTGCATTCCAGAATCACTTTTTTACTTCGAATTACTATTGTATTATTGTTATGTTAATTTAATGCATTATAAATCATACGCATGAAGATATCTATTTGGAGCACAAAAGCCCGTGTCAGTTTATTGATGGGATTGGCTTCTCCTTTTATTTTTCAACCCACTCGAGTTGATGCCAAAACAAGTACGATAAACTATTTCAATACAGCGAACCTGGATAACGGAAGCCGTATTATCGCTATTCAGAAAATTAATCCGACAACAGTCGAGATTGTATACGATAATGGGCAACGAATGACGTTGGATTTCTACGGTGATCATATTTTTAGAATGTTCCAAGATGTTCATGGTGGTATTATTCGTGATCCCGAAGCAAAACCTGAGGCAAAGATCCTGGTAGAGCAACCTCGGAAGGCTGTCAACGGACTTGATGTAAAGGATGAAGGTAATAAAGTTAGCGTCTCCACCAACGATATCCTTTTCTCGATGGACAAACAGACCTCGCAGTTTAGTATCCTCAATCGCAAGACCAATAAAATTGTCATTGAAAGTTTAAAACCGATTGCTTTCCAAGAGAAACAAGTCAGTCTTGAATTGAAGGAACAGACGGACGAATATTTCTTTGGCGGTGGCGTACAAAACGGGCGTTTTTCACATAAAGGGAGAACAATTGCCATCGAAAATCAGAATAGCTGGACAGACGGCGGTGTTGCTTCCCCAACTCCTTATTACTGGTCTACCAACGGTTATGGCTTTATGTGGCATACTTTCAAAAAAGGTAGTTATGCATTTGGTGCCAAAACTAAAGGGACCGTCAAACTGACACATGATACAGACTACCTCGATGTCTTTTTTATGGTTAATGACGGCATAGTTCCTTTGTTGAACGATTTCTATCAATTGACAGGCAATCCTATTCTCTTACCAAAATTTGGCTTGTATGAAGGACACCTCAATGCTTATAACCGCGATTTCTGGAAAGAAGATGAAAAAGGTGTTTTATTTGAAGATGGCAAGCGTTATAAGGAAAGCCAAAAGGACAATGGCGGTATCAAAGAATCTCTAAATGGAGAAATGAATAATTATCAATTCTCAGCGCGTGCTGTAATCGACCGTTATAAGGCACATGATATGCCTTTGGGCTGGATCCTTCCTAATGATGGTTACGGTGCTGGTTATGGCCAAACGGAAAGCTTAGATGGAAATATCAAAAACTTGAAAGAGTTTGGGGATTATGCGCGTAAGAATGGTGTGGAAATCGGTTTATGGACACAATCTGATCTCCATCCCAAAGATAGTATAAGTGCGCTATTACAACGTGATATCGTCAAAGAAGTACGTGATGCCGGTGTGAGAGTCCTAAAGACAGATGTTGCCTGGGTGGGTCCAGGATACTCATTTGGTCTCAATGGCGTAGCGGATGTGGGGCATACCATGCCTTATTATGGGAACAATGCCCGTCCATTTATTATTTCATTAGATGGTTGGGCAGGTACACAACGTTATGCTGGTATTTGGTCGGGTGACCAGACTGGAGGGGTATGGGAATACATCCGGTTTCATATACCGACCTATATCGGTTCGGGGCTTTCAGGTCAGCCCAATATCACTTCCGATATGGACGGAATCTTTGGTGGTAAAAACTTTAAGGTCAATATCCGTGATTTTCAATGGAAGACATGGACGCCCATGGAACTTAATATGGATGGCTGGGGATCGAACGAAAAGTATCCGCATGCATTGGGAGAACCGGCTACTTCGATTAATCGTTTGTACCTGAAATTGAAATCACAATTGGTTCCCTATAGCTATAGTGTAGCCAAACAAGCCATAGACGGACTTCCCATTATTCGGGCCATGTTTTTGGAGCAGGCAAATAGCTATACGCTCGGCAAGGCAACACAATATCAATACCTCTATGGCCCTAATTTTCTTGTAGCACCGATATATCAGGAAACTCGTGTTGATGAGAAAGGAAATGATATCCGGAACGGTATCTACCTGCCGGATGGTGAGTGGATTGATTATTTTACCGGTGAAAAATACAAGGGCGGCCGCATTATCAATAATTTTAATGTGCCTATCTGGAAACTACCAGTCTTTGTTAAAAATGGTGCTATTATTCCAGTGACCAATCCGAATAATAATGTACAGGAAATCAAGAAAGATCAGCGTATCTATGAAGTGTATCCTTACGGAAATTCGAGCTTTGTTGAATACGATGATGATGGGAAGACGGAGGCGTATCGTTATGGTAAGGGGGTAAATACAACGATAACTTCGAGCCTTAACAATAATAATGTATTGGTGACGATCGCTCCAGCGCAAGGTGAATTTGATGGATTTGAGAAAATGAAGTCAACTGAAATCCGTTTTAACGTGAGCAAAGCACCGAAGAAATTAACAGCAAAGGTCAATAGGAAAACGATCAAGCTTAAGGAAGTGCGTACACTAAATGAATTTAATGCTTCTGAAAATGTATACTTTTACGATGAACAGCCCAACTTGAACCAATTTGCTACAAAAGGATCGGAATTCGAAAAAGTACCTTTGATCAAGAATCCATTACTGTTGGTGCGAATTGCTAAACAAGATATATCCTTAGCGTCAATCGAAGTGCAATTGGATGGATTCGAATATGCTCCTGTAGACAGCTATTTGGCTCAGACAGGTTCTTTAACATCGCCTACGGCTGTCATAACTGATCAAAATACACAAGCTTATACCTTAACGCCAACTTGGGAAAAGGTCGCAAATGCCGATTATTATGAGATCGAATTCAATAATCTGATCTATTCAACCATTAAAGACAACCAATTGCTGTTTGAAGGATTGGCCGCAGAAACGGACTATCAGTTTAAAATAAGAGCCGTCAATAAAGCCGGTGTTTCAGATTGGAGTACATTTGCTGCAAAAACAAAGGCGAACCCATTGGAATTTGCTATTGAAGGGATCAAGGCTGAGACTTCTGTGGATAATCAGGGCGGTAATGGTATCAACAAGTTGTTCAATTATGACGAAGGGGATATGTGGCATACCAAATGGGGACAGACGGCAGTGCCGTTCGATATGACCTTAGATCTGAAATCTGTCAATCAACTGGATAAGTTCGAATATCTTCCAAGGACTGATGGTGGAAATGGTATTATTTTAAAAGGAAAGGTATTCTATAGTAATGATAAGAATACCTGGACAGAAGCAGGTAGCTTTGACTGGAAACGTGATGGCGAAATGAAACGTTTTGATTTTGGAACTCATCCGGTAGCCCGATTTATCAAGATTTCTGTTTCTGAAGCTGTGGGAGGATTTGGTTCCGGCCGGGAACTATATGTCTTTAAGGTACCAGGATCGTCAAGCTACTTGCCGGGCGATATCAACAACGATAGACTGATCGATCACAATGACTTAACTTCGTATATTAACTATACAGGATTGCGTTTGGGAGATGGTGATTTTGAAGGTTATGTTAGCAATGGTGATGTCAACAAGAATAATTTGATTGATGCTTATGATATTTCTAATGTTGCTGTTGTGATCGAAGGTGGTGCAAAACCAGTAAAAGAAGAAAAGGTAGCCGGTAAGTTAAAATTGGTTCCCTCAAAAACAAGCTTGAAATCTGGAGAAACCGTAGAGATCATTGTGAGCGGTGAAAATCTCAAAGCTGTCAATGCACTGAGTTTTGCGCTCCCTTACAATCAAGGGGATTTTGAATATGTTGGTATCGAACCTGTACACATGAAAGAAATGAACAATTACAGCAACGACCGTCTTCATACCAATGGAAGTAAGACGCTGTATCCGACCTTTGTGAATTTAGGTAATAAGGAAACCTTAAATGGAACGGAAGTCTTATTTAAGATTAAATTAAAAGCCAAACGCAATACCAGCTTTAATTTGAAAGCTATTGATGGTGTGTTAGTAGACAAAAAGCTGAATTCTGTCAGGTTTTAAAATCGCTATTTAACAGAACGGGGAGCTTTATAGGCTCCCCGTTCTGTTAAATAATTTATGCAAATAGCAATGTACGCTAATCCAATGTCATGCTGAGATCCATTAGTAAGATTTCAGTGTCTGCGGAAGTTGATTTCAGACTGATTTCCGAAACATCCCAAATTCCAAATCCATCTCTGGTTTCTAGCGTTTGTCCTTCGACAGTCACGCTACCTTTGATCACAAAAATATAAACACCATTGCCGGTCTGTTTGATCTGGTATGTTGTTTCGATGTCCTTGTCAAAATGGCCCATTGAAAACCAAGCATCCTGGTGAATCCAAACCCCTTCATCGTCCGGATTTGGAGAAAGAATTTGTTGAAATTTATTCTGTCTTTGTGCTATATCAAGGGTAATCTGATCATATCGCGGGTTCACATTGCGTTGATTTGGATATACCCAAATCTGAAGAAATTTGACTGCCTGATCTGTATTCTTGTTGTATTCACTGTGTATAATACCCGTTCCAGCGCTCATGACCTGAATATCTCCTTTCCGGATAATCGCTTTATTCCCCATGCTATCTTCGTGTTCTAGATCACCTTCCAACGGAATACTGATGATTTCCATATTGTCGTGGGGATGTCTGCCAAAACCTCTTCCTCCAGCTACTGTGTCATCGTTGAGTACTCGTAATACACCAAAATGCATGCGTTCGGGATTGTGATAATTGGCAAAACTAAAAGTATGATTGCTTACTAACCAGCCATGATCTGCATGCCCACGGGTAGATGCCTTATGAAGTACACTATGATTTTCCAATTTGTCTGAATTAAAGTTTACATTTTCCGCATCCAAAGTCTCCAAGGGTTCTATTTCGTCAATATCATTCTTTAAGATATCAGCTGAAGAAACTGTTGATGCAAATATTCCGGAGCCTAAAAGGCCTTTTTTTATAAAGTTCTGTCTGTTCATGATCTTGTATTTATTAGTCAAAATTAGCCTTTTAACTGCCGATTTTCATTGAACTAGTTCAATAAAGACAGGGCTTTCAGTAGTTTTCAATAACTATTTTAAATCGGGCCATTTTCGGTGTTGGGAATTTAATTAAACAGGTAGCAATTCGGGAAACAGGCTATACACTTCATTTTTTAATAGTCCGCTTCCGCCGCCATAATGTTTAATGAGGCCAATGGAATAAGTGAGACGTGATAGATGATCTGTTATCTCGCGCTCGTCCTCTGGCGAAAGGCCCGAACTCAATAATAATACATCTACCGGTTCATCTATCAAATGCTGTTTACAAGCGCTGAGATCCTGTTGTATAATTGCGTTCCATGTGGGGGTAAGTTCAATGATCCTCTTGAGTGTCAGAAGAATTTCTTCATTCTTACCAAATATGACGAAAGTTAAAGCTCTCATTGTGGGTATAAATTTTTTATAATTCCAGGTATTTATCCTGTTTCTGTATTAAGGATTAGTGCTGATAACCGTATTGACAACCGCATTGCCCTTTAAGATTTTTGAAATGGGACATTCTTCAGCAATTTGCAGGAGACGTACCCGTGTGTCCTCATCGAGGGCTTGCCCAAAAGCTATTTCGCGGTCAAAATAGGTGACAACCTGTCCTTTTTCAATTTTGAGATACATATTGGAGCTAACTGAAATATCTTGGATATCAAGTTCTTTTTTATCGATGTACATGCGTAAAGTCGCTAACGTGCACGATACCAGCGATGAGATTAAAAGTGTATAGGGATCGGGCCCAAGATCTTTTCCGCCGAGCTTTTCCGGTTCATCCGTAATAAATTCTCCGTTTCTCCATTGGATAGTGGTCTTATATTTCTGTGCGCCGATATGGCCAACGACAGGATTTTCCAATATATACTTCATGTGGATGATATTTGTATTTGTAATACAACAAAAATAAGTTTGAATCGGTTCATTTTCATTGATGTAGTTCAATAAATATAACAATTTTAAACAATCGGATCCATATAGGAAAGACAGTAGATCAAGTGAATTTTTGTTAAGGGATAAAAGATGTTGCCGCGGAAATAATAAGTAATGATTGATTTCAATCGCATAAATTTTCTTACTTTTAGCAATCGAATACGCACAAATTTTTAAGGGATTTTATTTTAATATTTGGTTTATGATGAAGAGATTATTACTTGTCGGATTTTTTGCTGGTGTAACCCATTTTATGGCTTTCTCACAGTCCCATGAGCTTCGCGTGGGCGTTACTTCTGGCGTGTCTAACTTTACTGGATCGGGAAGCGAAGCCAAAAGTATGTTGAATGGATCTACACAGCAGGACTATTATACCAATAATCCCTATGGAAAAAAATATGGAATAAACATCGGCGGTGCTGTAAACTACCGTTATGTTTTTGCCAACAACCTGATACTGGGTTTGGAAGGTGCATACGAAAGATTGCAGACAAAAATCGATCTGGAGGGTAATGAATTTATGAACGGAAGCCGGGGGCAAACCAGGCTCAATCAGCAGTTTATCAATTTTAATCCTTTCGTTGGCTATCGTGTCTTTTTTGAACCGATGACAATGGATATTCAACTTGGTTTGGATGTTGCTAAAACATTGAGCGTCAAAGAGGACGGTAGTATTGAAGATAAACAAGGCAATAAAACGAGTTTCGACCATGATAGAGGTAAAGTCGTTGATCTGGATCTGCGTCCACGTTTGCAGTTTAATGTGAACTACGAACGCTATACAGTTTTTGCGGGTTATTCATGGGGATTGAAGGATTATAATAATGGGCTGCTTGGAGCTGATCCCGGTGCTGCACGATTAAATGTGTTCCGCTTGGGTTTACAGTATCAGCTTTTAACGCCGATATTTAAAAATGACTAAGGGTAGAATTGAAGCATTCAGTGATGGTGTACTGGCCATCATTATAACCATTATGGTACTTGAACTAAAAGTACCGGAGGGCTTTACTTTTGCGAGTCTCAAACCATTATATCCCAAAATTATCTCTTATATCGTTAGTTTTGTTTATGTTGGACTCTATTGGAATAATCATCATCACCTATTTCAGATCGTAAGGAAAGTGAATGGTAAGGTTCTTTGGAGCAATTTAAATCTATTATTTTGGCTTTCGTTGATGCCAGTTACTACGAATTGGATAGGTGAATCTCATTTTGAAAGAGATCCGATCATTGCTTATGGCGTTGTCCTTATTATGTGTTCCATATCATATAACATCGTGGAGTATTTTGTAATCCAAATAGAAGGGGAGGATTCGGTACTCAAAAAAGCTGTTAAATCAAAGACAAAGGAGTATATTTCAACTGCATTATATTTTATGGGGATAGGTCTGTCTTTTATAAATCCTTATATAAGTTTGCTGCTCTTCGGAACCGTGGCTATTATGTGGCTTATACCCGACCGTCGTATTGAGAAGGAACTGCGGAATCAATAGTTTTTCAGTTCCAATGTTTTAAGGATAAACAGCACGCGCTCTGCTACTGTGATTTTTGGAACCTCGATGGTTTCATAACCCAGTTTCTCATAAGTATCTTTCATCACTTTAAAGGTATCTTCGGCTTCCTGCCATGTTTGCTTCCGTTCGTTGTCATTTTCATAGATGTCAGCCCATGGAGGTAAGATAAATACTTTTTTGTAATAACTACGCTTCTTCGCTTCTCGAAGCAGTTGCCTTTCGATCACGAGATTCTCCATATCGATATAGGCCAATGTATCTGGAATACCGCGATCAAAAAATACATACTGATCTACGTTTTTGCTTAGCTGTCGTTCGTAGCTAATACAAGAAGCCGTCAACATCAGCTCTGCGTAATGAAGTTTATTTTTCCAGGGCAGTCCGTCACCGGCAGTCTCTAATTGTTCTTTGATGATCTGACGGGCATCTTCTGGTACGGTGCTGAATCCCTGCCTTTGCAACGCAGTTAATAATGTTGTCTTACCGACGCCAGGACCTCCTGTCAGGACGATAAAATTAGCTGTTTGATACATACGATTAGTTTGTTATAGTTTTCAGGAATGAACGACCAAAGCTGGTTGGTTATTCAGTTAATAATCCAGCCAAAATTCTATAAACCAGCAGGAATTGTTGAGAGAAGACTAGCTATATTGTTTAGCGATTTTCTTTTCGGGTTCTACATAGAACATATACAGAAAAAAAAGAAATACATATTCGAGCGGTTTCATCACCATGTAGGTCCTATTTGACGCCTTGACGGAATTGATTTTTACAGAGATATTGTAACCGTATTTATCGTAGCAATGCCTTACAAAGCGATGTACTGCCGGGGATAAATCGCTCAGAATTTCTTCAAAAGCGTTGGCAATTTGAAGCTGTCTATTGACAATAATGGTGTAGCCATGTCTTTTGCCTAGCCGTAAGGGTTTTACAAGGGCTGGATCTCCTTTTGCCGCAACAGTACAGAGATAATGTCCCTGATGATCAAGAATAGGAGGGTGCATTTTTTGTGAAAATGCCCAAGTCGTCGTTTCGGTGAATACTTTCACCAATGAATCATGATCTTGTCCAAACAAAATAAGAATAATTGTACATAATAAAAAGATCGGGATCAAAAATAGGAACGCCCAGATAGGAAGATCGACCTTTGAAGCGAGTAGACTATTCATTTTATTAAGGGCAGTGCTGGAATAAGTTCTGCCTAAGGCGTAGACCTTCTCTTCAAGGATGACTTTACGGATTAATCCAATCCCTATAATAAGGCAGCATATTGGTGTAAAAATAAAGTATAGCGTACCTTCATTGCCGATATACATATCCAATGTGGAGGTATCGTGATGGCTGACCTGAATGAGCACAAAGACACTGATGATACTCCCAATTAATAACATGATAAGCATCAGAACAAGTGGAATGGGTGGGATTTTTCGGCCTCTTAACCAGATTGCTACTGCTGAGCTATTAAATGCGATGAAATAAACCAGCAGGGATAATATATGTTTTCCGCCGAAAGGGATATAGCAGTCGCCATCCACAGGGTCTACAGCCTGGTTAAACTGGCTTGAATGAAATAATAGACCAACCCCGGCAACCATTAATGAAATAAGATAAGCGACGATGACGGCATATTCAACAACTGATATTTCCTTATGCTGTTTCTTGACAATAGATCGAAGCAGATATACAAATCCGACAAGGGCGAGAATAATTAGAAGAAGGATAATAATCATAACGGTATAAGTAGCTATAAAGCTAAAGCAAATATCGTAAAATCATTTTTTTTAAATCACATTCAGATTTTTTAAATCACATTCAGACTGCTCTAAGTTTTAAAAAAGTTGACATTAATCTTTACCAAATAATCTATTCCAAAAGCTCTTTTTTTTGCTAGGTCGGGAAGTCGGTATTGTTTCAAAATTTTGAGGGTCGACATGAATGGTTTCAGTTTTGACATTGGGTAAAATTTCATTTTCAGGGAGACCATTGCGTTGTTCTATTTCCTGAATCTGCTGTAATGCCGCTTTACGATATAAGAGAGGGCCTTCTTTGTCGCAGTTGAAAAGATTTGAGTAGCTTTTTGATTCATTGAGATCAAAAGGTTGTGGTTCTACGACTTCTGTCGCTTCCAGAAGACCAAGACCACGTTCTTTAGCAAACTGCAGCGCACGAAGGAAAATTGAAATACGATTGTCCGAAAATAAAGTATCTAATTCAGCTTTGATTGCAGGGTTCTGCTGATAATCGTCTATTAATTGTGCTACTTTTTCTGCTGGTATAAAGACACCCGAACAATAGTTTTCCACCAGTTTATTTCCAATGTTATTCGTTAGAAACTCCTGCTGAACGAAGTCTTCCCACCTTTTGTAATAGTTGGTTAGAAGCTCATTTTGGGAAAACGACAGGGCACCACCGCGGACATAGAAATACTGCTCGAAAAATCCTTGGACGACAGCAATAAAAAAGCCGTGAGTTTTGTCGAAATAATCATTTTTGTCTGTTTCACGACCTGCGTTTAGGGTGTCTTGGTATTTGGTTTTATAGAAATCTTCCAGCTGATGGCGTGCGGAAATGGCCTCAATCTTTTCGGGATTTCTGAGCAATTCAAAATACCATGTTTCTATTTGCTGTTCGGAAATGGGGTGGTAACTAATATCATAGCCCATAATGACTGGTTTTAATCTGCTGTATTGTATTTACTAAGGTATTAAAAATTAATAGGTTGTGCAATATGGACTAAGAATAGGTATGTCCTTTTTTTGTCAACAATAGGTTTTGCCCTGAGGTGACGAATCGAGAAACGCTGAGGGTCTGTTTGCCTATTTCGTGAATATTAGTTACTTTGGCAACAAACAGAATTTATATATGAAGCACTTATTATTTATTATTTTCATGACGGCGAGCTTATTTTTTACAGCTTGTCAATCTACGAGCCCAGAAACTTTTTTCGGAAAAGTTGTCTTAAATACCAATCTTGTGGCAGATTTTAGCCCTGAACGTTATGGCAAACAGCTTGAACAGGAGACGGTGGAATTTGCGGATATGCCTTCCAGTAAGAAAGTAGGCGATGAAGCCCAGAAATCTGTCGGAATCAAGATTCAGGTTGTAGAAAAGGCGTTAAAAGATATTAAGGAACTGAATGTTTCCGACGCAGACGCCAAAGCATTAAAGGAGCAGTCTGTAGCATTATTTGAAAAAGTTCTGCCCGTTTATAAAAATGAATATATGGCTTATGCAAAATTATGCGACAGTAAAGGTTCGGATGAAGAAAAACAGGCTATACTCCAAAAGATTGAAAAAAATGATATGCCTTCTATCAATAGTGTGTTTGACAACGTATATACCTTAGGTAAGGCTTATGCAGAAAAACACAATCTCAACGTCAATTGGGGGAACTAACATATGAATGAAACAAATCTTTACAGAAATAGGCGGAAAACAACTCAATTGCTGGTGATTTCTGGAGCAATTTGCTTACTGCTTTTGATCATTCTCCTTTATAGCATAGGGCTATTTGATGGAATTTTTAAAGCAAAACCTACTGTTTTTTCTGCGGGAGCATTGCTGGTACTTCTGATCTTATTGATCGTAAATTTGTTAAACCTCCGGGATAAATCAGCACAGATTGTCCTCAATGATAGGTATTTTCTTGGCAAAACAACACCATTAGCGAAAGCTTTTGGTCAAGGAGAATGGCAGGATGTAAAGTATATTGACCTACAGAAAGTAGGGGGAGATACGATGATCATTGTGACCCTAGAAAATCCAGGCAAATATAAAGATAGACTTCCTTCACTATTGTGGAAGATGGCCTACCAGGAATCTACTCAGGAGTTAAACATCATGTATTCGGCATCGACCATTGATCTGGATCCTTCGGAACTGCATCAACTGTTTGTATCTTATTGGGAGAGACAAAAGTAGCCATCGTATAAAATATAAAATAAGTCATTGCAGACTTTTGTGCATGTCAATCTAGCCTATCAATCTTCTGTTGGATAACTTCCTGTTCCAGCGTTGTTTTGGCAAGATTTTTTGCTTTTCTAAAGTTTGCGATGGCTTTGTTTTTGTCCAGTTCTTTATAGAGTTCCCCGAGAAGAACAAAATAAAAGTGATTACCTTCTAGCTGGAGCGCTTTTATTTCTGCAAGCGCTGTTTTAGCTCCTTTTACTTTGTATAATGCAAAGATTCTATTCAGGGCAGCCGCGGGGGAATAATTGACAATCAATAAACGGTCATACAGCTGCAGAATTTCCATCCATTTTTCAAAACGATCTTCCTTTGTACAATGACATTGTGCAATCTTCGCTTCAATATGGTATGAAGTGAGCTCATCGCCCGATGCAGAACGTTGAAGGAAATAAAGACCTTGATTGATAAGTTCCTGATTCCAGCGTTTTTCATCTTGCTGTTCATATAGAATAAAATCGCCTTCGTTGGTCTGTCGTGCTTCGAATCGGGAGGAATGAAAACAGATCAGTGCAAGGAGGGCATTTGTCTTTGGCGTATTGGTTTTTTCATAAGCTGAAAGCATAAGTGCAAGTCGTAAGGCCTCAACGCAGAGCTCTTTTCTTAAAATCTGGTTTTGTGTTTTCGAATAGTAGCCTTCATTGAATAGGAGATAAATAATATGAAGCACATTATCGAGGCGTTTGATAATTTCCTGTTCCGCAGGAAGCTCAAGTTCGATTTTTTCTGAACGCAGTTTTTCTTTCGCCCTGAACAGCCTTTTGTTAATTGTTTCCTTGTTGGAAAGAAATGCTTCGGCAATTTCTTCAATACCAAAACCACAGAGTATCCGGAGGGCAAGTCCTATTTGTGCTTCACTGGCGATCGCCGGAGTACAGATCGCAAACAGCATTTTTAACTGGCTGTCTTTAATGTTTTCCTGCGAGAAATTGAAGGCATCGACTTCGTCTTCATGCCGCTGATTTTGCTGCACCATAGGTAGGACCTTCTCTTCAAATAGCTTATTTCTTCTAAAGTAAGCCAGTGTTTTTTGTTTTGCAACGGTATACAACCAGGCGGTAGGGTTGGCTGGGATGCCTTTGGTCTGCCAGGATTCGGTTGCTACCAGAAAAGTTTCGCTGACAATATCTTCGGCAATTTCAATATAACGGAGCCCAAAACTCTTGCTGATAACGGCGACGATTTTGGTGAATTCCTGTTGAAAAAGTTGTTTTAAGAAATTAGGATCCATAGTACTAAAGTAGGGACAACTGTGCTAGTCTACAGTTGCCCCTGTATGTCGTTAACCGAGTAGTGCACGTATCTCCACGCTGCCATTAAATTCGAGGATAGGACAGCCATGGGCCAGGGTCGTTGCCTCGTCAAGATCTTCTGCCGACACAACGATAAATCCGCCGAGTCGTTCTCTAATCTCCACAAAAGGACCATCTGTAACCACACCGCCTGGTTTCAATACCTTTCCGGCAGGCTCAAGACGGGAACCGTGATCTTTCAGCTTCCCTTGCGCATCAATGTCACTAATCCAGTCGAACCATTTTTTGTTTACGGCCTTTGTTTCTTCTTCTGTCAGCTGACTCTGCTCATTGGCTGCCTGACGAAATAACAAGATGAAATCTTTCATTTTTATGGTTTAATTTATCGTATAAATATACCCTTCGGTGTTAAGAAGCTGTCTGTACTTTATGCTGGCCCACTTTGTAGCTGCCTGCTTGCGTACGGAAAGAAATATTGATCCTATTGTATGAATTGATTGCAGTAATTGCCAATGTCAGGTCAATAAGTTCTTCCTCTGAAAATACCGCTGTTGCTTTGCTATAGACTTCTTCTGCTACATCGCCATTTGTAATTTTGGTAACGGCTTCAGCCCATTCCAAAGCAGCACGTTCACGTTCGTTGTAAAGTGGTGCTTCTCGCCAGGCATCCAATAAGAATAATCGTTGTGGATTCTCTCCAGTTGCCAATAAATCTTTGGAATGCATATCCAGACAATAAGCGCAGCCGTTGATTTGGGATACCCGGAAATAAATGAGGTGTAGTAGTTCCGGTTCTATTGAGCATTTGCTTAAATATGCACCTATTCCATACATCGATTTCATGGCATTTTGCCCTTTTGCGAAAAAATTAATTCGTTGTTCCATTTTTTTATTGTTTTATGTGTAACTGATTTACACTACAACAATGCTGGAAGTTAAAGAAATTGGACAGCTTGATTTGAAAATTTTGGAATTAAGTTATAAACATTTGTTTTTCAGTTGTTTAATTTAATAATTTTTCTAATGGTATTCTAATAATTTTTTAAAGGTCGCTAACCGAGCACCCATGCGGAATGCAGACCTTTGCACGCAAAAGAGAGAAACAGAAGAGTGTTTATGTGCTATTGTCTGCTTATACCATGGATCAAGAATTGGTTTATTCAAGGGTTTCATACCTGGTTATCGTTTTAAATTATTGGAGTAAAATGCTGAAATTCATCAACAATAATGTTAATTTTAAGCAAATTACTCCAATGAAACTTATAACATATACACTTACTATCGTTGGATTGGGCTTCATGGCTTCCTGTGGATCGGGATCTCATGGTAAACAATCCGCTGCAGATACCGTTGTCAATGAAAAGTTTAAATCATATGAAGACAGCTTTATCCAGCAGCTTTGGAAAGAAAATCCGGAATGGGCCACACAGGTGGGCTTCCATCAGTATGATTCCTTATTGACAATACCGGATGCGAATGCGAGAAAACTGCGTCTTGAATTTTCCAGAAGACATTTGGATAGCCTTAAAAGCTTTGATTTAAATACGTTGAACCTCTCGCAGCAAACAGATTATCATCTGATTCAAAACTATCTTGAATCCAATATTTGGTCTATTGAGCAAGAGCGCTCTTATGAATGGAATCCTTCTTCGTACAATGTTGGGGGGACCATCGCTTTTATGCTTGCAGAAAACTATGCCCCATTATCGAATCGGCTTAAAGCCATTTATCAGCGTTTGACGAAGATTCCGGCCTATTACGAAGCAGCGAAAGGACAGATTAAAAATCCGGCCTTGGTATTGACCGATTTGGCAGTTCAACAGAATTTGGGTGGTTTGTCTGTTTTCGAAAGTGACTTACGTGATTCATTGAAAAAATCTGATCTGCCTGTGGCTGAAAAAGAAGCCATACAGAAAGCCTCGCAACAAGCTGTTGCAGCGATTAATGGTTATGTCCATTTTTTGAAAGCAACACCTAATCCTTCTCCGCGTAGCTTTAGATTGGGAAAGGAACTTTACGACAAGAAATTTGATTTCGATATCCAATCTGGGTCGACGGCCGAACAGATTTATCAGGCTGCTCTCCAAAGAAAAAGTTATTTGCATGGTGAAATGTATAAAATCAGCAAAGAGCTCTGGCCAAAATATTTCGGAAAATCGGCCCTGCCGGCAGATAGCTTGGTCGTCATTCGAAAAATGATCGATACCCTGTCGATTAATCATGTGAAAGGTGAAGAGTTTCAATCGGCTATCGAAGCGCAGATACCCAAGCTGGTCGCTTTTGTCAAACAAAAAGATTTATTATATATAGATGATAGCAAACCGCTCGTCGTGCGTAAAGAACCTGCCTATATGGCTGGTGTTGCCGGTGCTTCCATCAGTGCACCTGGGCCCTACGATAAAGGCGGGAACACCTATTACAATGTAGGTAGTCTGAGTGGCTGGACCAAAGAGGCAACAGAGAGTTATTTGAGAGAGTATAACCATTACATTTTGCAGATACTTAATATCCACGAAGCTATTCCGGGGCATTATACACAATTGGTCTACGCAAATCAGTCGCCGAGCCTAATCAAAAGTATTTTAGGCAACGGTGCAATGATTGAAGGCTGGGCTGTGTATACAGAACAAATGATGCTCGAAAACGGTTATGGTGACAATGCGCCTGAAATGTGGTTGATGTGGTATAAATGGCATCTGCGTACAGTTTGCAATGCCATACTCGATTATAGCGTGCATGTGAAAGACATGAGTGAGAAAGATGCAATGCATCTGTTGGTTGATGAAGCGTTTCAACAACAGGCAGAAGCAGCCGGTAAATGGAAACGTGTGTCAGTTAGCAGTGTACAGCTGACGTCTTACTTTACGGGGTATAAAGAAATTTATGATCTTAGGGAGGCTGTTAAGCAGAAAGAAGGTAAGCAGTTTAATTTGAAGGCATTCAATGAGAAATTCCTGAGTTTTGGTAATTCACCTGTGAAATATATCCGGGAGATGATGTTGAAATAATACAGCTGATAAATCTAATCATAAAGCCACTCCCAGGAGTGGCTTTATTGTTTTACCCAAGACTATTGCTCAATGGCAACATCGGCTGCTACCTTGGCAAATTTGTTGCGATAGTCTATTGGCGTAAGACCCGTAATTTTTCGAAAGATATCCCGAAAAGCTTTTGTATCTGTATAGCCTACATCGTACATCACCTCGGAAACGTTTTTCCGGGAGGCTTCGAAGAATTTCTTTGCAGCTTCGATGCGCACGCGTTGAAGGTACTCGACTGGAGTGTTGTTGGTCGCTTCTTTGAATCTTCGTTCAAATGTACGCCGTCCGATATTGACATGATTGGCCAGGTCTTCAACTGTAATTTTCTCCTCGTATTTTCTCTCAATATAGTCTTGTGCATGCTGGATATCCAGATCACCATGGTTGCGTTGTCCTCTGAATATGGCGAACTGGGATTGATTATCCCTGCTGATATCCAGCGCAAAATATTTAGCGATGAGCACGGCCGTTTCTCTGTCGGAGTATTTCTCTACTAAATAAAGGATCAGATTCCATAAGCTGCTTGCACCACCACTGCTATAGATATTTTCATGTTCGGTGATTACCGCACCATCCTCAATTTCAATATTTGGATATTTTTCCTTGAATTCTTCGATATGCGCCCAGTGTGTCGAGCATTTTTTTCCATCCAATAAACCGGTTTCAGCAAGGAGAAAAGCACCTACACATAGGCTGGCAAGACTGGCTCCTTTGTGATACAGTTTTCTAAAATATGGAATAGCCTCTGCATTGTCGCGTATTCCCTTGTCGATGCTTCCAAAAATTGGCGGTATAATGAGCAAGTCCGTTTTTTCTACATCCTGCAATAAACGATTGGTCTTGATGGTATATTCGCCACTATTGGCGGGGACATAGGTCGCTAAGCCTACATATTCAACCTTGAAAATAGGCTGTTTGCCAAAGGCAGACAGAAATTCATTGGCCGTATGAAAGGTCCTGAATGCAGGTGTAATTCCTTCTATCGTGCCATATTCGGGGACAAAAACAGAGATTTGCATATCATTATCGGTTTATAAAGTAAAGGTACAAATAGTTTTTGTCGTAATCTACCCCTAAAGTTGTCGTCTTTGCAACAGCCTGAATTTTGTGATCCTCCGCATCTTTGTTATATCAATATAAACAATAGAAAAAATGAAAAAGAACAAAATTGCTTTTTGGATAGCAACGGTATTGATAGTCCTCTGGGAAGGGCTGATGCCACTAGGAACGCTTTTATTTGCACCGCAATATATTAATGCGGGCACAAAACCATTGGGGTATCCAGATTATTTTGCATACGCATTAATTATCTGTAAGGTCCTGGGCGTTCTCGCCATTGCAGTACCACAGGTGCCGGGTAAGTTAAAAGAATGGGCCTATGCGGGATTGACATTCAATTTAATATTTGCTTTTATTAGTCACGCCTGTGTTGACAAAAATGCAGCATTTATGGTTATGCCAATTTTGGTATTGGGCGTACTCGCTGTTTCTTATTTCTATCAGGCCAGAATTGCACGTTTGAGTAGTAAGATGCATGCAGATACAGGAGCATATCATCAAACGGCAGTTGTGTAAGCAATTGTGGGACCGTATTAGGTTGCAGCAATGTTAGGTAAGAACGTAAAAAAAATAAAGCAGTAGTTATTCACTTATAAAACGATTTAAATATGAAAACGAATCATGTTTCCTTACATCGAATTATTCAGGCAAGTCCTGAAAAGGTATTCCGTGCTTTTGCGGATCCAGTAGCTCATGCAAACTGGCTGCCGCCCTATGGTTTTCTGTGTACCGTACAACAGATGGATTTTAAAGTTGGGGGAAGTTTCAAAATGACCTTTACCAATTTTAGTACGGGTAATGGCCATTCCTTCGGTGGTGAGTATCTGGAGATTGAGCAAGACAGTTTTATCAAGTATGTGGATCGATTTGATGATCCTAATTTACCGGGGGAAATGACCACAACTGTTTCCTTGCGTAAGGTGATCTGTGGAACTGAACTCAAGATTGAACAGACTGGAATTCCGGAGGTTATTCCAGCTGAAATGTGCTACCTTGGCTGGCAGGAATCTTTGGAGAAAATGAAAAAACTTGTAGAGCCCGAAATACCGGATGCATAATCAATTTATACGATGTTAGTTCAGCAAATGGAACGCTTGCAAAGCGGAATTTTCATTACGTTCTCCGGGAATTGTAGAGCGGCACTTACATTTTATCAGGCTTGTTTTGGAGGAACTTTGCATTTTGAGATGTTCGACGAACCCCTGCAAGGATATACCGAAGTGCCCGTGGTAAGTGCTACTCTTATTTCCGAACGTATTGCGATCTATGGCTCAGATCTGGTGCATAATGAAGGCCGTAAAGTGGGCAACTATCTTGCGGTATTTATGCCCTGTGCGGATATAGCGGAGCGTGAGGAATTGATCACAAGACTTACATCCCGAAAGAATAAAAAGGAGGATTGGAATACAAAGCATAAATTTATTGAGGTTACTGATCTGTTTAATGTGCGATGGATTTTAGGAGTTGCAATTTAACCCATTAGAAACCTTAGATTTTAATTTGTTTTTAACTTTTACTATATTCATGTAACATATCATTGTTTTGGTATACTAACATATTATTAACAGTTAAAATAAATTATGAATTTATCAATAGAAACCCTTAGTAAGACCTATTCTAATGGGGTAAAAGCTTTGGACGGTGTAAACTTGGAAATTAAGCCGGGAATGTTTGGTTTATTGGGTCCTAATGGTGCCGGGAAGTCTTCTTTAATGCGGACGATTGCCACTCTTCAAAAACCAGACAGTGGACGCATTACTTTTGGTGCTATTGATGTACTCAAAAATCAGCTGGATTTGCGAAAAGTTTTAGGTTACTTACCGCAGGAATTTGGTGTTTATCCGAATCTATCGGCTACGGATCTGCTGCACTATTTTGCAAAACTTAAAGGGGTTAAATCGAAGGCTGATCGGGATGCAATTATCAATCGGGTTCTTGAGGTGACCAATCTTTGGGACGTGCGCAATAAAAGTGTAAGCGGTTACTCCGGTGGGATGAAGCAACGTTTTGGTATTGCCCAATTGTTGCTGAACGATCCCAAGTTAATCATTGTCGATGAGCCAACAGCAGGGCTTGACCCCGCTGAAAGACATCGTTTTCTAAACGTTTTAAGGGAGATAGGTACAGACCATACGGTTATTTTTTCTACCCATATTGTGGATGACGTACGGGAATTATGTCATGAGTTAGCCATTCTCAATGGCGGCAAGATCCTCTTGAGGGGGACACCCAAAGAATCTATTGATCAATTGGAGGGTAAGATCTGGGTACGTATTATCAGTAGAGATCAATTGGACGAGTATACACAAAAGTATAATGTCATTTCAACCAATTACAACCAGGACAATACACTCAATATTCGGGTGTACAGTGATGAGCGCCCTGACGATTCATTTGTGAATGCGCAGGGCCAATTGGAAGATGTCTATTTTGTTGCGCTAAAAAATGATCAACGCCATGTTTAAAGCCATCTTTAATTTTGAGTTTACGCGTTGGTTTAAAAGTTCGGCTGTCTATATCTATATGGCACTGTTCTTCGCGCTATCCTTGTTCATTATGCTGTCTTCGCTCGGTATCTTCGATGGGATAACGGCAACGACGGCATCCAATACCATTATGAACTCTCCTTGGGCGATTAATGGAATGGTCAATGGCATGTCGACCATTATCTATTTCTTGATACCTTCGATCGTTGGAGCCTGCGTCTATCGCGATTTCCAATATCAGGTGCACACGATACTTTTTAGTTATCCATTCTCAAAAACGGACTATCTCCTTGGAAAATTCTTTGGATCGGTGGCTGTTGTACTAGTTATTGTATTCGCCTCAACCTTGGGGATTATTGTTGCGCAGTTTGTACCGGGTATTAATCAGTCCTTATTGGGGCCAATTCATATTTGGGCTTATTTACAGACTTATCTCGTACAGGTGATTCCTAATCTCCTTATTTTTAGTGCTATTATTTTTGTGTTGGTGACATTGACGCGAAATGTCTATGTCGGTTTTGTTGCGGTGTTAATTCTGATTGTGCTGCAGGTGCTCGTTCAGAACCTAGCGAACAACATGGATAATCGTTTTGTGGGGGCATTGATTGATCCTTTTGGGGACAGTGCCATATCGTATTATACCCAATATTGGTCTCCTGATGAAAAGAATGTCAACAATCTTCCATTTACTGGAGCTGTTATTTATAATCGTTTAATCTGGCTTGCTGTCGCGGCCTTATTTATTGGTGGTTTTTATCTCTTATTCTCTTTCTCTCAGCATCAAATTTCGTTTAAATCATCAAAAAAAGGTGCCCGTTTAACCAAAAATAACTTTGATAGCATCTTCAAAATCAACCTGCCTAAGGTAAATTATGATTTTTCGGTATCCCATTATGTAAGAACGATGTGGACAATGGCACGTTATGATTACCGGTATATCGTCAAAAATCCGGTTTTTTTGATCTTAACCTTGGTCGGGGTACTTTTTATTATTTTGATGGCAAGTACTATTGGCTCGATATTCGGAACTTCGACTTATCCTGTCACTTGGAAAATGTTGATGATCCCCGGAACAACATTTACTTTTTTTCTGCTGATTCTGACTTTTCTTTTTACAGGGCTTCTTGTTCATCGAGGAAGCATTACACGTATGGGAGCACTGCTGGATACGACTCCAGTTCCAAACTGGGCTTTGATGGGATCTAAAATTATTGCAGTCCTTTTGATGCAATTGACGCTGTTGGCCGTCGTCATTGCAACTTGTATGAGCTTCCAGATGTACCATCGTTATTATAATTTTGAAATAGGACAATATGTGATGCATTTGATGGTATATGGTATGTTGTCCAACCTGGTATGGCTGTTTGTGGCGCTGTTTATTCATACGCTCTTCAAAAATTACCTCGCTGGATTTTTTGTGCTATTGACCTTATTTATTGGATTGCCATTTTTATATATGGTGGGTGTAGAACAGGAGATCTATCAGTTTAACCAAGGGCCAGAGCTGGACTATTCGGATATGGATGGTTTTGGTTATATTCTTCCGTTTTTAACCTACCGGATTTACTGGATACTTTTCGCTGTGTTTTTTGCTGTTATCTGCCTGTTGTTGTGGCGTAGGGGTAGTTTTTCTGGGGTAAAAGAGCGTTGGGCTATTTTTAAGGCGAACTTAAGCCCAGTAACAACAGCGATTCTCATCTTTACCTTTGTGGGTTTTATCGGTATCGGATCTGCCATATATTACGAGAATCACATTAAAAATCCTTATTACACCAGCTTAGATCATGAAAAACAGGCTGTAGAATGGGAAAAGAAATATAAGAAATACCAATATAGGCCTCAACCGCGAGTGGTTGATATTAAGTTCAATCTGGATATTTTTCCTGATAAGCGAAGTTTTAAGGCGAATGCGGCATATGTGCTGAAAAATAAGACCAACACAGCTATCGATTCTATTTTTGTCAATTATAATGATTACGATTATACATTTTCTTTAAATGTGCCGAACAAGCTGATTTCTGCCGACGATAAGTATAATTTCAATATTTATAAATTAGCGAAGCCTATGGCTCCCGGAGATTCCATTGTGTTGAAATTTAGCGTTGTCAGTCCGGCCAATACTTGGGTAAATGAAAAGTCTCCTGTTAAGGGAAATGGAACCTTTATCAACAATATGCTTTTCCCGAATATAGGTTATCTAGACCGCGGCGAATTGGTAAACAATGAAATCCGAAAGAAATACGGACTACCATATCGGGAGCGGATGGCTCCCCAGACTGATCAAAGGGCCCTGCAGAATAATTATATATCCAATGATGCCGATTGGATCCGCTTTGAAGCTACTGTAAGTACTTCCAAGGATCAATTGGCAATTGCTCCGGGGTATCTGACAAAAGAATGGGAAAAGGATGGTCGTAAATACTATCAGTATAAAATGGATTCGGAAATCCTCAACTTTTTTGCCTTTAATTCGGCGCAATATGAAGTCAAAAAAGATAAGTGGAATGGGGTCAATCTGGAAATATACTACCATAAAGGCCATACTTACAATCTCGATCGTATGATGGCTTCCAGCAAGGCTTCTTTGGCTTATTATACGAAGGAATACAGCGCGTATCCGCATCGCCAATTACGCATTATTGAGTTTCCGCGCACAGCCGGCACTTTTGCGCAGTCCTTTGCTAATACCATTCCTTTCTCCGAAGCGATTGGTTTTATTGCCGATGTGAACGAGAAGAAGGAAGATGCCGTTGATTACCCCTATGCGGTAACAGCACATGAAATTGCACATCAATGGTGGGCGCATCAAGTTGTGGGCGCCAATGTGCAGGGGGCGACATTAATGTCCGAAAGTATGTCTGAATATTCATCGCTTAAGGTTTTGGAAAAAAGATATGGGAAAGGGCAGATGCGTAAGTTTCTCAAAGATGCACTCGACGGCTATTTGCAAGGACGAAGTGCCGAAAAACTAGGTGAAAAGCCATTGATGTATAATGAAAATCAAATGTACATCCATTACCAAAAGGGATCCTTGGTGCTGTATGCTTTGAGCGATTATCTGGGAGAAAATCTTTTTAACAGGACAGCTCAATCTTATTTGCAGCGTACAGCATTTGAGAATCCACCCTACACGACCTCCTCTGAGTTTGTGGACAGTTTTAGACAGGCGACTCCTGATTCGTTACGATACCTGATTAAGGATATGTTTGAAACAATTACGCTATATAACAACAAAGTTGAAAAAGTAAGTTCAAAGAAGCTGAAGAATGGAAAATATCAAGTCGATATTCAATTTGAAGTCTCTAAATATCGGGTAGATGGCAATGGAAAAAAGAGCTACAATGACGAAGGCGGACAATCCTTGTCATTTAAAAAATCAGATCGTGTCACGGTGAAATCATTGCCACTGGCAGATTACATCGAGGTAGGCGTTTTTTCGGATAAGAAGAGCAGAGACGGAAACAAACGTCAGGAGCTGTATCTAAAAAAGCACAAAATCGACCGGATCAACAATACGTTAACGCTTGTTGTTGACCAAAAACCAGAACAGGTAGGGATCGACCCCTACAATAAACTGATTGATATTGAATCGGATGATAATCGAAAGGATATATAAGTCAAGTGTAATCCGAAAAAATCCCCATCATACGATGGGGATTTTTTTTTGCTAACGCTATAGCGTTTTTATACGTAATGTTTGCCGACGATTTATAGATATTTTTTCAATTATTTGAATTCATTCTAAATAGGCTTATCTTTGAAGACTGAAATAGCGATAGATACGATGGCGAGCAAAACAAACATATCAATTCTCACGCTGGATGCATCCAGCTTTGAAGAGCTGTATAAGGCATATGCTCCTAAAATGTATCGTATTGCTTACAGTCAGGTTAACGACCAAGATATAGCCGGAAATATTGTTCATAATGTATTTCTCTCCATTTGGGAACGGCGCGATACTTTGGTGATAGATAAGCCAGAGTCTTTTCTTATTCATGCTACCAAACTCCAGATTATCAAAAACTTTAGAGATGCCGCTAACCAAAAGCAACATCTCCAGAGCTCCCTTGTGGGCTATAACGAGGCTGATTATAGTACACAACATGAAATATATTACAACGAACTATCAGATCAGATACAAACTCTAATTAATAAACTTCCGCCACAATGCCGTCGGGTTTATCTCATGCGGGATCAGCAGGGTATGGATAATGCTCAGATTGCATTTCAGCTCGGCATATCGCTCAGTGCCGTTAAGCAGCATATTGGCAATGCACTCGCATTTCTTCGTGCGAATTTGAATGACGCCGGTTCTGAATAATTTTTTTTGTTATTGATAAACAGGTTGTTGTGTTTTTTTTTGAAAAAGCACCTGTACTTTTATAGGCGTTAAGGAACTGTTATTATAGAGAGGCTTATTTAGACTGATTAAATTAATTCGAATCAGCTTTTATCTATTCATAATGAAAATTACGGAACAAGAAATAAAAAGGTATGCAAGCGGTCATTCATCTTCGGAGGAAAAGAAGCGTGTGGAGACTTGGCTGAAAGATCAGGATCAAATTTTTGAGCCTGCACCGGGAGAAGCAGAACAGCTTCGATCAGCTTGGAATAAGCTTTCTGCTAACATGAGTCAGGACGGACAACTTACCGGCACGCCCAATAAAAGAGTTAACTATAAATTTTTGTCTGCAATTGGAACGATCGCAGCAAGTCTGGTCATGCTTATTGGCTTAGGCTGGTTAGCCTATCAATTTGTGACTTCGGTTCCAGCTAAAAAACATGCATTATTAAAGAAAGTACATACGGAAGCTGGACAGCGTTTGACAGTAACACTATCTGACGGCTCCCAAATTGTGCTAAATGGCAAGAGCGAGCTGGAATATCCTGAAAAATTTGATGGTCAGCAACGCTTGGTGAAATTGAAAGGAGAAGGATTCTTTGATATTGCGCATGACGAAAGCAAACCATTTATCGTCAATACAGATTCATCTTTCACTCAGGTACTTGGGACGCGGTTTAATTTGAAGGCATATACTGATGATGAGCAAGTTGTGCTGACTGTAGAACGAGGGAAAGTACGTTTTGGGCGATATGATCAAAGGGATCAGGTTGTGCTGACAAAAGGCATGCAGGGAATAATGGAATTTCATAAAGCAGTACGAAGCGGCGAGGTACTTCCAGAGGAAGCTACAGACTGGACGAAAGATACCTTTGTGATAAAGAATGAATCATTGGCTAGTGTTGCCAAGCGTTTAGAGCGACGCTATGCTGTCCAAGTCAATATTGAATCTCAGTCCTTGCGTTTGCTGACGGTGACAGGGACGTTCACAAACACTAATCTGGAAGATATCTTGAGTAGCCTGGCATTTAGTACCGGAATAGATTATACGATTAAAGATAAAATAGTTACAATAAGAAAATAGATGAAGCAGTATATATAAGTATAAAAAACCGGTATGCCGTCGTCCAAAACTACATACCGGACTATGAAAAAATCCTAGCAGTATTTATCCATAATTTTCGCAAAATATGAAAATATTTTCAGCGCAGCAACCCTATGCTTTTTTGCTGCGCATAATTTCCTGTGCACTACTGTGTACTTTATGTTTATCTAATAACGCATTAGGCCAGCAAAAATCGCTTTTAGAAAAAAAAGTGACGATCGAGTTTAACGATGTTAAAATAACCCATGCACTCCAGCAGATCGAGAAACAACTGCAATGCACATTTGTATACAGTCCCCAGCTTTTGAATGCGGATCGCAGGATCTCAAAAAAATATAGCAATGAAAAGTTAGATCGGCTACTTTCAGATTTATTTTCGGGTAAGAAGCTTAAGTTAAAACAGAACGGCAGTCAAGTTTTTATTGGTCTGTTAAGCCAAAAGAAACAGCAGGTCTACGGGAGAATTAGTTCGACAGAGGGACCGCTCGGAGGTGTATCGGTTTCCCTGGGAACAGTGCAGACTACCACGGATCATCGAGGACAGTATAATCTCTCTGCTTTAGTAGACCAGGAATATGTTTTCCGTATTAGCAATGTGGGGTATAAAACCATTAATCGCTCTCTTTTCTTGAAAGAATCCGCACCATTGGAGATCAATCTAGCGTTGCAGCCCGACCAGCAGGTACTAGAACAGGTAGATGTTGCAGTAAAGACTGCCAGTCAGCAGGTCAAAGAAACGGGCTTTAACGTCAATGCTGTTGAGGTAAGTAAATTCAATAATACCACACGTGATGTAAATCAGATTCTTAATACAACTACGGGAGTTCGCATTCGGGAGTATGGTGGACTGGGGTCAGATTTTAACTTTTCTCTGAATGGCCTTTCAGGTAAGGCGATACGTTTCTTTATTGATGGAATTCCTATGGAAAACTTCGGCATCGGTATGAATTTTAACAATATTCCAGTTAATCTTGCCGATAGGCTAGAGGTGTACAAGGGGGTAGTGCCGATCGAATTAGGTTCTGATGCATTGGGAGGCGGTATTAATATGGTCACCAACAAAGGAGCTAAGAGTTATCTCGACGCAAGCTATAGCATAGGATCTTTCAATACACACCGTCTTTCTTTAAATGCACAGTCAGTTAATGATACAACTGGGCTATTGTTTAAGCTGACGGGATTCTATAATTATTCTGACAATGACTATTGGATGCATAGCAATCCAAAATATGATGCTGCCATTTTGGTACCCGACGGTCCCGATAGTTTTGTGGAAAAGAGTGTTAAGCGTTTCCATGATCAGTATAAATCAGCCATGATCCAAGGGGAAGCTGGATATGTAAATAGAAAATGGGCGGATGCATTTGTACTTGGCATGTTGTACAATAACCATTATAAGGAGTTTCAGACAGGTCAGAGCCAAAATATTGTGTATGGAAAAGTCAACCGTCATGGTGATTATTTCATGCCGACATTGCGCTATAAAAAAGATAACCTGCTTGTAGATGGATTAAATGTTTCAGCTTTTGCAAGTTATGCGGTGGACAGATATACGGTTGTGGATACTTCTCGAACAACCTATTGGTGGGATGGATCTGTACGAAGCAGCCAGAATAATTACGGAGAATTTGGAGCCTCTATAAATAGATCTTATACAAATTATCAAAATTCCTTTTTATTGACCCGGCTGAATCTTAACTATCGTCTCAATGATAATAATCAGCTTGCTTTCAATCAAAATTATAACGATGCTAGACAGAAATCTGATGAAGAGCTCAACCAAAAAGTGTTTAGTCCCTCTGGACAATCTAAATCGGTAACGGGTTTATCTTGGCAGAATAAGGCTTTTAGAGATGCCCTTCATACGACCGTTTTTGCAAAACTTTTTCATTTTAGGGTAGAGCTAGGGGAAGTGACAGGCGGTAAAAACCCAAGAACGGCACAAAAGCGGTCCTATGATAACTTGGGTTATGGTTTGGCAAGCCGTTACCGTGTCGATAATCATATTGGATTAAAGTTTTCCTACGAACATGCTTACCGCTTGCCTGAGCTTGTCGAAGTACTGGGCGATGGTGTAAATATTATTTCTAACCCGGATATTAAACCTGAAAGTAGTCATAATTTAAATTTAAGTACCGATTATATCCGCAAGGAAGGAGCACATTTCTACAGTGTAGATCTCGGTGGATTTTTTCGCAATGCCAAGGATTTCATCTATACTATTCCTGCTGGTAATAATACTTCGCAATTCCTCAATGAAGGAAAAGTAATTGTGTTTGGTGGTGAGGCTGAAGTTCAATATAAATATGCGCGGACCTTTGAATTTACATTGAATGCGAGCTATCAGAAATCTAAGCAGAATCAAAAATATGTATATGGAACACAGACACCAAGGGCCAATTATGGTAATATGATTCCCAATCAGCCCTGGCTGTATGGAAATCTCTATATCTCAGTTGGTAAAAGTGACTGGCTGAGTAAAGGGACACGACTGCAATTCGATTGGTCAAGTCAATATTACCATAGTTTCTATCTGACATGGGAGGCCTGGGGCAGTGCTCAATCCTTAAATATAATTCCAACACAGTTCCTTCATCATGCAGGAATTACCTATTCCTTGAAAGATGGGCAGTACAATATTTCGTTCGAATGTCGAAATCTGGGGAATGAACTTGCCTATGATAATTTTCGTTTGCAAAAGCCAGGTCGCTCTTTTAACCTCAAACTACGCTATTTTATCCACTAATATATAAAACGTTTAACATACTTAATTATCAGAAATGAACATGAATAAACTTGCAATGCTAGCGCTAGTTTCGCTGGTTATGGGTACATCAATCCAATCTTGTAAAAAAAGTAACACGACAGAAAACCCTGGTCCGGAACCTGAAACCGAAAAGACATTTTCAGTAGGTGGGCTTGTCATGGATCCTGAAGGAACTTATCTTTTTCAAAACAGTACGCTTTCAACAGGTGAAATTTCATTTTTGGGAAAGGGGGCTAATGTAACCAGTCAGGAACCCGGATTCTTAGCTTTTATGGTAAAGGACGGTTATTATTACTCCTATCGATCGGGTGAAAATACATTGACCAAATACCAATACGTAAATCAAAAGCTGGAAACAGTCAAAGTGATACCATTCGTTTTGGCAGAAGGCTATCGATATAATCACCAGTGGATTGATAACAGTAATTTATTGATATATGGTTATCAGGGAGGTTACAAAATTGTCAATGTAGAAAGCATGACAGTGACAAAAGAGGGTAAATTTGATCTTCCCGCCAAAACTGGATTGACTGGGCCAATTGTTGGTTTTGCAGAAGTAAAGGACGGTAAGATGCATGTAGGCTATTGGTACGGCGATGAGAAATATCCAGCCGCTATAAAGGCGGGCAAAACTAATTATGCTACTGGAACAGCATACTTTGCAGTGTTTGATTATCCGGCAATGAGCAATCCGGTCTACAGTGAGGATAATCGATCGACCAGTCCAGGGAACGACCGAAATGGTGTATTGAAGACTTTTCGTTATAACGATGATTTGTACATTCTTACTTCTCCTTTTGAAATGGTTGCGCAGAATTGGGATAGGCCTCACGGAATTTATCGGATAAAAAAAGGTACATCGGTTGTTGATCCAACTTATTTTTTGAACCTCTCGGAAAAACTAAATGGCGATGCGGTATTAGGCGGAGGCTACGCGGGCAATGGTAAACTCCTGATCCGTAGAATCCGTATGGATGTAGCTCTGACTTGGGCATCTTATGGATTTGGTAATGTACAGGAGTTTCACGTGCTTGACTTGGCTACAGGCGTACTGACCAAATTGGATTTACCACTGGCTAAAAGTCAACCTACAGCACCTAATATTCTAGCAGATGAAGGGAAAGTTTATTTTCCGGTAAATACAAAGGATATTGATGGAAATTTTTACATCTATAGCTATGATAGTGCCACTGGGAAACTCGAGCGGGGAATCAAAGTTAACGATGTGGATGGTGTAAATGGTCTTTTTAGAACAAAATAAATAAAATATAGCCGCCATATTTCCTGATGCAAGGAGCATGGCGGCTGTAAAAAAAAACGTATGGCACAATCAAAGAAGTCACTATTCAGAAGAATCAGCAATTGGCTTCACCTTTGGTTAGGGCTCTTTTCAGGCATCGTGGTTTTTGTGGTTTGTTTCACAGCTGCAATATGGACCTTTAGAGATGAAATTGTTCTTGTTTTTACACCGGGGCAGCGGGTTGAAATTATGGATCGTCCGTTATTAAAACCATCTGAATTAAAAGAGGCTTTAGAGAAATTCACGAAAGACAAGTCTTTAAAAAATTTTGGAAGGCTGTATTCGCTTGATTATAGAGGTGGGAATAAAAGTTGCATACTGACCTATGGGCCTGATACGGCCGGCAATTACCATGATCTGTATGTTAATCCTTACACGGGTAAACTTCTCTATCATCGGATAAATGAAGACAGGGTTTCGAGATTTAATGATTTTCTCCGTGCAGGACATCGGTTCTTTTGGTTGCCCAGACCCTTTGGTAGCTACTTTGTTGGGACCAATTGTCTCCTATTTCTGATCACGTTGATTACAGGCTTTATTTGGTGGTATCCGGCGAAATGGACGAAATCGACGAGAGACAAAAGTTTTAAAATCAAATGGAAAGCAAATTGGAAACGTGTTAATATCGATCTTCACAATGTATTGGGGTTTTATACAGTTATTATCACCATTATTTTAACTGTAACTGGTATTGTATTCACTTTCCGCTGGTTTGATAATGGTTATCACTGGCTGATCACTGGTGGTAAGCCCCGACTAGAACATCCTCACAAAGGAATCTCCGATACGACTTTGCTTAGACCATATTTTGTATATCCGGACGATGAAATCTGGCGACGATTTACGGAGTATCAAAACGTGCGAATTAATTACCCCAAAGAAGCAAAGGATGTGTATACTGTGTATCTCAATCCAACGACAGGGCATAACGATCTGACAACTTGGTATGGATTGGATCAAAATAGTCTGGCAATTGTGGGCAGGTCTTCTTTCACAAATACATCAATGGGGCAAAAAATCTATCGTGCTAATTTTGATATACATGTAGGAACTATCGGAGGACTGCCAACCAAAATTTTAGCCTCTTTCGCTTCTTTAGTGGGGGCTTCATTACCCGTGACAGGATTTATTATTTGGTATAATCGCAAGTGGGGTAAAAAACGAAAGCGGGGGAGTTCTACGTAACGCTGGTACAGTAAGCATAAGCAAAAAAGTCGTTTTTTCATATGGAAAAACGACTTTTTGCTTTGTGCTCTCACCGGGACTCAAAACAGGGGCCAAAAGATGGTGAGTCTTTCTGTGTTTATATCCATATCGTGCTTTTGAGATCGTTTGCGTAGAAAAAATAGAGTAATGCGTCCATAAAAAGCTAATTTTAAGTAGTAACCAAATTTTCAAAAGGCGAGGGATAAACCTAATCTTGATTATGATAAAATTCAGTAGGTCGTGGATATTTTTATTAGCGTTAGTTCTTGCTTATATACCCGGTGTTTTAGGTCAAGAAAACTTTGGGTTGGATCATTTCGGAGGAGAAAAAGGTCTCTCGCATGGCATGCTCTCCATATTTATGGTTTAAGCATTTCAATAAAAACTTTATACGCGAATTTTATGCTAAATACCGATAAAAAAAAGTGGAAATATATTTGCCTGTTGGCTTGTATGACCTTTAGTATTTCTTCATTGACTTTCGGACAGAGTTATCATTCTCAGGTCTGGAATCCAGATCTAGGAAATGGAAGATTCAAAAATCCGATCATCAATGCTGATTATTCTGATCCGGATGCGATCCGCGTGGGTGGAGATTATTATATGACTGCGTCGAGCTTTAACCATAGCCCGGGATTACCGATTCTACATTCGAAAGATATGATCAATTGGACGATTATTGGACATGCATTGCCTCGACAAGTCCCTGAATCTGTGTTTAAAAGCGTGCGGCACGGCGGTGGGGTATGGGCGCCTTCGATACGGTATCATAACGGAGAGTTTTACATTTATTATCCCGATCCGGATTTTGGGATCTATCAAATCAAAACGAAGGATATTCGGGGGCTATGGTCTGCACCTACGTTGGTCTTCGAAGGAAAAGGTTTGATCGATCCCTGTCCTTTTTGGGATGAGGATGGCCGTGCTTATTTAGCCTATGCCTATGCTGGTAGCCGTGCAGGGCTGAAGAGTGTGATCGGCATTGCTGGGATGAATGCCGAGGGTAACAGTGTATTGGATCGAGGCACGATTGTTTATGATGGACATGAATTGGATCCTACAATTGAAGGTCCCAAGGTATATAAGCGGAATGGATATTATTATTTGTTTGCCCCGGCAGGTGGTGTCGCGACGGGGTGGCAATTGATCCTACGCTCGAAAAATATTTATGGTCCATATGAGCGTAAAGTAGCCATGGCTCAGAATAAGTCGACCGTCAATGGACCTCATCAGGGTGCCTGGGTAGATACACCTACTGGTGAGGATTGGTTTTTCCACTTTCAGGATAAGGAAGCCATGGGACGTGTCGTTCATCTTCAACCTATGGTTTGGAAAGCCGACTGGCCTATCATCGGTGAGGACAAAGCCGGGGATGAGATAGGGACACCAGTGATGAGTTATAAAAAACCGAATGTGGGGACTTCGGTCTTTTCTCAGTCCAACCCTCAGGAGTCGGATGAGTTTGATACACCACACCTAGGATTACAGTGGCAATGGCAGTCCAATCCGGATGGTACTTGGCTTATGCCATCACACGAAGGTAAACTTCGGCTTTATAGCCAACAGCTTCCCGAAGGAAGCAAAAACCTGATGGCAGTTCCAAATATACTGACGCAAAAATTCCCAGCCGATGATTTCCGCGCGACAGCAAAAATACGACTACGCCCAAATGAAAAGGATCTTGGTGAAAAAGCAGGACTTGTGGTAGTAGGTGAAGATTATAGTCAGTTGTTTATCCGTAAGGAAAAGGGCAGTTTTCAACTTTATTATGGTAGTTGTGCCAGCGCCTATTCGGGGACGGAAGAGCAGGCTAGGCTCATTACTACTTTGCCAGAAGACTTTGTCTACCTTCGTGTACAAGTCAAACATGGAAAGACCTGCAGCTGGACGTATAGCTTGGATGGTAAAAAATATGTAGTCGTGGAAAATGGTTTTCAGGCGAAACCTGGCAAATGGATAGGGGCTACATTAGGACTCTATGCCAGCCGCGAAAAGCATATCAATGATAGCGGTTATGCAGAAGTGGATTGGTTTCGAATAGATTAATGGGGCGTAGTTTTGACCCTTATTTTGGCGATTTAATGCTATGATTTATTGGGATATATATAAATGTATTAGTTTGATAATGTAATTATTTTCTGATTTATGAGACGGATAAAATTAATTAAGATCTTGATGGCGGTTTACCTAGTTGTTGGCTCGTCATTGCTGGGCTCGGAATTGCGAGCAGCCAGTCTTGAAGTGATCACGGTAGACCAACAAGGAAAAGGAGATTTCACAAGTATACAGGCAGCCGTAAACTCAGTTCGTGCTTTTCGTGGAGAACATGCTGTTCGGATTTGGATCAGGAAAGGAATTTACCATGAGAAAATAGTTATCCCAACTTATGTCGAAAATATCCAGCTTGTTGGTGAGGATGTTGCTAATACCAAGATTATTTTTGATGATTATGCGGGTAAGTTGGTTGATTGTCCAGATGAGATGGGGCAGCCTAAGCTTGGGACTTTCAGTAGTTATACGCTATTGGTCCGAGCAAATAGGGTGCTCATCAAGAATATAACGATTGAAAATGCAGCCGGTCCGATAGGACAGGCCGTAGCACTTCATCTAGAAGGGGATCAGATAGCACTGGTCAACTGTCGTCTTCTGGGATTTCAGGACACCTTGTATCTGGGTAAAAGCGGTGCAAGAAGCTATTTTTCTGATTGCAGTATCAGCGGCACGACGGATTTTATCTTCGGGCCAGGCATTGCATTCTTTAAGAGATGCCGACTGATTTCTTTGCGGAATTCGTATGTCACAGCAGCTTCCACGCCACAGGGACAACGGTATGGTTACGTTTTCGACCAATGTGATTTTGTGGCTGCAGACAAGTCTGTCGATAAAGTATTTCTTGGCAGGCCATGGCGTCCTTATGCAAATACGGTTCTGGTAGATTGTAGCTTAGGAGCTCATATTACTCCTGAAGGCTGGAATGAATGGAAGGGTGACACGTTGTTCCCAGATAAAGATAAAACTGTATTTTACGCCGAATTGGGGTCTAAGGGCATAGGGGCATCGGAGCTCTCAAAGCGAGTAACTTGGTCTCATCAGTTGCCAGAAAATAAACGGAATGTTTATAACCTTGAAAAGGTAATGGATGGTTGGAATGTTAAAGAAATGCTCGATGAATTGGAAAAATAAATATCTCTTAAAACCACTTTTCTGAAGTGCTTTATTACTGTTTACATTGTACGATTCGGTGGGGCGCAGAATCTTTGAATTTCAGCAATTTGGATAAGTGCGTCGATGTCATTGACGAATTTTTAATGCGTAATTTGCATCCCATCAATGAAAACTGATGGAATGAAACGAAAAAAGTCGCTTTTCTATATAGAAAAGCGACTTTTTTCGTTTTGTGCTCCCACCTGGGCTCGAACCAGGGACCAAAAGATTATGAGTCTTCTACTCTAACCGACTGAGCTATAGGAGCAGGTCTTTTGTTTTGTCAATTTAAACAGCTGTTGTGCCGTTTTGACGATGCAATTATCGATATTTGTATCGATATTTCAAAATAATTCGATGGAAAAAATTAAAAATATTGTTCTTGATTATGGGAATGTGATCTTTATGATCGACTTTGTAAAATTGAAAGATGCTTTTACTCAGTTAGGTATAGAAAATGTGGATGCTGTATTTGGGCATCATGGTCAAAGTGCACTTTTTGATAATTTTGATAAGGGAAAAATTGATTCTACTCAATTTCGTGAGGGGATAAGAGCATTAACCCAGAATTCAGCATTGACAGACGAACAGATTGACGCTGCCTGGAACAGTTTGCTGATTGGTGTACCAGAAGGTAATCACGAGATTTTAATGCAGCTGAAAGACCGATATCGAACCTTTTTGTTAAGCAATAACAATGCGATTCACTATGCCTATTGTATGAATGATATTCAGGAGAAATATGGCGTTGTCAACAATGAAGGTTTTTTTGAAAAAACTTATTATTCCCATCTTGTAGGTATGCGCAAACCGGATGCAGAGATTTTTGAGCTGGTCATGCAGGAACAGCAATTGGATCCGGCAGAGACATTATTTATCGATGATAGCCCACAGCATCTCGCCACAGCAGAGCGATTGGGCTGGCATACGGCCTTGTGTACCAAGGAGAAGCCACTTAGAATCTTGTTGGAAGAATTTGAATTGTTATAAAAAACAATTTTGTTTTCCTTTTTTAAAAAAATAGCTTACCTTTGTCCCACTTTAAATTTAAAAGCGGCGAAAGGAGGTATATATAACGCATGATTATCGTAAATGTAAAAGAAGGAGAATCTTTAGATAGAGCATTGAAACGTTTCAAAAAGAAATTCGAGAAAACTGGAGTTTTAAGAGAGTTGCGTTCACGTCAAGCTTACGAAAAGAGATCTGTAACTCGTCGCATTCAAGTGAAAAAAGCGATTTACAAACAATCTTTGAATCAAGATGTAGCTAACTAATTGATTCGCTGAGAATTTTAAAATATAAAGGGAAAAGCCTAGCTTTTCCCTTTTTTTTGTGCTTTTAAGTTTGTAATTTAAGCTATATAGCAAGGGAAAATATGTTGGAAAAGGAGTTTATTCGGTTTTTACAGATTGAAAAAAGATATTCGGAACATACAATTATAGCTTATAAGCATGAGCTGGAACTGTTTCAGTCTTTTTTGGAACGCGAAGGACTGACTGTGTCGGAAATTGTGTACCGTGATTTGCGCCATTATTTTGCGCAGATGGTCGAATCTGGAAAAAATGCAAGTTCGGTCAACCGCAGTATGTCTTCACTGAGAACCTATTTTAAATTTTTGCAACGAGAGGAGTGTATCGCTAAAAATCCCATGACGCTCATTAAAGCGTTAAAAACTGCTAAAAAATTGCCAGTAGTTGTTGAAAAGGAAAAGTTGGTCCGTTTGTTGGATCAGATGGAACAGGAGCAGGATGGATTTGAATCTCGTCGTGATTATATGGTGATGGAATTGCTCTTCGGTACGGGGATCCGATTGGCAGAATTGTTGAAAATTAAGGAGCAGGATATTGATTTTTTTAATAAAAATATTCTTATATTAGGTAAAAGGAACAAAGAACGCTTGGTTCCGATCAATAATCTTTTATTGAAAGAATTGAAAAACTATTTACAACAAAAAGCGACGCAATTTGTTGATACTAATAACAGCTTACTAATCGTTACGAAAGAAGGAAAGCCAGCATATGCCAAGCTGATTTATGATATTGTACATCGGCAATTGACGCTGATTTCCACTCAAGGTAAGAGAAGCCCTCATATTTTGAGACATACTTTCGCAACGGCCCTGTTGGACAATGGGGCAGATTTAAATGCAATTAAAGAGCTGCTGGGACATGCAGGACTTGCGGCAACACAAGTGTACACGCATAACTCAGCAGAGCGATTGAAGTCAATTTATAAACAAGCTCATCCAAAAGCTTAAAAAAAGGAGGAAAAATGAACATTACTGTGCAATCCATTCGATTTAACGCTGATCAAAAGCTAATCGAGTTTATTAAAAAGAAAACAGGAAAATTGGAGCAGTTTTTGGATTCCATTATTGGTGGCGAATGCTACCTGCGATTGGAAAATGTCGACGATGAAGCAAATAAGATTTCGGAAATTAAATTGAATATTCCAGGGAGCCAGCTTTTTGCCAAAGGGCAAGCAAAAAGTTTTGAGGAAGCAACAGATATTGCTGTAGAATCCTTACGCAGGCAGATCAACAAACATAAGACTAAAGTTAAAAATACAGTAGTCAACGGCCGCGCTGAAGTTCTTGCCGTTGAGGAAGAAGAAGAGGAAGAAGAATACGATTAAAATATAGTACATACTTTAAAGGAAGGAGGCCAGCAATTATTGGCCTCCTTTTTTTGTATAGTATTTGTGTAAAGGCTTATTTATATTAAATCAAAATAATCTTCTGTTTTACTTGGATTGATTATAAATAATATTTATTTTTGATCGATTTAAATGATAAGGGAAATAGAAATGTCAGAATTGGTTTGTCCATTAGCAAATGTTGAGGAAGTTTTTTCAACCACAGCAGGCACAGTTTATCAATGTAGCCGCAAAAATTGTTTCTGGTTGGAATATAATGATGAAACAACTTCTTTCTCCGTATCGGATTTTTTGAAGTTTAAGAAGCGTATTGATGCTATTGACGTCGAACGCATGTTACATGATACAACACGTTCATCCGATTTTGAAATTATTATGCCCTTCCGTACGGAACGATGCTTTATTTTGGCTATAGAAGATGTGCTTCAGTTGCGTGAATTATTGGCTGGAGCTAAATTTATGATGGAGCTTAATAGTGTTATTAGAACCTGTTTACAGGTTTCGCCATTTGCGGTTTTCGCATAAGGCTATATATATAAACGAATTGAAACGCGGTGTATGTCTATGATGTACACCGCGTTTTTTCTGAAAGTATCTGCCGTTATTAGCCAGAAAGAACCTTCTTTCGCTTTCATAGAGGTTGGTATCTGGGAAGGCGTGAAGGTTTTTGTTTGGTCCAGACCTTATTTAATTTTAATTTAAATAAGTGTCGATGGTATTGCTGGTTGTTTTTTAATGAAATTCAATATTTTTTAATGAATTCTGCTTCTCATTGTTTTAATTTATTGCCTATTGAAAGTATCAATAATACCTATTTGTAATTGTATTGATTCTAAACAAGTTGTGGTCTGTTTGTCTAATTTAGACTGAATTTGTATTACATATTTTTGCTACAGATTTTGGAGATCTACCGTATCTTTGTAATGTAATCGGGTGAGCATGTGTTTCGCCTGAGCTTATTTTAGAAATTAAACTTAAGGTAAATATGAAAGATTTATTGAAATTAAAATCTTCTTTGAAAGAAGAAATCGAAAATATATTGAATGCACAGATTAAAGTTGAAGCTCATTCTTCAGCATTATATTTAGCCATGTCATCATGGTGTGACGATCAAGGTTTGGAAAATGCTTCAGAATTCTTTGCAAAGCAATCCAACGAAGAGCGCGAGCACATGTTGAAGCTTTTCAATTATATTAACAATCGTGGTGGCCGTGCAATTTCTCCGGAAGTTACGGGTATTCCGCAAGATTTTGAATCATTCCGTGGAGTATTTGAGCAGACTTTGGAACAAGAGATGTTTGTTACCGAGCAATTCAATAACATCGCCGATAGATGTGCCAAAGAGAAAGATTACGTTACTTTTAACTTTGTACAGTGGTTTTTGGAAGAGCAAGTAGAAGAGGAGTTTGTTGCAAGACGTATCCTGGAATTATTCGATGTAATTGGTGAAGATGGTACTGGTCGTTGGGAAATTGACAAACACCTTGTTAAAGTAACCTTTGCAGGTGAATAATAAATTGTAAAAAAATAGTGTAAAAAAACGAGCTGTTTTCCCGACAGCTCGTTTTTTTTATATACAAAATCACAACTTTTTACGTTAATAGCTTAAGAATTCTTATATTGAATTGTATTATTGCAAAGTCTATTTGATGGAACTAAGGGGCGGGAATATTATCCGGTTAGTACTTTTTTTAGCTATCACGAGCTTGTTTTTTTTACCCAAAAATGCTTTCGGGCAGGTGTCGAAAAAAGAAGTTTACGGGATTGTTGTAGATACGGCAGGAAGACCCCTAAGTGGTGTCAGTGTCCATCTGACAAGTTCCCGCGATACCCTGTTTTCATCGACCTCCACAACAGGTTCTTTTCATTTTAGTCGTGTGCAGGGTAATGACATCCGGATCAGTTGCAGCCAGTTGGGTTTAAGCATATTGGAACGAAGCTATCCACTCTACAATAGTACGACAGCTAAATTGGATGTCGGAAAGTTGACGATGTTCCCCCATGTATCCCTGTTAAAAGAAGTGGTTGTATTAAAATATAAACCGATTGTTTATAAGCAGGATACCGTTCAATTTAACCTAGATGCCTTTCAATTTGACAGACGGGCGCTTTTAGAAGAGGCACTCAAAGCATTACCAAATATACAGGTCTCCCGGGACGGCTCGGTCTATGCCTTTGGCAAACCCATATCCTCCGTCAAGGTGGATGGAAAGAAATTTTTTGGCGGGGATGTGCTGACTGCCACGCGCAATCTTCCCGCGGATTTTGTGAAAAGTGTACAGGTGATTGATTTTTATGGAGATGAGGCGACCGCAAAAGGAATTAAAAGTACCGAATCTGAAAAAGTCCTGAATATAGTTCTCAAAGACGATAAGAAGAAAATTACTTTTGGCCAAGCGACCCTAGGGGGCGGTTCGGTAGATCGTTATCTGGGGAGCGCCGGACTGAATCGCTTCAATGATGGGAAAGAGTATTCTATTATCACCTCTGTTAATAATACCAATACAAATCTCTTTTCTTTCGGTTCGCCCAATGGTGGTGAGCGGGAAAGAGAGATGGGCGAACTGGCCGATTTTGCAGACCCTACGGATGGCGTTAATCGAATTGGATCTATTGGTGGTAGCTTTTCTAGTCCCCTTTCTAAAACGGTAACAGCAAGCGGTAAATATGGTTTTACGCAACGCAATAATTATATTCAGGGAAATTCCCTATTGCAATCAGTCTACGGATATGGCAAAGGCACCAATAATCTGATTAGTAATTTTGAAGATTATAAAATAAAATCAGTCGATCGTACACACAAAATGGACTGGGATTTTGATATAAAGCTGTCTCCCAAAGATCAGCTTAAAATATCACCCAAGCTGTCCTGGACCAATTCAACAAGCAATACGTTAAAAGATAGACGGATACAAAATAACAGGTTGAGCAGTACGGGGAACTATGGTGCAGCCAATAGCACCGAAAGTCCCGCAGCAGCTTTAGATCTTTTCTACGTACGAAGTTTTGCCAAGCCCGGGCGAAAGGTGCTCTATACTTTGCACACGGATTTTAATTCCCTGGACAAGGATGAGGAGGTTCGCGATTTTAATAGAGCGATTGACAGCAGTACCAACATACCGAAGATAACAGAGACTTACCTCAATCAGATGATCCGTTCCAGCAACGAGAATAAAAATATCCAAAGTCGTCTGTCTTTGGTCGAGCCTGTTGATTTAGGAGGTACCCTGGAAATCAATTACGATTTTGACTATACTAAAATCGATGCGAGACGCTCTACTTTTGACAATAATAATAACTTTAACAATGGTCCCATTCTCGTGGACTCGCTAAGTTTGAAATACGACTACTCTTTTGCAAGTAACAAAGTTGGTATGATTTATCGGCAAGATTTAAGCGAAAAAGTGAAAGTGAGTTTCGGTTTTGCGGTTCAGCCTTCGGAATTGACAGGTAGTTCAACGGATAAGCTGATAAAAACTTCCTATTCAAATGTCAATCTGGTGCCTTCTGCAGGATTGAAATGGAAATTTACAAAAGAGGAAGATCTCTCTATGGACTACTACGGCCGAAATAATCAGCCGAGCTTCTATCAGATACAACCCGTTGTGGATAATACCAATACCCAAAATATTGTAGTTGGCAACAAAGATCTGAAATCGGAGTTTGCCCATAGTATTATCTCCAAATATCGCAAATCCATTACAGGACGAGGACAGTATTTAGAAGCCAGTCTTGCTTTTAACCTTGTGAATGATAAGATTGTCGCCAATCGGACCATTGAAGCTAATTCGACGATTCAGAAGACAACTTATCGCAATACAGAAGGTTATTATGATGTTAAAAGTTATTACCTGTTTACGGCGTCATTATTGTCGGAAAACTTACAGATGAGCTTGAACGGAAATGCAGACTATTACAATAATATCTCTTACATCAATGATAAAAAAAGCTTCGGTGGACACTTTTTGTTTACACAGGCGATTCAATTCCGTTATAGCTGGAGTGATATTTTCGAGGCTGAATTAAATGGAAACTATTCCTTGAACCGCGCAACATTCGACTGGCCGGTACAAGATAATATAACGGCACATTCCGGAATCGTTGGCTTGGGGTCAAAAGCTTATTTAGGGAAACATTTCACTATGGGACTTGAGCTTTCTCAAAAATTTAATGCGGGTTATTCGAGTTCATGGAGTAATATCAATCCAACGATCATCAACGCCTATATGGAATATACGTTTGGTAGAAACAATCTTGGTATGCTGAGATTTCAGGGATTCGATTTAATGAACCAAAATACGGGCATCTCGCGGGCAGTTGTTGGTAATGATATTTTGGATGTTCAGAATAATCGGTTAGCCCGTTATTTTATGCTTTCGCTCAATATTAGATTACAGAAATATCCTAAAAAATCATGATAAAAGCCGTCATTATTACTGAACCCGGAGGACCGGAAGTATTGGAAGTCCACGATGTGGAAATGCCCCAGCTTGGAGAGTTGGAAGTTTTAGTGGAAGTAAAGGCTGCAGGAGTCAATAGACCCGATGTTTTCCAGCGCAAAGGGAATTATCCAGCGCCAGCTGGTGTGGACCCGCGTATTCCGGGACTAGAAATAGCGGGAACTATTGTTGCCAAAGGAAAGGCTGTTGTCGATTGGCATATAGGTGATCGTGTATGTGCCCTTGTGGCTGGGGGTGGTTATGCTGCCTATGCGAAAGTCTATCAGGGACATTGTTTGCCGATACCGGATCATCTGGACTTTGCGGAAGCAGCATCGTTGCCGGAGACGGTCTTTACCGTATGGGACAATGTCTTTCGACGCGGGAACCTGCAGGCTGGAGAACATTTTCTGGTACACGGTGGTGCCGGTGGCATTGGCAGTACGGCAATTCAGCTGGGTGCATTGTTTGGCGCAGTTGTCTATACGACGGTCAGTTCATCCGAAAAAGCTGCTTTTTGTGAGTCATTGGGCGCCATCAAAGCGATCAATTATAAGACGGAGGATTTTCAAGAGCAGCTCATGCCTTTAGGCATTGATGTTATATTAGATAGTATCGGTGGTTCCTATTTTGAAAAAAATATCAACCTTTTGAGCCCTGATGGTCGTTTGGTATACATCAACGCAATGGAAGGTGTAAAAGTTGAATTGAACCTACTGAAATTAATGCAAAAACGGATTGTTTTAACAGGAAGTACACTGCGTGCCAGAGACCGAGAATTTAAACAGTCATTACGCGATGATATTTGGTCTCAGGTATGGCCCAAACTTAGCGCCGGAGACTTTAAACCTACGATATACCGTATTCTTCCTTTTGCTGAAGCCTCAGAGGCACATCGATTGATGGAAGATTCAAGCTTATTGGGTAAAATAGTCTTAAGTTTTTGATCGCTGAAAGCTGAGTGGGGTCTTACCCGTTACATTTTTGAAGTATTTATGGAAGCTAGAGAAGTTTTGAAATCCCGCTTCAAAGCAGATCTGTTTTACCGTATGTTTGTTTTCCATTAATAAATTGCAGGCGGTCTTTACACGCATTTCAATCAGAAATTGAAAGAGCGTCTTTCCGATCTGCGATTTGAAATAGCGGCAGAAAGAATTCGGTGTCATCCCTGTTAAGGACGCTAGTTCCTGTAGACGTATCTGATCGCGGTAGTTTTCACCGATATATTGCATGGCAATCTGCATACGATTGGCGTCCTGATCCTGTAGCTGGATGGAAAAAGTGGCGCTAGTCAATAGATCATGCTGTCCTTCGGTTGCCATGCGCTGTAAGATTTCCAACAAATGAATAATGCGCGCAGTTCCAGTTGAAACCAAAATCTTATCGATTAATTGGGCTGTTTTTAATCGGCTAGTCTCCGATAATGAAATGCCTCTTTTTGATACACGTATAAGGTCTCTGATGGATTTGTTTTCCGGTAGATTGATGAAATCATTTCCCCAAAAATTCTCTTTAAAATGGAGTACACGAATATCTGCAGATTCTGCTTCCTCCTCGCGGAGGTAAATTTCATCGAATAACCAATAATGAGGCAAGTTTGAACCAACTAAGGTAATATCGCCCGATTCAAAGCGCCGAACACTATCGCCAATAAATTGGGTGCCAGAGCCTTTGGCAAAATAAATTAATTCCAGTTCTTCATGGTAATGCCAAAGATTATGGTACTGGGGTGTATTGTCTCTTCTCGCATTGAAAGAATGCTCAAGATTGCTATTTAAATGAAGCAGTTGTGCTTTCATAATTATGAAATATATGCAGTAAAGTTACATAATTCAGTTTAGCTATGGTAATATAGCTTAATAATTTGATAATATACTTGAATATTGTCTAGCATTTTTAAGCTTATTTTACATTAAATAACTACTTATAACCATTTGAAAAATATGACGAATAAAAAGAGTTACACATTTGCCTTGATTTTGGTAACGTCCTTGTTCTTTTTTTGGGGATTTATCCATAACCTTGATCCAATCTTAATTCCGCATTTGAGGAATGCGTTTAGTTTATCCCATTTCCAGGCTTCCTTAGTCGATTCGGCTGTATTTATCGCTTATTTTGTGATGGCGATTCCTGCTGGAATTATCATGAAAAAATATGGCTATAAAGCCGGTATTTTGATCGGATTGATCTTTTTTGCCATTGGCTGTTTTCTTTTTGTACCTGCGGCCAATACGATAAGTTATGTTTTCTTCTTGGGGGCTTTGTTCGTTGTTGCCTGTGGTCTTACCATTCTGGAAACTGCTGCAAATCCGTATGTAGCGATTTTGGGAGATCCAGCTTCGTCGGCACAGCGACTTAATTTTGCGCAGTCCTTTAATGGGTTAGCGGCCTTTGTTGCTCCGATTTTTGGGGGAAAATTTATTTTATCCCATGAGCCTAAATCACAGGAGGAGCTTGCGCAAATGGCTGAACAGGCAAAGATGGCGTATATTCAGTCGGAAACAGCTGCTGTAAAATTGCCTTATGTGGTATTGGGGATATTGATTTTATTGATCGCCGCGTTGTTTTTCTTTACCAGATTACCTGATATCAAAGATGCAGAGGAAGAGGGCAGAGCCGGTTTTTTCCATGCATTACGTCATAAAAATGTGCGTTGGGCAGTGGTGGCTCAGTTTTTCTATGTTGGAGCGCAAGTTTGTATTTTAAGCTTCCTCGTATTATATGCAACAGAAGCTGCCGGCATTTCGGGTAAGGATGGTGCCGATTATGCTGGGTTTGCTGGATTGGCTTTTATGTTAGGCCGGTTTATCGGTACATTTTTTATGCGTTTTGTGTCAGCATCCAAGCTCCTGATCATCTATTCCGCTATAGCGATCGCTCTATCCCTATTTGTCATCTTCGGATCGGGTATTCAGACCCTATATGCGCTGATTGGCATTGCATTTTTTATGTCCATTATGTTTCCGACGATATTCGCGTTTGGTGTACAAGGTATCGGTGCCGATACCAAATCTGCTTCTAGTTTGATCGTCATGTCTATTGTGGGTGGCGCTTTATTGCCTCCAATATTGGGTTTTATCTCTGATAAAACGGGACATTTCCAATACGGCTATTTTGTACCATTGGTTTGTTTTATTGTTGTCTTATTGTTTGCTTTCCAAAATAGAAAGGTCAGTATTGCGGAAACAGAAAATCTTAAATCACATTAATTAGTTTAAAATGAAAAGATATGTCATGGCTTTGGATCTTGTGAACGATCCACAATTGATCAAGGAATATGAGGACTATCACCGTGAGGTGTGGCCCGAGATAAAGCGTTCGATTCTGGATGCTGGGGTTGAGCAGATGGAAATTTATCGTTTTGAAAATAGATTGTTTATGAACATGGAGGTGGGCGAAGATTTTTCATTTGAGAAAAAATCGGCTATGGATGCTACCAATGAAAAAGTGCAGGAATGGGAACAGCTGATGTGGAAATATCAGGCAGCTATTCCGGGTGCAAAGCCAGGAGAGAAATGGGTGATGATGACAAAAATATTTGAATTAGTATAATTATGGCTATACAACGCTATTTACAGATCCATCCAATGGATAATGTCCTTGTTGCATTACAGGACTTGGGGGAAGGAACAACGATTGTTTTTGAAGGTAAGGAATTTACATTAAAGCAAGCTGTTGCTGCCAAGCATAAATTCACCATTCAGCCAATGGAACAAGATACGGAGATATTGATGTATGGTGTTCTGGTTGGGAAATTGAATACTTCCTTAGCTGAGGGCGAACTCATTACGACTGAAAACTTGCGCCATGCGTCTGAAGATTTCAGAATGGGCAAGCGTAAAACAGCTTGGACAAAACCTGATGTTTCTGCATTTAAAGATAAAACGTTCAATGGATTTCATCGCTCAAACGGGACGGTTGGAACGGCCAATTACTGGTTGGTTATTCCATTGGTCTTTTGTGAAAATAGAAATGTATTGACGCTAAAGGCGGCTTTTGAGGAAAAGCTGGGTTATAAAGTAAAAGCTAATAATTACATATCCGAAGTTGAAGATCTCATTGGTCTGTATAAGTCTGGTGCCGATGTAAACCAGATTCTCAACCAGGATCTTTTTGCTAATTCCACTTCAAGCGAGCAGGAACGTCTATTCAAAAATGTCGATGGAATCAAGTTTTTGAATCATGAGATGGGATGCGGTGGAACACGTATGGATTCGGATGCCTTATGTGGCCTTTTGGCCGGTTATATCACGCATCCGAATGTTGCGGGGGCTACCGTATTGAGTTTGGGATGCCAGCATGCGCAGGCTTCAATTCTGAAGGCTGAAATAGAAAAGCGAAGTCCGGGTTTTGACCGTCCGCTGTATATTTTTGAACAGCAGAAAGAGGGCACTGAAAAAGAATTGATGCAAAAGGCTATTAAAGCAACTTTTGCTGGGATGATGCAAGCGGATAAGAATGAGCGTAAACCAGCTACACTGGACAAATTGTGTATAGGTCTGGAATGTGGTGGTTCAGACGGATTTTCGGGCATCTCTGCCAATCCAGCGCTCGGTTTTGTATCGGATATTTTGGTGACTTTAGGCGGATCGGTGATTTTGGCGGAGTTTCCGGAATTATGTGGTGTGGAACAGGAATTGAGCGACCGTTGTATCGATGAGCCAACTGCGGAACGATTTATGTCGCTGATGCGTACCTACAATGCAAAAGCTGAAGCTGATGGCTCGGGTTTCTATATGAATCCTTCTCCGGGCAATATTCGTGATGGCTTAATTACTGACGCGATTAAGTCAGCAGGGGCTGCTAAAAAAGGCGGAACTTCGCCTGTTGCTGCGGTGATCGATTATCCTGAATTGGCCAACGGTCCGGGGTTAAACTTATTATGTACTCCTGGTAATGATGTGGAAAGTACCACTGCGGAGGTTGCTGCAGGTGCTAATATTGTCTTGTTTACTACGGGCTTGGGTACACCTACGGGCAATCCGATTACGCCGGTTATCAAACTTTCAACAAATACCAAGACTTTTGAGAAAATGCCAGATATTTTGGATTTGAACTGTGGTACTATTATCGAAGGTACGGAGACTATTGAGGAGGCCGCACACCGTATTCTAGATTATGTGATTGAGGTCGCTTCGGGTGAAATTAAACCCAAGGCTGTGTTGCTGGGGCAAGACGATTTCATCCCTTGGCGTAGAGGTGTTTCCTTGTAGATCAATAATGATTTAATATATGAATCTTAAACATGTTATCTGTGGTTTAGCCTTGCTGATCGGATCTGTATCCGCTAGCTATAGCCAGCAACCTTATCAGCCAAGTCCCGAAAACCTAAAAAATAGGGAATGGTTTGATCAATCTCGATTTGGTGTTTTTATCCATTGGGGGGTATACAGTGTGTTGGGTGATGGTGAATGGGTCATGAATAACCAGAATATCAGTTTGGATGAATACGCCATGCTGCCTAAATTTTTCAACCCAATTTCTTTTGATGCAAAAGAGTGGGCGAGATTGTTCAAGCAGGCAGGCGCAAAGTATATCACCTTTACAACAAGACACCACGATGGGTTCTCAATGTGGAATAGTCAGGTTTCAGACTATAACGTGGTGAAGAAGTCTCCGTTCAAACGTGATATCGTAAAGGAATTGGTGGAAGCCTGTCATGCCGAAGGCATAAAAGTGATGTTCTATTATTCACTCTTAGATTGGCACCGGGATGATTATTTACCTGTTGGTAAGACGGGCGGCGGTATTGCGGGCCGTGATTCGACAAAGGGCGACTGGAATCAGTATGTCCAGTTTATGAAAAATCAATTGACCGAACTTTTGAGCAATTATGGCGAGATCGATGGGATCTGGTTTGATGGTCATTGGGACAAGCCCAATGAAGATTGGCATTTCAAAGAAATTTATGAATTGATCCACAAGTTACAACCCCAATGTTTGGTGGGGAATAACCACCATTTAGCGCCCTTCGAAGGTGAGGATTTTCAGATGTTCGAACGTGATCTGCCCGGCGAGAATACCACTGGTTTTGGGACGAAGGCTCATGATGTCGGAAAATTACCGAAAGAGGTCTGTGGAACAATTGCAGGTTCATGGGGATTTGAGCTGAAAGATCGGACGCGAAAATCATTTCAGGAAGTGCTGAAATATCTGGTCAAGGCTGCTGGTCACGGTTCCAACTTGTTGCTCAATGTGGGGCCGATGCCGAATGGCGAAATTCAGGACTATCAACAAGAACGGTTGAAAGAACTTGGAAAATGGCTGGAAGTGTATGGAGAGACCATCTATGGAACTGAAGGGGGAGCGGTGTCACCAACAGATGAGTATGCGCTAACAAAAAGAGGAAATCAGGTGTATCTGCATGTGTTCAAAACAGATAAGAAGGAATTGTCGATCAGTAATCTTCCTTATCAGGTGAAAAAAGTAAAAACATTTATTGGAAATAAAGAGATTAAGTTTAGTCATAAAAACAATAGTCTACGATTGGATTTGCCTAGCTCATCGGATGAGGCGGATTTAGTATTGACATTAACAATTAAATAACAATGGGAAAATTAGAACAAAAAGTAGCTGTTATTACTGGTGGTGGTAGTGGGATAGGTCGTGCGATCAGTTTGCAATTTGCTGCGGAAGGAGCAAAAGTTCACATTCTGGATTTAAATGAAGAAGGCGGAAAAGCTGTTGTAAATGAAATTTTAGCGTCTGGCGGTCAGGCAGTATTCAATCGTTGTAATGTAACTGACCAACAAGAAATTACCGCTATAGCACAAAATATCGGAAAAATTGATATTTTAGTAAATAATGCCGGTATTGCTCATGTTGGTAATTTGGAGAATTGCCAATCAGAAGATTTTGAGCGTGTTTTTAATGTGAATGTTAAGGGGGCTTATAATGCATTGCATGCCATCGTGCCTATCATGAAAGTACAGGGTTCGGGTGCAATTCTTAATCTTGCGTCCATTGCCGCATGGGTGGGCATCACAGATCGTTTTGCTTATTCGATGAGCAAAGGGGCTATTTACGCGATGTCCATGTCTGTAGCGCGGGATTACATGGCCTACGGTATTCGTTGCAATAGCATTTCTCCAGCGCGCGTACATACACCATTTGTGGATGGATTTATTGCGAAAAATTATCCTGGAAAAGAGGAAGAAATGTTCGAAAAATTATCAGCAAGCCAGCCAATAGGCCGCATGGCACAACCGGAGGAAATTGCCAAATTAGCACTTTTCTTGTGTAGTGACGACGCAGGCTTTATCACTGGAAATGACTACCCAATTGATGGTGGTTTTATTAAATTGAATAATTAAAAAGCTAAAAATAAAATATCTATTATCTCAATACTATAAAAATGAAATTAATACGTTTTGGAGCTCAAGGCAAAGAGAAAATCGGTGTTCAGATCGATGGTGTAAATTACGATGTAAGCGCATTTGGTGGTGATTACAATGAGCAATTCTTTGCTGAAGATGGTGTCGCTCGTTTAGAAGAATTTGTAAAAGCAAATGAAGGTAAGTTGATTGAAGTTCCTCAAGGCGAGCGTATCGGAGCACCTTTTGCCCGCCCATCCAAAATTGTTTGTATTGGATTAAATTATATGGACCATGCAAAGGAAACCAATGCACCAATTCCGGCTGAGCCGATCATCTTTATGAAATCGACCACTTCGTTGGTAGGTCCTTATGATGAAGTGATGATTCCTAAAGATTCCCTTAAAACCGACTGGGAAGTGGAGTTTTGTATTGTCATCGGCAGAAAGGCATCTTATGTAGAAGAGCATGAGGCTTTAGATTATGTTGTAGGCTATGTGTTGCATAATGATGTTTCTGAACGTGAGTATCAGTTGGAGCGTGGCGGTACCTGGGATAAAGGAAAAGGATGTGATACTTTTGCCCCGATGGGACCCTTCATGGCAACAAAAGAAGAGATCAAAGACATCAATAATGTGCGTCTTTGGTTAAAAGTAAACGGAAAAACCTATCAAGATGGTAATACCAAGGATTTGATCTTTTCGGTAGCACATGTGGTATCGTATGTGTCTAAATTTATGACCTTGTTGCCTGGTGATGTTATTTCAACAGGTACGCCTGCAGGTGTTGGCTTAGGATTTAATCCGCCGATTTATTTGAAACCTGGCGATGTTATCGAGTTGGGAGCCGATGGTCTTGGAGAATCCCGTCAGACTGTTGTCGCGTATTCAAAAAATTAATTACTCATCAAGTTTTTCTTTGCACTATGCGTATAGATACCCATCAGCATTTCTGGAAATTCGATCCGATCAGAGATAATTGGATCACAGAAGAGATGCAGGTCATAAGACGAGATTTTACACCTTTAGATATTCAGTTTGTGCTTGAACGGAACGGATTCGGAGGGACTGTAGCTGTGCAAGCAGATCAATCCAAAGAGGAAACGGCTTATTTGGTTCAGCTTGCCGCAGATTATCCTTTTATTAAGGGGGTAGTAGGTTGGATTGATCTTCAGGCAGCAGATATTCGGCAACAGCTGGAGGCGTATCGGACCACTACTGTTATCAAGGGTTTTCGCCATGTTGTTGAGGCGGAAGCGGATCCTGATTTTCTTATCCGCCCTGCAGTATTAAATGGACTGAAGGCTTTGGCAGATTACGATTATACCTATGACCTGTTGATCCGTCCTCGACATTATGCAGCAACACTGGATTGCGTGCGGCAAAATCCGGATCTTCAATTTGTATTGGATCATATTGCCAAGCCACCGATCAAATCGAAAGCCTTTGATGAGTGGGCCGTGTTTATCGATGCGCTTGCTGCTTTTCCGAATGTGGTCTGTAAAGTTTCCGGCCTTGCAACAGAAGCTGATTGGGAGGGATGGAAGCTTGACGATTTTAAACAATATCTGGGACATATTTTTGCCCGTTTCGGCAAGGAGCGCATTATGTATGGCTCGGATTGGCCTGTGTGTCTTCTGGCAGCTTCATATGAAGAGAGCATTGCTATCGTTGAGGATAAATTAGGGCAATTTACAGCTGCAGAGAAGAACGCATTTTGGGCAGAGAACGCTATACGGGTGTATAATCTTTAAAAAGAAAAGCTTCAGCATGTTATGAAAGGGAAAAATAGCATGCTGAAGTTTTTTATTGGTCATGAAGCTAGATAATGTGCATAATGACGTCAATATAAATTAATCAATAACCAGTGAAACAAGTTCATGGTTGTGAATGTTAAACACAATCAATGAAACAAACCATTCAATAAAAGTATTATGGATCTTCATTTAAAAGATAAAGTTGTTATTGTTACCGGCGGAGCAAAAGGAATCGGGCGGGCTGTAGTCCACGCATTGGCAAAAGAACAGGCTATTCCGGTCATTGTTGGCCGTAAACAGGCGGATAATGAAAAAGTAAAAGAAGAAATAAAACAATTTGGTGTGGATGCTCTCTGTATTGAAGCAGAGTTGTCTAAACCGGAAGATTGTGAAAGGGCCGTCCAAAAGACATTGGAAGCCTATGGTCGCATTGATGGTTTGGTAAATAATGCCGGACAAAATGATGGTGTTGGATTAGCATCAGGTAATTATGAAAAGTTTGTTGCTTCTCTACACAAGAACTTAATCCACTATTACCTCATGGCACACCATGCCTTGGATGCCTTGAAGGCGTCAAAAGGGAGCATTGTGAATATTTCTTCCAAAACCGGTGAAACAGGACAGGGAAATACTTCGGCTTATGCGGCATCGAATGGCGGACGTAATGCACTTACGCGCGAGTGGGCGGTAGAATTGTTACCTTACTCTATTCGTGTAAATGCCATTATCGTAGCAGAATGTGCAACTCCCCAATACGATACCTGGATTCAAACCTTATCAAATCCAGAGGAGACATTGAAAAAAATTACGGATCGCATTCCATTGGAGCATCGGATGACAACAGCGGAAGAAATAGCAAATACAACTGTATTCCTTTTATCGAGCAAGTCAAGCCATACTACAGGTCAATTGGTGCATGTAGACGGCGGGTATGTGCATTTGGATCGCTCTATTATTGCTGAATCATAAAAGGATATAATTGATTTTTGAAAAAAATGGAGCTTTAGCCTGACTCAGGCTAAAGCTCCATTTTTTTTAGAATCGCTATAGTGGTGTAAAAGCTATACTGTCGTATTTAAGGGATTGCTGATGATAAAAAAGGTTAGCTAAAACAAAAAAAGCTTGTTCATGGAACAAGCTTTTTTTGTGGTGCCACCTGGGTTCGAACCAGGGACACAAGGATTTTCAGTCCTTTGCTCTACCAGCTGAGCTATGGCACCAGTTGACCTTTTATTTAAATCTGTGATCATCAGATTGAAGCGTGGTGCCACCTGGGTTCGAACCAGGGACACAAGGATTTTCAGTCCTTTGCTCTACCAGCTGAGCTATGGCACCGCTTTCTGCTATGGGTTTGTTCCCCTATTGCGATGCAAATATAGTCCGATAATTCGAATTCTAAAACTTTTATGTAGATTATTTTCTCACTTTTTTCGAACGTGTTGATTTTGATCGAGATAAAATTACAAGAAACTAACATATAGGAAAAGGAATAAGCTGTATCTTTGCATTTCAATAATTAGAGATGAGTAAAAGAGGAAGAGTTTTAGTTGCAATGAGTGGAGGGGTAGATAGCTCCGTTGCTTCTGTCATGCTCCACGAACAAGGATATGAGGTTATCGGTATCACGATGAAGACATGGGATTATGCATCCGCAGGTGGTTCGTCGAAAGAAACCGGATGTTGTAGCCTTGATAGTATCAATGACGCTCGTACATTAGCCGTAAACTATGGTTTCCCTCATTATATATTAGATATACGTGATGAGTTTGGAGATTTTGTGATTGACAATTTTGTAGAAGAATATATTGCTGGGCGCACGCCTAACCCATGCGTATTATGTAATACCCACATTAAGTGGGAGGCTTTGATGAAACGTGCTGACAAATTGGATTGTGAGTTTATCGCTACCGGACACTATGCAAATATCCGAATGCACGATAATGGCCGTTATGTGATCTCCAAAGGTAAGGATGAAAATAAAGATCAGTCTTATGTTTTGTGGGGAGTTTCACAGGAAAACCTTGCGCGGACACAATTTCCGTTAGGATCTTTCACAAAAAAGGAGATTCGTCAGATGGCTTTGGATATGGGGCAAAAAGAATTGGCCAATAAATCTGAAAGTTATGAGATCTGCTTCGTTCCTGACAACGACTACCGCGCATTCTTGAGACATAAGGTGCCTACTTTGGATCAACAGATTGGTCCCGGTAATTTTATCCTTTCAGATGGTACAGTAGTAGGTAAACATATTGGCTACCCTTATTTCACGATCGGTCAACGTAAAGGCTTAGGTATTGCTTTGGGTAAACCGATGTTTGTGATTGAAATCCTTCCAGAGAGTAATACGGTGGTCTTGGGAGAAGAACATGAACTTGAAAAGTCACACGCTTACGTTCGTAATGTGAACTTTGTCAAATATGCAGGATTGGATCAACCGATGGAAGCAATTTCAAAGGTACGTTATAAAGATTCCGGTGCTCTGTCGACCATCTCCCAAGAAGATGACAAAGTCCGCATTGACTTTGTTCATAATGTAAAAGGTATTGCCCCTGGACAGTCGGCCGTGTTCTATGAAGGAAATGATCTACTCGGTGGTGGTTTCTTAATGAAATAACAAGAAGCTGGACTGAGATTTAGAATAAGAGTTGTAATCCCTATGCTGTAGATACAGTATAGGGATTTTTTTAATTAAAAATTGCTGAGATTGTGTGCGGCTATGATCCCTGCCGGATTTAAGTCGATCGAATTGAGAAGAAATGCATAATTAGTTCTTTTGTCAAGATAGAGGGTCGAAAGCGATACTAAAATTATATCGTAATCATTACCAGTTGAATCAAAAGTAAGTGTCTTTGCCTTTTGTGATTCACTATTGTACCGTGTTAATTCGATTTCGTGGGAACCGATTGTGCGAGCCTGTCTTTTATCAAAAGAAAAGCCAATGATTTCAATTTTTAGAACGATATGGCTACACGCCTTAGGCCAATAGAAATTTTCCTCCCCTTTTAATTCGGGTATGTGGATTAATATGCTCCCTTTAGTTGCGAAATTCACGGTAGTATCGAAATAAAGGTAATCATAGATATGGCAATTCTTATTGAACTGAAAGTCGACCAATCGCTGGATATTTCCTCGGCTAACTCTTTGATAGCCGGGGTTGTGTTTTCCATTGCCAAATAATACACGCTGCATACGTTTAACTAGTCGGTTGTGCATTTCGCTGTCATGTAGTTTTTGATGTACAACATCGAAAGCTCGACGGATTATTGCACCTGCTGCGCTTGCTGCTCCAAAATCAGAAGCGGCGGCTTCAGTCCATATCGTCTGACGCATCTTGTCCGAAGGTTTAGTTTGTACGACATTTTTGTCTCCGACTTTACGATTGACCAAATTCCCTGTTTGGCCTCTCAAATATCCATTTTCAATTATTGCCATAGTTAAAGTTAGTCTTTTAAATTGCTGAAAAGTAATTTTTCACAATTTTTACGAGATTTAAAATAGTGATTTACTGTGTTTTATGAATTTTGAAATTTAGCATACTTCACGATTATTAAATTGGTAATGGATATCATTATTGTTCGCTGTAGCGCTAGTTGTGATATAGTATAGATTCGGTTAAGAAAGGGAGTGTGTGCGAGGTGCTTCGGTGATCATACCGATTTGTAAGCGAGATATAGTCGCTGTCAACATGGAGTGAACACGGACTCAAGTCGGATTGAAGGGCCTTAACGTATGCATGTGCCGTGCATATCCTGTAAATGATTTGGGGGAGTAGACCGTGTTATCCAGCGCAAAGAAAGAAGCCTTGAATAAAGTTTACAACATCGTTGACGAATGGCATAAAGCTGTATTGGAAAATCGTATTCATGAGATTATGAAAGATGATGGGGATGAGAATATTGGACTAATAGATGAAGAATAACGATGCCATTTGCAAACCCTACACCTTATGACTATTTTCCGCGGAGATTGCATCCGCAGGAGATAGGGAATTCGTTTGATGTAATTAATCTTTTCTTTGGCTGGGAGAATTTTCGGGCTTGGAGCGATCATCTCGATGAATGGAATGTGGTATATGAAACTTTGTTAAAATGATATATTTTTGTTGTTTTTACTAATAATTTTAGTAATTTTAACCTATGAATTCGTCAGAATATTTCAAGGGTAGAGGGGCTCAGATTAATCCCAATAACAAGTTTTTTGTAAACCAATACGTGCAGGAGCACGTGGAGGGGCTGGATGAGGAATTTTTGGGTGCCGAGAAAACGCAGTTTATTCCGACACATCCGAAATCGATTATATCCAAATCCAATAGCCCCGACCTGCGTTTCGAAAGATCTATTAATCCTTATCAGGGCTGTGAGCATGGCTGTATTTATTGCTACGCGCGTAATTCACATGAGTATTGGGGCTTCAGTGCGGGATTGGATTTTGAACGTAAGATCTTAGTAAAACATAACGCGGCTCAGCTTCTCGAACAGGAGTTTAGAAAATCGAGCTATCAACCCGATTTGATTATGCTTTCAGGCAATACAGACTGTTATCAACCTATTGAACGGAAGCTGGGTATCACACGTTCGCTTTTAGAATTGATGGTCAAATACCAGCATCCTGTTTCTATCATCAGTAAAAATGTACTGATGCGACGGGATTTTGATCTCTTGCGCGAACTTGCGGCACTAAATCTGGTTTCCGTTGCCGTGACCATCAACTCATTGCGGGAGGAGGTACGCCAGAAAATGGAACCCCGGACTGCTACGGCATCGGCCCGATTGAAACTAATCGAGGGGTTGACATGGATAGGCGTTCCAGTCATGCTGATGATGGCGCCCATCGTTCCGGGAATCAATAGTGATGAGATTTCAGATTTGATTCGTTCGGGAGCAGATGCGGGAGCAATTACGGCCTCATATACAATCGTGAGGCTCAATGGACAGATCGGTGCTATTTTTAAGGATTGGCTTTATCAAAACTATCCTGATCGGGCAGAGAAAGTGCTGCACTGGATCGAGGCCTGTCATGGCGGTAAGATCAATGATACTGATTTCGGACGAAGGATAAAAGGGGATGGTCACATGGCCGAAAGTTTGCAGCATTTATTCAAGCTATCCGTCAAAAAATATATGAATAATGGGACACTTCCATCCTTGAGAAGGGATCTTTTCCGCTTACCCGATGCAGGGACGCAGTTGGGATTGTTTTAGATGGCTGGAGCGACAATTATGAATTCGCTATTCTCGAGGAGGAATATCTACATTAAATTTTAGCAAAAAAGCCTGATTCATGCAATGAATCAGGCTTTTTTTATTTTTCAGATCGAGGTTTAGTGAACTAAGATTTCTTTCTTTTGATTAATACATAACTCACATAGAGTAATATCAGCCAGGCTGGGATCAGTTCCACAGGGAGTTTCATCCCCGTTACCCACATAATACCAAGTACTGCTATTAAAAAGATCAGACAGATATAATTACTCAATGGATATAGGAAAGACGGGAATTTTGTCCGTAAATGCGCATCGAGTTTATTTTTTCTAAAGTATAAATGTGTAATGGAGATCATTACCCAGTTGATGATCAGTGAAGACACCACCAGTGACATCAAGATTTCCAGTGCATTTTTTGGTGCAACATAATTGATAAATACACAGACAGCTGCAAACAATGCCGAGACCAAAATAGCATTGATTGGTGCGTGATTTTTATTGAGTTTTGAAAGAAAACGAGGTGCATTACCCTGTTCCGCTAGACCATATAACATTCTACTGTTACTATACACACTGCTGTTATAAACAGACAATGCTGCTGTAAGCACAATAAGATTTAAGGCATTTGCGATAATTTTTGTGAAATAAAAGGTCTTTCCAAAGATGGTAAATTCAAATCCATTAAGCTTGTCAAAGACAAGTACAAAGGGACTCGTATCTGCGGTGATATTTGTCCATGGCGTCAAGGAGAAAAGAATGATCAAAGCGCCGACGTAAAAGATCAAAATCCGATAGATCACCTGATTGGTCGCTTTCGGTATATTCTTTTCGGGGTGCTCGGCTTCTGCAGCAGTAATACCAACCAATTCCAGACCACCAAAAGAAAACATGATCAAAGCCATAGCCGAAAGAAGACCTTCAAAATTACCCTCTGCAGTTTGGCTAAACCAACCTTTTGGGAAAAAACCGCCATGTGAAGTCAGGTTGCTAAGGCTTGCTTGTTCACCTCCGGTACCGCTTATAAGTAAGTAAACACCGAAAACAATCATCGCAATGATGGCTACCACCTTGATAATGGAAAACCAAAATTCCGTCTCACCATAAATTTTGACAGAGGCAAGATTTAAGGCGTTGATTGCAAAGAAGAAGAATAAGCTCGATGCCCATAGCGGTATTTCGGGCCACCAAAATTGAACATAAACACCGATAGCCGTTAATTCGGCCATACTGACGAGGATGTAGAGAACCCAATAGTTCCAGCCCGAAGCATAACCGGCAAAGGAACCCCAGTATTTATTGGCGAAATAACTGAAGCTTCCTGAAACAGGTTCTTCAACCACCATTTCTCCCAATTGGCGCATAATGAAAAAAGCAATGATCCCAGCAAATGCATAGCCAAGGATAACGGCAGGCCCTGCTAACGTAGCAGCCTTTCCAATACCCAGAAATAAACCTGTGCCAATCGCACCTCCCAGTGCAATTAATTGAATATGTCTATTTTGAAGTCCTCTTTTTAATTCTTCCTTATTGTTTTGTTTCTCCATGTGAATGGTTAATACGGTTTCTAGTTTATTTTGACAGATTCTTGGATTTGGAGAGCCTGAGGCCATATTGATAGTTCCAAGCCAGAATCGGATTGACCAAAATCGGTACTGTTAAGCTGATATACCTTTGATCGGCGTAGCTCCCCCAGCACATGTTTTGTCCTAAGCGCATAAAGTTAATAAAACACTTAGGTATTTATGCACATTCCGTTGTGGTTTTACTCTATTTCGTTGTTTTTTTAAAAACAATGGCGGAGTCCATGTTTGACTAGGAATTAGAAAGCGCCGTAATTTGGAAATACGGCGCTTTATGAATTAGTAGCTAGTGTGATTTTTGGCCACTCTAACTAATAACGAAATCTTATTTGTAAATGCTACTCAAAAAGACAGATTAATTTGCTTTTTGTGTTTTTTCCACGCTGCAGTCACATCCGCAGCCTTTCGAGCAGCTCGACTTGCCCTGTAGTGATTTTCGGACGTTTTTAACGACATACCACACAGCCGCCAAAACGAGAATTCCTACGATGAGATATTGTACTGTTAAATTATCCATAGCTTTTTTATTTTAAAAGTTGATAAGCAATTAAGGCGCTGAAATAGGCCAAGCCTGTCATAAAACCAAGCTGTATTAAAGTCCATTTCCACGAGCCTGTTTCCCTTTTTACAGCCGCAATTGTACTCATACATTGCATAGCAAATGCGTAAAATAGCAATAAGGATATGCCAGAAGCCAGATTGTAAGCAGGTAAACCGGTATTTCGATTAATTTCGCTTTTCATTTTACCTAATACCGTTGTTTTAGAGGCTTCATCTTCGATGTCCACTTCGTCACCAAGGCTGTACACAGTGGCCATGGTTCCCACAAATACTTCACGAGCGGCGAAGGAAGAGATAAGACCTATACCCATCTTCCAGTCGTAACCTAATGGTTCAACAACAGGCTCAATAGCCATGCCAAGATAGCCTAAGAAAGAGTGCTCCAACCGGTAAGACGAAATTTCGTGATCTAAGTCCGCTTCGGATAAGTTGGGGTTGTTTTTTGTCACGTATTCTTTTGCTTGGCTAAATTTATCATTTGGCCCGAAGCTACCTAATGCCCATAGTATCACAGAGATTGCCAGAATGATTTTACCTGCACCGAACACAAAGCTTGATGCTTTTTCCCATACATTTAAAGCAACATTCTTCCAATCCGGAGTTTTATAGGTCGGCAGTTCAAAGATTAAAAATGATTTATGTTTTGATTTGATGACCTTCGTCAGAATAATTGCGGATAGCAGGGCTGCGAATATTCCAAGCAGGTACATCACAAACAATACAATACCTTGTATTTGAAAGCCCCCTAATTTCGTGTCCGGTATCACCAGTCCGATCAGAACGATATAAATAGGAAGACGTGCAGAGCAGGTCATAAAAGGTGTTACCAGAATAGTGACCAGTCTTTCTTTGCTATTTTCGATGTTACGTGCAGACATGACAGCAGGAACAGCACAGGCAACGCCCGAAATCAAAGGAATCACTGATTTTCCATTCAGCCCAAAAGGGCGAAGCCATCGGTCCATTAGGAAAACTACGCGGCTCATATAGCCCGTTTCTTCCATAATCGAGATAAAAATGTATAAGATGACGATTTGTGGAATGAAGATGACGATCCCGCCGATACCTTTGATAATACCATTGCTGAGCAAGTCGGTCAATGGCCCCGCCGGCAATACTGTTTGTGTATAGGCCGCAAGATCACCAAACAAACCGTCAATAAAATCCATGGCTGGTCCAGACCAGGTATAAATTGCCTGAAAGATCAGAAAAAGGATTCCAAAGAAGATGACATAGCCAAAGATCGGGTGCAGCAGGATGCTGTCGATCGTATTGGTCTTGTTTTTATTGGAAGTCTCATCTTTTACATAGAGCTCGGCGAGACTGCTATCTAATGCTTTACTGCGTAATATAGCTTCGTCTTTTTGCAGCTTTTCGGCCCGCAATTGATGTTTGTCACGGATTTGCTGAATAGACTGATTTTTTTCTTTTGATAAAAAGGACACTTCGCCCTTGGCTAAATATTGCCAGGTATGGTATTCTGTATCTAAAGGGAAAAGGCGTTTTGCTTCTTCCAATGCAGCATCGGCTTCCTCCGGTAGGCTGAATTTGCTGATATACATGGGCGGAACAGCATCAAAGTTTTTGATCAGTTGATCTATACCCTGCCCGGTACGCGCGTTGGTCTCGTATACTTTTGTATTTAATAAATGCTCAAGTTTTTGAATATCTATTGTAATGCCTTTTTCTTTGGCTTCATCGATCATATTGATGACGAAAATAGCAGGTAGGCCAAGCTCCCGGGCCTGTTGATAAAGGATAATTGACCGTTTTAAGTTGGTCGGTTCAGCGACGACAACAACCAGGTTGGGTCTGAAACTGTTTTCTTTGTCAACTAAGGTGTTGAAAACAACTTCTTCGTCCATTGAGCTAGGAAACAAGGTATATGTTCCCGGTAAATCAATAATTCGATAAGTCTTGTTGTTGGCTTTTACTTGCCCCTCACGTTTCTCGACAGTAATTCCGGGATAGTTTCCTACTTTCTGATTTAATTTTGTAATCCGGTTAAATAGAGATGTTTTACCCACATTTGGATTCCCCAAAAGTGCAATAATCGGGTTATTCATTATTTCTGATCAATAAGGATGACTTTAGCTTCTGATTTGCGGATGGCAATCAAGGCGTTATTAGCACTAATATTTAAACATATAGGACCGTCCAAAGGAGCGATGTGTTTCACTTCTATTTCAGTACCCGGGATAAACCCCAATTCGAAAAATTTAGCTGGAATATCGTGCGAATCAAAATCTATTATTACCGCCTTTTCCCCTTTTTTTAGCTTATCTAAGCTAGTTCTATTACGCATCTACCTGTTTTTTTTGAATTCTTCAAATATACAGAATTTCTACCATTTAGAATGATTCTAATGTCATAGTTATGTATTTAGTAAAAAACAGCTATCTTTACTACTCAGAACGATTAATTATCAACCAGAATGAAGATTGAGGACGAAATCAAAGTAAGTAAATTCAGTAATGAATGGCATCGTTGTACGGTAAATATTCTATATACGTACAATTGGATTAACAATGAGCTTGAACAGCGAGCTGCCAAAGAAGGGATCACTTTGAAACAGTTTAATGTCTTGCGCATTTTAAGGGGGCAATATCCTAAGCCTGCAACCAATAATCTCATTAAATCAAGAATGCTAAGTACAACGCCGGATATCTCCCGGATGATTGATCGCATGGTTTCCAAAGGATTGGTTTCACGCTGTCAATCTGATGGAGATAAAAGAGCCGTGGATTTGGTTATCACAGAAAAGGGCTTAGAAATTCTTAAAGATCTGGATGAGGATATGCTGATGCAGGACCTTTTACCCAATCGAATTAGCGAAGAAGAGGCAATAACGTTAAGTACACTGCTGGATAAACTTCGCGGCTAAAGAAATTAATGCGCATGGTCATGATGTTCATGATCATGCGGTTGTTGATGCTGATTGTGCCCATGATCATGTTCCCCTACAAATAAGAAACTTCCAAGTGCTATAGCCACACCGGCAATAACAGCAATCATTTTCTTTTTATTGAATTTATGGTGGTCAATGGAGCCAGATTCAAAAAGTATCGTCGTGGAGATGTGCAAGAAAATACCGATAACCACCGCCATGATTTTATCAAAATACTGCTGAATATTGCCTACTTCTCCCGCACTGATGGCCTTGCTTAGTAAAAACCCAAAGGGGGTCATAGCGGCAAATAAGGCTAGTGTAATAAGGATGGTATTTTTCTTTAAATGCGTGCTTATCAAGATACTTCCCAATGCGAATGCAGCTGGGATGTGGTGAATCGATATGCCTAGTGCGAGTTCAGTCTGATGCGTCGCTGCAAGTGGCATCCCCTCCAGAAATGCATGTAGACAGAGGCTGAACATAATACCGATTGGAAAACGATGGCTGTGGTGACCATGCTCATTGTCCGCATGAATATGGCCATGCTCTATCCCTTGCGAAAACTGCTCAAGAAAGAGCTGGAAGAGAAATCCTGCAAGCACATATATGCCTAGTACTTCAGGTGAAGTATTGTTGGATTGATAGACATGTGGAATAAGATGAAGTACGGTAATGGAGAATAAATAGGCTCCACTGAAAGAAAGGATGAGCTTAAGAAAATTCGTTCCTTTCTTCTGTACAAAAAATACGGCAATTCCACTTGCAAATGCAGGTATGAATAAAATTAAAATCAATAAAATTGAATTCATTATACTTGTTCAGTTTTAAAAAAGCTAGGTACAAACCGTTTGAATAAGTAGCCTGTAGCCAAACCGACCAGGATACCTAAGGCCGAACCACAGAGCACATCAAACGGGTAATGAACACCAACATAAATTTGAGAGACTGAAATTAGGGTCGCCCAGGCAATACAAAGCCATAGTACATATTTCCATCTCCTCCGGAAAAGTACAATCCAGAAAAAAGCAAGAGAAAAATGATTGGCCGCATGGGAGGAGGTAAAGCTAAAGCCCGAACCACAGCGTACGCGGATGTTGACATTTTCTTTAAACTCCACGTCATTGCATGGTCGTATCCTTTTTACAGTCTTTTTGATCAAATGAGATGATATACCATCGGAAATACCGAAAGTAACCAAGGTCATGACAACAATTAGGATACCTGTTTTTCCATAGGTCTTAATGAAAAAGATGATCAAAAATAAATACAAAGGTGCCCAGGTATATGGATTGCGCAAAATAGGCAATAGCCAATCAAACACAGGGTTACTCAAGCCCTGATTAATGGCCAGAAAAATCTCTTGATCGATGTGTACTAATTGTTGAATCATAAATGTTGCTGATGACAATGAAATCCCAAACTTTAAAAAACTCGTTTTTCAAAAGTAAAAATAATTTCATTGCAAACGGTTGTTTCTTTTAAAAACAACTTTGTTGCAACAAATATACGTTAAATATTCATTAATTATAATTTTAATTCGATATTTTATTGGCATTGTGCTAAATTTACACGTTAATCAATTCAAGAGAAATGACTTTAATTAAATCAATATCAGGAATACGTGGTACGATAGGTGGGCGTGCTGGAGAGGCACTTACCCCGATAGATATCGTTAAGTTTACAGCCGCATACGGCAAAATAATTGTCAAACAGAGTGGCATCAAAAAAATTGTGGTAGGAAGAGATGCACGCGTTTCCGGAGAGATGGTCAGTAATTTGGTGATTGGTACCTTGCAAAGTATCGGTGTTGATGTGGTTGATTTAGGTCTTTCAACAACTCCGACGGTAGAAATTGCTGTGCCTATGGAAAAGGCAGCCGGTGGTATTATTTTAACGGCTTCACACAACCCGGGCCAATGGAATGCGCTGAAGTTGTTGAATGCAAAGGGAGAGTTTATTTCAGATGTTGAAGGACAAGAAGTATTGGCGCTTGGCGAATCCTTAGACTTCGACTTCTCGGAAGTAGAAGAGATCGGGCAGGTTCATAAAGATTATTCTTATTTACAGAAACATGTTGACGCTGTATTGGCCTTAGAATATGTAGATAAAGAAGCGATCAAAGCGGCTAATTTTAAAGTTGCTCTGGATGCAGTCAACAGTACCGGTGGTACATTTATACCAGCTCTGTTGGATGCGCTCGGTGTACAGACAGTCTATAAAATTCATTGTGAACCCAATGGTCAATTTCCGCATAATCCAGAACCATTGAAAGAACATTTGACGGATTTATCCGCTGCAGTTCTTGAAAACAAAGCTGACTTGGGTATTGCTGTGGATCCGGATGTAGACCGATTGGTCTTCATGATGGAGGATGGTGAGTTATTTGGTGAAGAATATACGTTAGTTGCTGTAGCGGATTACCTATTGCAGCATAAGAAAGGAAATACAGTTTCCAATTTGTCTTCCACACGTGCATTGCGCGATGTAACGCATGCGCATGGTGGTGAGTATTATGCGGCGGCTGTTGGTGAAGTAAATGTGGTGACAAAAATGAAAGAAGTCGATGCTGTCATCGGTGGCGAAGGAAATGGCGGTGTCATATATCCCGCATCCCACTACGGCCGTGATGCGTTGGTTGGTGTGGCTATCTTCTTGACACACTTGGCCAAACTAGGTAAAAAAGCATCAGAGTACCGTGCTTCTTTACCGCAGTATTTTATGTCGAAAAACAAGATCACCTTAACTCCGGAATTGGATATTGATAATCTATTGGCCAAAATGGAGGAAAAATATAAAAATAAAGACCATTCAACAATTGATGGACTGAAAATAGACTTCGAGAATGAGTGGGTCCATTTGCGCAAGTCGAATACCGAACCGATTATTCGGATCTATTCTGAGGGACCGACGCCCGAAGCTGCTGAGCAGATCGCGCAGAAGATTATCAGAGAAATTGAAGAAATAATTAAATAGAAACAAAAAGCTGCATCTGCAGCTTTTTGTTTTAGGACTAATCTGAGTAGTATAACATAGTCCTAGATATTAAGATGTTTTAGAATTTATGATTAGAACGATCATTTTAAGTACGTATTGTTTTCTTAGTTTAATTTTATTTGCCTTGCCAACAAGTGCCCAGCAACCTGTAGAAGAAATCAATAGGCTGTTAGATCAATGGCACAAAGCTTCGGGCGAGGTAAAGTATGGCCCTTTCTTGAATGTCATTGCTTCGGATGGTATTATTTTGGGGACGGATTATGACGAGCGATGGGATAAAGCGCATATTGATAAGTTTTCTGACCAATATTTTAATCCCAAAAATGCCTGGACTTACAGCTATGATAAACGGCATATCAGTTTTAATGCAGATAGCACAATAGCTTGGTTTGATGAAACTTTTAAGATCAATACCAAGTCTTTTCGTGGCGTGGGCGTGTTGAGCAAGCTGGGCAGTGAGTGGAAGCTTCGTCAATATAGCATGTCCATGTCGGCTCCCTATGCGGATGTAAAGGCAGCAGTGGGCGGAAAGGCCGGCCAGAAAATTCATAGCAACCTCTTATTGGTGATGGTGCTGTTTTTCTTTATGGCCATGTTATTTGTGCTGAGCCAGCGCTTAAAAATTTCTTACCCCATTCTGTTGGTTATTGGCGGACTTGTGATCTCGTTGATCCCCGGGGCTCCTGTCATAAGTGTTGATCCTGATATCGTATTTATGGTATTTTTGCCACCCTTACTTTTTGAAGCAGCCTGGTATACCAATTGGGGGAATTTTCTGAAGTGGCGACGGTCTATTTTTATCATGGGCTTTGGTTTAGTGTTCTTCACATCGCTGGCGATTGCCTACTTTTCGGTCAGTATTATTCCTGGGTTTACGTTGGCGCTGGGCTTTTTACTGGGTGGGATTATCTCTCCTCCAGATGCCGTGGCTGCTAGTTCTGTCCTAAAAGGGGTAAGCATTCCTAAACGGGGAATTGCGATATTGGAAGGGGAAAGCCTGGTGAATGATGCAGCCTCATTGACGGTATTTAGATTTGCATCCATTGCGATTCTTACAGGCCAGTTTGTGATGAGCAATGCGACGACGCAGTTTCTGATGTTATCGGTCATGGGTGTTGTCGTTGGTCTGGTTATCGGTCACATCCTCTATATATTCCTACGTTATGTTGCTAAGTCGTCGAGTATTTCAACACCCATAACCCTTATTGCGCCGTACCTGATGTATATTGTTGCGGAGCATTTTGAATGGTCCGGAGTTTTAGCTGTAGTCAGTGGGGGACTGTTTCTTTCCTTCCGAGCAGGTGATTACCTCAATTACCATACACGCATCCAAACGAAGGAGGTTTGGGCGACAGTGGGTTTTCTATTAAATGGATTTGTCTTTATTTTAATTGGACTTGAACTCCCGGTCATTATTAACGGATTGGGCGAATATTCCATGGAGGAAGCGATTGACTATGCATTGGCTATTTGTGTGATCGTGATTGTATTGCGATTAATTGCGGTGTACCTCTCGGCCTTTGTTCCTAGAATATTGTTCAAACGCGTCCGTATCAAGGAAAAGAGTCCAGGCTGGAAGCTGCCTTTGGTTGTAGGCTGGGCCGGCATGCGAGGTGTGGTTTCTTTGGCTTCAGCTTTGGCGATCCCTTTGACCTTATACGATGGAACTGCTTTTCCGCACCGTAACCTGATCTTGTTTATTACGTTTGTGGTTATTTTGGTGACACTTGTTTTTCAAGGGCTTACCCTGCCATTGCTGATCAAACTGATTAAAATTGAAGAGGTCGATGAACAAGCTTCGATGGAAGAACAGATAGATGAGATCCGTGTCCGTCTCGGCAAAGAATCTATTGCCTATTTAGATAAGCATTATGGAAAGGAAATGCTGGAATATGAGACAATTGCCCGTGTTAAAGAGCAGATTATCCGGAGTGTAAATGCATCCGAGCGTGCCAAGGAGGAGGACACGCGTGCGCAGCTTTCTGCTGTTAGAGGCTTGTACAATAAAATTATGCTGGAACTTTTAGCTTTACGTCGCGATGGATTGTACAAAATCAAAGAAAGTAAGGCTTACGATAGTGATGTTATCAAAGAAATGGAGTATTCCTTGGATTTGGAGGAATCGCGTTTGTCGCGCAAGTAGTTGTTGATAAGTGAGTATATCTCGGTTTTTGCACTGCGAAACCTAGCTCCAGTGTTGTAAGAAATAGCGTGCAGAGGTGCAAAAAATAGCGAATTAGCCTATAATGCTAATTTCGCTATTTTTCCTTTATCTCCTGCCACAAATATGGCTTGACCTTTTTTGGCTTTTTGAACGGCATTGAAGCTTTCCTTTCCGATAGCTGTCCAGTTTTTACCCCCGTCATTCGAGTGGTCTGTACCCGAGGTACCTGTGCAGATCAGTTGTTTTTTGGAGAGATAAATGACTGCCGACTTAAAGCCAGCAGGGGCTGTCTCTGGTGCAAACCATGTCTTGCCGCCGTCGTTGGTCAAAAGGCTGTTTTTGTCTTTATTTTTATCTTCCTTGTAATCGCCGCCCACCACAATGCCGGTTTTTGATGTGTAAAATGCGACCGAAAAGGGACCCGTGCTATTTTTTCCCTGAATCATGGGGCAACTGTAACGCTTCCATGTGCTGCCCTGATCCGCGCTGCTGTATATATTGGCTACAGTTCCACCGGTAGCAATCCAGTAGGTGCCACGGTCATCGCAGAAGATGGATGTTCCGCTCGCCGCAAAGCCTGCTTCCCCATCGGCGATGGCAAAGTGCATATTCGCGGATATATCTTTCCAAGACTTTCCGAAATCAACGCTTTTCAATAAAGGCATTTTACCATGAATGGCGTCGCCAAAAGCAATTCCTACACCTTTTGATGTAAATGCAAATCCATCATAAAATATCTCCGGTCGTTTGTCACTGAATACTTCCTTCCAGCTTCGGCCACCATCCTGTGTACTTAAGATAATGGCAGGCGAACCGGCCGAAATAATAAGGGCTTCATTCTCATCAAATGCTTCGATATCTCTAAAATCGATTTTTTCATAACCTATGGGATTGACCCATTGCCAGTTTTTTCCGGCATCCGTACTTAAGCCTACAGTACCGTTGCTGCCACTTACCCAAACGGTTTCATCATCGACGACACTTAGCCCCCGATAGCTGCTGTTGCGTTCTTGATTGACAATGTTAATCGTAGCTTGCTGAGCATTTAGGAGGTTCAGAAAGAAGATTTGGATAATGAAGATCAGATATAAAGATTTCATGTGGGTATGCTGTTTATTTAAACAAATCTACTCGTCTTTTTGAAACTTTCCGTGGTTTTTTTAAGATTGTTTTGCGAAGCTGCAGAAATCCAACGGTCATTTTTCGTGGTGATTTGAAATAAGGAATGCTTAAGACAACCAGAAGTGCAATACAGGCCGACGTCCCCAGTGCTCCACCATAGCCTGTAAAAAACTTACTTGTGTTGAGCAGAATCGTCGTAAAGATAATGCCGGCAAGGGCAAGGCCGAAATAAGTGGATAGCTGATTTTTTGATACCATGCCTATAAATGACGCGCCTATAAAAATAGGGGGAATGTACTGTGTGAGATGAGGAGAAACACTTTGTGGGAAGAAATGTAGAAAACCTGCAACAAGTAAGGTCAGCAATGCCGACGAACGCACTGCCCCTTGGTGAAACTTGGTGTTAACATAGTATGTCGCCGTGCTCCCGATGATGCCAACTAGGTATAAAATAAATGTTTCCATATTACTTAAAAAGGTACAACAATAAGTAGGTAAGTGAAACTCCCAGGAAGGCCAATGTGCCCAGTTTACCGCCGACGCCATTTAAGAGACTCTTCGATACAATGAGAAAGATCGCTGTAAAAATACTGGCTGCTAAAATAAAAGAGAACCCATGCGCCACCTGCGCATTGGACATGCCAACAAATGCACCGCAATAAATTGCTGCCGGAAGGTGGGGTAGATAGGTTGAATTTTTGTTGATGTTGGGAATAAACGAGGCGATGGTGCCTGTAAGCGCAGCCCCCAAAACAGGACCCAAACCGAAGATCTGATTGAAATAGTAAGATGTAATTGCTCCTATAGGTACCCAAATAGCAATTTTAATCGATTCATATTCATGCCTGTGATGATGAATGGGCGACCTGAGGTAACTGTATAGGATCAGTAAGGATAATAGGCCGATAAAGGATAATACAATATATGAATGCGTATTTTCTACAAAGATGGCCACTAAAAAAAGGGCCTGAATGACAAATAATAAGCAGATGCTTACTGTCCTAAATTTCTGCCGGGCTTGCATTGAAGTAAATTTAGGCAAAGGTACTGATTATTTGTCTATTCTGTTGGTAGATTTTCTTTTTACCAATAAAGGATCAAGGACAATTTGTTCGATTGCTTCGTAGGGATTTTTTTGTTTAACCATTTTGAGAAAGAGCTTGGCACATTCTTCCCCCATTTTATTGGCCTGTTGATCAATACTTGATAGTGTAGGCGTGATAAAAGAGGAAAAGGTCTGGTTTGCAAAACCGATCACACCTGTCGCCGGAATAGCGATATCTGCCGATTTGAGTGCCTGTATAATCCCCACGGCTGTAAAGTCATCGCCACCAATAAAGGCGTCTGGTTGGATTGCAGATTTTAGAATCTGTTCGGTGCCTTTGATGCCGGCTTCAATAGATAAGTCGCCACGCACAATAAAGTCTTCCTGCTGGGGAAGTTGAGCCTCTTTTAGCGCTGCTTCGAAGCCATGAAAACGATCCTGGAAAATAGAAATCTCTTTGTCTGTCGTGATAAAAGCAATGTTTCTATAACCCTGTTCGATCAGATGCTGCGTTGCAAGATAGCCGGCTTTAAAATCGTCGAGTTTCACGACAGGAGCGGGAATATTCTTGTGGGTACGGTCAAAGATAATTAAGCACTTGCGCTGGTTGATGACTTCCTGAAAGTGGCTTGTTTGTTGGGTTTCCAAGGATAGTGAAGCAATGATGCCATCCACTTGAGCCTCCAGCAAAGTCTTTACACCATTGACCTCATCTTCAAACGATTCATTTGATTGGTAAAGCAACAGGCTGTAATTGTATTTCTTCAGCTCTTTTTCAATACTGTGGACGGCTTCCGCAAAAAAATGAATTTGCATGGTCGGAACAATAACGCCAATTGTATTGGATTTGCCCGAGGAAAGGGACGATGCAAGTTTATTGACGCTATAATTCAATTCCTTGGCCTTGTCGAGCACTAGTTTTCGTGTCGCCTCGCTGATCGTAGGCACATTGTTCAATGCGCGCGATACAGTAGAGACTGTCACACCGAGCGCACGGGCAATATCATAAATTGTCGTTTTTTTATTCACGCTCCAAAGTAAATAATTTTATTTAATATTTTGAATATTCAGAAACATATCCTACTTTTATGCAACCGGTTGCAGCGCTTGCTTCCGGCTTTGTTTTAATAACCAGTTACAATTAATTACCATGTATTTGTTAGGTATAGATGTAGGTACTTCCTCAGTAAAAGTTTCGATCGTTGAGGCATCTTCGCAGCGTAAGGTTTGTTCGGTGCAATATCCGGATATAGAAGCGCCCATAATTACTGTGGAGCCCAACTGGGCCGAACAAAATCCGCTGGATTGGTGGGATTACTTTAAACAGGCCTTGTTGAAAGCAAATGCGCTAGGGCTGTACGATCCCAAAGCAATTTCGGCTATTGGAATCGCTTACCAGATGCACGGCTTAGTGGTAGTCGATAAAGATCAGCAGGTGCTGCGAAATGCGATTATCTGGTGCGATAGCAGAGCCGTAGAGTTGGGGAATACCGCTTTTGATGAAATCGGAAGGTCTTTAAATCTAAGCCATCACTTGAATTCTCCTGGGAATTTTACAGCGTCGAAGCTGGCCTGGGTGAAGGCTAATGAACCGGCTATTTACGAAAAGATAGATAAGATCATGCTCCCCGGCGATTTTATTGCCATGAAACTTTCGGGTCAAGTGACAACTTCCATATCGGCCTTATCGGAAGGTATCTTTTGGGATTTCAAAAACAATACCCTGTCAGATACCATTATGGATTACTATGGCTTTGCCGATCATCTTATTCCAGAGATCTTACCTGTATTTTCGACCCATGGACAGATTAAAGCAGCTATTGCCGAGGAACTCGGCCTGTCTGGTACGGTGACCATCAACTATAAGGCTGGCGATCAGCCCAACAATGCGCTTTCTCTCAATGTCCTTCAGCCCGGGGAGGTAGCTGCTACTGCCGGTACTTCAGGTGTTATTTACGGGGTAAGCGATCAGCTGATTGCGGACCGCGAATCACGTGTCAATACATTTGCACATGTGAATTACCGTGAAGATGATATTCGGACAGGGGTACTACTATGCATCAATGGAACAGGTATTATGAATAGTTGGGGACGGAAGTTGCTAGGACGCGATTTATCCTATGAACAAATCAATACCATGGCTGGGTCATCACCTATAGGAAGCAAAGGCCTGCAGGTTATTCCATTTGGGAATGGCGCCGAGCGTATGCTCAATAATCAGACGGTGGGCGCTTCAATTACAGCAATAGATTTAAATAGGCATGATGCAAGCGATATGCTGCGTGCGATACAGGAGGGGATTGCTTATGCTTTTCGTTATGGACTGGATATCATGCGTGAAAATGGCTTGTATCCGAATATGATCCGTGCGGGATATGCAAATTTATTCTTAAGCTCCGTTTTTCGCGAGTCTTTTGTAGGAGCCACAGATGTCCCGGTAGAAATTTTTAATCACGACGGCAGCGTGGGGGCAGCGCTGGGGGCAGGGATCGGTAGCGGCTATTACACGGATTTTGCCGAAGCTTTTCAAACCTTGAAACCTGTGTATACGGTTGAACCTCAATTTGTAGCGCAGTATGAAGAGCATTATCAGCAGTGGAAAGAATTGTTAAATAAAAATATAAATAAAAAATAAGATGAATATTATCAAAGGGAAAAAAGAATTTTTCAAAGGCGTTGGCCAGATTCAGTTCGAAGGAAAAGACAGTACAAATCCATTGGCTTTCCGTTATTACAATCCGCAGCAGATTGTTGCTGGAAAAACAATGGAAGAGTATTTCAAATTTGCCTGTTCATATTGGCATTCATTTAATGGCAATGGATCTGATCCATTTGGTGGACCGACACATCAATTTCCATGGGACGAAAGCAGCGACGTAATTACAAGGGCAAAAGATAAAATGGATGCGGCATTTGAATTTATCAGTAAATTGAATATACCTTATTACTGCTTCCATGATGTAGATTTGGTCGATTATTCAGATAATGTCCTCGAAAATGAAAAACGTCTCTCAACTATTGTTGATTATGCGAAGGAAAAACAACAGGCGAGCGGAATCAAATTGCTTTGGGGGACAGCCAATCTGTTTAGCCATAAGCGCTATATGAATGGGGCGGCGACCAATCCAGATTTTCATGTCCTTGCACATGGTGGTGCTCAGGTGAAGGCCGCATTGGATGCAACGATTGCTCTTGGTGGTGAAAACTATGTGTTCTGGGGCGGAAGAGAAGGGTATATGAGCCTCTTAAACACCAATATGAAACGTGAACAGGAGCATCTCGCACAGTTTTTACATATGGCCAAGGATTATGCCCGTAAAAACGGTTTTAAAGGAACGTTCTTTATCGAGCCTAAACCATGCGAGCCTACAAAACACCAGTACGATTATGATGCCGCTACCGTGCTCGGCTTCCTTCGTCAGTATGATCTTTTGGAAGATTTTAAACTAAACCTGGAGGTAAACCACGCTACATTGGCCGGCCATACGTTCCAGCACGAGCTGCAGGTTGCTGTCGATGCCGGTAAATTGGGCTCCATCGATGCTAACCGCGGTGATTATCAAAATGGATGGGATACGGATCAATTTCCGAATGACATCAATGAATTGACCGAAGCCATGTTGATTATTTTAGAAGGTGGTGGTTTCCAAGGGGGCGGTGTAAACTTTGATGCCAAAATCCGCCGGAATTCCACAGATCCTGAAGATTTGTTTTATGCACATATTGGGGGGATGGATCTTTTTGCACGCGCTCTAATTACGGCAGATCGTATCCTGCAGGACTCGGACTACAAAAAAATTCGGACAGACCGTTATGCTTCGTTTGATGCAGGTCATGGCGCATCGTTTGAAGATCGTAAATTAACTTTGGAAAACTTAAGGGATTTAGCAGTGGAATTGGGTGAGCCTAAAACCATCAGTGGTAAACAGGAGTATTTAGAAAATTTGGTCAATAGATATATATAGTTCTAAAAATATTTCTATATTAGGCGATCAAATTAAACCAATTACCAATACATGAATAATTATTTAAGCACAAAAGATTACATCGTTTTCCTGATCTACTTTGTTATTGTAGCAGGTTACGGATTATGGGTATATTATCGAAAGAAATCTGAATCTGTCGGTTCCAAAGATTATTTTCTGGCTGAGGGTTCATTGACCTGGTGGGCTATTGGAGCATCACTTATCGCATCCAATATTTCTGCTGAGCAATTTATCGGTATGAGCGGTTCCGGATTTAAGATGGGATTGGCTATTGCAACTTATGAGTGGATGGCTGCCATCACGCTGATTGTCGTTGCGGTATTTTTTATACCGGTATATTTAAAGAATAAGATCTTTACCATGCCACAGTTTCTTCATAAACGTTACAATGGAACTGTTGCGATGATCATGGCCGTTTTCTGGTTGCTGCTTTATGTGGTGGTCAACTTGACATCCATTCTTTATTTGGGCGCCATTGCGGTAAGCAGTATTTCTGGTATCAGCCTGGAAGCGTGTATGTATGCTATAGCGATTTTTGCTGTTATCATTACGCTGGGCGGTATGAAGGTAATTGGGTATACGGATATTATTCAGGTTTTCTTTTTGGTTCTTGGTGGTTTGGCGACAACTTATCTGGCCTTAAATCTTGTTTCGGAGCACTATGGTGGCTCCGGGGTACTGGAAGGCTATCACTTAATGACCGAGAAAGCTTCCGATCATTTCCATATGATTCTGGATCGTAAAAACGAGAATTATCTTGATTTACCAGGATTGACCGTATTGATTGGAGGGATGTGGATCGTCAACTTAAATTACTGGGGATGTAATCAATATATCACACAGCGTGCATTAGGAGCAGATTTGAAAACAGCGCGAAACGGAATTTTGTTTGCTGCCTTTCTAAAGTTGTTAATGCCTATCATCGTAGTATTGCCGGGTATTGCAGCGTACGTGATGTGGAAAGATGGTTTGTTCCAAAATGAAATGATGCAACATGGTGAGGTGAATCCAGACCATGCGTATCCAGTTTTATTGAATTTATTGCCAGCAGGTTTAAAGGGCTTGTCGTTTGCAGCATTAACAGCTGCGGTAGTCGCTTCTTTGGCCGGTAAAGCAAATAGTATCGCAACAATCTTCTCCTTGGATATTTATAAGAAAGTATTCAATACCGAAGCATCAGACAAAAAATTGGTCAATATTGGTAAGCTTACCGTTGTTGTTGCCATGATTTTGGGCGTGCTGATTGCACCACATTTGGGAATTGATAAAAAAGGTGGTTTCCAATATATTCAGGAGTATACAGGCTTTGTGTCTCCAGGTATTTTTGCCATGTTCATTTTAGGATTCTTCTGGAAGAAAGCAACTTCAAATGCGGCTTTATTTGCAACAATTGGTGGTTTTATTTTCTCCATTATCTTCAAAAAATTACCGGATTGGGTCGATCTTTCTTTCTTGTCATCGACAGGTTTCTCCGTTCCAAATCCGACAACCGGAGTCTACGAGATACCATTTTTGGATAGAATGGGATTTGTTTTCGTGATTTGTATTATCGGTATGATTCTCATCAGTATGATCGACAATAAGCGTGGTGTTGTGCCAGCTGGATTGGAAGTTGATACCACGATGTTTAAACCACACCGGGCGTTTTTGGTCATCGCATTGATCGTAGCGTTATTGGTTACAGCCTTATATTCTATTTATTGGTAAAACAATAGCACATAAGATTTTAAAAACTCCTATCAATCTCGGTTGATAGGAGTTTTTTGTTTGTTTTAAAAATACCTATCTTGGTTTTACTAAAACAATTGCTTAACGAAAGATTGCTGCTATGAAAAGAAGATGCCCCTCGCTACTGATGACGCTGTTTGGATTGCTTACGACTTGTACACCCATGCTGAGTTCAGCTCAGCGCACCCAGAAACCGCCCTTACATGGTAAACATTGGATGGCCATTACAGGTAAACCCCTGGCGGCAACTGCGGGTGCCCAGCTGTTCCAGCAGGGCGGCAACGCGGTGGATGCCGCTTGCGCGATGCTCGCAGTAACTTGTACAATGTGGGATGTCCTGAGCTGGGGCGGTGAGACCCAAGCTTTAATTTACCATCCGAAATTAAAGAAGGTCATTGCCATCAATGCGCTGGGAGTAGCACCAACTGGAGCGACAGTCGATTTTTTTAAGTCAAAAGGTTATGAATTCCCCCCTGAATATGGTCCTTTAGCGGCTGTCACTCCGGGTACACCCGGCGGATTATGTTATATGCTGGCCCAATATGGAACCAAAAGCTTGGCTGAGGTACTGGCACCTGCTCTTGAAATGGCTGCAGGTTATCCCATGGATGCCCAAACAGCAACAAGTATTGAGCGGGGCAAAGACCGTATAAAGGAATGGCCCTACAGCAAAAAGGTGTTTTTAGTGCATGCAGGTAAATCCTGGGAAGCACCCGAAGCGGGTGAGCTTTTTGTACAGCAGGATTTGCTTCGGACATTATCCAAGCTGGTTGAAGCCGAAAAGCAGGCTCTTGCTTCTGGCAAAGATCGAAAAGCGGCAATTATGGCTGCTTATGACCGCTTTTACAAAGGCGACATTGCGGATGAATTTGTGCGCGGTAGTCAAGAGCAAGGCGGTTTGATTACAAAAGCAGACCTGGCCAACTGGAAGCCTATTGAAGAGGAGCCTTTGCATATGAATTACAAAGGTGTTGATGTGTATAAATTGCAGGAATGGACTCAAGGTCCAGCCATGCTGCAGAGCCTGCAAATGTTGAAAAACTTTGACCTAAAGGCAATGGGCTATAATTCCGCTTCCTATATTCACACACTCTACCAGGTCATGAACTTGGCCTTTGCCGATCGGGATTTTTATTATGGCGATCCCTACGGAAAGCCCAAAACTCCTATTCGAGGTCTTTTAAACGAATCCTATGCCAAGGCGCGTGCCGCAACAATTGATCTTCAGCAAAATAACCCGAATGTACTTCCCGGAGACCCTTACCCCTATGAAGGTAAACGGAACCCGTATCTGTCGCTGCTGGAACAGCGACGTCAGCAGTTTACGCCAAATACGGAACTGAAAAATGATTTCGTTCCTAAACATGATTCCCGTTCAAGTTCTTCTTTAATGGAATTGCCGAAGGCAGCTCTTTTGGCATCTTTAGCGGTGGATAGTGCTTATGTCGATCGGCTCCTTCGGGGGACGACAAGTGTTGAAGCAGCCGATGAAGAAGGGTGGGTCGTTTCGATTACACCGAGTGGCGGCTGGTTGCCTGCTTGTATTGCGGGGAATACCGGAGTAGGTATGAGCCAGCGCTTACAGAGCTTTGTGTTGGATTCATTGATAAATCCCTTCAACGTGGTCGAGCCGGGTAAACGGCCGCGAGTTACACTCACCCCTTCGATGGCTTTGAAAGACGGAAAACCTTACCTTTCTTTTGCTGTGCAAGGCGGAGATACACAAGATCAGAATTTACTGCAGTTTTTCTTGAATATGGTCGAATTTGGCATGACACCCCAGCAGGCCAGTGAAGCAGCCAACATCAATAGCAATCAGCTTTGGCTATCTTTGGGGGGAACGAAAATCGACGACCGAAAACCACGATCAGGTAGTCTGCTGCTCGATAAAAATACAGCACCTGCTGTTATTGAGCAGCTGAAAAAAATGGGCTATAGCATACAGTTAGGAGATCGTACCAGTGGACCGATCAATGCCATTTATTTCGATCAGCAGCATCATACGCTCTGGGGCGGCAGTAGCAATAATGGTGAAGATTATGGAATCGGATGGTAGCCTCTGCTACGGACTAAACGCAGGAATTGGGTTTTGTTATCTCCGCTGTATTTGTTATCTTACCTACTGATCGAAAACTGATTTTTGTTATGGAGGATAGTGTCAATAAATATTCGTTTGTTTTTCAACCTGATGAAGCTGGTATTGTTTTGGTAGATGGCTTGAAGCGGCGATTACGTGCGTCATTGGCTGAACTGTTTCCTGACAAAAACAAAGGTTGGTACCCCAGCTGCAATTCCAAGGCCCATGTGACCATATGTGCTTTTGAAGCAGATGAGTATAAACTGGCTTCGGCTGTTGAGGCTTTGCGGGAAGCTTTGGCCTACGAACGCAGCCAGTATGTTTATTTTGATCATTTCTCCTCTTTCGCAGGCGGTGCTTTCTATATAGCGCCGACAGTACATGCCCGAAGTTATCTGAAAGATCGTGCGAGAAAGGTGGTACATACGTTGTCGCAGTTTGATCTGATGGATATCAGCGATGAACCCCATATTTCAATTGGGCGACAGCTGGAGCCAGAACGTCTGGAGATCGCAAAAGAACAATTGCGGTCGGTCGATCTGAATTTTATGTGCAAGGGTGTTCATGTGCGACAGTTTAAACCTGACTTAGGTCAATATGAGATCATCGATTTTATACAATTTGGCAATCAGTCAAAGGAAAATTCTGGCCAGCTGGCATTTAAATTCTAATTATATCGGGTTTAAATTGCCAAATAATGTAAAGCTTTTTATCTTTAAGGCTGACAATTGACGATATTGTACTTACAGCAACTTATGCATTACGACGAATCCCATCATAAATCACTATCTGATATCCACGAAAGTGTCGATGTCAATCAAGGAAAATCCAAATTCAAAAAGATACTTAGTTTCTTTGGTCCTGCTTATCTCATTAGTGTCGGGTATATGGATCCGGGCAACTGGGCTACGGACCTTGCCGGCGGAAGCCAATTTGGATATGCCCTGATCTGGGTTTTGTTGATGAGTAACATCATGGCCTTAGTGCTGCAGAATCTATGTGCGCGTCTTGGTATTGTACGTGGTAAAGATCTTGCACAATGTAACCGCGAAACGTATCCTAAACGGATGAATTTTGTGCTGTATGTGCTCGCTGAAATTGCGATTGCTGCCTGTGACCTGGCCGAGGTACTGGGGATGGCCATCGGTCTTAATCTACTTTTCGGCATCGATCTGCTCTGGGGCGTCATGATTAGTTTTGCAGATACCTTCCTGCTGCTCTATCTTCAGAAGCTGGGGATGCGCAAAATGGAACTTTTTATCATCGGACTGATCGCCCTTATCGGCATGTGTTTTATGGTAGAAATGTTTCTGGCGAAACCCGATTTTGCGGAGGTGGCCACAGGATTTATACCTAGTATCCCCAATAGCGCCGCCCTGTATATCGCCATCGGAATTATAGGAGCTACCGTGATGCCGCACAATCTGTATCTGCATTCGGCCCTGGTTCAAACACGGAAGATTGACCGGAATGAGGTTTCTATCCGAAAATCACTCAAATACAACTTTTGGGATAGTGCTATTGCCCTGAATCTGGCATTTTTGGTGAATGCCGCGATATTGATCCTTGCAGCATCTGTTTTTCATAAGAATGGAATGCACGATGTAGCCGAACTTGAAGATGCTTATCATCTACTGGGCAACCTGCTGGGGACCGAATGGGCATCCAAGCTATTTGCGGTGGCATTGATTCTTGCGGGACAGAGCTCAACGGTGACCGGTACCCTCGCCGGACAGATTGTGATGGAAGGCTATCTTAGATTGCGGATTAGTCCGACACTACGAAGAATTATAACCCGGCTATTGGCTATTATTCCGGCTGTATTGGTGATTCTGATTTCGGGTGAAGGTCGTGTTGGACAACTGCTGATCTTTAGTCAGGTGATCTTGAGCATGCAGCTTGCCTTCGCCGTTATTCCGTTGATCCATTTTGTGAGCGATAAAGTCAAGATGGGCGTTTTTGCAATCAAACCATTAACAAAGGCATTTGCCTGGTTGATAGCGGCCATTATCGCGGTGCTGAATTTTAAATTGGTCTACGACGAAGTGGTCGGTTGGATTGGAGAAGCAAATAATATTTTGGTAACGGTGTTGCTGATATTAGGCGCAGTTGGTTTGTTCGCTTTGCTGGTGATGACGGTGTTGTATCCCATTCTATTGAAATCGAAACCCATTGAACTGGAGGTCCATCCACCATTTGAGGCCTTACATTTTGAACATAAAGGCTCCTTTAAGAAAGTTGTAATTGCCTTAGATTTTTCAAATTCTGACCAGAAAGTCATTCAATATGCCCTGCAGCTTTCGCATGAAGATACCAGATTTGTGGTTGTCCATATCGTGGAAAGTGCATCCGTCAAATATACCGGGGAGTCGACAGATGATTTTGAATCACGGCAGGATCTGGAGCGCTTAAAATTATATGCTGATTTTCTATTGTCGCAAGGACATCAAACGGAATATGAATTGGGTTACAATAACCGGATCAAGAGCATTGCTGAAGTCTGTGAGAAATATGAGGCCGATCTCCTGGTTGTTGGGAGCCATGGGCATAGCGGCGTGAAGGATTTTGTTTTTGGTGAGACGGTCAACAAGCTGCGGCATGCAGTGAAGGTACCTGTTTTTATTGCTCAATAAGCTTTAAGGCGCTATCGCAAAGAGCCACTGTCTATTCACTGTAATTTTATTACGGAAAAAGTGAGGGTAGGGATCGGTAAGTGCTAAATAATTCTTATTTTTGCGACATCAAATCAAGATATGAGCGACGCTATTAAACACGAGTGCGGAATCGCACTAATTCGCCTGTTAAAACCCTTATCTTATTATCAGGAAAAATATGGTACGCCATTTTATGGCATCAACAAATTGTACCTATTAATGGAAAAACAGCACAACCGTGGACAAGACGGGGCTGGAATTGCCACCATTAAATTTGATGTTAAACCTGGAAATCGTTACATTTCGCGTTACAGAGCTATGGGCTCGACTGCTGTGGCAGATATATTCGAATATGTGCAGAAAAAATTCGCTTCTGTTCAGAAAGCGTTTCCGGAGGAATCAAAAGATACACAATGGTTAAAAGATAATGTAAGTTTTACCGGAGAAGTACTTTTAGGACATTTGCGCTATGGAACGCATGGAAAGAACAGTATCGAAAGCTGTCACCCATTTTTGAGACAAAACAACTGGATGTCTCGTAATTTGGTGGTAGCGGGTAACTTCAACATGACCAATGTGGATGAATTGTTGCAACAATTATATGAGTTGGGGCAACATCCAAAAGAAAAAGCGGATACAGTAACCGTTTTGGAAAAAATTGGCCACTTCCTGGATGATGAAAACCAAGAGCTTTTCGATCAGTTCAAAAAAGAAGGTCATTCTAATATTGAGATCAGTTCTTTGATCGCGAAAAATATTGATGTTACCAAAATATTGAAGCGTTCGGCCAAAACTTGGGATGGCGGTTATACCATCGCAGGTATCTTTGGTCATGGTGATGCTTTTGTTATGCGTGATCCAGCAGGTATTCGTCCGGCGTTTTATTATCAGGATGAGGAGATCCTAGTGGTGGCATCGGAAAGACCTGTTATCCAGACGGCATTCAATATTCCTATCGGTGCTGTGAAGGAAATTAAACCTGGCCATGCCCTGATTGCGAAAAAAGATGGTACAGTAACCGAAGAGATGTTTAGACAGCCCGTCGAGCAACGTTCTTGTTCTTTCGAACGGATTTACTTTTCGCGTGGATCGGATGCTGATATCTATCAAGAACGTAAGGAATTAGGTAGGTTACTGGTACCTCAGGTATTGGAATCTGTCAAAAATAATATCAAAAATACTGTATTCTCGTTTATCCCAAATACAGCCGAAGTATCTTACTATGGCCTCATGGACGGTATCAATGCTTATGTTCGGGATTTTCAAAAGGAGACTTTGTTGAATCGCTCAGAAAAAATTTCTGATGAAGAATTGGATGAAATCCTGAGTATTAAACCTCGTTTTGAAAAACTCAACGTGAAGGATGCAAAATTGCGCACATTTATTACGCAGGATGCAGACCGTACAGATATGGTACAGCACGTATATGATACGACTTACGGTATTGTCAAGGATCATGAAGATACCATTGTTGCTATTGATGACTCAATCGTTCGGGGAACAACATTGAAACAAAGTATTCTAACAATTTTGGATCGTTTGAATCCGAAAAAAATCGTGATTGTTTCATCTGCTCCTCAGATTCGTTACCCGGATTGTTACGGTATTGATATGTCACGCATGGGCGAATTTGTTGCCTTCGAAGCAGCAATTAACCTGTTGAAACAACGTGGTATGGCACATATAATCGATGAAGTTTATCAAAAATGTGTGTTATCAATGACCCAGGATGTCAACGATATTGAGAATTATGTCAAAGCCATCTATGCACCTTTTACGGATGAGGAGATCTCGGAGGAAATTGCTCGTATTGTAAGACCTCACCACCTGAAAGCAGAGCTTGAAGTCATTTATCAGACATTGGATAATCTGCATAAAGCTTGTCCAGCACATAAAGGTGATTGGTACTTCTCGGGTGACTATCCTACACCTGGAGGAAACAAGATTGTCAATAAAGCTTATATGAACTGGATTGAAGGAAAGAATGTGAGAGCATATTTCAGTAATTAAGTTTAGAAAATATCATAAGAAGGGATGCATTTATGCATCCCTTTTTTTTATATTCGTACTCAGAAAAGGCTGAATCCTAAATTAAAAAACCGATGAATAGCAAAGGGAATTGCTGCAGTAAATAAACCGATCATGAAACATATTTTTAAAAGCCTCTATTTTCAAGTTGTATTGGGGATACTAATAGGGATTATTTGCGGGATTTATTATCCTGACTTTGCGGTCAAGCTAAAGCCACTGGGAGATGCTTTTATTAAACTGATCAAGATGGTTATTGCGCCATTGATTTTCAGTTCTATCGTGATTGGCATCGCTGGTATGCAGGATACAAAAAAAGTTGGTAAAATCGGCCTGACTTCCATTATCTATTTTGAGATCATGACAACGATCGCGCTAATCATCGGTCTGGTGTTTGTTAATCTGATACAGCCGGGTACCGGTATGAATGCCGATCCTGCGAGTCTAGACGTGTCTTCGGTATCACACTATATTTCAGAATCCAAGGAACCCCACAGTTTTATGGATTTTATCATCGGGATCATCCCAGATAATGTGATTGCGGCGGTGGCTTCGGACAATATGCTACAGGTACTTGTCTTTGCAGTTCTTTTTGGGATCGGTATGACAAAAATAGGGCAGAAAGCTTCTGAACCTGTACTCAACGTATTGCAGTCTTTTCTAAAGGTCCTCTTTTCCATTATCAAAATGATTATGTACCTAGCTCCTTTAGGGGCAATGGGCGCCATGGGTTTTACGATTGGCAAGTTCGGCATCCAGGCTTTATCTAAACTGGGCATGCTCATGCTGAGTTTTTACCTGACCTGTTTTATTTTTGTGATCATTGTAATTGGAGCAGTCTTGCATTTTTATCTTAAGGTCAATGTTTTTAAGTTTTTAAAATATATCAAGGAGGAAATTTTGATTGTATTGGGGACTTCCTCTTCAGAATCTGCACTGCCGGGCATTATGCAGAAGATGGAAGATGCAGGCTGTGCCAAACCTGTGGTAGGCTTAGTTATCCCTACAGGCTATTCCTTCAATCTGGACGGGACAAGTATTTATTTGACCATGGCAGCGGTATTTATTTCACAGGCGCTGAATATGCACCTTAGCCTGGAGCAGGAGATTACCTTGCTGCTGGTATTGCTGCTGACTTCCAAAGGCGCTGCCGGTGTCACGGGGAGCGGTTTTGTTACCCTTGCCGCGACATTGCCCGTTGTCGGACATGTACCCGTAGAATCCGTTGCTTTGATCTTTGGTGTGGACCGTTTTATGAGTGAAGCAAGGGCGATTACAAATTTGATCGGAAATTCGGCGGCGACATTGGTGATCTCCAAATATGAAAACAGCCTGGACGAGGAGCTATTGCATGAAAAGTTGGGGTCTAAACGCTGATATGCGTTATCAGAAGCTCAGGCTAAAAGACGCTTAGTTTCAAAACGAAAGGAAGGACGCAAAAAGACAACTCAAACCGTTAGGGACCAGCTGATAAGGATGAGGGAAGACATATGAAACTGTATAAAAAAGGGGCTACCCAACTTTTTTTGGATAGCCCCTTTGTCATTTAGAACGTTTCGGGTAGCTGTTAGCTTTCCTTTTTTGTGTTTTCTATATTCTGTGCCAGATCAATGGCGCCAATGACTTTTTCTTCCAACAATGCGAGTTTGATCACCTGCGACATTTCAGTCACGTAGTGAAACTCCATATCTTTAATGTAATCTTCTTTGATCTCGAGGATATCCTTTTCATTGGATTTACAAAGGATAATATCTTTGATGTTAGCACGTTTAGCAGCAAGAATTTTTTCCTTGATACCGCCTACAGGTAATACTTTTCCACGTAAGGTGATTTCACCGGTCATGGCTAATTTCTCCTTCACTTTGCGTTGTGTAAATAACGATGTCAATGCTGTAAGCATCGTTATACCAGCCGAAGGGCCATCTTTTGGAATAGCTCCTGCGGGAACGTGGATATGGATGTCCCAATGGTCAAATACACGGTAGTCAATGCCAAAATCCGAAGCGTGGGCTTTCAGGTAGGCCAATGCAATCGATGCCGATTCCTTCATAACTTCCCCAAGATTACCGGTCAGGCTCAGACGTCCTTTTCCAGGGCTCAAAGAAGATTCTATAAATAGAATATCGCCACCTACAGAAGTCCAGGCTAAACCTGTAACGACGCCGGCAACATTGTTGTTTTCGTAAATGTCTTTATCAAAGATCGGTGCACCCAAAATGTCCAGCAGATCCTGTTCATTGATACTCGGGTTGTAATCTTTTTCCATAACAATACGCGTTGCGATGCCACGTACGACCGAACCGATTTTCTTTTCCAGTCCCCGTACACCAGATTCGCGTGTGTAATCCTCGATGATCTTTTCGATGATCTTGCCCTTCAGGGCCACATCTTTAGCTGCCATTCCATGCATTTCGCGCTGTTTTGGCAAAAGGTGTTTTTTTGCGATTTCGATTTTCTCCTCGATAGTATAGCCATTCACTTCGATAATTTCCATTCTATCCAATAAAGCTGGCTGAATAGAACTTAGTGAGTTGGCTGTTGCGATAAACATCACCTTGGAAAGATCAAATTCCATTTCTACATAGTGATCATAGAAATGCGTGTTTTGTTCCGGATCCAATACTTCCAACAGGGCAGAAGAAGGATCACCCTTGAAGTCAGCGCTCATTTTATCGATTTCATCCAGGATGAAAACAGGATTTGCTGCGCCTGCTTTTTTCAGGGATTGAATGATACGGCCCGGCATTGCGCCGATGTACGTTTTGCGATGCCCTCTTATTTCAGCTTCATCGCGTACACCACCCAAAGCCATACGGGTATATTTACGGCCCAACGCTTTGGCAATAGATCTTCCCAAAGAAGTCTTACCGACTCCCGGAGGGCCTACCAAACAAAGGATTGGGGCTTTCATATCATTTTTTAATTTCAATACCGCAAGGTACTCAATGATACGTTTTTTAACTTTCTCAAGCCCGTAATGATCTTTATCTAGCACTTTTTGTGCTTTGTTTAAATCAAAATTGTCTTTTGTTGTTTCATTCCAAGGCAGATCGAGTAGGAGCTCAAGGTAATTGAGCTGCACCGAGTAATCTGCCGCTGCTGGATTGATACGAGAGAGCTTTTCGAGTTCTTTGTTGAAATGTTTTTCTACTTCAACACTCCATTTCTTTGTTTTACCACGTTTTTTAAGCTCTTCCAATTCAAGGTCGGGGGTATTCCCGCCCAATTCTTCCTGAATAGTTTTAAGCTGTTGGTTCAAGAAATAGTCGCGTTGCTGCTTGTCGAGGTCCACACGTACTTTATTTTGTATCTGGTGTTTTAATTCCAGCATCTGGATTTCTGTGGTCAACAGTTCCAGTAAAAGTTTGGCCCGGTTCTCTACTTTAGGTATTTGAAGCAGTTCCTGCTTTTTGGTCATTTCAACATTGATATTCGACGAAATGAAATTGATCAGAAACGAAGGGCTTTCAATATTTTTAATCGCGATACCAGCTTCACTCGGTAAGTTTGGCGAAAGTTGGATGATCTGCAGCGCCATTTCTTTTAAGGTCGAAATTGTCGCCTTAAAGTGCTTGGTCATCTTCGGCTTCGCTTCGTTGAATTTCTCCACACGCGCCTTTAAATAAGGCTCTGTATCGACAATTTCCAACAAGTTGAATCGTTGTTTTCCCTGGATGATGACGGTGGTATTACCATCAGGCATTTGAAGTACTTTGATGATATGGGCAACGGTGCCCACTTTGTTTAGTTCTTCAAATCCTGGGTCCTCTACTGTCATGTCCTTTTGAGAAACAACACCGATAGTCTTGCTGCCTTTATAGGCTTCTTTGACCAGTTTGATTGATTTATCTCTACCTACGGTAATCGGAATGACAACACCGGGAAATAATACGGTATTACGTAAAGGCAAAATAGACAATGCTTCTGGAATTTCAGCATTCGCCATATTATCTTCATCCTCTTGGGTGAGTAAGGGGAAGAATTCGGTATCCTCTGCAACGATTGGAATTGCTTGACTGAAATCAAAAGTTTCGAATTTGCTCATAGTATTTATTTTGTGTATTTGGCAGTCGCTGACATGTTGACGGCTGACGCTCAAATTTTAAGCTTCTATTATTGTTTCCCCTATATTGCAAGGGGAGTGCCAATTGCTAAAAGTTAGCAAAATTACAAATCTATTTCCTAGAATAGGAAAAAAAGGCAGGTTAAATAAAATTTATCTGCCATTTGTTAGAGAAATAGGCATAATAATTGTAATATTGGATTGTGAAACAACGCTAAGGGCATCTTTATCATGACAAGAGACAGTGTCAGAAGCTTTTTCACAGAAATGAAATTGATCGGTTGTGATCATTAAAGAGAGAATATAAAAACGTAACTATTTAGATATGAATTTAAAATCATTTAAATTGGGTTTGTTTACAGGGGTTTTTGCTTTAGTCGCTTTAAGCGCAAATGCACAACAACCAAAACAGGCTGAGCATAGCAACGCTAATGTGAGAATGGGGCAAAAAGCTCTTTTGGATGGTGATTTCAAGAATGCAGAGTCATACTTGACCAAAGCCCTACCGCAGGAAGGGAAAGATCCGGATGTATTATATATGTTGGGATATTCTCAGTTTCAAAATGGTGATTATAAAAAATCAGCTGAAACATTTGGAAAAGTAGTTGCATTAAACGGTAAAAATGCCAATGCTTTATACTTTAAAGCGAAAGCAACAAACAATCTTGCTGTTCAGGCAACAAACAAAACATCCGTTGCGAACAAAGAACAGTTGTTGAAAGTGGCTATTGAGGATTATTCAAAAGCAATCACTATCAACCCAAGTGACGCTAAGTTTTATCAAAATAGAGCGATTGCTAGTCGTGACTTAGGTATTTTAATCGGAACAGAAGGTACGCCTAATTACAATAAGGCGATGGCAACTGACGCTTACAATAATGCGATCAAGGATTATGAAAAAGTGTTAAGTTTTGATGCATCCAAGAAAGATATCCAAACGGAAATCAAAAAAGCAAAAGTATATAGAGATAACTTAAAATAGTATCACTATTAAACATAGAAAAGGGAATTCCAGCTGGTTTTCCCTTTTTTTTGTGCGATATAAAACAAAGGACTTGCCTGATAAAACGAGGGACTGCCGCCTTACGACCGCAGCGATTTGCCCATTTTTAGTTCGATAAATTTCAAAACGAAATGCCCGATAATGATGTTCTTTACTAAATCAAACAGATGACATATGGAAACGAATCGATTGTCAAAAGACATGCAAGAAACTTTAATCAAGCAAATGACGAAAGAAGCTGAGGCAGCTCAGATATATTTGGCATTGGGTATATGGGCAGACGATCAGGGCTATGGTGGAATCGCGAACTTTCTGTATCGGCATGCGCAGGAAGAGCGTAACCACATGACGAAGATTATGGGCTATATTCTGGAGCGGGGTGGCCGGCCAAGAATAGAGGCCATTGCACAGCCTCCAGCAGATCCACAATCTTTAACAGAGTGTTTCAACCGTGTTTTTAAACACGAAGTAGATAATACAGAAGCAATCTATAATATTGTCAATTTGGCAATGGCTGAAAAGGACTGGGCAACCTGGAACTTTGCACAGTGGTTTGTCAAAGAACAGATCGAAGAAGAGAAATTAGCATTGGAATTGATCGACAAGTTGAAAATTGCCGGTGGCGACCGTGCTTCGGATGAATCCTTATTTGCTTTGGATTCCTCTTTGGAAGCAATGCCTGATGATGTGCCGTTGGCAAGAGAGGCAACAGCAGATGACCCCAAATAATAGCTAAAAAAGGCGGAATCTTTAAAATTCCGCCTTTTTAATTTACTTTATGCTAAAAGGAAGGTAAACACCGAAAGTGATGTTTCTTCCCATATTGTAGATGCCAAAATTGGGATCTTCCTGTGAAAGACGTCCCGGACGTAATCTGCTCAGTGCATCGTAATAACGTTTGTTGGTCAAATTGGACGCGGCTGCAAATACTTTTAATTGCTGGGATCCAAGATGTAAGGTTGTACCGATTCCAGCATTCAATAAGGTGTAGGAATCTGCCGGAGTTTCAAAGGTTTCGTCGATGCGGTTCTGTTTGAAATAATTGTCTAGACCCACAGAAACGTAGAACGCATTTAATCCCGTAATCTTAGGTTCAAGACGTAAAGTGTTGTGCACGACTCCGGCAGGAATTAATGCCAGCGGTCTGTCGAATGTATTGTTCTGTGCATGGGTATAACTGAATGTATTGTCTAGGTGAATCCAGTTTAGCAAATGAAAATTGAGACTTCCTTCGACACCATATAGATTGGCATTGACCTGACCATAGCGGTATACATCGTAAGTATGTGAATCGCCATCCTCACCTACGACAGTTTTGGTATCGCCCTTTGTGGTTGAGGCGTAGATAAAGTTGTGGATATAGTTTTCATAGATTCCGATACTTCCAGTAACGATGCTATGTCCAAACTCCAGGGTAGCATCCGCTTGATAACTTCTTTCGGGTTTGAGGTTTTCATTGCCGACCTCATAGCGGTAGGTTCCTTCATGCACACCGTTCGAACCAAGTTCGGCAGGATTGGGCGCTCTAAAGGCCGAACCGGCATTTGCTTTGAAATTGAGGTCTTCGCTGAAGATATGCGTGTATCCAAGTGCCCCGCTGACATTGCTGAAACTATTTTTGAAACCAGCAAACTGCTCCTCGTCTTCAATAAAGAGCTGCTTGCCCTTGTTGTTGACGTAGTCATAGCGCAGTCCAACGTTAAACGTGTTTTCCCCCCAGCTTTTCTTTGCATATCCGAAAGCACCCAGCTCCAGCTGATCATAGGCCGGAATCAGGAATTCTACTCCCTTATTTACGCTGTGTTCTTGGCTAGCGCTAATGCCAAATACATGTTGCCAGCCATTTTTTTCACTTAAAGAATATTTTGCATCAAGTGAATAGGTATTCAGATCGAAGAATAAGGAAGGTGTCGCTTCTTCAAGCTCCCGACGTTGATTTTTTTGATAGCCAAGATCGATTTTTAAATTGCCCGATCCAACGACAAAGTTATTGTTAAGAGCCAGCTTATAGTGGCGGATGTCCTGTTTTGGAAAATCAAGCGTACGACTTTTCGAATTGATGTAAAGGGGATCACCCGGTTCGGCATCGTAAAAACCGATATTATTTTTTAAGTACGAAAAATTAAGATGTGAATAGCCCCACTGCTTATTTAGGCCCAGCATACCACTGAAATTGCTGTTGTTAAAGCCACTATTGCCATATCGGCCTGCTGGGGTCTTGTAAGAATAGGCATTCTGGTAAGAACCGCGGCCACGCCATACAAATCCATTTTCATTACCCGTCAGCATGACAGAGCTATTGGTCAATCCATTGTTAGTAGAGTAGCTACTCAGTATTTCACCTTTTATTTGACCTGCAGTCGGAACGTTTGGCTCAAGTACATTGATTACTCCACCGATAGCATCAGATCCGTACATCAGCGATGCAGCACCGCGAAGGACTTCGACACGATCCGGTTGATTTTGATCGATCTCAATACCATGTTCGTCACCCCATTGCTGTCCCATTTGTTTGACCCCATCACTCACTGTAACGACACGGTTATAGCCAAGGCCCCGTATCACAGGTTTTGAAATACCTTGTCCTGTGGTGATCTGGCTCAGTCCGGGGACTTGTCGAGCAAGTGCATCGATCAGGTTTGTTGCATTGCCCTGTAGTTCATCCTTGGATATTACAGCAACCGAAGTGCTGTTGCGGCGGCTCTGCGAAGTGACCAGTGTACCCGTAACGACAACCTCGTTGGTTTCAATAATACTTTCTGTCAGTGAAAAATCAACAGTAATATTTTCTGAAGTTAAATCGACGGACTTAACAATGGACTGATAGCCTAAAAAGCGAACTTCAACGAGGTAACGTCCACTTGAGGGAAGTGATTTAAAGGTGTAGTGGCCCTGTTGGTCGGATGATGTGCTTGAACGAAGCTGCTGCAACGAGATCGTTGCGCCAGCAATTGGAAGATTTGTTTTGGCATCCGTTACCTTGCCGCTTATCGTTGCAGCAAGGGCCGGAAGTATAGAGAAATAGGAGACAAGCATAAAAATGCAGCCTATAATTTTAATTTTCATCTGTATGAATAATTTCTACGTATGTAATGTGAAGGATGACATAAATTACATTGCTAAGTGGAACCCTAAAGTACCAGTCTTTGGCCTAGCAATTAAATAATTCATGGCATGGATCAATGATTGTTGAATGCTTAAAACTCTTATTGAAGTCGTTTTGTGGCAATAGCGTTGTGCAAATCGCATCAGCGCTATTGAATCAGCGTAAAAATTAACAGGTGGGGGGACCACGATTGCCTGAGAGCAACGCTCTGATGGTTTGGTCTCCCGTAATAAATAAGCCAAATTCAATTTGGCGTGCTGGAAGAATTAACTCATCTAAAGTAAAATGAAAAACAATCTGAGGGTGCGAGTTTTGATCACAAATGGAACACTTGGGATGATCTGCATGATGCTTTTTTGCATGACTGTCAACAATGCTGAGCGCGGTTTGCGGATGCGCATGGGTATACACAATGAACTGACCTATGAGGAAGGTCATTAAAAGCACTAAAGCTGCCAGTTTGTTCAATGAGATACCTTTCACGCCGAAATCACTACGTTTAAACCTATTTGTCCTTTGCGTTATTTTTCTAATAGGGCAAATATAAGCAAAATAAAATATAAAGCAATTGAGTTGCATTTATTATTATTGTGACATTGCACAAATGTTCGCTTAAAAGATAAAATGGATTTACAACAAAAGCCCTCGAAATGAATAATATTCTTGAGGGCTTTGTGTATGGGGCTGATTAGGTTGTTTATTTTTTTGAAGAAATAAACTTCCCTACAATTTCATATTGGTTGTCGTCTAAGCCTTGGACGTCTTGCAATTTGACAATCCGATAGAGCGAGTCGCTGTAGTAATCTAATTTTTCTTGGCTATCGTACAAGGTGTTTGCAATTTTTTTGTCGATATGGATGTGCTTCACCTTTTCGTTTCTGTCAAATTCGATTCGTAGTTTCTGTATTTGCAGATCTTTCTTTTTAGCTGTAAATTCTGTCACGCAGTCGATAGCTTTGACTTCATATAATGAGGGGTCAAAGTTTTTACTGATGTCGGCCGATTGAAAAGCCGATAGTTCATTTTTCCAGCTTCCAATTTTTAGTTCGCGTTCTTCTTTTTCGCCATCTTTCTTGACTGATTTCAGCACGGCAGGGTTGAGCTGCTGAAGGCGGCTGACTTCGGCCGTAAAGAACGAATCAACAGAAAATATGTCTGAAGATTTTTGAGGGCTTTTTGTAGCAGAGGGCGCTCCACAGCTCCAAAAAAGCAGCGCACTGCCCACAAAAAAGGAAAGTGCGCTGCTGCTATTTTTGAGTAAATTATTATTCTGATACCAATACATTTCCTGTCATTTCAACGGGGATATTGACGCCTAAAAGTTGTAAGACGGTTGGGGCAATATCACCTAATTTACCATCTGCTATTTTTTTATAATGATCGTCAATCAAGATACATGGAACCAAATTGGTTGTGTGTGCCGTATTTGGCGATCCATCTTCATTGACCATAAACTCTGAGTTACCATGATCGGCCAAAATAATAAAGGAGTAGCCATTTTTAAGGCCTGTTTCAACTACTGTTTTTGTACATTGATCGACCGTTTCTACGGCTTTTATCACAGCTTCAAAAACACCTGTGTGACCTACCATGTCTGGATTTGCAAAATTCAGGCAGATAAAATCAGGCTGAAGTGTTTCCATGTCGTTGACGATAGCTTCTGTAATTCCTTGGGCAGACATCTCAGGCTGAAGATCGTAAGTTGCTACTTTTGGTGAAGGAACCAATAAACGGTTTTCACCTTCAAACTGTTGTTCACGGCCCCCCGAGAAGAAAAATGTGACGTGTGGATATTTTTCTGTTTCGGCAATACGCGTTTGCGTCTTATGATTAGCCTCGAGCACTTCGCCCAAAGTGTTTGATAAGTTATCTTTTTGGAAAACAACCCTGACATTTTGGAATGTTTCATCGTAAGACGTCATGGTCACATAATAGAGATCTAAAGGTTTTAGATCATATTCTGGGAATGCCTTTTGTGTTAAAGCGATCGTAATCTCGCGGCCACGGTCCGTTCTGAAGTTGTAACAGAATACCACATCACCTTCCTGGATGGTTGCTACAGGAGCACCGCTGGCATCTACCAATGCGATTGGTTTCACAAACTCATCGGTTACACCTTCGTCGTATGATTTTTGGATCGATGCAACAAGGTCATTGGATTTTTCACCTTCCGCTTTTACTAAAAGATCGTATGCTAATTTCACACGTTCCCATCTGTTGTCGCGGTCCATGGCATAATATCGGCCTATTGCAGAGGCAAAAGTGCCCGTTGTCGTTTTTAAATAGTCTTGTAGATCCCTGACATAGCCAATACCAGAGTTTGGATCTGTATCACGGCCATCTAAAAATGCATGTACAAATACCTGGTCACTTGTCAAGCCAGCATGTTTTGCAGCATCACATAGGCCTTTTAAGTGCTTTGTATGTGCGTGTACACCACCATCGGAAAGCAATCCGATAAGATGTACCTTTTTGTTATTTTCTAATGCATATTTAAAGGCATCTTGAATGATCGGATCAGAATTGAAAACACCGTCATTGACAGCTTTGTGAATACGTCCCAATTCTTGGTAGACGATTCTTCCGGCGCCAAGATTCATGTGGCCAACCTCCGAGTTACCCATTTGTCCTGCAGGCAGTCCAACAGCTTCACCAGAAGCCTCTAAGCTCGAGTTTGGATAAGCTTCTAATAAATGATCTAAAAATGGAGTGTTTGCAGCTTCAACTGCATTTGATTTATCATGTTTTCCATATCCTAGTCCATCTAGGATCATGAGTGCAACTTTTTTCTTATTCATCGTATAACAAAGATAATCTTAATTTTAGAATCTATCAACGCATCTTAAAAACTTCCCTTGTTAATCTCCAATAATTTTATAGGTTTGTGGCATAATTTATGTTCGGTAAAAAATCGGAACTACCTAATGATTGATATGGATGATAGAGCCTGTTCTATAATATGTTGAGCTATATGAAATTTTTGAGCTATTGCGCATTTATACTTATTAATAGTCTTTTTGTAAGCACTGCGGCCTTTGGGCATTTTTTAAGAGAAGCGAATACGGGAGTGGAGGTAACTTTATCGGGTGATGATGATTCTTTGGGAAGTATATCGGAGGAACTGAAATCGTATCTGAAAGAGGGGAGTGCGAAAAATATGGCCAAATATTTTAGTTCAAATTTAACCCTGTCTATTTTGGGTGAGAATGGCGTCTATACAAAATATCAATCTGAAATTATGCTGGGGACATTTTTTAATCAGCATAAACCCAAGACCGTTAAATTGATGCAAGCCAGTAACGCAAACAATGGCTATCAATATTTTACCTTTACATTAGCAACAGAACAAGCCAACTACCGGGTCTTTATTAAGATAGGCGTGGGAAATAATAACCATTCTATTGAAGAGCTACGAATCGATAAAAATTAATATTGACGGCGCTTTTTTTATCAATCTATTTTTCGATTAAAAAATTATTCCACATCTTAGCCCAATAAATAGTATTTATGGAGAAGGAAATCAAGGAATATCTGGCCCAATTTGTCAAGCAGGCAGTTGCGGAGGATTTGGGAGATGGCGATCATACATCACTTTCTACAATTGAGAAAGGAGCACAGGGGGAAGCAAAATTGATTGTTAAGGATAACGGTATTTTGGCAGGGGTAGAAGTGGCGCAGGCGATTATTGCTTATGTTGACGATACGTTGTCCTGCGAGGTATTTATCCAAGATGGAAGCCAGGTTAAAGTGGGGGATATTGCGTTTTATGTTAAAGGGAATATTCAGAGTATTTTGTTGGCTGAACGTTTGGTATTGAATGTAATGCAGCGCATGAGCGGAATTGCGACGACTACCCGAAAATATGTAGATCTTTTGGCTGGGACAAATACAGCGGTATTAGATACACGCAAAACGACACCCTTATTGCGTGTGCTGGAGAAGGAAGCTGTGCGGATAGGTGGGGGGACCAACCATCGTTTTGGTCTTTTTGATATGATCTTAATCAAGGATAATCATGTGGACTATAGCGGCGGGATCGTACAGGCTTTAACGCGTGCAAATGATTACAGAAAGAACCTAAATAAGCCAATAGAGATAGAAATAGAAGTCCGAAATTTTGCGGAGCTTGATGAAGTTCTTAACTTTGGCGAAGTGGACCGGATCATGTTAGATAATTTTTCGCCGCAGGATGTAGCCAAAGCTGTTCAGATTATTGACCATCGATTCAAGACAGAGGCTTCTGGGGGGATAACTTTTGACACCATTAGGTCATATGCGGAGGCCGGGGTAGACTATATATCAGTAGGCGCTTTAACACATAGTGTCAAGAGCTTGGATCTTAGTCTAAAGGCCAAATTAATATAAGAACTGATTTAATTAATGATATCGATTTATTTAGTAACTGCAGTATTACTAGCTTATTTGTTTGGTTCCATACCGACAGCAGTTTGGTTGGGGCAAGCATTTTATGGAGTAGATGTTCGTGAGTATGGAAGCGGTAATGCTGGAGCAACTAACACCTTTCGCGTGTTGGGCCCCAAAGCGGGATCGATCGTAATGTTTGTCGATATATTTAAAGGGTGGACAGCAACAAACCTGGCCTATTTAATAGAGCTGGGGCAAAATACAAGCGACGTACAATTTGTCAATTTTCAGTTGGCGTTAGGTGTTATCGCGGTACTGGGACATTTATTTCCCGTATTTGCCGGATTTAGAGGGGGAAAAGGGGTAGCAACACTATGTGGTATGATTCTCGCGATCCATACACCCGCTGCTTTGGTCTGTGTATCCGTGTTTGTCATTATTTTACTGACCACACATTATGTGTCGTTGGGTTCCATTTCTGCAGGATTTGCATTTCCCTTTAGTTTGGCATTTATTTTTAAAACAACGATACCTTCTGTTTTGCTTTACGGAATAGCCATCTGTATCCTATTGTTAATTACCCATCAAAAGAATATTGAGCGATTATTGAAGGGGCATGAATCCAAAATTTATCTCTTTAAGAAAAAGGCTAAGGAAAAAGAATAGGCACAATAATTGCATTCTCTAAAGCGTGTTTAATAATTTATTGTGAAATATCCATGTTGGAAGAGCTGTAGAGCTGCAAATCATCGTTTGGATATTCCATATGGCCATTGAAAGAAAATATATACATATGAACGGAATGTTTAAGTATTCGGCTATGGTATTAGCGTGCGTGGCACTGGCATCGGGGCTGTCAGGTTGCGCAACTTCAGCTGTTACCGGGAAAAAATATTTAAAATTGGTCAGTGCTGATCAAGTGAACCAACAGGCTGCATTGGCTTATAAAGATTTTTTATCGAAGAATAGCGCAAAAGTAGTAACCGGAACTGCAGATGCTGCAATGGTCAAACGTGTCGGCAATAAGCTGGCTACTGCGGTTAACCAATATTTGCAAAGCACGGGCCGCGCAAATCAATTTAATTTCAACTGGGAGTTTAATCTTGTAAAAAGCGATGATGTCAATGCATGGTGTATGCCAGGCGGTAAAGTTGCGGTATATACCGGAATATTACCAGTAACACGTACAGAAGCAGGTTTGGCAACGGTTATGGGCCACGAGATCGCGCATGCTATTGAGGAGCACTCTGTTGCTCAGGCATCGAATCAGATCGCTTTACAGCTGGGAGGACAGATTTTAGGATCAGCCGCAGGGGTTTCTGGGAATAGTACACTCGGTGTTTTTAACAATCTTTATGGTCTGGGCGGTAATTTAGCGCAATTGAAATTCTCGAGAAGCGATGAATCAGATGCAGATGCTGCGGGTTTGATCATTATGGCTTTGGCTGGTTACAATCCAAACGAAGCGGTCGATTTCTGGAAACGTATGGCATCCGGTAGCCAAAAAGGGCAGCCTGAATTTTTGAGTACCCACCCGAGTGACGAACGACGGATTGCGGATATTCAGAAATTGATTCCCAATGCAATGAAATATTATAAAAAATAGATAGTCCATACGAAAGAAAAAGAGTCGTCTGCCTATGGCAGACGACTCTTTTTCTTTGTGCCTTAGTTTTATGGCTGTATTATACGCCAGCTATGGCGTCACTGATACCAAGTATAACTCCAAATATCAAGCCCATACAGTTAAATGCAATGGTGATAATAACCATGATACCAATAAATTTATAGTGTTTTTTGAGCGCATCTAAGCACAGTTCCAATTGAATACTGTCGCGGTTCTCGATTGCTTTTTTCGCTTTTGATCCAAAATTATAGAGGAAATAAATTGGAAGGCAGAAGAAAGCAAGAAACAGCAGATAGAGTACGCCAAATGTGGAGAGAGCCCCTGCCGTTACATATTCGTCGGCACCGAGTGACAGTGCACTGGCTCCGAAGATTAAGCTGACCATGGTTATGGCGGAGATTCCGATGAAAATAAAACAGACAATGGCCAAAAAATTGGCCCACTTGGCTGCTGAAGCCAAGAATGAAAGCCCTGCAGGAGATAGTTTAATGTCTGCGGGTTCTTGAAAAGAAGAATTTTGAATACCGTCTTCCATGAAGCATAAATTATTAGGTGTGCGAATTTCTGAAAAGTTCTCGGCTTTTGAAACAAGTTTTTAAAGAAACCATTAAGCAGCAACAATCGTTTAGATTTTTTGATAAGATTAGGCTTACGGTAGCTCAAATGCTACAAAAAACTGAGTTGTTTAATAAAATTCTCGATTGACAGAAAATTAGCTAATTTTTTTTTAAAACTTAAATTCCGATTGGAAGAATGTTGTTACAAAAGAATTTCGCGGATTTGATGTGGAAAATTATTTTTGCTCAGTCAATGCGGAGTGTAATGCTGGTTTAAAACATGTTACAACGTTTTTTTTGCTGATAAATTGTATGTTAATGTAGTAAATTTTCTTCTGTATTTCATGAAGTATGTGTGGTTTAGTGTGTTAAGTTTATATTAAGTCCTTTGTAATATGAAATCTCTTAGTAATTTTGCTTAACATTTTTTAACAAATCACATTATATGAAAAGATCTTTACTCTTTTTCGCTCTTGTTATGGCTAGTTATGGTGCTGTACAAGCTCAGGTTACGACAAGTAGCGTTACAGGTATTGTAAAAGAAGCAAACGGACAGTTCACATCGGGAGCAACAATTAAAGCTACACACGTACCGTCAGGAACTGTTTATTCTGGCTCGGCTAACGCTGCAGGTCGGTTCAACTTAGCCAATATGCGTGTTGGAGGACCTTACAAAATAGAAGTAACCTATGTTGGACAACAACCTATCGTGTATGAAGATGTTTATTTGCAATTAGGTGAACCATTCGTAGTTAATCCTGTTTTCGGTGATTCAGCGACCAATCTTGAAGAAGTAGTCGTTACAAGAGCTGGTGTTTTAAAAGGGGAGCGAAATGGTGCGTCTACCATTGTTGGACGTCGCCAGATTGAAAATTTGCCTACAATTTCTAGAAGTGTAAATGAATTAACCCGTTTAACTCCTCAAGCGAATGGGACTGCGATTGGCGGGGGAAATTACCGTGCTAATAACTTTACTGTTGACGGTGCTAACTTCAATAATCAATTCGGTATTGGCCAAAATATTCCAGCAAATGGTTCTCCGATTTCTATCGATGCATTGGAGCAGATCTCAGTGAATGTAACTCCTTTTGATGTTCGTCAATCAGGCTTTACAGGAGCGTCTATTAATGCTGTAACACGTTCAGGGCGTAATGATTTCTTTGGGTCAGCTTTTTATAGTGGTCGATCAGACAAACAACAAGGAAGTCGTGTAAACGACGTTGTATTTACGCCGAATGACTTAAGTGTAAAACAATATGGTTTAAGTTTAGGTGGTCCAATTATTAAGAACAAGTTATTCTTCTTTGTGAATGTTGAACAATTGAAGCAAACTGAACCAGGTCCCACTAAAGTCGCGTCTGTTAAAGAATCAGATTACGGTACGACAAGTTATTTTGCAAGACCTACTGTCGCTTTCATGGATGAAGTAAGTAATTATTTGAAAAATACTTACGGTTATGACCCAGGTGCTTATCAAGGATATTCTTCGAAAAGTAATAATGATAAAATTTTTGCTCGTATCGATTGGAACATTTCTGATAATCACAAAATCAATTTTAGATACAACCAAGTTAAAGGGAAATCTCCTTCTAATTTGAGCTCATCGTTTAGTGGTTCTAATATTGATACAAAGGTGTATCCAATGAATAGAACTGGAAATAACGCTTTAAGTTTCCAAAACTCGAATTATTTCCAAGAAACAAATTTATATTCAGCTACAGCCGAATATAATGGAAAGATTGGTAATTTGAATCATTCTGCTCGTCTCTCTTATGTAAATCAAGATGAGCCTAGAAGTGTCTCAGGAAATGTATTTCCTTTAGTAGATATACGTGATGGTATTGCTGGTACAGGAGGTAATATTCTTACGTCTTTTGGAACGGATCCATTTACATACGGAAACCTTCGTTCTGTAAAAACTTGGACAGCAAACTATGATGCGAACTATACGTTGAATGATCATTACTTTACTGGAGGTCTTCAGTTTGAGACGTCTCGTACAGTAAATGGATTCCAACGCTTTGGTGCTGGATACTATATGTATAACTCTTGGCAAGACTTTATTGGTGGTAAACCTGCTGTAAATTATGCGTTAACTTACCCGTTGACCGCAGATGGTTCACAGGCTATGCCAAGCTTCAAGTTTAACCAATGGTCACTTTATCTGCAAGATCAGTTTACAGTAAATGAAAAATTGAAATTAACAGGAGGTGTACGTTTAGAGCTTCCAACATATCCTGATGTATCGGAAATGAAAACTCACCCCTTGTTGCAGAGTTTGGAATTTGCGAATGGGTTACATCTAAATACAGGTGCAATGCCTAAAACACGTGTGATGGTATCTCCGCGTCTTGGGTTTAACTATGATGTTAGAGGTGACCGCTCATTTATTGTTCGTGGGGGAACAGGGGTATTTACCGGACGTATTCCTTTTGTTTGGATTATCGCTCAATCGGGAGACTCGGGTATGCTTCAATATACGAAGACTTACGCTGCAGGTGATCCAAATATGCCTGCGTTCAGCCCAGATATTAAAGCGAATTACCCAGCTACACCTGATGCTGCTGGTACTTCATTGCCTGGTAATATGTCAGCGATGGATATGAATCTGAAATTCCCTTCAACCTGGAAATCAAGTGTAGCAGTTGATTACAAATTACCTTGGGGAATGGTCGGTACAGTAGAGGCGATCTATAATAAAGATATTAATGCTGTAGTTGCAAAAAATGTAAACTTAGTTGATCCAACAGCAATGAATATTGCTGGATACGGAGATACTAGATTTATCTTCCCGAATGCAAACGCAGACAAATACCTATACACAATTGACTCAAAAGGACAACCTGTAAAAGGATCTACAGGGCAATTTATTCCAACATACATGACCAATGCGAAAGGTGGTCATTATTACTCTGTTACTGCTCAATTGCAAAAAAGCTTTGATAAAGGATTCTCTGGAATGATTGCCTACACATATAGTGGTGCTAAAAATTATGGCGATGGTGCTGGAGATCAGATTCAAAACTTATGGTCTATCCCATTACAAGCAAATGGTAACTCCAATAATCCTGAACTGGGATATACAACCAATATTGTTCCACATCGTTTACTGGGATCTGTGACTTATACCAATAATTGGATTGGCAAGTTGAATACATCAATGACATTATTCTATAGCGGAAGTTCAATGGGTAGATTCTCTTATTATTATGGTTCAGATTTCAATCGTGACGGTCAAAATAATGACTTAATCTACATCCCAAAAGATGCTTCGGAATTGAAATTTAGCGATATCGCAGCTGGAAATAGTAATTACGGTAAGAAAGCTTACACCGCACAAGAGCAATCTGATATTTTCTGGGGCTTAGTTGATGGTGATAAATACCTTCGCGAGCACAAAGGGAAATACGTTGAACGTAATGGCGCTGTTGCACCATGGAGACACCAATTTGACTTCCATTTATCACAAGAAATCTTTAGAGGAATCGGTGGCGGAAATAATTCATTAGAATTCTTCTGGGACGTGATGAATATTGGTAACCTTTTTAATTCTTCTTGGGGTACTTATAAGATTAATAATAATATCTTATTGACTCCAACAAATATTGCTAAAGTAGAAGCTAATGGTACTACCGTACCAACATTTAACTTGGGATATGCCAACGGAGATGCAATTAAAGAATTGAACCGACCAAATGAATCGATTACTTCAACATATTATATGCAGTTCGGTGTTAAATTTAAATTTAACTAGGAATAATATATAGTAAATTGATTTACGACACCCCAAAAGCTTGATGAAAGCTTTTGGGGTGTTTTGTTTTTGTACTACTATCTTCCACTAGGGATAAAGCACTCCCTAAGCACGGATATAGCACAGTTATAGCACTGTTTACGCAACCGTTGCGTAAGGATCTTGACAAAAGAGAAAAGTACAATAAAAGTGCTTACCCAGTACAATTAAACTGCCGAAGTGAGCGCTGCTAACTCCCTGCCTACGCTGAGGAAGCAAAGCGACGGGGATGCGGATGGGATCCATTACCAATTTATCCACCTAAAAGAACAAAATCTACCCCCTCAAAACAGCCGGTCGCTCCGATATTTGGTTTATAACTAAATTATAAACCCGTCTGATGATGAAGAAGTTCTGTATGTCCATACTCGTGGGTATTGGTGTCTGCATGTCTCTTTGTGCATTTGCGCAAGGCACAGACCTGGTTAATTGGCCAGCGCAGGCCGACCCCCAATTAATAGGTGATTTGGTGGCGCAACGCTTCGTAGCAAGTCCCCATAACAGTTTCAAACCTCCAGCTCCCCCAAAATCAATTACTTATCCCGAAGTCTGTACCTGGTATGGGGCATTGAAGTATACCGAAGTGAGCGACAACAAAAAATTACTGGAGCAATTGACGCATCGGTTTATGCCACTTTTTGATACCGAAAAACACTTGGTCCCGCGACCTTGGCATGTAGATTTTTGTGTCTTTGGAACAGTGCCGCTGGAACTCTATCAGCAAACAAAAAACAAAGAGTTTTATACGATGGGAATGCGTTTTGCTAACGCACAATGGACGATTCCGATTGACTCTCCCCAAGTTGTAAAAGACAGCTATCAGAAATTTCTCGATAAAGGCCTGACTTGGCAGACCCGCTACTGGATTGATGACATGTATATGATTACCATGATTCAGTCCAAAGCCTTTCAGGTGACGGGTAATCCGCAGTATATCGACCGGGCAGCACATGAGATGGCTGTCTACCTCGATACCATTCAAAAAGAAAATGGTCTTTTTTATCATGCCCCTGATGCACCCTTCTTCTGGGGGCGTGGCAATGGCTGGATGGTAGCTGGCATGAGCGAATTGCTCTCTTCATTGCAGCACAATAACCCCAATCGGCCCAAAATATTGGTTTCTTATCACAAAATGATGGCAAGCCTTAAGGAGTATCAACGTCCGGATGGCCTGTGGGGCCAGCTCATTGATAATCCTGAATCTTGGGTGGAAACTTCGGGTTCTGCCATGTTTACCTATGCGATTATCATGGGCATCAAAAATGGTTGGCTCGATGCTAAGGAATATACGCCGATCGCACGCAAGGCATGGATTGCTTTGACTGGTTACATCAATAAGGACGGTGATATTACAAACGTCTGCGAAGGCACCAACCGAAAAAACGATTACCAGTATTATTTAGATCGAAAACAGAAAACAGGGGATATGCACGGTCAGGCTCCTGTACTCTGGTGTGTGTATGCTTTGTTAAAGAAATAAACCAATTATGAGAAGATTATGGACAATTTTGCTGGTATTGCTCGCCTTAAAAGCGTCCGCACAAAGCTTACTCTTTCAGGAACAATACCCTGGTGTATGGAAAGCCGTATTTGGGAAGCCCGATACATACACTTTGCTTGGTGCAGCTGGAGCAAAGCCCCAGGCGGAAACGCTCGAACGACTGCAGTCTGTTGATTTTCCCTTACCCAAGATGGAGGTGCATGCCGAACTGATTGATGGTAAAACTTACCTGCGATTCCCATTGCAAAAGAATGAACAGATCTACGGACTGGGGCTCAATTTTCAGACTGTACATCAACGGGGCAAGATTCTCAATCTGCATGTGGATCACTATGGGGGCAAGGATAATGGCCGTACCCATGCGCCGGTTCCATTCTATGTTTCTTCCAGAGGATACGGCGTACTGATCAATTCAGCGCAATATTTAACCTATTATGTTGGTACAGGGCTACGTAAAGATGCCAAGGTTCCAGCAGAAGTAAAAGACCGTAATACCGATAAAAGCTGGAATTCTCGTCCTTACTCGGATGCTGTGGAGGTATATGTACCCACAGCAGGTGCCGAAATTTATGTGTTCGCAGGTATCAACCCGCTCGATGCCATCAAACGCTATAATCTCTTTTGCGGCGGTGGCACATTGCCGCCAAAATGGGGACTTGGTTTTACACAGCGTGTGCAAAAGCTTTATACAGCAGATGACGTCATCAAAGAGGCTGCCGAATTTGAAGAGCATGGTTTTCCGCTCGATTTTATCGGACTTGAACCGGGCTGGCAGTCCAAAGCTTATCCCTGTTCATTCGAATGGGATGCTGGACGTTTTCCAGATCCAGCAGCTTTGGTCAAAACATTGGCCGATAAAGGTGTCCGTCTAAACCTCTGGACAAACCCCTATGTTTCGCCCGATGCTCCCATCAGCAAATCAATTGAGCCTTTTACAGGGTCTCATACCGTGTGGAACGGGACCGTTCCGGATCTGTATCACCCAGATGCAAAACGTATTGTTGCAGAACAATTGAAACGTTCGCAGATCAATATTGGAATCAGTGGCGTACAGATGCGACAGACTTATGGCGTGCTTGCCCAAAGATTGACCGACAGTCTATACCGTCAGCAGAATAAGCGAACTTTTGGCCTTGTACGGGCATCCAATGCCTGAGCCAACAATATGCCTTATGTTATTTACAACGACTATTACAGCCATCAGGATTTTATTACAGCATTGGTCAATAGTGGTTTTTGCGGTGTGCTATGGACGCCGGAGGTTAGGGGTTCCAAAACCGGAGAGGAGTGGCTACGCCGTTTTCAAACGGTCGTGTTTTCACCGATGGCAATGATTAACGCTTGGTCCAGTGGGACCAAACCCTGGTCTTTTCCCGAAGTGGCCGACAAAGTGAAATACTATGCGCAATTGCGGATGGAATTGGTGCCTTATCTGTATAGTGAATTTGCAAAATACCATTTTGAAGGAACACCGCCTTTCCGGGCCATGGCACTCGAAGATGGGTTCCAGGGGCATACAAATTCGACTTTGGGCAATCAGGATCTCGAAACGAATCCTTATCTGGAAGCGGTAAATAAGGAAGTGAAAGATCAATACATGTGTGGCGAGTATCTTTTGGTTGCTCCATTATTTACGGGTGAGTCCTCCCGGAAAGTGCTTTTGCCTAAGGGCAACTGGTACGATTTCTATTCAGGACGTTATGTCGGTAACGGGGAGGAAATCGTTGCTAAACCCGAAGATGATCGGATGCCTGTATATGTTAAAGATGGCGGGATCATCCCGATGACAGCAGCAAGGCTCCATGTTCCGGCAAGCGGCGAAAAAGTAGATCTGATCATTCGACATTATGGTGAAAAGGATGGGGTATATAACCTGTATGATGATGATGGTGTGAGTTTCGACTATGAGAAAGGTGCTTATTCCTGGCGTCGCATAAAAATTAAAAGAAGTGCCGGTGGAAAATTGGTGGGGGAGATCTCAGCGGCAAGTAAAAATAAGCCTGATAATTTCGGTACAGTAAGATTTGAGTGGATGGGCCAATGATGTTGTTTTGATTCATATAAAATGTTTTATGGGTCTAAAAACCATTTTTTACCGCTAAAAAGACCAAAAAATACACGGTCTAACTTTGGGGATTGACTGATATTTGAGGTATAACTGATTACAAAAAATAACCAATTTATTAAATGCATGGCTTAGCCATCAATAATCTACTTAGGGTAGGCTATCGCCATAAAAACTGATTTATTATGATAAAAAGTATCACAAAAATGGGGTGCTTTGTACTCTTCCTGTTTCTTGCTATGGGGAGTATAGGCTTACCGGTCTTCGCCCAGCAAAACATTCGGCTTTCAGGAAAGGTGACCAACAAAAAAGGAGAGGTCCTGCAAGGAGTCAATGTGCGCGTTAAAGGGAAAAGTCAGGGTACAAGTACTGATGCTGCGGGGAAGTATCAGCTGGATGTTCCGCCTTCCAGTACGGTTGTCTTTAGCCAAGTGGGCATGAAAGAGCTGGAGCGAGCCGTCGGTAACCAGCGGCAACTGGATGTCACATTGGAAGATAGCGACAATGCGCTGGATGAGATTGTGGTCACGGGCTATGGCGGTGTCGCAAAGAAACGTGACCTCACAGGTGCCATCTCTTCTGTCAACGCAAAGAAAATCGAAGAACGTCAGCCTGTTAATCTTTTCGATGCCTTACAGGGGCAGGCGGCAGGTGTTCTTATTGTCAATGACGGTGGTGGTGCACCCGGGGCGACAGGTTCCATCCAGGTACGGGGCACGTCGACTTTGAATGGTGGAAATGGTCCTTTATATCTGGTCGATGGGGTAATTAACCCAGACGGTGCCACCATTAACCCAACAGATATCGAGAATATCGAGGTGCTAAAAGATGCCGCTTCTGCATCTATTTATGGATCGCGCGCGGCCAATGGGGTTATCCTGATCACAACCAAGCGCGGTTCCGAAGGCAGGCCGATGGTCAATGTCAATTACAATCATCTTTTTGGCCGTCTGGCTCATTATATCCCAGTAAGCAATTCGGCAGAGGTAAGGGCTTTTAGGTATATTCAAGGACTCAACACCAATACGGATTCCATCAACCCAAGTTTCAATTCCGACAACGATTTGCAGCGACTTTTATTGGGTAATCTGGCACAGAAGAAGGAAATTAAGGTGAGTGTTTCCGGTGGTCAGAAAAATCTCCGCTACTACAGCAGTTTGAATTACCTGGATGATAAATCTATTATCTTGAATAGTTACGCCAAGCGGTTACAGTCACGTATCAATGTGGAATATCAGTTTTCATCCAAATTGAGGTATTCCAACAATATCTCTTTTTCTTGGCAAAAAGGAAATACGATTCCAATTGGCAATACGATCCGCGTCGTCATGGACCGACCTGCGTATTCACTGATTTATTATCCCGATGGTTCTTTAACAAGCTATATTGGTTCGAAACGGAATCCAGTCGCCAACGCTTTGTTTGAGAAGAATATCGATGAGACCTATTCCGGACAATTTAACAATCAACTGGATTATCAGATCAGGGACGACCTGAAATTTACGACTTTGTTTAACGCAAGGCTAGACAACTTGCAGAATACGCAATTTTCGCCGCGTTTTCTTTCGGCAAATAAGGATCAGAATAACGGAACAAATGAATTTAATAAGACCTTTACCTGGGAGTTTCAATCCTATCTGAATTATAATAAAACTTTTGCGCAGGATCATAATGTCACGGCTTTATTGGGATTCAGTTCGGATCGTAGACGCTATGATCGTTTTCATTCTGAATATATGAACAGCGTCAATGAGGAAGTTCTGGTGACTTTTCCAGATTACCTGACGCCGTCAAAAACCTATACCACAGCAACGGCCAATGCTTCTGCTTCTGTTTTTAGCCGGATTGGCTACAATTACATAGGACGTTATCTCGTTCAGGGATCCTACAGAAGGGATGGTTCATCGCGGTTCGGCGCGACAAATAAATGGGGAAACTTCCTCTCAGCGTCTGCTGCATGGCGTTTTTCGGACGAGAATTTCATGAAATGGGCGAAACCGGCATTGGTAGATGCTAAATTAAGATATAGCATTGGGCAGCTTGGAAACGATAAAGTAGGCGATTATGAATCGTATACAAAAGTAGCCTTCGGCGGGTCTTATAATGGTGTCGGCGGAGCTGCATTGACCAGTACATTTGGAAATAATCGGATCAAATGGGAAACAACCACCCAGAACAATGTGGGCTTAGATCTGACTTTCTTAAATGGCCGATTAGGATTTACGGCAGATTACTATGTCAAGACCACCACCGATCTATTGTATCCACGGGAGCTCGCCAAGGAAACCGGTTATGCCAAGGTGAATGTCAACCTGGGAACAATTCGCAACCGCGGGATGGAGTTTGTCATCAGCGGAAAACCAATCGTGACACGCGATTTCAGCTGGGAGGTGAACGGCAATATCTCCTTTGAGCGCGGTAAGATCGTGAAACTGGCCGATGGAATACCATTTTTCCCAGGCAATAAATGGTACGCGGAAGAAGGTGGCCGTATCGGTAATTTCTACGGCTGGCGCAATCTTGGTGTATATGCCTGGGATGAATCCAATGCCTATAACGACAACTGGGAAAAATTGACATTGGTACTTGACGATCAGGGCAAACCATTGTATCGCGACGGAAAGGCTGTGTATACATTTAACGGCAATGATTACCAAGGAACCGTACATCAGCTTTACGCACCAGACGGTAAATTAAAAGGTGGTGATGCGGAATGGCTCAACAATAAGAAAGACAGCTTGATCAACGATGAAGACCGCATGATCCTCGGCAATGCGACACCTGATTTCTATTTTGGTTTTATGCAGACTTTTAGATATAAACGATTTACGCTAAATGTACTCTTTAATGGTTCTTTCGGCGGCGAAGTCTATAATGCTTTGCTGCAACGTCAAAATTATCCGTCCAATACAGGGGCGGGTTCACCGGATATGGTCTACAATGTATGGCGCAAACCCGGGGATGTGGCAAAATATCCAAATTATGTGGAGCGAAACAACCGTGGAAATATGAAAACCAATCAGAATAGCCTCTATATCGAAGATGCGACTTTTGTCCGTTTGTCAAGTGCACGACTGGCTTATACGTTTGATCCTCAGTTGATCAATAGGCTGAAAATGAAAGGGCTTACGGCCTTCGTTTATGGAAGCAATCTGTTGACATGGACCAATTATCGGGGCTACGATCCTGAATTCAGCACGAACAATCCGCTGACACCAGGTGAGGACGACGGCCGTTACCCAAGGAGACGGGAGTTTGGATTTGGGGTAAATATTAATTTTTAGCATATATCTATTCGGTTAGATTCCATCTGACGGATGGAATGAAAAAATATTTTTGACATGAAAACAAAGATCTTAGCACTGTTACTGCTGTCAGCCACGCTGGGAAGCTGTAATAAATTTTTGGAAGAAAAACCGCTGGCCGAAGTTGCCCTGGACCAGCATTATAAAAACTTATACGATGTGCAGGCCGCAATCGCTGGAATGTATAGCTCTTTTCAGCTTGAAATGGTTGGCAAGGGTAACTATCAGGATAACAAAGATAATTACCTCGAGAAATACCTGTATTGGGGCGAATATCGCGCGGATAATTTTGACCGTGCAATTAGCTACACCAAAGACTATGTGGACGAGATTGTGTTAAACAGCCTTACGCCGACTAATCAATTTTCAGACTGGAGCGGTCTCTATACCGCGATCGGGCGTATCAATAACAATATCAAATACATTCCAAAGGCAGCGGAATTGGATAGCCGTATCACGCCGGAGATGCTGAAGGATTATCTTGCGCAGTGTCATGCACTTCGGGCCATGTGTTATTTCTATCTCGTCCGTGTATGGGGAGATGCTCCGATATGGCTTGAACCTTATGAGGATGTCCAGCAGCCTGCTGCCAGCCCACGTGAATCGAAAGATAAGATATTGAACGAGGTCATTATACCGGATCTGGAAAAAGCCTATTCCCTGGTCGATAAAAATGCGAAAAATTCCCTATGGACAATTGGAGGAGCAGGGATCTGTGCCATCATGTCCGATGTGTATATGTGGAAGAAGGATTATCAAAATGCAACGAAATGGATCACACGCCTGTTTTTGACAAAGTCTCCTACAGGAGTGAGCTATGCCGGAACCAATGAAACCAATTTACAGGATGGCGCAAGCTGGAAAACTATTTTTGTCAATCCAACTTCCAGCAAAGAAACCATCTGGAGCATCCATTGGGATTACCTCAAAAATGGCTGTGCCTGTATGCAGACATCATGGTCTCCCAACAATAAACAGATTGTAGTCGATGAAGGAGTGTGGGCAACCTGGTTTCAGCCACAGACCACCACCTCGCCAAGCCCTGATATCAGGCCGCAGCAGACTTTAGATGTCTATTTTGGATTGCCAAGCAATAAACGGGACCGATTTATCAAATGGTATCCTACCGATGCCAATCCAACCAAAGCGGATCCATGGCCCGTGACAAATCAGGCTCTTCCGGTTTATCTGACGATGTACAGACTGAGCGATATGTATCTCTTGTACGCCGAAGCGTTGAATGGCTTGGGGGATCGGACTAACGCCTTGAAATACTTAAACTTTGTCCGCAAACGCGCACGCCTACCACAATATGATGCGAGTGATGCATCGATTGCTACAAGCTACCAGTTGGAAACGGCGATTTTGGATGAACGTCGTCTGGAACTTTTTGGTGAGGGGAAAAGGTGGTTTGATCTGGTACGGACGGGCAGGGTGAAGGATGTGATGGACCCAATATTGAAACGAAGACAGGAAGAGGCCGGCAATTTGGAAAAACCCGGATTCCTGGATCCAACAAATAGAGTGTATTGGCCTATTCACCGGAATGTTTTAAACTCGAATAAAGCATTGGTTCAAAATCCGGGATATACAGATTAACAGCAGAATTTAAATCAGAGAATCATGAAAAGAATGTTTAAGACCCAATGGACATCTAGTGTCTTCATCGCCATAAGTCTATTAATGACAAGTTGTTCGCTTTTCGATTTGGAACTACAAAAGGATTACGATTATCAGCATAAAACCTTAGATCCCAATATCGGGATCAGTGCGCGCAAATTTTTGGAGAACCGTTCGTACGAAACAGCAGAAAATCCAACCGACACGGTTTTCAAATGGATGCGTAAAGGCCTAGAATATGCAGGTATCCCCTTGGAAGAATTTGAGAAAAACGATCGGACCTTTATTTTTTTGCACAATGAGGGAATAAAGACCTGGGATCCGAAAACGAACAAGGTGACTGCAGGCCTCTTTTTTGATTTCCCGATTGTGACCGGAGTGGACGGCACGGGAAAACCGATTACTAGACCGGCGACAAAATGGGAAGATTACAATAAAGATGATGTCCGTAACTATTTTCTTTACCTGATGCTGCAGGGCAATTATAACTTCGATAAGTTGACCATTGAAAATACAAAAGCAAAAACAATGCTTCCAGCCAATACAGTAGCAAGTAAAAGTTCGCTGCTAGGATACCTGAATGAGGGCAGAGGTTTTGATCAGGAAGGGCTGATGGTGTTACGCCTGGTTAATAACAGTGATTTGGCCCCGATTCAAATTAATAACAAGACAACCAATCGATCTGGCGGTTATATTGTCACGAACGGTGTGGTTCATGTCTTTGGAAGCAAGGGGAATAACACTGTCTACCCTTTTGCGGGAGCACTTTAACGGAGAACCTTTTAAAACAAATTTAAAATATGATCAAGAAGAATTCAGTTATTGCTTCATTGCTGCTGCTGCTGGCCGTGGGAAGCAGCTGTGAGAAATCGCCAGGCGAAAAGCTCACGTTAAACAGTATTGCCTGTGTGCAATGTCATACCATTCAGTCGGCGGCAGACCTTCAGGCACTGAGCTTGCAGCCCGGAGACACGGTCATTATGAAGTCCGGTCAATGGACCAATCAGGAACTAACCTTCAGTGCTCAGGGGACTAAACAGCAACCTATTGTACTGATGGCAGAACAGCGTGGAGCTGTTATCATGAAAGGTACCTCATCCGTTAGTATCACTGGCCAATGGCTGGTTGTGGATGGGCTTGTCTTTCAGGAAGGCTATACCTCGGGGAAAAATGTGGTTGATTTCACTTCATCTTCTTCCAATTGCCGCCTGACTAATACGTCGATTGTGGACTATAATCCTCCGGCGGCAACGACAGACTATCGCTGGATTTCCATTAACGGTTCTTACCATCGCATTGACCACTGTTATTTAAAAGGAAAGACCCATCAGGGACCGACCATGGTCGTATGGGGAACCAGTAAGCCAATGAAACATCGGATCGACCATAACTTCTTTGGCGAACGTGCTGCGTTACCGGATAATGGCGGGGAGACCATACGCGTCGGAACCAGCGACTGGTCCATGACAAATGCACTGACAACTATTGAAGATAATATCTTTCAGCGCTGTAACGGCGAAACGGAAATCATATCCAATAAGATGGGGGCTGATACCATTCGGAATAATTATTTTTATGAAAGTCAGGGAACACTATGCCTACGGCATGGCAATGGATCTGCCGTTTATGGGAACTATTTTGTCGGTAATGGAAATAGTGCTGCTGGTGGTATTCGTATCATAGGTGAAGATCATTTGGTCTATAACAATTACTTTCAGAATATGGCTGGTACGGGACAAAAAGCTGCGCTGGCAATCATGGACGGTGTGCCAAATTCTCCGTTAAGCGGCTACTTTCAAGTAAAGCGGGTGAAAGTTGTGGCCAATACCATGATCAAGTGTAAGCAGTCATTTGATATCGGTTCGGGAAAAGGAGGAAATAGCCGGACATTGCCGCCGACGGATGGGCATATTGCGAACAATGTGGTATTTCAATCTGCGCAGTCCACCATGCTAACCTTTACCGATCAACCGGTCAATTTTGTTTATCAGGGAAACATTGTATTTGATGTGCCGACAAGCCAGCAACTTCCGGCAGGATTTACGCGCGTGAACCCACAGTATTCGTTAACGACAGACGGTATCTATGAGCCAACAAGCAGCAGCCCAGTGTTAGGAGCTTTTGTGGGGAATTATCCTTTTGCGGCTGCCGCAGATGCCGGAGCTCCTAAACTGGATACGAAACATCGCGATCTGCTGAAAGCCCAGAATATTGGACCTGTATTTATGACCGGTCTGGGGAGCAGCTTGGTCATTAATCCTTAAATGAATGTAAATAATATTTTTTGCGGTAAATAATGCATGTATTTACCGCATATAAACGGAACATACTGATACCAAATTATCCCTAAAGGCAATTTTCAATCAATATTTAGACAATAATTAGTCAATGTTTGGTCAGTCTACACTGAGCAATCACTGAACGAGCACTGAACAATCACTGAACAAGCAGTGTCAAAAGATAGAATATGGTTACTATCTGATCTTAGTTGTTGCGGCTAAAAATTATTGTGAAAAAAAGGCAAAGCCACGCTTGTGGAAAAGAACAGCCGAGACTTAAAAGCCACTATTTTTGTTGCGATTAGGTAATGTGTTTATAAGGTTGATTTTGCTTTATAATTTACGATCTAATACTGTTTAAAAAATTCTTTAGACGATCGACTTGTTCGTTATATTTTTTCAGATTTTTATCTTTGAGTTTATTTAAATTTAGTAGCTTCCATTTGATTGACGGGTACTCTCCATAGGGATAGATTGACCAATCTGGAGTAAGTGATTTGAAACTGATTAAAAATTCGATATCAGTATTGGTCAATGATTTTAGGATTTCCTTTATCAGCTTTCCTCTAGTTGATTCGTATTCTTCATAAGTGAATTGTACATCCGTCATTCCATCAAATTGATTTACCAACGCTTCCGTATGGTCTAATCTATTTGGATTAAGAACTTCGTAAATCGGGCGTTCACTTCCTAGTAGACAATAGATAAATCCTTTCTTTATATCCTCTGAAATACCTTCTGTTTCCAAAAGATATTTAATGTCAAATAAGTCCCTGGGATGCTGTCTATCCAGCGCGGCACAAATCTTGCCACCGAATAATTGTGCTAATGGTACCATTTCTAGCTCAACAAACGTATCAAAAGCCTCTTGAGCTGAATTGCATAGTATTGCTTTCTCAGTAGTTTTGAATACTCCTCTTCCAACTAGGCTTATTTCCAGCTTTATGGTTGCTTTCTCACTTGATATGATTAGTTTCCCTATTTCGAGTTTAGGCTCTATTGAAACCCCTGCCAAACCTGTCTTTATTCTCTTTTTTAAATGAAGAAGAATTTCCCTTATATTACTTAGAGTTGTCTCCCTATCTTCTACGGGTATATATGTAAGATCTATATCAACTGATAGCCTGGGCATATTCCTTACAAATAAATTTATTGCTGTACCTCCATGTAACGCCAATTGTTCAACTTCTGCCACAAATGGTAAAACATCCAGCAACAGTCTAACTTGTTCTCTATATCCCGCGTTCATTTTTTTCCAGTTCTTTTGGTATTATTATTTGATATTTTGCGTTGTACACGCCATGCTCTACTATACTTCGTTTGCCACTTCCTAAATCTAGTTTTTCAGGCTGAAGGTATTTAAACCAGCTATGGTTAGCTTTCTCTGCCATATAGAGGAATAGGCGCTTTACCTTGACAGAATTGCACTTTTCGAGCAATTGCTGCAGAACCTGAGGCCTTAAGTTGTTTAACCCCTCTATTATTTCATAACATTCTACAAGCGATTGCTTTTGTGGTGTAAGGTAAATACATTCCAGAATAGCTCTTGCGACAGAAGATACTATTACTACATGACCATTGTAATTCAATTCTAACAACCCGATATCATTGGGCAAAAAATTGGTCTGTGTAAATGTAAATTTGCCTTTCCAGTTTTCATAATCTGTAAACCATTTTGGTAAAGATTCTTTAAGAGGGCCAAACAAAGACCACTTTTGGTTTATACTCAGATAGTGAGCTTTCCCATGCATACCTATCGCAGATTTTGCTCCAATATGAACTTTAAGTTCCAATTGGCGTTGCAACGAATACAATGTTCCTTCGAGTGAAACCTGTTCTCCGGTCCGGATCATTGCCCCACTTCCAATGGACTCAAACCAATTGCTTTTCCGGTATTGTCGCTGTAAGTCCAAACTATAACCGTTCTTAACCATCCACGAACTGGTAAAGACCACACCTTGGGGTTGAGATTGCAACAAAAGGTTTATTTTTGTTGAATTTTCCGTATTCATAGTACAAAAATACTGTTTTTTTTAAACCAATTAATAATATAGGTTTATTTTTGTCTTAATATCTGTATTAATAATACATATTTTCGGATAAATATAAACTCAATAAATTAAATCAAAAAGAACCTAGGCCCGATCTATAACAGATTGGCCGTTGTTTCATTTAATGATGGGAAAGGTATATAAAGTTCTTGCACTCACAGATAGTAAGTTTGGCAAATTTTATTTATATTTTTTGACAGGTTTTGGAGAGTGCTTTTTTCGGTATTCTTTATAATTTCCATGTTTTTCGTATTCCAGCGTACCTTCCTCACAATAACTGCTTAGATAAACAGAAAATTTATTGCTCTGTTCTTTGTTTGCATGCAGCTGTTGGATAATATCAGAAACACGACGGGGTATTTCGAAAAAATCAGAATTATAAACGAGGTCATCCAGTTCCTTCGTTAGTTCAATACGGCGCTTTGACTCAGGAGGAATATTGTAGAGCGGCGTTAAATCTATCTGTTTTTTGAATATGGTATGCGGTTGAATTTTTAAAGCACGGCAGATCAAGATAAAGTTGTTCAGTGAGGCACCTTTTCCTCTTTCAATAGCCGCTACTGTGTTGGTGGTTAAGCCCGTCATATTGGCTACATCTTTCAATGTGTAATAAATTTTTTCACGTTGAATGCGCAATTGTTCCCCAATTTCCTCCAGTATATTCTCATTGGTATATCCCATATACAAATGGAAAACTTATTTGCGCATTTTTAGAATAATAATATTTGTATTTTATTTGCGCAAATAAATATTTGTTTTTATATTTGTTTCAACGAAAGCCGATAACTAAATATGAACTACAACAGCAGGATCGGAGAGGAGGGGTAAACTGCTTTGTGCGACTAAAATCTAAAGAATGAGAAAATTAAGAATAAAAAATATCGCCAAGTCACCAGAATAAAAAATGATTTCGATATAATGGACTTGTATCTTGTATCCTATGTTGATAACCCCTATTATTGACTTGTAACTGCCATTCAAAGCATAGGATGAATAAAAAATAAAATTATTTGAATCGTTGAAAATAGACTTCTTGTTGAGTTTATTTAAAAGCTGTTTTTGCGCAAAAATAAAGTAATTATTTTGCGTGAGGGATGTTCTTTGACTTATTGGTATTGAAAAAGGAGAATATAAAAATATAGGCTGATAGGCAGTTTTGCCGACCGGTTTGATTAGGATAGGAGGCATCTTGTGATGCCGTAGGGTGAGCGCAATGGCGACTCACTGAATACCCTTTTTAATAAAATCTTGGGTTGCATCCTGAGCTATGTTCTTAATTATTATTACGATACTAGGAGGTAGGATGTTAATGATATTGAAATGAAGGGTATACACAACCATAAGTATTTGCTCCTGTAAGCTCGTAGGATGTTAATGATATTGAAATGAAGGGTATACACAACTGTTCTGTCATTTAAGAAGGATACGCTTGTGATGTTGATGATCTCAAATTGTGGGGTATACACAACCAAAAATTGACTTGCCTCTCAAGTTTATCTCAATGTTAAAGACCTCAGAAAGTAGGGTGGTAGCAACTCGTTTAACATAACCAAATGGGTAGGTAATACGGGATATGCGACGGGCTGATGAACTACAACTGAATTCCCTTGCGTAGTATTTGAAAAGTAAGAAATTTTCAAAATTATATAGAGGCATCTTGTTATGCCGTAGGGTGAGCGCAATAGTGACTCACTAAATACCCTTTTTTAAGAAAATTTTTGGATTATATCCGGCGCTATGTCCTTGATTATTTTTAAGATGCTAGTAGTTAGGGTGTTAATGATCTCAAAATGTAGGGTGTACACGACAGCATGTTATGAAATATATGACAATGGATAGATGTTAATGATTTCAATAATTAGGGCATACACAATCCATTTTGCTCTAAATAATTGGTTCCTGATGATGTCAAAATGTAGGGTATATGCAATTAACACTACACCCTTAATTTTTTGTGCATGTTGATGATCTCAAAAAGTATGGTATATATAGCGTATAATTTTCCGGATACCGGTTGAGGCAATATGTTGATGACAAAATGTAGGGCATATGCAACCTACCCAGTCCTTCTCATCAATAACAAAGTTATGTTGATGGTCTCAAAAAGTAGGATAAATATGTAACTAGCTCATGGGCTACTATGGTTTCTTTAGGTGATATTAGAATTTTCTAAAAATCATATGGAGGCATCTTGTTATGCCGTAGGGTGAGCGTAAAAGAGACTCACTAAATACCCTTTTTAAGAAAATGTTGAGTTATATCCTACGCTATGTTCTTGATTATTATTGCGATACTAGGAGGTAGGATGTTAACGATCTCAAAATGTAGGGTATACACAACGACTAGGTTTTCCCGATCGATGTTAACGATCTCAAAATGTAGGGTATACACAACTATTAAAGATTTTTGGACCAGGTATGACAGATGTTAATGATCTCAAAATGTAGGGTATACACAACTTTCTTTTCCTGTTTTGTTCGTTGAGATCGATGCTAATGATCTCAAAATGTAGGGTATACACAACGGATAAATATCCCTTAAGCACAATCCGAGAGATGTTAATGATCTTGAAAAGTAGGGGATATACAACTTGTTCCAAACAAATGCAAGCACTTTTTCCTATGCTAATAATCTCAAGATATATAGGGTATACACAACTGGAGTGCGTAACGCCAATCCATCCCTCTCAATACCAATAAGTCTTTATAACCAACTATCAATTTACACGTGCTCGGCTTCGGTTTCCTGAAAATCTTTTCGATTTGCCTGAGCTGTGGTAGGTTGCTGATGTATTGCTAACCATAAAAACGAATTATGAAACTACTTTTATTAAACAAGGACATTAAAACGGCCATTGAACACCTGCACAAGGGGCACGAAAAAGGACTTAAATTTTTTTACCAGAAATTTTATGAACACTTCCTTTTTCGCGCCCGCCGTGCAACCGATGATGAATGTGCGGGCGAAAGTATCGCCCAAGAGGCTTTTCTCCGTCTTTGGCTGTTTCGCGAAAATGTACATTCCGAAACCGAGATCTTCGACTTTCTGAAAGTCCAGGTGAAGTCTGCCATTCAGGCTTTTTATCAAAAATCGCGCAATAGGTTTCACCGAAGCTTACTCCGCCTCGACAGCATTGAGGACTATCAGGAATTTATGTTGGGTTATGAACTGGAAGAGGAGAGTGAAGAAGATGTGCTCTATATCGAGCAACTGGAACTAGAAAAGAAAAAGAAAATGGATCAGCTCAATGCCATTCTGCCTAACCTCAACAACGATCAACAGCTCTTTATTCGCCTGTGCCTCAAATATAGTTTTAACTATGAACGTATCGCTTACTATATGGGGAATATCTCTGATTATGAGGTTAGCCTACAAATAGAGAAAACAATCGAATACCTGCGTTCCATCATTCATAGTGAAGAGAAAATGCAGCTGATGGCCAAACCTGTTGAATTTAAATTAAATGGCGAAATGACCGAAGAAGAAGCGGAAGTCTTCCGCATGCGCTATGAGTTGCAGTATTCCTTCGACAAGATTTCTGAAGCTTTACAATTGGATGGGGGACAGGTGCGCACTTTATTTATTAATGCACATGCAAAAATTAAATCTGCTAAGAAAACAGCATAACTAAACATAAAAAGATATGGCAGCTGATACAATGGTATTGACCCGCAAAATACAGGTTTTTGTGGATTGTGACGATAAAGAAAAACGATCGGAATATTTTAAACAACTCTTCGAATGGCAGGATCTTGTTTTCCGCGGTGCCAATATGGTCATCACCCATCAATATGTACAGGAAAATCTGAAAGATCTGATTTATCTACAAGAAGATGTGAAAATCAAACTGGCCGATCAGGCAAAAGACCCGGAAGGTGTATTGAATACTTCACGGATGAATACAACTTATCGCCTGCTGTCCAGTTATTTTAAGGGACGAATTCCCACAGATATTCTATCCCAGATAAATACGGCTTTAATCAAATATTTTCAGGCAGATCGTCTCTCATACTGGAAGGGTGAAAAATCACTTCGAAATTACAAAAAGGATATGCCCATTCCCTTTCCGGGTAAACAAATTAACTTGAGTAAAGATGAGAATAATAGAGATTTTAAATTCACACTATTCAAAATACCTTTTCGAACATACCTCGGTAAAGACCGATCAGATAAAAGGGTACTGCTCCAACGTGCACTTGTTGGGCAGATCAAAATCTGTAGCAGTTCACTCAAGATTGTTAAAGGCAAAATCTTTCTGCTGTTGGCTCTGGAACTTCCCAAAAAGATCCAGGAATTGAAAGATAATATTATCGCCGAAGCTTCGCTTTCTATTGAACACCCCATAGCAGTATCCATCGGTAAGGAGTCCTTTCAGATCGGCAATAAGGAAGAATTTACTTACCGCCGTATGGCCATCCAAGCAGCACGGCATCGGTTGCAAAAAGCAGCAGCATTTGACAAAGGAGGCCGTGGCCGTAAGCGCAAAATGAAAAGCTTGGAACGCTACAATGAAAAGGAGAAAAATTATGTAGATACCAAGCTTCACCTCTATAGCCGCAGGTTAATAGAGCTTTGTGTGAAAGCACAAGCGGGTACACTCTTACTGGTCAACCAATCCAATAAGGAAGAAATTGCCAAAGGTGATGAATTCCTGTTACGAAACTGGAGTTACTATGGTCTTATCGAAAAAATTAAATATAAAGCGAAGATGGTCGGCATTAACATTATTATCGAATAATTTACTGCAATTTTTCTCCTCGATAAAACTTAGAATAGGCATCCCGTGCATAGCCATTGTCTAAATACTCAAAAGTGATAGCACCTGCTCCCTTTAGCTCCTGGCCGCGATAGAAAACTGTCCAGGAGTCTTTTGCATACCCGCCCCCAAGTGCCTTAAATATTGATGCCGAAGCACCCTTAACTTTTACACCTTGATAGTAGACTGCCCAGGGATCTGCCGCATAGCCATTTCCGATTAATTTAAACGCGTTGGGGCTGCCGCCCTCAACTTTCACCCCGCGATAAAAAAGATTCCAGGCATCTTTGGCGTAGCCATCATCCAGGTATTCAAAGGTTGAAGCAGAAGCCTCTTCCACTTTCTGATTTTTATAAAAAACAGACCAATTGTCCTTGGCGTATTGACCGCCAAGGGGCTGGGTGGTAGGACCAGCAAATCTATCATTCTTTTCGCCTCTATAATAGCTCGACCAATTATCTTTTGCATAACCCCGGCCAAGATTTTCAAAGCTTGAAGCATTGGCTCCATTAATTTCCTTGCCTAAATAGTAGGCTTTCCAGAGGTCTTTGCTGTAACCATTTCCCAGTATCTTGAAGGAAGAAGCTGTTGCATTTGACAGTGGCTTGCCATAAAAATAAACTTTCCAGGCATCGCTAGCATAACCGTCTCCCAGGAATTGGAAAGTGGATGGACTTGCATCAGCTATTATTGCTCCTCGAAAATAAACCTTCCAGGTATCTTTTGCATAGCCTTCACCTAAAAACTGAAAACTTGCAGCATTTGCGTTAGAAATCTCTTTACCACGATAGTAAATGCGACCACCAACTTTGGCATAGCCATCTCCCAACTGGTTTTGATGGATATAGGAACTGCTATTTTCGTATTTGCTATTATTAGCATAGGCATCGCTGGCAGGGCCAAGCAGAAGAAGGACGAGTATAGTTTTGAAAGAAACAGCTAGTATCATATCGCATTTGGACTAAAGTGAAATGTAGGCATTCTTACTTGTGAATGCTGTTAATGAGACCGCAATATAAGGGTAAAAGTTTAGTTGCCTATTGATTTTTTTTAGATAATATGCAGTGTTTTTTCCTGCGTTCTTTGATATTTCTTTTATAATTCTTTGGTGTTTCTTTGCCTATTCTTCGGTACTTCTTCGCACCTGCTAGGGGATTCGCTTGGTATTGGTTTGCTTATTCTTTGCTGTTTCTCTGCTGTTTGATTGGTGTTTCTCTGCTAAAACGGCAATTAAATAGCAACCAAGTGGCAATTAAATAGCAACCAATCGGCAAAGAATAGGCAAGGAAGGAGGCTCGTAAACCCCTAGTATACCTCTCGCAAATACGACCAATTTCCCACAGAAGGCTAATGCGATCGCAAATGCGGGTGCAATGGGTGAGCTAACTTTCCTAACAGCGAAAGGCCAGACAAAAGTCAAATAGAAGACACTTATTTGGTCGGCCGTAAGCGTATTTCGGGATATCCGTGAAATGCAAGTGCTGCTGGTCAAAAAATGTGAGTCATGTCATATCCAAGTCAATGAAACACTGTATATACTCCTTAATTTGGAATAGCAATATTTTTTTTGTATATTGCTGGTTATGAGTTTTAAAGAAAAATTAGAGAACTGGCGCACGTCAATCAATCGCGCCGGTAGTGGTGAGGAATTGTACATTTTGCTTTTGAACTACAAAAAGTTTATCAACAAAAATTGGGTGGACGATTTTGGCGATCCGGGCAACTGGAAATCCGAATTAAATCAGGTCATCAGCAAAGTAAGAAACAAGGTGGATGTAGCAGATATCCGGAAATGTCAGGATTTATCGTCCTACCAGGATGATGCCCGTCAAACGGCACATTCACTCAATCATACCTTAAAATATCATCACTCGTTGACAAAAGGGTAGGCTAGGCCTACCCTTTTTTTTTGAAAGAAATTACAATACAATTGAATAGAGCTGTTATACATCGAGATAACAGCTCTATTTTTTTATGCCAAACTGGATAACTGATCTTTAGATCCCTTGCTAAAGGGGCACTATCCCGGCTTAATTGAAAAAAATATTTGTACATGTCAGAAAATGTTTTTACTATTGTATAGTAGTATAGAATAGTATAGATTACTGGACTATGCTAGAAAACAATAACCAATCTATAAGAAGACCAATTTATGATCTACCACATGTATTACCGAATCTGTAAATGGCAGCGATGTAGTCTTGTCTTCCTTTTTCTTCTGCTGGCGGGCTTTGCCAATGCACAGTCCAAATCATTTGAATTAAGAGGAGTTGTATTAGATAGTGTCGGACATTTACCCATTTCCAATGTTACAATCGCTTTCGTGGGAAAAAGCGCTGTTGTATCAACGGATGCACAGGGACAGTTCCTGATCAAAGATGTACACCTCAATGATCAGCTTGTCCTCACTTCGGTCGGATTCGACCGCAAGACTGTTCAGGTCACCAGCACCAACCGGATGACCATCTTTCTGTCCTCATCAAGTTCAAATCTGGATGAAGTGACGGTTGTCGCCTACGGCACACAGAAAAAAACAAGTATGGTAGCCTCGATCACCTCGATCAATCCAAAAGAAATTAAAGGGCCTACATCCAACCTGACGACCATGCTGGCGGGTCGGGTAGCTGGACTGATTGCCTATCAGCGAAGTGGCGAGCCCGGAAATGATAATGCCTCTTTCTTTATCCGCGGTGTGGGGACCTTTGGTGCCGGAAAGAAAGACCCCTTGATCCTGATTGACGGGATGGAATCCAATACAACAGCTTTGGCCAGGCTCCAACCTGACGATATTGCTGGTTTTTCGGTACTGAAAGATGCTGCTGCCTCGGCACTCTATGGCGCCAGAGGTGCAAATGGTGTCGTGTTGGTCAATACCAAAAGTGGTATTGTGGGAAAAGCAAAATTTAATGCTCGTTTCGAAAACTCCATTTCTACCAATACACGAAATTTCCAATTTGCCGATAACATTACCTATATGAACCTGGCGAATGAAGCGGTATTGACACGCAATCCCAAAGGGGCTTTGCCTTATGATCAGAATAAGATCGATCATACCGCAAGAGGGGACGATCCGCTGCTTTATCCAAATAATAACTGGATCGACCAGTTGATTAAAGATTATACCAACAACCAACGTTTCAATTTCAACGTGACTGGTGGTGGAAATCTGGCGCAATATTATGTTGCGGGTACGTTCAACAACGACAAGGGGATTTTGAAATCGGAAAGTGGCAATAATTTTGACAACAACATCAACCTCAAAAATTATTCAATACGCTCGAATATCACCTTAAATGTAACGCCGACAACCATAGGAATTATCCGTACTTCGGCACAATTTGATGATTATAAAGGACCTATCGGTGGCTATGATGACTGGGGAAATCTGATCAATGGTGGGCAGCGGGTATTCAAAGAAGCGATCTGGTCCAATCCAGTGATGTTTCCAGCGGTTTATCCGGCTTCTTACGCACCGTTTACAACCCATCCGCTCTTCGGAAATAGCTTTATACCAACAACAAAGACTTTGTATAATAACCCTTATGCCAAGATGGTCAATGGTTTTCAGGAATATAATAGTTCGACAGTAAACGTACAATTGGAACTGAAACAGAACTTTGATTTTATTACAAAAGGTTTGTCGGCGCGTTTAATGGCTTACACACAACGTTATTCTTATTTTTCGGTCAGAAGAAGCTTTCAACCTTTTTACTATAATCTGCTGAAAATACCAGGTACCAACAATACTGTACTGAGCTTGCTGAATGAAAACGAAGGGACAGAATACCTGGACTATAGTCAGGGCGATAGAATACAGAACACAACGACCTACGGCGAATTTGCGGTCAATTATAACCGGACCATCGGAAAAGATCATGATATCACGGGTATGTTGATCGGTATCATGCGCAATTATCAGACGGCAAATGGGGGCAATTTACAGGCCTCTCTGCCAGCACGTAATATCGGTGTGTCCGGACGGGCTACTTATGCCTATAAAAATAAATATCTTTTTGAAGCAAACTTTGGTTACAACGGTTCAGAACGTTTTTCTAAAGATAAACGATTTGGTTTTTTCCCCTCTTTTGGGGTAGGCTGGAACCTCCAGGAAGAGAAAATGTTTGAGTTTATTACGCCGGTGGTATCTCGTTTAAAACTACGTGCAACCTATGGTTTGGTGGGTAACGATCAGATCGGTAACGACCGTGACCGCTTTTTCTATTTATCACAGGTTAATCCCAATGATGGAGGAAAAGGCTTTGCCTGGGGTAACCTTTGGGATTATACCAGACCGGGCTACTCGATCTCGCGCTATGCCAATCCTAATATTACCTGGGAGCGCGCCAAAACATTTGATGCAGGTTTTGACCTCAACCTGAAAAATGGATTGGGTGTCGTCTTTGATTACTACAACTCCAAACGTAGCGATATCTTAATGGTGCGCTCGACTATTCCTACTACTGCTGGTTTTCAGGCGGATATTCAATCCAATATGGGGAAGGCAGAAAGTAAGGGCTTTGACCTGGCCTTAGATTACAACAAGTCTTTCGCAAACACTTGGTGGACTCAGCTTCGCGGAAATATGACCTATGCGACAAATCGCTTGTTAACCAATGAGGAACCTAATTATCCGGCAAATTTGTCTTACCTGACACATCTGGGATATCCGCTTAAACAGCAATATGGATTGATCGCCGAACGCTTATTTGTGGATGATATAGAAGCAGATAACTCGCCATTGCAAAATTTTGGTGGTGCATTGAAGACCATGGGTGGCGATATCAAATACCGCGACATTAATGGCGATGGCAAAATAACTGATCTGGACAAAGTTCCTATTGGTTTTCCTACTGATCCTGAAATTATCTACGGTATGGGATTTACCGTTGGATTTAAAGGCTTTGATGTCAGTGCCTTCTTACAGGGCTCTGCACGCTCATCCTTCTTTATCAATCCAGGCAATATCACGCCTTTTGCCATCAATGGTCCTTATCAGAATGGTCTGTTAAAACAAGTGGCTGATAGTCACTGGTCTGAAGATAATCAGGATATCCGTGCATTTTGGCCACGATTGACCGATGGATTCAATAACAACAATAATCAATTCTCGACCTGGTGGATGCGCAATGGCGCCTTCCTTCGCCTGAAATCTGTTGAATTGGGCTATACAGTCCCAAACAAGATCCTGGATCGCTGGAAGATGTCCAATATCCGCATTTATGCCAATGCCTTGAATCTTGCGGTATGGAGCAAGTTTAAAATGTGGGATCCTGAAATGGGTGGTGACGGTTTGGGTTACCCGGTTCAGGCGGTGTACAATATCGGTATCAATGTAGGATTATAAAAAACAATGTATCATGAAAAAATTAACTGTATTTAAAGCGATGGTGGCGTCAGGTTTATTGTTTTTTCAATCCTGCAACTATCTAGATGTCGTACCGGACAATGCTCCAACGATAGATAATGCATTTACCATGCGTAGTGAAGCCATTAAATATTTGGCAACCTGCTATTCTTACCTGCCTAATGATGGTGAGCCGACTATCAATCCTGCTTTTATGGCGGGAGATGAATTCTGGCTGGATTATCCAACGCGGAGTATCAATGGAACAAACTGGAATATCGCACGCGGTAATCAGAGTATTACCGATCCTTATGTCAACTATTGGGACGGGCATATCATCAATAATGTCCGCGAACGATCGATGTTCAATGCCATTCGGGACTGTAATATCTTTTTGGAAAACATCCAAAATCCAGAGAAAGTACGCGATATGACACCAGATGAACGTACAACCTGGGAAGGGGAGGTATTATTCCTAAAAGCGTATTACCATTTTATGCTGATGCGCCATTATGGTCCTATTCCGATTATGGACGTCAACGTGCCTGTGACGGCACCGATTGAGGAGACGCAGGTAAAGCGTCAGCCTGTTGACGAAGTCGTGGATTATATCGTTAAAGTGCTTGATGCGGCGGCAGGTAAATTGCCTAGTGTCGTGCAGTCGCCTGTAACGGATTTAGGCCATATTACCAAACCGATTGCCTTAGGGATCAAGGCAAAAGTTTTGCTTTACGCAGCAAGTCCATTATTCAATGGCAATTCAGACTATGCAACCTTCAAAAATGTAGACGGTACCTTATTTTTTAATCCGAGCTTTCAGGCCGAGAAGTGGCGGAAAGCAGCGCAGGCCGCCAAGGAGGCAATTGCTGCCTGCGAGGAACTGGGGATGAGTTTGTATGAATTTCCAGCACCTGTACGCCCGCTGTCGAATACGACAATGGTTCAGATGAGCATCCGGAATGCCGTAACGGAAAAATGGAACCGCGAGATCATCTGGGGAAATTCGAATTCGAGGACATGGCAGCTGCAGTACTCTTCCATGGCTCATATTGATCCGAATAATGCCGGCAACAACAGCGTCAATGGTACCTTGGCACCAACGATCAAAATCATTGAACAGTTCTATACGAAAAATGGTGTGCCGATGGACGAAGACAAAACCTTGGATTTTAGCAATAAAAGTCAGCTACGTACAGGAACACATGATGAACGGTTCAATATCATTGAAAACTACAGAACAGCGCGTTTGCATTTCGATCGTGAAAACCGTTTCTATGCGAATGTTGGCTTCGACGGTGGAGTGTGGTATATGGAAAATAGCCCAAGTCAAACCGATGAAAATACCTGGACGACTCAACTTCGTCTTGGCTTATTTGGCAGTGGGGTTTCTGTGCCGATCACAACCTATTATCCAAAGAAGCTGGTCAATTGGAAATTTGCCTTTAAGGATGGAAACAGCTCGCATATCGAAGAGTATCCATGGCCTATGCTGCGGCTTGCCGACCTGTATTTGATGTATGCGGAAGCCTTAAACGAAAGTGAGGGGCCTGTAGCCGATGTATTCCTCTATCTGGACAAAATTCGGAAACGTGCAGGTCTGGAGGGAGTGAAAGAATCTTGGGCGAAATATGCTTTTAATAGCGCCAAGCCAACAACCAAAGAGGGGCTTCGTGCCATCATACAACGTGAACGCAATATTGAAATGAGTTTTGAAGGTTCGCGTTTCTGGGATTTGAGACGCTGGAAACTGGCTGCACAGGAGCTTAATAAAAATATCACCGGCTGGGACAGGAACCAAGATAAGGACCATCCGGAACTTTTCTATCAGGAGCAGACCTTCTTCCAACAACGCTTCGTAGCACCTAGGGATTATTTTTGGCCGATTAAAGAAGCCGATCTATTGGTCAACCCTAATTTAGTTCAAAATCCGGGTTGGTAATTATCGTTTTAAATTCAAGAAAATCATGAAAAATCGAATATATCATCATAGTATTTATTTATTTACCGGTTTGCTGCTTTTGCTGCTGGGCTGTAAAGAAGAAAAGGGCTGGACCTTAATGGAAGATGATCAAACCAAACCTGGATTGGTGCAGCATCCCTCTGTCGTGAATGGCTATGGGCAGGCGACGATACATTACAGTCTTCCGGAAAACGACAACATACTCTATGTCAAAGCCGAATATGTTATGGCAAGTGGCGAGACCCGTGTCGTTAAATCGTCAACCTATACCAATGAAATTTTAATTGATGGATTTCCGGATACCAAACAGCATACCGTCAAACTGTATGCCGTGAGCAAAGCTGAAGTGGTATCGGATCCCGTGGACGTGATTGTTGAACCGAAGACACCGATCTTTAATCTGGTGTTCGGTGAGATGAAAGTGACGGCTGCCTTTGGTGGTATCCGCATTACCTCAACCAATAAGGAAAAAGGAACTATCGTGATCGTACCCATGGTAGACTCACTCAATAATGGCGAGTACCTGCCTCTGGATAATTACTATGGACAGGATTCTGTGATCCTTTATAATGTCCGTGGATTGAAATCTAAAGAAATGAAGTTTGCATTTTATGTGCGCGATCGCTGGTTGAACAAATCAGATACGTTATACACCTCGATTACGCCATTGGAAGAAAACCTGTTTAACCGGCAATTATTTACACCATTACGCTTACCAGGGGATGCGCAGATCCTCTACGGTTCTATGGACAACCTATGGGATGGCAATCTCAATACGTCCAAATGGCCAAGCTTCTATACCGTGGAGAATGCAGGTGTGCCGCAATCGGTGACTTTCTCGATCGGGAAGGAAGCAAAGCTGAGCCGGGTGGTGATTTTTCCGAGACGGGAAAATGGATTCTATGATAAAGGAAACCTGCGTGATTTTGAGATCTGGGGAAGCAATACCCCAAATCTGGATGGTTCTTGGGAGTCATGGGCCAAACTGGCTACCTGTACGGTACGTAAGCCATCGGGAACTCCTTCGGGAACAAATACCAATGCGGATGAGGTGTATGGCACCTCGGGTTGGTCATTTGATTTACCCGAAGACGCACCGAAATATAAATACCTCCGTATCCGCAATCTGCGCAATTGGCGCGGCAGTTACTTTATGCAGATTAACCAGATTCAGGTTTGGGGCGTCTATTAATCAATTAAAAAAAGCAAAGTTATGAAAAGATATATCGTATTGCTGTCGTTGTTTGTGCTGGCGCTGTTGGCGGCTTGTTCCAAAATGGACGAGTTTACCGAGCACACAGACGGAAAAGCAATTATTTACCCGGCAAAACTGGATTCGATAAAAGTTCGCTCGGGAAAATATCGCGTACAGATCGAAGGCGTCTATAGAGCTTCCTCGGGTGTGTCTGAACTGCGCATTTATTGGAATAGCAAGCAGGATTCGATGCGAATTCCGGTCAAGTTGACCGGCAAGGTGGATACGGTACGTTATTTAATTGACAAACTATCGGAAGGGCCCATAAATTTTGAGATCCGCAGCGTGGATGCCGCAGGCCGCTTTTCCGTGCCGACTTACCTGGTCGGAAATGTCTATGGCGATCGTTACCGAGAGGGACTATACCAGCGCGTGGTGCTCGAACAGAATTTTATCGCTGGTCAGCAGTTGCAACTGGGGCTCCAGAATGTGTCGGAAACCATGGGTTTTGACGGCTTGCGTATCGCGTATAGAAATTGGGATGGTGGAACTACAGATACCGTCGTGCGCACTAAAAATCAGGATGAAAAGATTGGTCTCCAACGCTATCTCCCGGGTGCCGAAGTTTCCTATCGTACCGTGTTCAGACCAGATAGTTCAGCGATTGATACCTTTATGGTTAAATCGACCAAACTGGCTGTAAAAAAAGATAATATTACGCCTTGGTACCTCCAGAATTACAAAACGCCATTTACAGCGACGGTCTATGACGGCAACCGCTGGGGAGTTTTGGACAACTGGATCACCAATGCAGCGATGAAAAACCACAACGGTTATGGTGGCTTTGGTTCGGATGACGGTGGAGTGGTTAACATTGAAGCCGGCTGGGGTGCTCCAGCTATTGTCAATGGCAAAATAGAGCAAAAAGTAACCTTATTGCCAGGTAAATATCGTTTTTTTTGTAACTTATCCTGGACAAATTATGATCAGCCGCCAGCAAAACTGGTTGTCAGCAAAGCAAACAGTGGAATTCCAGATCTTGAGCAGATTCAACAGGCAATGGCCCATGCTGACGTAAAATCAGATGGTGTTTATTTTGAAATTAAAGAAAAGGTGACCGTCAATATGGGAATGCTGGTCAATTTTCAACCCGACCATTATATGAAGATTAACGCGTTTCAAATCAATTTACAATAATATCAAGCAGAATGAAGACAGTTATTTTCGCGCTATGTTTTATACTATGTACCTCCATGTTGGCCGCGCAGCCTTTTCAGGTCAGGAAAAATGGAATAACATTAACATACAACAAAGCGGCCGGAACATATTCCCTAAGTAAAGATCAAGTCGCTTATATCCAACAAGCAAGTGCCTATTTGGCACTTGCTAATGGACAAAAGATCAGCACAGATAAGCTCACCGGATCCCGTAAAATCACCGAACAGGCGATTCGGGATAACCTAGGCAACGGTGTACGGTATACAGTTTCAGTTAAAAGCCAGCAGGGAATAGAACTGCTGCAGCATTTTTATTTCTATGACAACATGGATGCGGTCATTATTGAACTGGAAGCAAAGGGCAAAAATCTGTCCAGTAATGAACTCGTGCCGATCTGGGCTCATGCTTCATTTGCCGGCTTAGGGAAATCCTTGTATCAGCTGGCCGTTCCTTTTGATAACGATACGTTTATTTCGTATGAAAACAATGTCCTTGCAATGGATAGTAAGCGCAGCGCTGAGGTCGGTGTTGTGTACGATAAGGAGAGCGGAAAAGGCTTGCTGATCGGTTCTTTGGATCAATCCGTTTGGAAATCGGGTATTGCGATCAAAGGAGATCAGGGGCGATATAGCCACCTGGCAGCACAGGCCGGATTTACAGATGTAACTATCACACGTGATTCCATGGCGCACGGGGCGGTGAAGGGCGATGTGATCCGTTCGCCAAAATACCTCGTGTCTTACGACAAGGATTGGCGCATTGGGCTCGAAAACTATGCTAAAATCCACCGGAAGCTATCGCCTCCCTATGTACAATCTTGGCAGGGAGCGACTCCTGTGGGCTGGAACAGCTGGGGCGTGATACAGGAAAAACTTAGTTTTAAGAATGCAACATCTACTGCGCAGTATTTTGCAAAGGATATTCCTTATTTCCGCAATGCTGATGGTGAGGCATTTATAGACTTGGATTCCTTTTGGGATAATATGACTCCTGGTGGAATGTCGGGCGACTATACACAGCTGGAACAATTTGTACGTTATTGTGATTCCCTGGGACTCAAACCGGGCGTCTACTGGGCACCTTTTACGGACTGGGGGCATGGAAGTGGCCCTGATCGCAAGGCGGAGGGAAGCCAGTTTACCTTTGGGCAGCTTTGGACCAAAACCCAGAAAGGCTACCATAATTTAGATGGTGGTCGGGCTCTTGACCCGACACATCCCGGTACGTTGGCCCGTATGGATGTGATCCTGGGCAAATTGGTCGACTGCGGCTTCCGAATGATCAAAGTGGACTTTCTTTCTCACGCAGCAATCGAATCCACTGGTTTTTACGATAAGAAAATTCAAACGGGTATGCAAGCTTATGCGGTAGGCATGAAGCATCTTGTCGATGTTCTGCAGGGGAAAATGTTGATTTATGCAGCGATTTCGCCGTCCCTGGCGACAGCACAATTCGCACACATGCGCAGAATAGCCTGCGACGCCTGGAAAACCATCGATCAAACGCAATATACACTAAACAGTGTCAGTTATGGCTGGTGGCAAACTTATCTGTATGACTTTATCGACGCCGATCATTTAGTTTTTCACGATGAGCATCCAGAAGTCAATAAAGCGAGACTGCTTTCGGGAGTAGTTACCGGAACAATCATCTTGGGCGACGACCTCTCCAAGAAAGAAAACTGGCAGCCTAAGATGAATCAATATCTGCAGGATCCCGAAATTCTAAAAATTATAGCCGATGGTAAAAGTTTCCGTCCGGCAGGATTTGTAGAAGGAAAATTAGCAAATACGTATTATTACAAAAAGATTGGAACAACGCTGTATGTGGCCGTATTTAATTACAATACAGCCCCGGCAGCAATAAACATAGATTTTAAACAGATTGGCCTGGAGCCAAATACAACCTATAAGGCGGTGGAACTGTTTGAAAAAACAGCGCAGGAATTTACTGCTAAAAATCCCATTGCCTTTGAGCAAGCAGGAGCAAAATTGCTTAAGATTGCGCTTTAGTTAATAATATTATATGAAGATAACCAAAGAAGAACAGTTTAAGGCGTTGATCGATCGGATCAAACGATTGGAAGCTTTAAATGGGCTTTCGAAACATGAATGTATTGTGCAGGGCGTATTGGATGCCATTGATGCCAACGAATTGGAGGTACATTCCAGTTTGCCATCCGTCAATAACCTGATTGAATACCTCGGCTATGCTCGGGAAACCTTTGCCAAAGCTTACCGTGACCTGATTGCTCATGGCGTGGTGGAATCCAAAAATAGAAAAGGATATTTTGTAGTCAGCAACAACACGCAGTTGAAACAGAAAGTTGCCGTGTTGTTATATGCTTACGATACTTTTCAGGATACCTTAGTATCCGAATTGCGGGCCAATCTTCCGGAGGAAGTGACGGTCGATCTTTTTTTCCATCACAACAATATGGAAACCTTTGAGGATATCTTTAACCGTATTCAAGGCCGTTATACGGTATATATTGTCGCACCGATAGAAAATGCCGATTCTGAGCGTTTGTTGCGCAATATTCCGGTATCAAAACTATTGATTATCGATCGGCTGATGGATCTGGGTGCGGAATATTCTTATGTTTCTCAGGAATTTGAAGCAGCCACCTATGCTGTATTCCAGCAACTACAACCAAAGATCAAAAAGTATAAAGAAGTGATCTTCTATTTTAGGGAAAATACTGCCGAACCCAATGAAATCAAAAATGCTTTCTTACGCTTTCTGAAAGACTATAAGATAAAGGGACGTATCGAAAAGCAATACCATGTGGGCGACCTAAAAAAGGGAAAACTGTATTTTACCATACATAATCCGGAGCTCTATCAGATGTTAAAAGAGGTGCTGCAAAAGGGCTGGACCTTGGGCGAGGATCTGGGGATTTTATCCCATAATGATGATGTCATTAAAGAGATTATCAGCGGCGGTATTACCACCTTTTCGACAAGTTTTGCACGTATCGGATCGCAAGCAGCCAAGTTTGTGCTGGAAAGAACATTGATCAAGGAAGTAGTGCCAACGACCTTGGCAGACCGTAATTCTGTATAAAAAAAAAGAAAAGTTTTACGATGATAGTTTTTAGCTTTTGTCTCTTTACCGGCTTGGTTGCATTATGGTCCTTATGGAAATTTAAGACCACTTATTCGTCCACGCTCAACGGTTTCTTTCTGGCAGGAAAAAGCAATAGTTTCTGGATGGTGGGGTCGGCCTTGCTCTTGACAAACTTGAGCGCCAACCAGTTTATAGGCGAAAACGAATCGGTGTATATCAATAATCTTTCAGTTATCGGCTGGGGCGTTAGTTCGGTTGTGGCCATGCTTTTGGTATCGGAGTTTCTGTTGCCTATTTATTTTAAGCATGGTTTTCGGACGGTCCCGGATTTTTTGGCTTTGCGATTTGACGCTAAAACAAAAATGCTGGTCTCAGTCCTCATTTTGATAGGCTATATTGTCAATTTGTTGCCTCCGGTATTATATGGTGGAGCACTGAGCCTTGCGACTATGTTTGATGTCCCGGGCTTATTGCATATTACGTATTGGCAGAGCATCTGGCTACTGGTATGGGCCCTAGGTGTGATCGGTAGTTTGTACAGTATTTTAGGTGGGCTCAAACTAATCTCCTTATCTGATTTAAGCTTAGGCTTATGTCTGTTTTTACTTGCGGTGCTCATTCCTGTCTTTGCGCTCTGGCATCTTGGTGCTGGGGATGTATGGTCTGGCCTGACGCAGTTACTGCATGAAAAAAAAGAGCACCTCAACGCCGTTGGCGGAAAACATGATGCGGTGCCATTTTCGACCTTATTGACAGGAATGCTGCTGATCAATTTCTATTACTGGGGGATGGAACCCTATATAGCACAGCAGGCTTTGAGTGCCAGCAATTTAAAGGAGGCCCAAAAGGGGATGACCCTGGCTGCTGGCGGTAAATTGTTGATGCCGCTATTAATCAATCTGCCTGGACTTTTGGCCGTGCATCTGTTGCCCCATGTGCAGCCTACTGCTTCTGTTTTCCCGAAGCTTATTGTTTTAATTTTTCCCGATATCCTGATCGGTTTTTCGTTGGCCTTGGTCTTTGGTGCAGCGATGACAACGTACACTGCAGGGCTGCAAAGCTGCGGTAGCTTATTTATATTTAATATTTACAAACCTTATCTGGTCTATAAGAAAAGGCCACATAGTGAAAAGGAATTGGTGCGAAAAGGAAAATTGTTCGAGCTGATTATTTCAGTTTCAGCGATGTTTATTGCTCCTTTTATCCTTTTTGCCCACGATGGATTTTATACCTATTTGCAGACTGTATCTGGATTGTTCAATATGCCCATTTTCACCATTATGATCTTGGGGATTCTATCCCGCCGTGTGACACCACGCATGGCACAGATTGGACTGTTTTTGTACATGTTCAGTTATTTTTTTCTGGTGTTTGTCTGGAAAACAGAACTACACTATCTACACCTGTTCGCGCTGTTGTTTATTGCTGTGGCCCTGGTCATCTGGGGGGGAAGTAAACTGAGTCAGCCAAATTATCTATCAGAGTATCAATTTGAGTTTTCGGGCCAGGATAAAGAAGCTTATTGGAAAGGTCGCTATGGTGTGGGCGCAATTTTGATTGTCCTGATGATTGTCATATATCTTGTTTTTTCACCCTTGGGCATTGCTCAATAAAATTGTATAAACCGCTATGTTGATGCACACAAAAATGAAATACGTTCTCTTAACACTCTTGATTATTTGTTTTGGCTCCGCCTATGCCCAGCGTTATTATCTCTGGGATGATCGACCTGCCAAAGATTGGATGACCGAGGCTTATCCGATCGGAAATGGACGAATCGGAGCTATGATCTTTGGCGGTGTACAGGAAGAACATATTCAATTTAATGAAAATAGCCTATGGACAGGTGATGAACAGGAAACTGGTGCTTACCAAGCCTTCGGCGATCTGTTTGTTCAGTTCGATCAGCAAAAGAATCAATCATTTTCATCTTACAGCCGCAAATTAAATTTAGATAAAGGGCTTCACGAGATCGATTTTCAGCAAAATGGGCAGGCACTAAAGCGCCGCTATTTTGCCAGTCAGCCAGATCAGGTGATGGTATTTGAGTATACAAACAGTAAAAAAGGAATGTTGAATGCGGTGGTCGCTCTACATGATGCGCACGGAGGAGAGGTAAAGGTCGCCAATGGTAAGCTTGAGTTTCAGGGAGTGTTGTCCAATGGGATGAAATATGCTGCCCGGGTCGAAGTTCAGGCTACAGGTGGTACCTTGTTCGCAACAAAAGATGAGCAGGGAAAGTCAATCCTTGTTGTCAAATCTGCTGACCGACTCGTGCTGCTGCTAAGTGCGGCAACAGATTATGCCCCGACACGGACAACACAATGGAAGTCGGTTGAAGATCCGGCAGCAGCCAATGAGCGTTATCTGAGTCAGGCGAAAAAATATGGTGTAAATAAACTGCTTGCAAGACATATCGCGGATTATACAACCTTATTTAACAGGATCGAACTTGATCTTGACCACAGCCAATTAGATCGGCAGCAGACAACAAAAACGTTGCTAGAAACCTATAAGAAGCGACCTATTCCTGCCTTGGAGGCATTAGTTTATCAATATGGGCGCTATCTGCTGATAAGCTCCTCGCGAAAAGGCGGTCTGCCGGCAAACTTGCAGGGACTCTGGAATAACAGCAACAATCCTCCTTGGCGCTCCGATTATCACTCCAATATCAATGTGCAGATGAATTATTGGCCTGCCGAAGTGGCCAATCTAAGTGAGTCTGCTTGGCCCTACCTCGATTATATCAACAGCATGCGCGCGGTAAAGAAAATAAATACACAAAAGGAATTTCCGGGTGTAAGGGGCTGGACCGTAAAGACCGAAAATAATATCTTCGGTGGGGAGAGCTTCCTTTGGAACACCCCCGGAAGTGCCTGGTATGCACAGGCGCTCTGGGAGCATTATGCCTTTAACAAGGACGAGAAATACCTACGCGAATTTGCGTATCCGATTTTAAAAGAAATAAGTGAGTTTTGGGATGATCGTCTGGTTCGCAGAGCAGACGGAACTGTGGTGGCGCCAAAGGGCTGGTCGCCGGAACATGGCCCTACAGAGGATGCCGTGAGCTATGACCATCAGATTATTTACGATCTTTTTAGCAACTACATCCAGGCGAGCACAATTCTGAAGTTGGACGACGATTACCGTAAACATATCACGGCACTTCGCGATGCGCTGCTCAAACCCAAGATCGGTAAATGGGGACAGCTGCAGGAGTGGGAAACGGATCGTGATGATCTACAGGACAAGCACCGCCATGTCTCGCATCTATTTGGTCTGTACCCCGGTAACCAATTCTCTGTTTTAAAAACACCGGAACTGGCCAAAGCTGCTCGAGTTACCCTCACCGCGCGTGGCGACGAATCGACCGGTTGGTCCATGGCCTGGAAGGTGGCTTTTTGGGCCCGCTTGCAGGATGGGAATCACGCCTATAAAATCCTGAATAATTTTATCAATCTTGTGGGCGGGGACGGTATAGACTATAATAACGGTGGTGGTGTATACGCAAATCTTTTATGTGCACATCCGCCGTTTCAGATTGATGGAAACTTGGGTTATGTTGCCGCATTGAGCGAAATGCTGCTGCAGTCCCAAACCGACATATTGGAATTGCTGCCTGCATTGCCAGACAACTGGAGCGATGGTCGTGTGAAAGGATTAAAAGCACGCGGAAATATCCTTATCGCAGAAATGAAGTGGAAAAACAAACAAATTGAGCAGCTGCAGCTCTCTTCTCCGCTGGAACAGACGATAGAGCTACTGAGCCCAAATGTATTGTCCGGCTTGGATATTAAACAGGAGATCAATGGAAAGTACCTCTATCAACTCCGATTAAAAGCAAATAAAATAATCAAGATCGTTAAGAAACCCTAAATCTATTTATTATTATGCCAACTCATCATTTTAAACATGTTGTACTCGGACTGTTGATGGCTCAGGGCCTTGTCCATTTAGATGCTCAGGCGCAGTCTCAGCAAATTCCCATTGAAACCAGATCAAATGCGCTAGTGTTGGAATATGATTCCACAAAGACACTTAAGATGCTTTACTATGGCGAAAAGCTGAACGATGCGAAAGAATACAATGCCCTTACAAGTGGATACAAGCAATTGACAGACTATAGCGGATTGTCCAATGCGGCCTATACAGCATCGGGATCAAAAAACCTGCTCGAGCCCGCTATCAGCATTGTGCATGGCGACGGCAATAGGTCATTGGATCTGCGCTACGAAAAGCATGAGCTTAAAAATCTAGATGGAAATGTCAAGCAGCTGGATGTTACATTAAAGGATCCTGTGTATGCTATTACTGTCGTACTGCACTATAAATCTTTTTCGAATGAAGATATCATTGAACAGTGGGCAACCATCCAAAATAAAGAAAAGAAAGAGGTTACGGTAGAGAAATTTGCTTCTGCCAATTTAACCCTTCGCTCCAGTTCTTATTGGCTGCGTCAATATCATGGCGATTGGGCCAAAGAGATGCAGGTGGAGGAAACACCGTTGACACACGGCATAAAAGTTCTGGATAGCAAACTCGGAACACGGGCGAATTTATTTCAGCCGCCCTCTTTTATGGTGTCTTTGGGGAAAGCAGCATCGGAGGATGAAGGTACGGTATTGATGGCGAGTCTGGGCTATAGCGGAAATTTTAAGATTGATTTTGAGGTAGATTATTTGAATAACCTGCGTATCATAGCTGGAATTAATAATTATGCTTCGCACGTAAAATTAGCCAGCAATCAGGAGTTTACGACCCCCAAGCTGATTTATACACTATCGACCAAGGGAAAGGGGACAGCTTCCCGTAATTTACATAATTGGGCGCGACGGTATCAGTTGCTCGATGGCAATGGCGACCGTTTGACTCTGCTCAATAACTGGGAGGCAACGTATTTTGATTTTAACGAACAAAAGCTGAAAGGGCTGCTGCAGGATACCAAAAAACTCGGAGTTGACCTTTTTTTATTGGATGATGGCTGGTTTGGCAACAAGTATCCACGCAACAGTGACCATTCAAGTCTGGGCGACTGGGAGCCTAACCGCAAGAAATTACCCAATGGTATTGCAACACTTGTTGAAGAAGCAACGAAACAAGGGGTGAAATTTGGTATTTGGGTGGAACCAGAAATGGTAAGTCCCAAATCTGAGCTCTATGAGAAGCATCCCGATTGGGTCGTCAAACAGCCGCAGCGAGCAGAACACTACTTTCGAAATCAGCTGATCCTGGATCTGACAAATCCTAAAGTACAGGATTTTGTTGTCAATATTTTGGATGAACTCTTTACCAAAAATCCAGCATTGGCTTATATTAAGTGGGATTGTAATGCGGTTATCTACAATGCCCATTCGGCATTTTTAAAGGATCAGGGGGCATTCTATATCTCTTATGTGGAGGGGCTGTATAAGGTCCTTGAACGCATACGTTCGAAATATCCGAAAGTGCCGATGATGTTATGTTCAGGCGGAGGTGGCCGTGTGGACTTTGCGGCACTTCGGTACTTTACGGAATTTTGGCCATCCGATAATACTGATCCATTGGAACGCATATTTATGCAATATGAATATTCCTATTTCTTTCCGGCGATAAGTACGGCAAACCACGTGACGGACTGGGGTAAACAATCGCTCAAATTCCGGACCGACGTGGCTATGATGGGCAAGCTGGGATTTGATATTGTTGTGAGTCATCTGAAAGAACAGGATTTGCTGTTCGGCCAGCAAGCGGTGAAAAATTATGATGCGATCAAAGGCACGATCTGGCATGGTGACCAGTACCGTCTGGCTGATCCGAGAGAAGGAGATTTTGCCGCAGTAAGTTATGTCAATGACCAAAAGACCGAAGCGATAGTTTTTAATTATCTCATCAATAATCGCTATGGTGCCGGAACAACCGACCCTATGCGGCTGAAGGGGCTTGATCCTCAGAAAAAATATCAGGTAGAGGAGATAAACATATATCCGGGTAGCAAATCGAGCTTAAATCAAGGGCAGGTCTATTCGGGCGATTATTTGATGAAAATAGGGCTAAATCCAGATTTGAATAGCAACCGCCCGAGTGTCATTCTTAAAATTAGTGCCTTTTAGCAGTATAAAATTCCAATCCTAGCTCTTGGATTCCTTGAGCTAGGATTGCAGACAACACATAAACCAAATGGGCAAGAGCCCCAAAAAATTATGATGATAAAATCTAAACAGTGTAAACGAATCTTATTGGCCCTGCTGCTTGGGGCGGTTGGGGGCCAATCGATTGTCCAAGCCAAAGTGCAGTTACCCGCTTTTATTGGAGACAATATGGTTCTTCAGCAAAAAGAAAAGGTGAAGATATGGGGAACCAGCACCGCTCTGGCTAAAGAGCTACAGCTGACCGTCAGCTGGAATAAGAAACAATATCAGACCAAGGTCGATCAAAATGGAAAATGGGAGCTGTCTATTGAAACACCGCATTATGGCGGTCCTTATCAAATGACAATCAACGACGGTGATCAATTGACCCTCAATAATATTCTTATCGGCGAAGTATGGTTTTGCTCGGGGCAGTCCAATATGGAAATGCCTTTGGCGGGCTGGGGAAAGATCAATAACTTTCAGGAAGAAATAAATGCCGCTAATTACCCCAATATTCGTTTGCTGCAAATTCCAAAGGCGACAGCCAATATGCCTACTGAAGAGGTGAAGGTAGAATCGGGGGGCTGGAATTCCGTAACACCGGCGCACATTGCGGAATTTTCGGCTACGGCTTATTTTTTTGCACGTGAACTCTACGAGAAAACCGGGATTCCAATCGGTTTGATCCATTCCTCCTGGGGCGGAACGATTATAGAAGCCTGGATGAGCAGGCAGGCACTAGCCCCTTTTTCCATATATACAAATATTATCGAGAAAATTCAGCGCCCCGATGCCCAGCAAATCTATAATCGCGAAATTGCGGAATGGAATGATATGGCCGACAAGCAGGATCAGGTGAAGATTGAAAACAAGGGCGAATGGTATGCGACCAAGGTGGACAAAAGCGCCTGGAGCAATATTGTAATTCCCAGTTTTTTTGACCAGAACTTATTTCCTAGAATGGATGGCGTAGTCTATTTTGGTAAAGATGTCAATCTTCCGGCGCATTGGCTTGGAAAACCGATCAAGCTGATTTTGGGTGCTATTGACGATAATGACATCACGTATGTCAACGGTGATAAAGTAGGGGAGACGAATGGTTATGATCAGATCCGAAATTATACCATACCGGCAGCGACAAATGATCAAACTGTACTCCGTATTGCGGTGCGGGTATTTGACGGTGCAGGAGACGGTGGAATATATGGCGGTAAAGAACAGCCCCGACTGGAAGGTCCCAATGGCGAGGTGATTTCATTGGCCGGAGACTGGAAGTGCAAAATAGGGTATGATTTAGGGAAGCTGCCAGTCAAACCTAATCTCATGGAAGGCCCCAATAGACCGACCGTATTGTATAATGCGATGGTGCAGCCATTTGTTGATTTTAAAATAAAGGGGGCCATCTGGTATCAGGGCGAGAGTAATGCGGATTCAAAAGACGCGCCTTATATCGACTTACTGCCGGCCTTGATTAAGGATTGGAGACAGCAATGGCGTAATGACAGGATGCCCTTTTATTTTGTTCAGCTGGCCAATTTCAAAGAGAAACAGCCGACAGCGCAGCCTTCGTCATGGGCGATGTTGCGGGAGGCACAGCGTCAGACATTGCGGTTGCCCAACACGGGAATGGCCGTTATTGCCGATATCGGCGACAGCAAAGATATACATCCTAAAAATAAGCAAGATGTCGGAAAGCGCTTAGCTTGGATAGCAGCCCATGACTTGTATGGACAGAAAAATTCCTTTAGCGGTCCTCAGCTAGACCGTTGGGTAATTAAGGGAAAAGAAGCCCAGCTCAGCTTTAAACCCATGGGAAAGGAGCTCGTCCTGAAAACTTCCGATCGTAAGATTGGTGGATTTACCATTGCGGGCAGCGATCAACATTTTTATCCAGCTCAGGCGCGCAAAGAAGGAAATAAAATTATCCTATCGGCCAAAGAGGTGGACCGGCCCGTCGCCGTGCGCTACGGATGGGCTGACAATCCCGATCTGGTGCTCTATAACGATGCCGCATTGCCTGCCTCTCCGTTCCGTACCGATCAGTGGGATAAATAATCGATGTAAATCATCCTGCTGATGAAAAATAATTGGATAGCCTATCGAACAAGTAAGAAGTAATTAGAAATATCGCGTCTAAACGAATTATGATTATGCAATTTTTTGCATGATAAGGGATCTTTTTGTCCCTAAAATATCAATCAAGAAATATTTTATAAATAACTACAGTAAACAATGAAAACAAAAAAGACAAGACAATGGCCCGAAAAACGGGTGCCATTTGTTCCAGAGGTCAGTATGATGGCACTTTGTCTTTCGATTGCGATACCGGCTGCGGTGTCTGCAAAATCGTTATGGACAACAGCTGGTCGATCATTGGAGAGTTTACCGCATGGTGCATATAATGAATTGGGGACGCTCCAGCGTGCTGTGAAAGGAAAGGTAAGGGATACTGATGGGAAACCGCTAGAAGGGGTTACGGTAAGAGTTAAAAATTCCGCTGCAGAAACAAGAACAAATGGATTGGGCGATTATGAGTTTAAGTCCGTCGATGTCGGAACTGTACTCATATTTTCATCTGTGGGTTTTGAAACCAGGGAAATCGTTTTCAATGGTAACGACCAACAATTGAATGTTGTACTCAATAACTCGTCTTCAAGTTTGGAGGAAGTCGTTGTGGTCGGTTACGGTACACAAAAGAAAGTAAATCTAACCGGTGCGGTAGCGACGGTTAGTGGTAAAGATATGGTTAAACGGCCGGTAGTAAATCCGGCAGCTATGCTGCAAGGGGCAATCCCAGGGGTTCAAGTCAATCAGGGGTCGGGTGAACCCGGCAATGAAGGCGTATCTATCCGTATTCGGGGTAAGGGCACCTTTAGTGGTGCCGGATCGGACCCCTTGGTGCTGATCGACGGCGTTCAAGGTAAATTTTCGGATGTCAACCCCAACGACATCGAAAATGTGAGTGTGCTTAAGGATGCCGCGTCTGCAGCAATTTATGGGTCACGTGCAGCAAATGGTGTGATTTTAATCACCACAAAACAGGGGAAATCGGGCAAGACAACGGTGCAGTATGACGGTAATGTGGGAATCTACAAACCGACAAAAATGTTCGACCTGATCACCAATTCGGCACAGTACATGGAACTCTATAATGAAGCGCGAAAGAATTCAAATCTTAACGACGGCCTATATCCTACCGATATCATTGATACCTATAGAAATAGTAGCGATCGAATAAAATACCCCAATACGGACTGGTTGGGGCTTATATTTCAGACAAAACCAACGTTTAATCACAATTTAGGAATTCAGGGCGGGAACGAAAGGACGACATTTAATATCGGACTCGGGTACGTGAACCAGAATGGCATGATCAAAGGTTTTAATTATGATCGTTATTCGGCGCGTGTCAACTTGACGACCAAGGTAACAGAAGGGATAAAGTTTGGAACAAATATCTTGCTCAAAACCGGTCATACCGAATCTATTCCCGGCGGATCCAAAGACTTATTCCTGTCGGCAATGTCACAGGCGCCAACCTATGGGCCATTTTTACCGGATGGAAGTGGGCGGTATACCTACAAAGCTTACGATTGGGAATACAATAATAAAAACCCAATGGCCGTATTGGATCGGAAATTTACGTACAATACCGACGATTATGCTGCAAATTTACAGGCCTGGATGGAGGTTCAGCTGTTTAAAGGTCTTTCCTGGTATACCAAAGGTGCTTATAATTTCAATATGGACAAGTACAAGGATTATAAATCGACCTTGGATGAATATTACTACCATTCAGGGACGCTTGGAACAGTGTTGGATCTTGGTAAAGGACTCACGGATCAGGACCAGCAAACAATCTATACCAGTTTGTTTACCTATTTGAATTATGACCGCGCTTTTGGAGATCATCATTTAAAAGCTCAGGCAGGTTATAGCATTGAAAAAAGTAAGTATACCTACCTCCAGGGCTTTAGACAGAATTTTGTCGACGATACGCTAACAGAATTAAATGCAGGGGGATCGGATATTCAACGGGCAAACGGAACAGCCAACCAATGGGCACTGATCTCTTATTTCGGCCGATTGAACTATGATTACCAAGGGAAATACCTCTTGGAAGCCAATATGCGTTACGACGGTAGTTCCAAGTTTTACGGTAAAAACCGTTGGGCAGCGTTTCCTTCTTTCTCTGCCGGCTGGCGTGTATCTGAAGAATCCTTTGTCAAGGAATTCGCTTCCGGTTGGTTGGATAATTTGAAGATCCGTGGATCCTGGGGGCAATTAGGAAATCAGAATGTGGTCGATGTGAATGGTTATTCCTTAAATTATCCTTATCAGCCGGTTTTGGGTTTGACAGGCAATTATTCATTTGACAATAACACGCTTCAATCTGGTGTCGCTCAGCAGCGGCTAACCAATCCATTGATTAAATGGGAGACAACGACGATGACGGATGTCGGTATAGATTTGAGTTTATTTAAAAACCTAGATTTTACTTTTGACTGGTACAAAAAACGTACAACTGACATCCTGCGTCCTTCTCAAATTACAGCCATTGTCGGACTGGGAGCTCCCAATATCAATGACGGAATTGTTGAAAATAAAGGTGTTGAATTGGGGATCACTTATCACAACAAAATTACGGGCGGTGGATTGGACGGCTTACAATATCAGCTGGGAGCAAACTTTGACCGTTTCAAAAACAGGCTGGTGAAGTTTGGAGAACCCGAAATCGGCGGTTATACCATTAAGAAGAATGGTTATGCAATGGATAGTTTTTATACCTACGAGGTCATTGGCATATTCCAGTCTGATCAAGAAGTTGCTAGTTCGCCAAAACAGTTCAATGACAATACATTACCCGGTGATCTCAAATATAGGGACGTCAATGGCGATGGAAAGATTGATGCGAACGACAGAACAATTATTTCAGGTGTAGATCCAAAGCTGAACTATAGTTTTAATCTAAGTGCAAGTTTTAAGGGCTTTGACTTTTCGGCTCTATTGCAAGGCGTATATGGCGTCAAATCCTATGTTTCGGGCTGGGGCGTAACCCCATTTGTACAGGGTAGCCCGCCGACAAAAGATTGGTTAGACCGTTGGACACCTGAAAACCCCTCGACAACGATGCCCCGTATTTATTGGGGTTGGAGTGCTCCGGAGAAATTCAGCCGTGCTTCCAGCTATTTTATACAGGACGCTTCATACTTCAGGTTGAAAAATCTTGTGTTCGGATACACTTTACCTGAAGGACTGTTGAAAAAATATAAAATTGACCGCCTACGGGTTTATTTTTCGGGTGATAACCTCCTTACTGCAACCAAATTCAAAGGACTTGACCCTGAACGTTATGGAAGCGGAGATTTGGTGCAATATCCGCAAAACAAAATTTATTCATTCGGTCTACAAGTTAATTTTTAATGTATGAAAAAGAAATTTTTAACAGCTTTGGTTGTTTCAAGCCTATCTTTTGGAGCTTGCAATAGTGCGTTGGACTTGAATCCATTGGATCAGATTGCCTCCGACAATTATTTTAGTAAAAAATCTGATTTTGAAAATGCACTAGCTGGCGTCTATGCTTCGTTACAAAGTGAAACTTTCTCCTATGGCATGCCTTTTAGGGACTGTCTGACTGATAATGGTTATAATCAGTTCAATTCGGGAAGTGTGAATGAAATCGTTGGCGGCAATTTAAATCCGACGACTGGCGGATATGAAACTGGGATCTATAATGATGCTTACGTAGCAATAGGCAGAGCAAATCGTTTGATCGAGAAATTGCAGAGTTATGCGGGGTCGGACCTAAACGATGCGGAAAAGAAGAAAATGGAAGCTGAAGCTCGATTTATACGTGCCTTTGTTTATTTTCAATTATACAGTATCTATGGCGAAGTGCCGCTTGTAGTGGTTTCATTGAATTTGGAGAATCAGCGCCAGCCTAAAGAAAGTGCCGAAAATATTTTGAAACAAATCAGGGCAGATCTCGATTTTGGGATCGCAAATTTAGAATCCAAACCTTATTTCAATAACGGCGGACATGCAACTGCCAGTTCGGCAAAAGCTTTGAAAGCTCGAGTGCTTACGTTTGCTGCCTATGGAAACAATGGTGTGCCAGATTTGGCCATATTGAAAGAAGTGAAGGATTTGTGTGCAGAGGTCATGAAGGAATACACCTTGAGCACAAGTTTTGAAAATGTTTTCCGTGATGCTACGCAGAAGAATAATACGGAGATTATTTTTTCGGTCAATTTCCTTGCTCCCAATAATACAGCTCCTTGGGATATGTATTTGGGCGATTGGATTGCGGCTTCACCCTTACAGAATTTGGTGGATGCTTACGAATGTAAGGATGGATTGCCCTTTGGAGAGTCGCCGTATACTGATCTTGCAAATCCTTTTAAAGATCGAGATCCGCGGTTGAGTAAAACAATTTTTGTGGATCATCCCGATTTCGGCGGCGGCAAGATACATACGCCTTCTAACCCAAGGCCAACCGGATATGGTGTATTGAAGTTTCTTGATCCGGCCAACTTACCTTTTGGTTTTTCAACATTGAGTCAGCAAGACGCAGTTATACTTAGGCTGGGAGAAGTTCTGTTGATGTATGCTGAGGCACAGAATGAAATAGCCGGTCCGGATCCGTCTGTTTATGCTGCGATGAAAACATTACGTGATCGTGTTCAGATGCCTGCATTTCCTGCCGGCTATACCAAGGAAAAAATGCGCGAGCGGATACGCCATGAAAGACGCGTGGAATTGGCATTCGAAGGATTACGTCATTATGACTTAATCCGTTGGCATATTGCCGGCGAGGTGCTTAATAAGGTGAAAGATAGTAAGGTGCCTTATCATTTCGAAGACAAATTCTATCGCTGGCCCTTGCCGCAGACTGAGATTGAGAAGAGCGCGGGGGTACTGGTGCAGAATCCGAACTATAAATAACAAGACTATTGCCTTCTTCTGATCGGCAATTTCCTAAACCAACAACAGCAGCGCGCACGAAATCCTTTCGATGCGCGCTATTTTTGCGGTGTTAACGATTACTGTAAAGGGATCAAAACATTCTGTTCCAAGCGTACAGGGACATACTTTACGGAGGTAAAACCATCTTCCTTGGAAATGATGTTGGAAAGATCCAGTCCTCTTTTGGAGAACGTACTGATCAAAGCTGTTCTAAAGGTCGCTTTGGATGATCCCCATCCTTGTCCCAAAATGGTGTCGTTGTTGAGTTGTATCAGCTCATCGGTCGAATAATAACTGAATTTTTCCAGTAAATGCTGGTAAAGATTTGTTGTTGTAGCCATACAATTTAAAAATTTAAAGGATTAAACCATAAACTGTATCCAGATCTTTTTGGGAAAATAATCGTTCTTCAACGTTTATTTTGGTCGAAACCCGTATTAATTTACCACCGCGGTGACTCCACTCGGTTGGTATTGCATCATGCAATTCTGAATACTCTACAAATATAGTAGATTATTTTTTATAATAAAAAATATTTTTGTTTTTAAGGGGAAATGAGTGTAAACAACAGGAATAGCGAGAGCAAAAGTGGGGCGGTTGTTGTCTGTGATTTGGTGATGAAGCGGATAGCTGGATGGGAAATTTATCATGGTACTGTAATCTCATTTAAAATACTTTAATAAATAAAGATAAGACGATACTTTTGCGGCATGAATAGAATTGCGGAAATTAATAAATACATTGCCGACGAACGCGAGGTATTATTGCAACATCCTTTATACCGTAAAATCACGACGATCAAAAATCTAAGGGCCTTTACAGAAGGCCACGTGTATGCGGTTTGGGATTTTATGTCGCTGTTAAAAGCATTGCAGATCAAATTAACTTGTACCACGCTGCCATGGTTTGCGAGTGAGCACCCTTCAACGCGTTATCTGATTAATGAAATTGTATTGGCTGAGGAGTCGGATGAATATATTGATGGCCGTCGTTTGAGTCATTTTGAGATGTATCTGGACGCCATGGACGCTATGGGCGCCGATCTTCATTTGATCAATAAGTTTATTGTTAATGCTAAAAATTCGAGCAGTATATTCGACGCGATAGCAATGACAACCCTCGATGCACGGATTAAGGACTTTTTGAACTTTACATTCGAAGTGATCGCTGAGGGTGCAGTGCATAAAATTGCTGCTGCCTTTACTTTCGGACGTGAGGATCTTATTCCGGGAATGTTTACATCGATTCTGGAGGAAATAAAAACAAATTTTCCAGCAGCAAATCTGGATAGCTTTATTTATTATTTCCAGCGTCATATTGATTTGGATGGTGACGAACATGGACCTTTGGCGATGCAGATGATCACAGATCTTGCGAAGGATGATGAAGTTAAATGGACTGAAATGAAAGAGATCAGTAAAATTGCACTCCAAAAAAGAATCCAATTGTGGAATGCAATAGAAGACTCCCTATATAGATAATACGCGATACAGATAATATGCTGTTTTATCATCAGAAAAAGCCTCTCAAATTATAATTTGAGAGGCTTTTTTGCGTATTGTAAAAATAGGGTATTAGCGTTGTGGTGTGGCGGATTATAGTCTTTTTTCTGATATTGATGAAAAAATGTCTTTTTTCCATAACATATTGGCGTTTGTGAAGAAATCCAAGTTCTAATAAGTGTCTAAGTTTGCAACGCAAAAAAATATTAGAGCACACGTGAACTTTTTTCCTCCCTATTGGGCAAAAGGAATACTAACCATAGGGTTGTTGGTATTCACTATTTCGGACACCTTCGCCCTCGACTCTCTGCGTATGTCCCTGAAAGACATGATCGACAAAGCACTACAACATAGCAAATATATTGAGCAGTCCTATTTGCAGCTCAAAGAAAGTGAGGTGGAAGTACAGCAGCAACGCATGGAGTTGCTGCCCAAAATTTCAGCGAGAGCCTCTGCTAGTTACGCGAGTAATATGCCTATTTATGATCAGGGTATTTTAAATAAACCCAGCCAGCATGATATCATTCATTACCTGTATGATAGCGGCCTGGATTTTTATCTTAACCTCTACAATGGACATCGGGACCGGATGAAAATTGAATCCAAAAAATTAGAAAGCGAGCTGGCAAAAATAGATTGGAAAAATGCTGCGGCACAGACGAAATTAGAAGTTTGCAATCTCTTTCTGGATCTTGAACTTGCGTATAGTAACAGATCTTTGATCGAGCGGGATATCGCAGACCAACGGGTACAATTAAAGGAGATTGAACACCTGTATAAGGCCGGCGTTGTATTGCACAGTGACGTCTTGCGTATTTCGTTGGAGCTTTCGAAGCGGGAATTGTTGCTCGTGCAGATCGGTCATGATATTCAGGCTGCAAATCAGAAGCTGCAGCTTATTGGCGGTATTACAGCGGAGATTGTGCCTCTGCCCGAGCAGTTTCAAGTGGAAAGCCCCAGCTATGAAGCGCTTGTTGCCGAAGCGCGAAGCCATGCTTTTTCCCTCCTAAAATCCGAACAGGAAGTTGTTTTGAAGAAATTGTCAGTCAAACAGGCGCGATCAAATTATCTTCCTGAGTTGGGGTTGACCAGCACATTTACCTTTGCCAATCCACAGGTCTTCTTGTATCCCTATAATCCGGCTTGGTATAATCTGAGTATCACAGGACTCAAATTAAACATACCAATCTCGGCAATTTATCTCAATAAAAACGTGGTGCGCGGAGCACAGATCGCATTGGATCGAGAAGAGGTGAAACACCATCATGAAGAGGAAATTTTGAAAAATCAGCTGTTACAGGCTTTTCTGGATTATCAGTTAGCCGTCAAACAGGAAGAGGTCTGTCAGAACAATAAATCGCTGGCACAGGAAAATGCACGTATTATCAAGAACAGGTACTTCAAATCATCGGCTTTGATTACGGACCTTTTAGATGCGGATATGCAATACCTAAAAACACTTTTTGATCTTGAAACCGCACATATTGCGATACAGAAACACTATTATTTTATTGAATTTTTGAAGGGCACTATCTAATGAAACCTAAATCACGTAGATCAGTTGTGGAAGTACAGCTCACTCGAATCACCAATTGGTTGGCCGGAATTGTCTTGTTGGCATTGATGCTATGGGGCGCTAAGACATTATGGATGCGCGTACAGTTTACTTATACAAATGACGCACAAGTCACGCAGTATATCAATCCCATTGTTTCCCGTGTAGGAGGTTATGTGGTTTCCGTGCATTATCACGATCATCAATTGGTCAAACGAGGCGATACCCTGTTGCTTATTGATAATAAGGAGTATAAATATGAGGCGGATCAGGTGGTTGCATCAGTCAATAAGGAAGCGGCAGAGATCAATGTTCTTCATAGTCAAAAAGAAATTCTACAGGCCGAGCACGAGTCTTTGAGGACATCAATTGCCGCTGGAGAGGCCCGTGTGACCAAGCAGCAGCTGGAGTATGATCGATACAATTACCTGTTTCAAGAAAAGTCTGCAACGGCACAACAACTAGAGGATGTGAAAGCGACTTTGGATGTGTATAAGAGTGAGCTGGCTTCGTTAAAACATAAATTGCAGGCTTCACAGGAACGTGTGCATGATGTGGATGTAAAAAAAGGTGTGGTTGATGCCGAACGGGTTCGTCTGACTGCCGCTGCTGGCCGCAAGCGGCTCGATGTCGGCTATACCGTTATCCGGGCCCCCTATGATGGACAGATTGGCAAACGCACGATTGAAAAAGGTCAAATGATAAGTGCTGGCGAAGTTTTGGGCTTTATCGTCAATAGAGAAACCCCAACCTGGGTAACGGCTAATTTTAAGGAAACACAACTGCGTTATTTGCATCTTGGCAATCGGGTTGAGGTGGTTGCTGATGCGTATCCGGATCAAAAATTTTATGGAAAAATTATTTCCATCTCCCCGGCTACAGGTTCTGCATTCTCCCTTTTGCCGCCAGATAATGCAACGGGCAACTTTGTGAAGATCGTGCAACGGGTACCTGTACGTATTGAGCTGGATAAGCAAAGGGGAGCGCAACAGCTTCTTTCGGGAATGAATGTGAATGTCTCGGTATCAAAAAAGCAGCAATAGTGAAAGGAATTTTTAAGGAATGGGTGCCCGAGTGGCTGATCAAATTGATCTTGTTCAGTAGCTTGATGCCGAGTATGGTCTTGTTTTTCCTGCCCGGAGCAAATACGAATGTTACCGCAGGATTCTACGGTGCTCAACCCAGCGATATCCAGTTTTTGATTATTCTGTTCTATGCTGGTTTTGTGGGGTTCTACGTTTTGGAACGACGCTTTTTTTTATATTTCCCCATTAAGCAGTATTATATCCTCTTCAATCTGCTGCAGATTTTGAATTGCTTTTTGATGTATAGTATCACCGATATCAGCTGGCTGTATGGCCTACGTTTTTGTCAGGGGATGTTGTTTGCTTCGTCGGTGAACCTGTCGATCTCTATGATATTCTCCCGGTTGAAGAGTGATCGGGCCAAAGAAGTAAGTTATGCTGTCTTTTTTGGTATGTTACTGTGCAGCTCTCCGTTTAACACCTTCGTAACTGCTGAATTTATCGATTCATTTAATTTTGATCAGTTATATCTATACGCCGCTTTATCATTTGTACCAGGTTTATTGTTGATTATGCTATCGATGCGTTCCATACGGCATATACGTCCTTACCCCTTGTTTTCATTAGATTGGGCAAGCTGTATTTTCTATAGTCTTGTCATTGTCAGCTTCGGTTATTTAATGGTATATGGGCAGGAAGTGTATTGGTTTAACGATCAGCAGCTATTTAGCGTATTTGCGCTGGGGATGACGCTACTTATTCTCTTTATTATTCGGCAAATGGTGCTCAAACGGGTGTATATTCATTTGTCGGTTTTTAAAAACAAGAAATTCCTCTTGGGGCTGCTGATTTTGTATATGATGTACGTAGAACGATTCTCTTTGGCGATTTCAAATCAGTATTTAGTACAGGTTATTCAGCTTGATCCTATTCATTTGTCTTATATTCAGTGGTTTAATATTGGGGGGATTGTTGCCGGTGTACTGGGGTCGCTGTACTGGATGCTGTGGCAACGCCCGGTAAAGTGGATATGGATTTCGGGTTATTGCTGTTTGCTGTTATTTCATCAATGGATGTATTTTTCCTTTGAGGGCCAGGGAAATGATGCTCATTTTTGGCTTCCATTATTTGTGCATGGGCTAGGAGTAGGGCTGATCATGGTTCCTACCATATTATTTTGCATCACGAGTGTTACGCCGCAATTGGGCGCTTCAGCAGCAGCGATCTGTCTTGCTATCCGGTACCTGGGCTACACGAGCAGTATTGGTTTACAGAATTTTTTTAGGTTGTTTGAACATGCCCAGCACCAACAGGTCTTTAGTGGTCAAACGGAAGTGGGGAATCCGCTGTTTCGGGAGTACCTGCAGCAGGAATCTACCAGCATCTTAACCCATGGATTACAATTTAAAGAGCATACAGCCGCATTAAAGCTCGTTACGGAGCGGGTCAAAGAGCAATCCTTTGTACGGTATGCGATGGATTATTATGAGGTCATGTCCATGATCAGTATCAGCATATTGCTGCTGATACTGATTTTACCTTCATTAAAAAGCATGTATAAAAGGCTGAGAAAAAACAGGATTTCGCCGGCCTAGATATCCTGAATATCCCATATTCCGGCTGTGCGTTGAAGTTCAACCAAAGCCACGGCGTAATTGTAGCGGGCTTCGTAATAGCTCAATTGGGTTTCGTTGTAGGTCCGCTGAGCATTTAAAACTTCTAGTAGGGAGGTTTCTCCTCTTTTATAGCTGTAAACCTTTCCTTCTAATATTGCTTTTGCTTCCAGGAGCATGTTACTGTCGAATAGCTGTACTTGTTTTTGGGCAGCCTGGTAGTTAAGGAAAGCCTGGGTAACTTCCACCTGAATACGCAAAAGGACTTCCTGATAAGCAGTTTCGTCCTGATCGATCTTAAACTTGGCCGCCTTGAGATCACCCGTTTTCAGGTTCGAGAATTTGAGTGGTATGGATAGGCCTGCATTTATTGCTGTAAATTGCGGTGTTGGTGCAGTTTCGTTTCTCGCTTCCCCATTGTAGGTGAAACCCAATGAAATACCGAGATCGATTACTCTATTTGCTCGAGCCAATTGGAGCAGGCGCTGTGAAAGTTGCTTATTCTGTACGGCAACTTTCAAATCGCTACGATCATTTTGTGCGATCCTGATCAGTTCATTTAAGCGGTATTCCCGGTCTAAATGAACAAAAGGATCTTGGGGCGTCTTTATACCCGTAGCTGTTTGTTCACCCATAAATACAGCCAGGTTTACAGCCGAAGCCTTCGAGGTTGCTTCTGTTGCCAGGAGGGTATTGCGCATATTGGTAGCTTCCAGTTTAGATTGACGGAAGTCGATCTCAGGAATGCTTCCCAATTGATAGCGAATACTATCTGATACCACTAACTGCCTGAGTTGCTGGTAAGAGTTTTGGTATGTTTTTACCAGTAGCAATTGTTGTTTTGCCATCAGAAATGCAAGCGTAGCGTCGGCGCGTAAATTCCTAAAATAGTCTTCAAGCAATAGACGGGTTGCTTCTGCTTCATCTTTAGCTAGGTTTATTCTAGCTTTTCGTTTAGATCCCAGCTCCAATGTCCATGCAAGTCCGGCATTATAGCCGCGGCCAAGTTGTTTTGTCCGTTCACTGTTATCAAACAAGCCTACGCTAAATTCGGGATCAGGGAATACCCTGGCGCTGATGAGATTGGCCTCTGCGATATTGAGGTTGAATTTTTCAGCTGCATAACCCAGGTTCTGTTGACCAACAGCCGTTATAAATGTTGAATAATCAAGTTTCTGGGCTGTACTTAAACTGTCTCTATCCTGTGCGATCGCAGTAGGAGACAAAGTGAGTATGAAAAGAAAAAGCGTCAGGCGTTTCTTTGTTAAAATAGGCTGTTTGTTCATGATAATCTATTTTTCTGGATGGTCAGTTTTTGAAAAAAGCGTGTTCAGAGGTCGTTCATCCATTGTTGGACATGTATTTAATCTGCTGTGTTTTTTGAGGATCTACTTTCTAAAAGATAATAGAGCGGTGGGAGCACAAACAGTGTCAGGATCGTCGAAAATAACAGGCCATAGACAATAACTGTGGCCAAAGGGCGCTGTACATCTGATCCGATTCCTGTTGCCAGTGATGCCGGAAGTAAACCAAGAATGGCTACCGTGGCGGTCATCAAAACGGGGCGAAAACGACTAAAGGCTCCCTGTGTTACCGCTTTATGCAGCGGCAGCCCATTTTTACGCAGTACATTCATCTGTGAAAGCATCAAGACACCGTTTTGTATGGCAACACCGAATAAGGCAATAAAACCGACTGCTGAGGATACGTTTAGCGTCATGCCACGGACATTGAGGGCAAGCATCCCGCCAAACAGCGCCAATGGAACGATACCCATTAAGAGACCTGCTTGCCTAAATGAACCAAATGTACCGTAGAGTAAGATAAATATAATGGCTAATGTCAATGGAACAATAATGGCAAGCCGTGTGTAGGCCCGATGTTGATTTTCAAATTGTCCACCCCATTTTAAGGTGATTTTATGTTGATTATAGCGTATATTTTTGGCAATGGCCTGCTGTGCTTCGGCAAGGAATGTACCGAGGTCCTGTCCGCGTACATTTAAGCGGACCGTCAGCTGGCGGTTGTTGCGTTCACGTGAAATCATACTTTCTCCGGTATTGAGCTTAATTGTTGCAACTTGGGCTAGCGGAATACGGTTTCCATTTTCGGGATATAGCATGAGGTTGCCGATCTTTTCAGGAGAATTTCTGTTTCCCTCCTGATATTGACAGGTAATATCATATACTTTGATCCCTTGATAGACCTGGGCAACAGCTTTTCCGCCGATGGCAATCTGGATCAGGTCAGTGACATCGGCGACATTTAAACCGTATTGTGCGATTTTATCCCGGTCGGCAATAATTTGCAACTGCGGCAGTGGCGGCTCCTGGTCAATAGCGAGATCGACAGCTCCCTTTACTTGTTTAAGTGTTGTGATAAGCTCCTCGGCAACTCGGCGGGTTTCTTTTAAGTCATCACCAAATATTTTGACGACAAGCTCACTATGTGCACCGGCTATTTTGTCCATGACACCGTCGATCATGGGTTGGGAAAAAGCAACATTGAAGCCCGGCATTTTCGCATATTCTGCAGCAAGCTCATTGATCAGGTCTTCTTTGGTTTTTCCCCATTTCCATGTTTTGTAGGGTTTCAATCCTACGCTCACTTCAAAATGGGAGGGTGTCCAGGCGTCAGTACCATCGTCATTACGCCCTGCTTGCACCATGACATAGGAAATTTCTTCGTGTTGAAGTGTCCGTGCGCGTAGTGTATCACTCATTTCTTTTGACTTTTCTACCGTGATGCCTGGGGGAAGCGACACTTGGAGCCAGATCGAACCTTCATCTAAAGTGGGAAGAAAGTCTTTGCCAACAGATGCGGTGAGTAGGCCTGTGGCAAGTAATACAATCGCCAATGTTATAAAAACGCGTTTCGGAACTGCCATCACTTTTTCAATCGCAGTATGATAGGCTTGGGTCAGCTTTGTCAGCCATTTGTTGTGGTATACTTTCTGTGGTTTACGATAGATCAAATAAGCTAATCCAGGGATAAGCAAAAGAGCCACTGTCAACGCGCCGAAGAGGGCATAACCTACGGTATAGGCCATCGGTGTAAAAAGTTTCTTTTCGACCCGCTCAAAGGCGAACAAGGGAAGGTAGGCCGTAATAATAATCAGTGTGGCAAAGAAGATCGGTTTGGCGACTTCGGAAATTTTCTGGGCAACGTTTTTTTCCTCCAGCAACCCCTCCGGTTCATCTTCTCTTTTTTTAAGAATGGTTTCGAGAATAACGATGGCTCCGTCCACAATGATTCCAAAATCAATTGCGCCAAGGGACAGTAGGTTGGCGGGGATATGGGTAAAATGCATGAGTATAAATGCAATCAACAAGGACAAAGGGATCGTTATGGCAACCAGGAGTGCCCCACGCCAACTTCCCAGAAAAATGATGAGGACAAAAATAACCAGAATCATCCCCTCCAAAAGGGTTTTGGAAACGGTATGTAAGGTATTGTCGACTAAACTGGTTCTATCCATCACAACATGAATCTTTACACCTTCTGGAAGAATCTTTTCGTTTAGTTCGTTGACCGTTGCATTTACCTCAGCTAAGACAGCGGAGGGATTTTCATTTTTCAATAGGAGTACAATACCTTCGATATTGTCTGAATAATTGGCTCCCCGTTTATCGGAATATCCTAAAGCGCCCTTGCGTGCTAAATTTCCAAGTTTGATCTGACCGATATCTCGCATATAGATTCGGTTTCCATCGGTCGATTTGACGACGATGCTGCCCAGATCATCCAATGTCTTGACAAGACCAATGCCCCGGATGACGTAAGATTGATCACCCCGGTTCATCACGCTGCCGCCGGCATTGGCATTATTGCTTTCTATTTTCGAGACCACCTCTGCGAGTGAGATCTCGAATTGATCGAGCTTTTTAGGATCCAGCTCCACTTGAAACTGGGTCGTTATTCCGCCAAAATTGGTGACATCAGCAACGCCCGAAACCTGTTTGATTTTGGGGATAATAACAAAGTTTTGCAGATCAGTCAATTGCCGTAGATCGTGGGTTTTACTCTCGAGTATATAACGAAAGATCTCACCTGTAGGTGAAGTCAGCGGATCCAATCCCGGACTGGCGCCATATGGAAGGGATAGATCGGCAAGACGTTCCAGTATTCTAGCTCTTGCCCAATAATCTTCAACACCATCTTTGAAGACAATCGTGACCATGGATAAACCAAAGGTCGTTTTGCTGCGCATGACTTCCATGCCGGGCAAGCCGTTGATGGCCTGTTCAATGGGAATGGTGATTTGTTGTTCCATCTCTTCGGCTGCCAAGCCCGGTACCTGGGTTACGATCTGCGACGATACATCGGCTATATCAGGGTAGGCCTCAACCGAAAGTTGCCGCCAGGCATAGTAGCCGAAAAAGCCAATTAATAGAAAGGATGCTGCGATGACCCATCTTTTTGCGATGATATGGACAATAAATTGTTTCATATTCAAATTTTTATTGATCAGTGTTTATTTTAAATTGAATGCATGTAGCCGGTGCGTACGATTTGTTTATTCACCGATTTAATTTAGCCCCATGAGGTAAAAAGCTCCTTCGCTGATAATTTCTTCCTGTGGGGTCAGACCTGCTAAAATCTGGATATGATCTCCTTCTGTTACACCCGTGGTTACAAAGCGCTTGACGAAGGTATTGGCCGCTATTTTTACCCATACAAAACTCTTGTCGTTAAATTGAAGTACAGCTTTTGTGGGAATGAACAGCGTCGAAATGAGCTGCTGTTCAAATTCGGCACTCACATACATCCCCGGTTTTAATGTACGGTCGCCATTTTCGCATGCGATGAGGACTTCAATATTCCGGCTCGCCTCATCGACAAACTGGTTGACATGAATAATTTTCCCTTGTATTTTTTTATCGGACAAAGCATCCAGACGGACTTTAACACGGGCAAGTTGATTGATGGCAGGTAAGTCTTTTTCCTTGATATAGGCCGATACCCATACTTTTGATAGTTCGGCAATACGGAGTAATGCCGGAGCATCTTCTTTTGTGTACTGGCCAAGAACAATTGAACTACTTAAAATCTCTCCTTGTATGGGGGAACGGACAAGAAGAGGTTGACCGAGGACAATATTTGTCAGGTTATTATCGAATATTTTTAGCGCTGCAGTGGCATTGCCGAGCGCTGATTTACTCGTTAAAAAATTGGTTTCAGCCTCTTCAAGATCTTTTTTTGTTCCAACACCGTGCTCAATCAGATCTTTTTCACGTTTTAATTTGTTTTCCGCAAGTAAAGTCGCTTGTTTAGCGTCAAGATAGGCCCTTTGTGCCTCAAAATAGTCCGATGAACTAATTGAAAATAAAGGCGTATTAACGGTTACTTTCTGACCAAGTTTGGTGTGGGATTTGACAATTCGTCCAGCAAAAGGTACTGGAATCTCCACATAGCTGCCGGGAATCATTTTCACCATTGCAGCGGTATTTAGTTTCAGTGCATGCTGTGCATTGGCTGTCGTCACAAATTTTAACTTCGTCAACAGAGGCGCATTTTGATCGACGGTCAGGGTATCTCCGTGCGCGCTGATCCCTGGCGATAGGATAGTGGGGGCATCAGAATGACGGTTGCAAGCCTGCATCAACAGCAGAATGAGGGTCCAGCTCATATAACCTAGGGGTTGGATCGAATAGTTAATTGTACGGTTAATCATACCGCAAAACTATCCAGCAGCTGCTGATAAGCAGGTTAGAAGTCCTTTAGAAAAAAATTAGAATTTTATTAGAATGTGGAAAGCTGCGGGAGATCAATGCTAAAAACACTACCGACGCCTTTTGTCGACCTGACACTGATCTCGCCGTGGTGGAGAAGTAGGATCTTCCTGGTGAGCGACAGGCCTATACCATTTCCCTCGCTGTAGTCTTTGTTGTTGCCGCGATAGAATGGTGTAAATATATGCGGGAGGTCTATTGGGGCAATGCCTATTCCATCATCTTTAAATTCGAGGTGAACCTGGTTTTCGTCTGATCTGATAGCAATGAGACATTTTTGATTTGAGGAAAACTTGCAGGCATTTTCAATGAGGTTGACAAAGGCAACCTGAAGTAAATATTCATTGGCATGTACAGAAATGAGATTTTCATCTTCAATCGTCGGATCCACAAAAATGTCAAGCTTATAACCCGGATTTGCCTGAAGAACCTGTTGGCATGCATCAATGAGTATTTCGTCTATACGTAAGGCTTTGAAGGCAATTTCGGAACTGTCGTAGCTTGCTTTTGCAAAATCAAGTAAGCTATTAAATAGCTTTTTGAGTTTCTGTGCGTCATTTAACGTGTTGTCGATGACTGTTTTATATTCAAGTATGCTGCGGTCTTTATTGGCAGAAATTTCAAGTTCTGCAATCATTGCAGCCAAGGGTGTGCGCAGCTCGTGGGAGATATTGGATACAAAATGTTTTTGGGCATCAAAGGAATTTTCCAACCGGTCGAGCATCGAATTGAATGTACTTGCCAGTTCGGAAAGTTCATCTTTATTTCCGTTGCTAGCGAGTCTGGAGTCTAAACTGGTCGCGGAAATGCTTTTTACGCGCTGTGTCATTTCCAATATAGGTTGAAAGACCTTTTTCGAAAAGAATATTCCTGCTGCATAGATCAGAAAGATAGACAAAATGAAAACTAGGAGAATGGTTGATAGCAGGCTATTGAGTTTATTGTAGCCATATTGATCATAGGCAGCAGCGGTAATGAGGTAGCTTTTGTTTTTATAAGGGAAAGTTATCCCAACGACCTGCCATTTATCCTGATAGAAACGTATTTCTTTATTTTTTAGAATATCCCGCAGCATGTCTGGTGTCTCTTTGACAAAGTCGATATCGACGGCATCATGATACAGGAGTTCAAAACGGGTGTCGTAAATGGCAACTTCTACTTCATTGAGGATTTTTCGATTATTATGATAAATATCTTCTAAGGTCTTTTTGTCTACTTTTGCGTTCAAAAAAAGGTTTGCTTTGGTGTAAGCTTCTTTTTTTAATAGGGCATAAAATTCTTTTTCCCGATTCTCCACAGCCGAAAAATAAACGGTACTGGCAAATACCAGCAATATTGTCGCTGTAATCAGTGTGAATAATATGGAGATCCGGGTCCTGATACGCATTAGTCCTGTTTTAAAATAAAGCCCATGCCGGATTTGGTATGGATATATTTCGTTGCAAAATCCTTGTCGATTTTTTTGCGCAGATAATTGATGTAAACATCAATGAAGTTGGTCCCCGTATCAAAATGGGTTTCCCACACTTTTTCGGCAATTTCTATCCTAGAAAGTACGCGCTCGGGGTGCTGCAATAAGTAATGGAGCAGTTTAAACTCTTTGGGTGTCAAATGGATTTCAATGTTATTCCTTTTGACATTTTTGGTATGGAGATTCATCTCTAGGTCACCATAGCGCAATAGTGTGCCCGTAAGTGTATCCCGTTTTTGATATCTTTTGAGCAGAACTCGTATTCGTGCAAGCAGTTCGCGCATTTCAAAAGGCTTGACGAGGTAATCGTCCGCTCCGGCATCAAACCCTTCAATTTTATCGTCGGTTGTGCCCAAGGCTGTTAACATGATAATCGGAACATCGGGTTTGATATGGCGAATTTCTTTGCATAGATCCAATCCATCTATCTTAGGCAGTACAATATCGGTGATGATAAGGTCAAAGTCGTGCTGTAGGGCCATTTTCTTTCCAGATAGGCCGTCGTACGCAATATCCGTTTGAAATTCATTTTCATCAAGTCCGCGTTTTATCAATCCTGCAACACGTACGTCATCTTCGACTAGGAGAATCTTCATATAAAGAAAAACGTTAAAAGCTTCGACGAATCGAAGTTCATATCTGATACCAAAACGTGGCTTGTCCATGCTTCAGCTATACAAAAGTATCAAACTAAGCTAAATTTACAGGTATATGGAAAGAAAACTTTCAGGATTTCATGGGGTCACGCACAGGTCTCAGCCAGAAGTTACTGTCGCGGTTTCCAGTTCGTCTCTATGATCAAAATCTTCATGTAGTAAAGATAGAATTCAATTTAGTAAAAATTTAAAATTTATTTCGCCATGATTTATCACCTTTAGTTCATTTTTATTTCTTGTCATACGACAAGGGTAATCTGTTTTAAAAGGTGTAATTTTATTGTAAATCAGCTATTTAAAATAATAAATCAAAAAGAAATGGATACACCGAAATCATTGAAATTAGAAATCATCATTCCCGCTTATCGCATGCACAGTCAAATTTTTTTGAATGCGTTGGATGGCGTTTCGGAAGAGGATGCATTAAAACGAATTGATGGACAGACCAACCATATCGTATGGATGGCAGGTAATTTTGTCAATGTACGTTATGCGATGGCACATGTTCTTGGTCTTCAGGAAAATGATCCTTATCAGGATTTGTTCTTTATGGGAAAGACACTTGATGAAAGCTATCAATATCCCAGCGTTAAAGAATTAAAAGAAAATTTTAAATCAATATCAGCTAAGGTTTATGCTGCTTTGCTGCAGGTGGATGACACGCAGCTGGCTGAGATATTTAAGATTAATATGAATATCCCTTTTATTGAGGAAAATAAACTGAATTTTATTGGAATGTGTATCGGACGAGAGGATTATCTTGCCGGTCAGATCGCATTGATGCGAAGATTGCTGAATTATCCGGGTATGAAATATGATATTGACGAAAAAATCCAGTATTAAAAAATTAAAACTCAAGATCGGCCGCTGGTTAAAACGTCTGATCTTGAGTTTTTTAAGTATGAACCTGGTCGCATGATGTGTCTATGCTGAAAAGTCAATACCTTGGTTATAGCAGGGAACAAGGATTATTCGCTACCTTTTATCGTCAATATAACACCTGAATATTTCTCGTGGTCTTTGCCGATATAAAGGAGATCGACTTTTTTTGTACCAGCTTCCTGTAGTTGCTCGTTCAATAGCTTTAAATCCATTTTTTCTGTTTTATCTTGCCATTCATCGATTGATTGAGGTTTGATTGAAGCTATATTTTTCATGTCAAAGAGCGCAGCGGATGCATCGAGTTTCTTTGAGCGGTTTATGAAAACAGTATCGCCTACGATTTTATCGATTTTTATCCAACCTGCAGGAAGCCCATCAATGCTGTTGCCATCCTGGTCTGTAAAAAAAGTCGCGCCATATAGCTGACCAGCTTTTAGGTGCTTCAGATTATCGATCATCTGGCCAGCTTCTTGTTCGCGCTGTTGGTTGCCTATTTTATTTTTTACACCATAAATGACTGCCCAGATAAGGATTGCGGCAGCTACGATCAGGAATCCTTTCCATAGCTGGAAATAGGGAATGCTATACTGACTTTTGAAAGCCTTAATTTCCGACTTTAATTCATCCGAATAATTGCGTGCGTGGATTAATTTTCCTTGTTCGTCATAAAGTCTGGAAAGTTTGACAAAGCCACCGCCAAAGGGCAGACCAATAAACCTGCGGGCCGGGGTAATAATCTGTAAGGTGAAATTTCGTGGGGAGTTTTCTTTTTTTAGAGTTGTTGTTACCTTTTTTTCTGCTAATACAAAATCGTAGATACTGTAAATAAAAAACATAGTCTGTCGTGATTATTAAATGAAGAACTGGAGGGAATATCCCGGGCCAATTCGACCTCAAGAGAAATGAAGCCTGAAACGCAAATTTAAAAGAAAAAAATAAAAATCAATAAAAAGCCCCAGGCATTGCAAGAAAATTTCGATTTTTGAAGGGTGCATTTTTGAAAAGCAATAAGATCAAATTGATTTAATACGCTGTGCCTTTCAGGAGGCTGACAATATAAACCGAAATGTGCGGTATAAAATATGATAAACCTAAAACTGAGTTTTATTTTGATCTGTGTAACAAGTGTTGTTATGGGGCAAAAAATTGATAAATCAAAATTGGATAGTACGATTGCGGACTTTTACAAGGACCCGGCAGCTCCGGGGATTAGCTGTGCAGTTAGTCAGAACGGCGGTCTTATTTATCGTTATACAATTGGACGTGCAGATTTGAAGGAGAAACGTGCAATCACATCCAGTTCACATTTTCGCCTGGCATCGGTAAGCAAACAGGTGACTGCACAAGCGATATATACCTTAGTGATTCAAAAGCGTTTAAAACTAGATGACCCATTGGCCCTTTTTTTTGAAGATTTGCCAGTCGCGCTGAAAGATATTACTGTTGCGCAGCTTCTGCAACATACATCCGGAATCTGGGACTATGAAGAACTTATTCCGAAAGAGAGGAAAGATCAGGTATCGGATACGGATGTACTGAAGTATATCAGACAGACCGATCGTTTATATTTCCCTTCGGGAAGTCAATTTCGTTATAGCAATACAGGATATTGTCTTTTATCGCTGATTGTCGAGCATGTTGCAAAAAAATCCTTTGCTTCATTTGTCAAAAGTCAATTGTTTGAACCCATAGGCATTAGCAAGGGATTGGTATATGAACAGGGCAAGACGATTGATGAAAGAGTCTACGGTTATCATCCGAATGAAGGTTCCTACCTGTTTGCCGATCAGAGTGTGACAAGTGCGACACAGGGTGATGGCGGTGTTTATCTATCTGCGGATGAATATCATACATGGGCCAATTTTTTGGTAAAAGATCGGTTAATACAGCCGGGACTGGAGCAATTGTTAGATCAAATGGCCTACCCGGTAAAGGATGGAATAGCATATCATTTCGGATGGTTTATTCAAAAAAATGCAGGTCATAAAATCTTGTTTCATTCAGGTGAATCTACTGGGTTTCATCATATCGTATATATCGATGTACAAAAAGACCTTGTGGTCTCACTTTTTAGCAATCGTGATGATTTTATGATCGGTAAAGCTTTTGATGCCATCCTTAAAACAATGGGTATCAGCAAACCGGTGTTGAATGGACAGCATCGCTCAACTTTTGCATGGTTGAACGGTGTTTATGCGAATGAGTGAAAGCGGGAAGCGGATTGAAATAAGAATAAAGAATAAATCGTCACAGCTTCACCCGTGACGATTTATTGTTTCTGAAGATACCTATTTTAAAAAGTCGGGCGATTGATAGGCTGGATTGGGATAGGTATAGAACCCTTCCCCAGTAGCGACGCCCAATTTGTTTTTGTCTATAAAATGCTCCTTGAGATAGGCCACTGTTTTGATCTTTAAGGGGTCATTGGTCGCGTCGGCGCTCATTTTGTTGATATTATAAGCTGTTGTGATGCCAACTATATCGAGTATGCCGAAGGGGCCTGTTGGTGCCCCTGTGGCAACCATCCAGGTTTTGTCGATCGTTTGGGCATCTGCCACTTCGTTGACCAAAAGATCCGTTGCTGCCGAAAGTAATGGGACAAGTAAGGAGTTTACGATATAGCCAGGCTGCTCCTTATGCAGAGGTAGGGCAACCATTCCGATAGACTTCGCAAAATTGACAACCTGATCAAATACTGTTTTGTCTGTACCCGGATGCCCCATAATTTCTGCTGTATTGTGTTTCCAGATTTCATTGGCAAAATGCAGTGCCAGGAACTTCTCGGGACGACCGGTTTCTTGGGCAAATTGACTTGGTAGCAAGGTTGAGGAGTTTGTGGCAAAAATGGTTTTCTCCGGAGCGACTTTCGCTAACTCCTGATAGAAACCAATTTTAATGGCTGGGTTTTCGGGAACGGCTTCGATAAGAAGATCTGCTATTGCAACCGCCGCGGCCAGATCTGAACTATAACTGAGCCTATCAAAGGTTGAAGCCAGTTGTTCTTTACTTGCATGAAGATCTTTCTCGAATGCCTGCGCCAAAATATCAAATTTTGCTGCAGCTTTTTTTAGTACATCGTCGTTGATGTCGTATACGGTGACATGATAGCCATGAAATGCTGTTTGGAAAGCGATTTGATAACCTAAAACCCCACTACCAGCTATCGTTATATTTTTAAAGCCCATGATATTATTGTTTTTTCAATTCGTAAAAATCTGCGCCACGGAACCATGGCGCAGGTTGTGATCCTTATCCTTTAATTCCTTTTAACCAATCTTTGAATTTGGTGATCTGCTCTGTCAGGAAAGATTCATGCTCTTCTTGTTCCTCAGAACCGATAGGCAGGATATGTTCAAAATAAGTGCCTTTCAGAATTTTACGCAATAAGCCTTCGCCCACAAATGGTTTGTCATCATTTAATGTTTTGGCCGCTTTCAAAAGATGGCGGATGTCATATTGTAGGGGATTGATATCCGGAACTTGCTTGTTTAAGTTCAGCAGTTCGTATACCGCAATACGTGCGGTACGTACCGAGCTTTCCATGGTAAAGACAACGTCATTGTTGGTTTCGACAAACTGACCGATCAAGCCTAGGTTTTTACATCCTTCAGGTACGACTCTCGGACGATCACCTTTTGCTCTTGGCATAAACATCGAGGTGATGTAAGGCATGAATGTCGTACGTACAATCGTATTTTTGATGACATCGTCCAGCTGATCGATAATACCCAAGTGGTGACATAGTTCAGCTAGAATTTCGTCGCCGGTACATTGTGGCATTGGTTTTTTGATGTAGTTTCCGGCTTTGTCCATGAAGAGAGCATATACCCATAGGACAAGGACGTCGTCGGGCTGACCCGGGAAATGCGGCTGTCTATTACAGGTAAAGCTCATCAACCAATCAGAATCGGTAATGGTGATAATCCCCCCGGTGACAGTTTTTCCAGAATAGGGGTCATTGACCGAATACTCTTTGAGCTTTTCGACTAAAGCTGAAGGTCTACAGGTAAGCGTTGCAGACTCCCAGGCTGATTTTTCGATGTTACTGCAGAACTTTTCAGGCTTGCCGAATATAGCTGATTTGGCGGCAAGGTTTTTCCATAGTTTCCAGCCCGCACTTTGACCGCTGCTGCTATTGTCGATACCGATGATCGGTGCGTTTTTGTTATCTCCATAAAAGGTGTCTTCGGTCATTGATCCGGTGGTGACAATAACGAAATCGTCTTTTCCCAGTGGAATTTTCACCTCTTTGCCATCTTGTTCTGTAATTAGGGCCTCCACAACTTTTCCTTCGGTATTGCTTTGGATATCCAGGTCTTTGACCAGCACATTAAACTGTATGTTTACGCCTTTGCTTTGGAGCACTTTGCGCAATGGCGTCACAAAAGTATCGTATTGATTGTATTTGGGGAATACCAATGACGAGAGGTCATTCAATCCATCTATCGCATGTAAAAAGCGGTGCATGTACAATTTCAGCTCAAGTAAACTATGCCAGTTTTCGAAAGCGAACATGGTACGCCAGAAGGTCCAGAAATTGCTGGATAAAAATGACTCGCTGAAGTAGTCTTCGATGGTTAAGTCATCTAAATCTTCTTTATTTTTGAGGAGCAATCGAATGATGGCCAGCTGATCCATTTTGCCCAATCCAAACTTGCTGAAGTCTTTTATCTCACCAAGTTTATGAATAAGCCTTGCTTTGGAGTAGTTGGAGTCGTTGTCATTGATCAAACGGTACTCGTCCAGTACACTGTAGGGGGCAGGCATTTCCAATGCAGGAATGTCCTGAAACATATCCCAAAGATTTTCATAGGTCATATCCATTTCCCTACCACCACGAATAACATAGCCGTCGGTTGCGTTTCCAGCACCGTCCAATGATCCTCCTTCTACATGAAGCTGTTCAAGGAAGGTGATATTTTCAGCCGGGACATGGCCATCGCGGATAAAATAGTAGGCGGCAGACATACCCGCAATACCACTTCCGACGATGTAGATTTTACTGTCTTTATATGATTTAGATGGTATACCTTTGTTCCGTTGATAATTTCCGATTTGATCGGAAAAAGGCATTGATTTTTTTGGTGTATTACGTTGTTGTTCTTTGCTTGAATCGGGTTCATGATTTACATTTCCATATTCAGCAGATGCATTTAATACTTTGTCGAATTTTGAGGTGATTTCTTTCATGATTCTTGTGTTTTATTAATTCTTGAGTAAAGTTACCAATACCACCTTGATCATGTATGCCCTCAAATTCGCTATTGTTCTACCGAATTTCCTCTATCTACATATTTTGTCGCTTTCGGTATTCAGATGGCGATAAGGTGGAGTATTTTTTGAAAAAACGGCCGAATGCAGAAACGGAATTAAATCCGATTTCATATGAAATCTGCGAGATGGTCTTTTCGGGATTTCCGAGCAGTACATATGCTTCTTTCAGCAAACTCTCATCGATAATTTCATGCGGTGTTTTACCTGATGCTTTCTTAACAATGTTAATCAGGTATTTGTTTGAAATAAATAACTGGTCGGCGTAATATTGTACCTCTCTGTATTGATTGCTGTGCCGCTGGACCAAATCTGTAAACTTATAGAAAAGGTTGTTAATTTCTTGGGTGCCGTCTGAAGCGATTTGATCCGCCAAGGCTAGTTCGTCGGCAATCTCCAAAAGTAGATTAAAGATGATTGTTCGAATAATATCTGCCGTAAAGCGTGTCGTCCGTAGCGTAACTTCCTTGAGGTAATCTATTAATTTTAACAATTTGTTAATTTGCTTGTCTTGGGAATTGAGTAGTGTAAACGTCGAATTCTTGAAAAGTCCCAATTGTTCAATAAAGAAAGGATTGACAATATGTTTGAGCAGGAATGCCTTGTCAAAGAAGAGCAGCTTCATTCTAAAGTCTGAGCTGACCTGGGAAAACCGGATAATTGTTGTCGGTGCGGATACAAGAATCTTATTTTTAGAAATATGGTATTCCTGATTATCGACTTCGATATTGATGTCGCCTGCAGTACAGATGCAGATGGCATAAAAGTCGATGCGAAAAGCATTGCTTGGGTACTCAAAAATTGGATTTCCAGAAGAAATATAATAAGGGCGATGGCAGTTTACTCCAAAGAACGATAAGGTATCCTGAAGACTTTCGTGTGCGCTGCAGTTTTTCTTTACCTTAAGCTTCATGGATTTTTTGTTTGGCTCGGGCATAGGCTGAGAAGATTGTTTCTAATAAACGAATGGGCTTTGCTTATTTGGCTGCAGTTCGTTTGAGGATCAGTTTTTCGGTCGCAATATCGTCTTCGATTCCGACGAAAAAACTCTTGAATCCGAATTTGTTTAACAGGCGTTTCGAAGCTGTGTTATCGGGATCAATAATGCCGATGACATCCTTATCTGGATTCAACGCTGTCGCTAATGCGAGCATTGACTCGCAAATCTGAGTTCCCAAACCTTTCCCCCAGTGTTCCTGACGGAGCAAATAGCCTATTTCAAATACGGTAGGATCTTTTTTGTAGTTTACGAGCTTACAGTCTCCCAAAAGTTTTTGCGTATTTGCTTCAATTACTTTGAAATAGCCTAAATCAGGATCTTGGTTGAGTTGGAGAATCGACTCAAATTTTCTTTTGGCCTGCTCATCGGATAATCCTTTGCCAGTGATATATTTCATGACGTCATCCTCTTTTACTAAATCATAAAAGGAATCAAAATCTTCAAACAGGTATTTTTTAAATACAAGTGTGTTGTGCATGGCTAATGTGTTTATTTACAAGATAAGGTTGTTTTCTCTTAAATCAAATTATCGCATCGCAAATCATCATCTTTCTGTCTTATTTAACTTTTCAATGATTTTAGTTGCCTAATTTAACTTACATTGTCGTTCTGTACAGCCGAGCATAGCATTTTGGGGCCAGCGTATGGAGCTTGCTATGCTGTGCAGACAAAATATTTTTGAGCGAAAGGCAAAGTTATGGAAATAAGAGCGGCGATAGAAGCTGACTATCCGGCGATTTTAAGAATTTGGGAAAATTCGGTTCGGGCGACACATGATTTTTTGAAGGAGGAGGATCTTCAGTTATATAAGAAACTCATTCCAACAGCATATTTACCCCAATTAAAGGCGTTCATCATCGAAAACAATGCGCATCCCTGTGCTTTTTTTGCTGTCTCAGATGATAATCTAGAAATGCTATTTGTGGATTCAGGATACAGGGGAAAAGGTATTGGGACTGTGGCACTACAGCATGTGCTGGATAGGCTCCAGGTGTATAAAGTTGATGTCAATGAACAAAATCAACAGGCTGTTGATTTTTATCTAAAAAAAGGATACCAGCTCGTGGAGCGTTCGGCCGTCGATGGTATGGGGAAATCTTACCCAATACTGCATTTACGTCACGAAAAAGCTGTTAATGGATTGCAATAATTTTAAAATGATATAACTTATGATACAAGGTTTATACGAAACGCATATTCAGGTGCGGGATTTAGCGAAAGCTGTGGCATTTTATACGGAGGTTTTGGGATTGCGTGTCGCCCATCGTGACCCGACACGTCCTATTGTTTTTTTGTGGATAGGATCGGGCAAGGATTATATGTTGGGTCTGTGGCAGGAAGAAGCAAATTTTCAGCCGAAACATTTTGCCTTTAGGGCAAATAAGGAAGATATACTGAACTATGCCGTGGATTATCTCAAAACCCGTGATCTGACTCCTTATAATTTTTTAAGGGATGGTATTGAAGCGCCGATGGTCTTTGCGTGGATGCCTGCATTGGCAATCTATTTTAACGATCCGGATGGCAATCAATTGGAGTTTATCTCAGTTTTGGAAGGGGAGGGCATACCTGAATTGGGCGTACTTTCGTATGCCGATTGGCTGAAACATACCGCACTGTAATTTGCTTTTTGGCAAATTACAGTGTGGCATTCCATTCTTCGGCAAGCATGGCAAAGAGGATATCATCTTCCCAGGTGCCGTTATGAAAATAGCTCTTTACAAAATAAGCTTCCTTTCGAAATCCCAGGCTTGTTAAAAGTTGAATTGACGCTTTGTTTTCTGGTGCTACGGAAGCAATGATCCGGTGTTTATTGTATTGACTAAAGAGTGCTTGCATGACCATTTTCAGACCTTCTTTGGCGTAACCTTGCTGCTGGAATTCCTTTTTTATCGTACAGCCCAGCTCGACCTGTAGATTTTCATTGCCAAAAAAATGCACACCGATATCTCCGATTATACTGTTTGAGGTCCTGTCGATCATAACCAACTGAAACCAGCTTTCCGGAAGATCGAAGGACGTCGGATTTTTTGCAATAAAATGCTCCACTTCGGCCAGTGTGACCGGAATCCAGCCTTGGTATTTATTGGTCTCTTTATCTGAACGGTAGCTGAGAATAGCCCGACTGTCTTCGGTAAGAATAGGCCGAATCAATAATCTTTCTGAGTCAATCTTCATGGCTTAACGTTTTGAAAATCTGTCTATCGCTTCTTCACGCGTACCTACAAAATTGATTTTTTTTGATTTATTGCTTTCGTAGATGAAATCCGCTAAGCTTTTACTATTGTAGATGGAGAAATCGCCAACGATGGCGATGTCAAAGCCGTACTGTGTATATTTTTGAAGGATTTCTCCTGCAAGTTTTGTTTTGAGTTCAAAGAAATCAGCGGTGATATTCTCTTGGTAAATAATTGCTTTGTAGGCTTCATGGGCTCCGCAGTCGACCATAATCTGTAGACCATCTTCGAGATTATCGATCAGAATACCGGTGCCTTTAACCTCAGCAATGTTTTCGTCATTGAGCTGAAAAATAGTGATTTCCATTTTTTTTTATGTTGTAGTTTGAATAAATAAAAGTAGCTGAACCCTCCAGTATCGTCACCTCGATTATAGTTGATGGAGACGATCAATTGACCATAATTTTGGGCCTGATGATCCATAAGATAAGTTGTTGTATGTAGTGTATAGCTTTGCTAAGCTACAAATAAAATCCGTGGTAAGGATAGACTTTTGGATTACTCGAATGCAGTTTGTTGATAGAGTTTGACGATTTCATCAATGACTAGATCCGGTTCATCGTAAAAGACATGATGTTCCGCATGTTGAGCCAAAAGATAACGGCGGTTGCTTTTTTGATCAGCAAATTTTTTAAGGGCAGCAATAAATAAACTGCGATCGGGTTCTTCAAAAGGTGATTTCCCTGAACCAATGACAGTCATAGGAACATTGATTTTTCCTGCAACCTCATGTAAAACAGCCGTTGACGCTTCGTAGTTTAAAACGAGATGATAGAACCCTAAGCTTTCTTTCTTGATGTTATCAAGCTCACTTACATATTCTCTCTTCAATGATTTGGATCGCTCCATTGTCATGAGATAAGGGGATACAATATCGATCATTACTGTGCCAACAACCTGACCTGGATTGGTCGTTATAAATTTCATCGTATAGTTACCGCCAAAAGAATGGGCAACGAAGAAGTACCGATCCGGGTAGCCCAATTGCTGCAATGCAGTTTTAAGATCCTTTACTTCATTTGTCAAGCTAACATTAACGGTGTCTATTTCACTTTTCCCAAAGCCCGCCCTGTCGTAAGTAACTAAAGGTGCGCCCAATTTGCTGGATAGCGGTTCCAATAATTTTCTCCAAACGGAACCATCATTTCCCCCTCCAGATTCAAAGACAATGGGGATACCTTTCCCTTCCATTAAAGTAAAATGTAGGCTGTGGTTGCCTACATTGATGAGGGTATCCCGAAGCTGGGCTTTTAAAATGAGTCCATAGGCTGTTAGCCATACTAGAATAAATAAACGGAGTTTATACATAGCCCCTCACATCATTCATTTTAAGTGTCATGGATGTCGCTTCTGTTTCTATCCATCTTGTATATTCCTCGATAGCCTGCAAGCGAAGTTCGTCAGAGATATACCCTTCGGTAACCATTTGTCGCGATTGGGCGACTTTGTTCCAGATGGCCAGATTGGTATCAAAGTTAGCTTCTCCTTTTTTGTAGGTCTGATCGGCATTGATAACCTGAACCGAATGGAAATCTGTTTCCTGGAGCAATTCAGCGACCTCATCAGCAACACGATTGTTCATGCCGGCATCTGCTCTCCATTTCAGGAAAGTACGGTAAAATTCGAGCATGCTTTCCGGAGGGGCGGGATTCCATTCAATGGCGGTGTGATTGTAGTCTAAAATAGAAATTTGTCCTCCGGGCTTTAACCAGGATTTAAATAAGCCCAATGCTCGGGGAATATCACTTAACCATTGCATGGTGCGCGCTGTAATAATCAGATCAAACTGATGCGGCGGCAGGTAGTCGAAGATATTACTGCAGATAAGGCTCAGATTTTTGGTGCTGCCATATAATTCATTGCCGCTGTCGATAAAAGCAGCCGTGTTATCCAGACCGATTATGGTTCCGTCACCGATATAGCTTGCTACCTCATTGGTCAGTGTTCCTGTACCGCAACCCAAATCCAATATTTTTATTCCGGGAGACAGTAGCGGAATAATCGTTCTATAATCGGAGGATAATGTTCTTCGTTCGAATATTTTATTGGCTTGCTGATCTTTTCTATCAATAAATTTCTCTTTCATTGGATGGGTTTAGTTGACTGTAAATATAGCTTTTGCTCTCCGGTTAAAAAAACTTCTGTTCGTTTAACCGTTTTTGTTGGCGAATCTGACCAACGGTTGAGGACATTCCTTGGTTGGGAATGGTATAGACAAATTTATACTAAGGTATAAGAAGATCATTTATTGCCTTATAAAGAACAGCGATACTTTGGGATAAATACCCTAATAATGGATTATTTTATGTCGTTTTGTTGTTTTTTTTAGAGTAGTTTTTATATTTTTAAAAAACGGCACCATTGCCGTTATGATTAAACTAACATATCCTGATATTATGCGAAAAATATTTAAAATTCTGATGCTGATTTATTGTGCAGTTTTTCTTTCAGCCTGTTCTTCCAACTATCTTATGACATTCAATGGGGAAAATGTAACGAAAGATGAAGAAAAAGGAACATTTTCTTTTAATAATGATACGTTACAAATTGATTATTCCTTTGCGGATAGAGATGGTAAAATTTATCTTCGGATCAAAAATAACATAGACAAACCCGTATTATGGGATATGAAAAGTTCGGCCTTAATTATTAACGGTAAAACTTTCAGCTATTCTGCTGAACAGGCCGCATTCAATGGAAAGGTGAATGCTTCGGTTTCCGATATGGGTGCGAGTAAATCCTCGATATTCAACGATACTTGGGTTAACGGCTATATCACAGGATCAATAAGCTTGCCGAAAGACGTGATACTTATCCCGCCACATGCGTATGTGGACGGACATTATTTTGATTTTAAAGATGATGTTAAATCCATTGTACGATCATCCCCAAAAGAGAAAGTGTATATGTATGATATGAATGGGGAGAGTTATGCGGTTAAACTCGCTCGATTTGAAGGAACTGAATCACCTTATGTTCTACGTAGTTATCTAAGTTATTCGATTTTAGACGAGGGTAAGGCGATTCCTAAAACAACAGAGCAAAAATTTTATGCCGCCCAGCTTTGGCAGACTGGTACGGTATCGCTTAATAATATTCTTGAACTGTATAATAAGCGCGGGGATGTGATGGCTGTTAAAGAGAAAAAAGGACAGGAGGCCATGATTGTTGGGGGAGCTTTGGCACTCACCGCAGCGGCTGCAGCAATTGAACCTAAAGAAGGGAAATAGTATCCAGGCTCATCGATGATAGCTAGACTGACCAATAAGAAAGGTGCTCCCGTTTTTTGGATTCGTACAGCCGTTTAAATTTATGGGTATTTTAAAGAAAGTAAAAACCGAACCCGATGGAGTCGGGTTCGGTTCTTATTATGGATGAAGCCTTTAATTTCATTAGCGTCTTATTTGACCGATGTACCATCTAAAATCTCTTCGTCGGCTTTGCTGATCAATCTGCTCTCCTTTTTTAAATCACCAAATATTTCGATTTGACCATCTATGCTGCGTCCTTTCTGTACAGGAATACGTTGTGTTTTGCTATCAACGACAGCAATCACGAAACTCCCTTCACCGGATGTAAATACAGCTGATTTCGGAACTACAAACGTACTGTCTTGGGAGGTTAAAGGCAATTCAACCTCTGCGACCATGCCCGGTAATAACTTGTTGTCCGTATTGATAATGTCAATTTCTACTCTTTCAGATCTGAGCCTGCTATCTAGGGCTCCCGACTTGCGTGCAATCTTGCCCGAAAAGGTTTGCCCTGGCAATGACTTAACCGTAAATTGCAAGGGCTGGTTTTCCGCTAAAAAACCGGAATATTGTTCTGGAACGGCTACCGCTAATCTGAGTTTACGTTGTTGTTGAATGGTCATGATCGGCATCTCCGAGCCACGTCCAGCGGGCCCGACGTAGGCACCTTGATTGACATTTCTTGTTGCGATGATACCGTCGAACGGTGCTCTTATTTCCAGATAATTCAATAAGTTCTGTACTTCGGCGTACGCGCTTTTCGCTGCTTGGTATTGTGCAAAATCGGCATTCTTTTTCGCTTCGGCCACCTCTAGATCGAGTCTGGCCACAGTTCCTTCGACTTTGCTGGTTTCAAAGAGTCTGTCGTAGGTGCTTTTGGTTGCCATATAGACCGCCTCTTGTGATTTCAACCGCGATTTTGCTGCAGCAAGCTGCGAGCTTAATTCTGGAGCTTCCAGCACAGCCAACAATTGGCCGGTATGTACTTTACTTCCGATGTCTACATTCAGACTCTTGACATAGCTGCTGACCTTGGCATAAATCTCCACCTGTTGAAATCCACTTATTTCCCCGGGGATCTGCATTTTATTTGTTAGTTTTTGTTTGGTGGGAGCAAATGTTTCCATCACTGAGGCTGCGGCCTCTGGAGCCTCTTTTTTTGCATTTTCCTCGGCAGCCGAATGGCATCCTGTTAAGGATGCGATCAGACCGGCGATAGATAATATTTTGAACAGATTATTTTTCATATTTTATAGATTATACTGCTTTTACGATAAAGGTTTTAATGCGGCAATATAGTGTTTACTTTCTTTGTCTTCAGGATCTAATGATATCGATTGTGTACTGCTTTTTTCTTGCGCCCAAGCAAATATAAGGGGTAGAATGACCAATACAGCGAATGTCGAAAATAGTAAACCTCCGATTACGGCCCGGCCCAGCGGCGAAACTTGTTCTCCCCCTTCACCATGGCCTATGGCCATAGGGAGCATCCCTACAATCATGGCTAAACTGGTCATGATAATTGGCCGAAGTCTTAAGGATGCTGCCTCACGGGCTGCAGCCAGAGCGTCCCCATGATGCCGGCGGATATGTTCGGCATTGGTGATGAGCAAAACGGCGTTCGCGATGGAAACACCCACCGACATGATAATCCCCATGTAGGACTGCAAGTTGAGGGTAGATCCGGTCAACAATAGCAAAATCAATGACCCCAGCACAACTGCAGGAACTGTGGTAAGCACAACCATAGAAACTTTGAACGATTGAAAGTTAGCCGATAGCATCAAAAATATGACGATGATAGCTACAGCAAGGCCCGATTCGAGGCTGCTCATGGTCTCTGACAATACTTTTCCAAGTCCTATTTGCTCGATCGACAAGCCGCGAGGAAGTTCACCGAGGGCTTTGATACTACGCTGTACATCTTTGGAAGCCGTTTTTAAATCCGTATGATCAATATTTGCCGTAACTGACACATAGGGCATTGCACCTAAATTGTCGTTTTCACCATAGGTGAAGGACGGTGTGATCGTTGCGACGTCGCTCAGAATTGGCCGCGCTGAATTTTTCAATAAAGGGATTTCACCGATTTCTTTCTCATCTTTCATTTTATCGATGGGAACCTGAACTTGGACGTTATAGGAGAGACCTGCCTTTTCATCGATCCAGGTATTTTTTTCAGTATAACGCGAAGAAGAAGTGGAAGCGATAAGCGATCGTGTTACTTCGCTTAGGTCGATACCCAATTGTGCGGCCCTGACGCGGTCTATCTTAATATCGTACGAAGGATATTTAATGGACTGGGCCAGTTGCACATCCCTAAAGTAAGGGATTGTTTTTAACTCTTCAATCAATTTACCAGCGTACTTCTCGTTGTTCTTTTTGTTTTTTCCAGCGATCCGAACTTCAATAGGAGTAGGCGATCCCTGACTTAATACTTTATCTGTAAGTTCGATCGGTTCAAAGGATACCTGTACATCGGGAACTGCTGCTTTCAGACGTTTCCGATATTCATCACGGAAGCTGTCCATATCGTGATGGTAGTCTTTAAGAGCAATCTGGAAAACAGCTTCATGTGGACCAGCCATAAAAAGATAGATCGGTGATACTGAAAATTGTCCGGGATGCTGTCCGATATAGACCGAAGATATGCTAATATGTTCTTTCCCGACTAGTTTTTCCAGTTCGGCAAGCGCCAGTTTTGCTTTTTCTTCGGTACGTTCGATACGTGTACCTTCCGCGGCACGAAGACGCATTTGGAACTGACTCGAATTGACTTTCGGAAATACATCCTGGCCGATTGTTGAAAGTAAAATAACAACAAGACTTATTGCTCCAAGCAGATACACTACAGTAATGGTTTTCTTTCTTTTGAATAGACGATCGATCATTTTCATGAATCTGTTTCTGAACCGTTCAAAAATACTGACCTTTCCATCGTTGTTAAAGTCTTCCCGTTCCACCAATAGTTTTTTCTGATTTAGGGTATCCTGTTCGGATTCTACGGTCAATCCGGATGCGGCAAATTGGACTTCGTCTGCATTCAAGCCTTTCGGTTCGGTCGCATGTGGAGCTTTATGCGCATGATCTTTCATGAGCCAGTTTGCCATGATGGGAACGAAAGTCTGCGAAAGAAGAAAGGATATGATCATTGAAAATCCAATGGACAAAGCCAGGGGAAGAAACAATGATCCTGGAATTCCTTTCATTGTAAATGCCGGAGCAAACACGGCTAGTATACAGAGTAGAATCAATAATTTAGGTAAGGCAATTTCCTTACAAGCATCCCAAATAGCCAAGGCTTTGGGTTTGCCCATGTCCAGATGCTGATGTATATTTTCTATCGTCACCGTACTTTCGTCAACCAGGATACCTATGGCTAGGGCCAGCCCGCTCAGGGACATGAGGTTGATGGTCTGCCCGAAGAGTTTGAGGAAGAGAACCCCCGAGATAACGGATATCGGAATGGTTAGGATAACGATAAGAGCAGCTCTTCGATCTCCTAAAAATAAGAGAACCATTAACCCGGTAAGGATAGCGCCAATGGCACCTTCGGTAATTAAACTTTTTACGGAATTGATGACATATACGGATTGATCGAATTCGTAGGATAGTTTGACGTCATCGGGTAAATTCTCCTGAATTTTTGGGAGTGCCGCTTTTAAATTTTGAACGACTTCCCAGGTTGAGGCATCTCCGGCTTTGGCAATACTAACGTATACAGAGCGCTTGCCGTTGACCAGTGCATATCCAGCGGTCACATCGGCTCCATCCTTTACTGTAGCGATATCACCCAGGTAAAGATTTTGTACACCGCCTTTAAACAGTGGAATTTTCTCAAAATCTTTGACCTCCTTAATGGTGTTGTTGGTTGGAGTAATATAATTTTTATCCTGAATACGTACGTTTCCAGCGGGTGCAGTCTGGTTGTTGAGACGTAAGGCTTCTACGACTTGATCGGGCGTCATATTGTGGCTCCGCATTAAGTCTGGGTCAACGTTTACCTCAATCGTACGTGGACTTCCCCCAAAAGGAGGAGGAGACAATAGACCGGGGATCGACGTAAACGATGCACGGACATACACATTGGCAAGATCTTGCAGTTCATTATTTGAACGCTTATTGCTGCTCAAGACCAGTTGACCTACAGGAAGAGATGAAGCATCAAACCGGATAATGAAAGGCGGTTGTGAGCCTGGAGGAAATGATGCCTGGATCCGGTTGGCCAAGGCACTGAGCTCGGCTGCTGCCTGCGCCATGTTGGTATCTTCGTAATAAGATACTTTCATTAAGGTCAGCCCTTGGATATTTTTGGTTTCAATGGATTTGACCCCATTGGCAAAAAGAAGGATATTGACGTAGTTTTTGGCAAAATAAGATTCCATTTGATCTGGCGAGTAGCCGCCAAATGGGTGGGCAATATAAATAACCGGAAGGTTCATTTTAGGCAGAATATCCACCTTGATCGATCGAACGGCACCTATGCCAAAGACAATAAGTCCCAATACGAGTACGAGGATAGATATTGGCTTGCGTAGGGCAAAACGTATTAAATTCATGGAATGTTATTTATAGTTCTTTATTGAAAATATCAAAATCTCCTGCTGCCGCAGCTTTTAGCAAAAGCGACTGCCAAAGATTGATGTGGACGATCTCGCGATCGGTTTCGGCTCTATTGAGTGTATAAAGGGTCTGGGTAACATCGACAAGTGTAGCTAGACCATTTTTATACATTGTCATTTTTTGATTGTAGGCCTGTTGGGCTGCTGAAACTTGTCTCGGAGCTTCCACATCGCTTTTTCTGGCCAATTGGATTTTAACATCTGCGGCATCCAGCTGCGCAGTCAATTGTGCTTCGGCTGTTTGGTATTCTTCTCGCAGGGCATCATTTGTGTAGCGTTGTGCACTGATTTTTTTATTGATACGCGCAATCGAAGTTAAATTCCAGTTGATGCCTAATCCCAAAAGATAATTTTGACGGTTAGGGCGTATTCCCTGCCAGTAATTTGATGTGTAAGCCTGTAAATCGGAGGTGTATTCGCTTTTGAAACCAGACCCTCTTGTTTGAAATACACCAAATGCGGTTACAGTAGGCAGATATTCTTTGCCAGATAGCCGCAATTGCTGTTCACCAAGGTCAATTTTACTTTTATAAAATTGCAAAATGGGATTACTCGCTATCAAATTTGTTGAAAGAGGAGTTAGCTGCAGGGGTGTTTTCTGAACAAGAACAGTATCTATCTGCAGGTCTTTTGCCGGAATTCCCATTAATACCGTCAGCTTGTTATTTTGTTCTTTGACATTTTCGCGGGCCTGATTGAGGCTGATTTTTGCGCGTGAAACTTCGGCAGAGGCTAAAGTTGAATCTACTCCGGGTAAAATGCCATTTTTTACTTTTGTGGCAGCGATATTTAAAAAGACCAGTGCACGATCGAGGTTCATCTGCTGATTTTTTTCCAGTCTTTGGCTGGCCAATAAATTCAGGTAGGCTGCTGCAATTTTGACCTTATGCTGGAATTGCTCCTGTCCAAGGTCGGCTTGCAATCGCTTGCTGTCTGATTTAGCCAATTCGATACGTTCTTTTTTTCGTCCAAAGGTGTAGATATCCCAATTGACATTGGCTAAGTAAAGCGCACCAAATGCGGCATTCCAATTTTGTTCGGGGAGAGGAGCTCCTGAAGAAGCTACACCCAATCCGCCGAATCCATACAGCGGACCATTTTGTCCATTAACTGTACCATAATCCTGTTGGGCTACGATGTTCAGGTTGGGCCAAAAGTCGCGTTTGACTTGTTCATTGGTCTGTAGGGAAGACTGAAGATAATATTCCTTTGCCTTGATATTCCCATAATTCGCAAGCCCCTGTTCTACAGCATCGCGGAGCGTGAGCGTCTGGGCGAAGGAAATGGAGCTTGCAAGTGATACAGCCAATGACAACACTAAATTCAATTTCAGCATAGGTTATATATCATTTTATGGACACGAAGATAGTGATGACCTAAGCTGCGACGTTTGTTTAAAATGATCTATGCCGTTTAAAAGTGACCAATTTAATTCGTCATTTATTTTTCTGCTGTTATAAACATAAAACTTTTACTTTGTAACAGAATTTTAACAAAAAAAGGATTATGAGAAAGGTTTTGGAGAACAAGATCATACAGGAGGCCCTCCTATTGATCTTTTCGTTTATCCTCTTTACTTTGAACGATTGGATTTTGATCCTGAGCTGGAAGGGTTTTTTGATGGGAGTGTTCTATTTCTTGATCCTTTACGCGCATGCGCAATTGAATCGATTTTTCCTATTGCCCTTGCTGCTGAAGAAAAATAAACCGCTGTTGTATATTATGGCTTCCGTGGCAATACTCTTGGTATTTGCACTGATATTAAAAGAGTTGACAGATAATGTGATCTACAAAAATTGTTTTCTTTATAAAAATCTTGTTCAGAAAACTTTCCATTATCAATTTGGTGTATTATTGGGATCCTTGATCTGTATTTTGGGAAGTATTCAATTTATCGAATTTTACCGTTTTCAGCGTTTGAAGACCAGACGTGAGCTACTTTCAAATCAGACTCAACTGTCCCATTTAAAAAAGCAGCTTAACCCACATTTTCTGTTTAATACCTTAAATACCATTTACGGTATTAATCTGAAGTATCCAGAACGTACTTCCGAATTGATTATCAAAGTTTCTCAGCTTCTTCGCTATCAGATGGAAAGTAGCGACCGGGAATTTGTTTCTATGGACGATGAAATTGATTTTATCTCCAGTTATATCGAGTTAGAACGGGAACGACTAGGCTATCGGACCAAAATTGAGTTTGACTATCAAAAAGAGGAGGATATCAATTATCAGATTGCTCCTATGCTATTAATCACTTTCGTTGAAAATGCTTTTAAACACGGAACGTGCAGTATCGAAGATTGTTTTGTACATATTTCCATCAAGATTGAAAAAGGGAACTTATATTTGCATGTACGGAATTCTGTTCCTGTTAAGAAAAGGAATGTGTTTTCGGCAAAAATAGGTTTGGAAAATACGATAGCACGATTAAAGCTTTTGTATCCTAATCGGTATAAGTTAACCACAAATTCCAAGAAAGAGGAGTATGAAGTGTCATTGGTTATCAATCTTTAAACAATGAATAAAAATAGCTGTATCGTAGTCGATGATGAACCTGCCGCACATTATGTACTGGTAAATTATATTGAAAGAAGTGCTAATTTGCAGTTGGTCGCCCAGTGTTATAATGCATTTGAGGCATTGGAGTTTCTTCGGGAGAACAAAGTTGATTTAATTTTTTTGGATATTGAAATGCCTGAAATAAATGGGATGGAGTTTCTGAAAATGCTGGATAACCCGCCCAAAACTATTTTGACAACCGCTTATTCCGAATATGCACTGGAGAGCTATGATTATGGCGTTGTCGATTACTTGCTTAAACCGATCTCATTTCCCAGGTTTTTTAAAGCCGTGCAACGTTTTCTGTCCTATAATAATACGGTCGTGACTCCACAGGAGGACGAACCAAAATCCATCAGTATCCGGATGGATGGACGTGTTATAGATGTTAAATTATCCCAGATTGATTTTATCCAGAGCTTTGGCAATTATGTGAAAATCGTCACCCCAAACCAGACTTTTTTAACGGCAAGTACCACACAGCAAATTCTCACACAGGTGCCGGCATCAAAATTTATTCGTATTCACAAGTCTTATATTGCCTCAATCAATAAGGTCAGTAAGTATGAACATGGAATGGTGCAGATCAATAATACATCAATACCTGTTGGTATTACTTTTCGCAGGGAATTGCAAGAGCGGCTAGCGAATAAATAGGATTGGCCGTTCGAGATCATTTGGAGGAGTTAATTTCATTATCTTTGAGATGTGCTCGCAGTGACCTTGGGCCGGTGCAAAACCGGAAAGTTAACAGAATTGGCAATGAAACAATATTCGTTAGCCTTTTGATGTAATTCCATGGCTAGGGCAATCATTGCAGAATCTTTTACACAGACTGCAGGATTTAGTGTAACTTCTTTAAAATAGCCTTTTCCACTTTCTTCCTCGACCATGATACCTGTTGCTTGGTCTACATATTCTTCCACAATAATTTTATGGACTGAGCAGAAATGAAGGTACCATAACATATGGCAGGAGGATAGGGAGCTTAACAATAAATCTTCGGGATTATGTTTGGTTGGATCTCCGAGAAATGCAGGGTCCGAAGAGCCTTCAATATCGGCTTTGCCGTCAATGACAATGCGGTGGCTTCTTTCATAGTTTTTGTAGTGATCGGTGCCACTGCCGCGATTTCCTGTCCACTTAATGGTGGCTGTGTAATTATGCTGTTTCATCTAAAAATGACGATTTAATTTTTAGTGCTGATTGAGGAACAAGGTAACAAAATATATGGTGAATCGGCTGTGATTTACAAAAGCTTTTTAATAGAATTGACTTTCATATTATTTTTCTTTACATAATTTTTTAATTTACAATATACCAATTGGTATATTATTTGTAGGTTTGTATTGGTTTTAATTATCTGAATTTTATGGTAAATAATGTTTTTTCTTGTGTTTTAAAATATACCTTTTGGTATATTATTTTTTATTATGGCTGGCGTTTTTATTGAAATTTCTCTGCCAGAATTTTGAAGTAGGTATGCAAATAGCAGATTGGAGCTTGTGTTTTAGTCGTAAATAAATAAAAGTAATCAGTATATGGAACAATATGATTTGGTTGTTATTGGGTCTGGCCCTGGGGGCTATGTTGCAGCGATTCGTAGTGCCCAGTTGGGGTATAAAACAGCGCTTGTAGAAAAATACGATACATTGGGGGGGACCTGTACAAATGTAGGCTGTATCCCGACAAAGGCTATTTTGGATAGTACACATCATTACCACGATGCGGTCCATCATTTTGCCGCTCATGGGATCCAGGTAGAGGGGCTTTCGATGGATTTTGACCGCTTATATGATCGCAAAGACAAGGTTGTGCTGCAAAATACGCAGGGATTAAATTTTCTGATGAGAAAGAATAACGTTACAGTGATTCATGGAACGGCCTCTTTTGTTGATAATTCAAGCGTACAGGTTGTTTCATCGGCCCAAGAGAGTTTGTTACTCGGGGCAAAGAAATTTATCATTGCGACCGGTTCCAAGCCAGCAACGGTTCCGGGGGTAACAATCGATAAAAAACGGATTATCACTTCAACAGAAGCACTATCGCTGCAGAAAAAACCGGATAACCTTGTTATTATCGGTGGTGGTGTGATTGGGGTTGAAATGGCCTCTATATTTAGTAGGCTTGGTTGTGAGGTAACCATTATTGAATATGCAGACCATCTGCTTGCGAATATGGATCATGAACTAGGTGATGCACTGAAAAAGATATTGGTGAAAGATGGCATCCGCATTTTGCTTGAACAGGCTGTTTACAAAACAGAAAATACGGGCAATACAGCTAAAGTTTTTTTTAGAGATCGAGGGGGTAAGGAACAAGAATTACAGGCAGATTATATTCTGGTTGCTGTTGGACGAAAGGCATTTACAGCTGGACTTGGGCTTGAAAATACGGATGTTCGTCTGGATGCCAGAGGGATGATTGTTACAAACGAGCAATTGCAGACTGCAGTTCCCCACATTTATGCTATTGGTGACGTAATAGGTGGAGCGATGTTGGCTCATAAGGCTGAGGAAGAGGCGATATTTGTTGTGGAGCATATGGACGGCCAAAAACCAAAGGTACATTATGACCGGATACCCAGTGTGGTTTATACCTGGCCTGAGGTGGCGTCTGTGGGAGCGACAGAAGAAGATCTCAAAGCTAAAGGCATCGCTTATACTATTGGAAAGTTTCCCTTTTCGGCAAATGCGCGTGCGCGTGCGGGAATGGATACGCAAGGCTTTGTAAAGGTGCTCGCAGATCCAAAATATGGCGAATTATTGGGTGTTCACGTGATCGGCGCACGAGCGGCCGACCTGATTGCTCAGGGTGTTTTGGGTTTGGAGTATGAGATTACTGCCGATAGTATGTCTAGGGTATCTTATGCCCATCCTACGTATTCAGAAGTAATGAAGGAGGCACATACCTTGGCTTCAGGACGGCCATCGGTTAATATCTAAACAAATTGCACGTCTTTTCTACGGAAAATATCGCTTATTTTATTTCGTAGAAAAGACGCTATTTGTGTAAGGTTCCAAGGTTGCTCAAAATGGAGGCGAAGGTGGAAGCTCCAATAGAAATGAGACTGATTTTTCGGAGAGACAATAGTTTGGATACAAAAATCAATTTCTTTATGTTTGTTGTGTATCATACTTAAATTTATGGACCAGCAGTTATTGTTAGACAGTATCCAGAAAGAGATCAAACTTACTGAAGACGAAATCGTAGGCCTATTGTCAGTGCTGAAGTCCAAGAAAGTGAAGAAGAAACAATATTTGCTATTGGAAGGGGATTTAAGCAGGTACGCTATCTTTGTTGCTTCTGGCTGTCTAAGAAGTTACTGTGTGGATGAGAATGGATTTCAATATATCCAGCAGTTTGCTCCAGCCGGTTGGTGGATTGGAGATATGTATAGTCTGGTGACTGGCAACCCCGGAAACCTATACATTGATGCGGTATTTGAATCGGAACTATGGATGATCTCCAAAACGGATCTAAACCGACTCTATCAGGAGATTCCGAAATTGAATGTTTATTTTCGGATACTCGCCGAAAATGCACTGGTTTATTATCAAAGCCGATCGATGGAGAATCTCCGTTTAGCCGCCAAGGAACGTTATGAAAAGTTCTGCGCACGCTATCCTACATTGATCGATTGCTTGCCGCAAAAACAAGTGGCTGCCTACATTGGTGTAACGCCTGAATTTTTGAGTAAAATGCTTCATCAGTGATATACACCGGGCTATTACGTCAAGCAGCCCGATGATCTACCACTTCTCTTTGAGCAGGGCCTCTAACTGAACAATTTCCTCTTGGTACATGGTTTTCTTTCTCGTTCCAAAATAAAGTATATTTTCCACGGGGGAAGTCCCTTCCCAGATCAGTTTAATTTTTCCCGATGCTATTGCTTCGGCGCAAAGGAAGTCCGGCACAATAGAAAAGCCTGTATTATTGCTCAGACAACGTATAATAGAGCTTATATTTGGAACAATATAATTGGGACTGAAATCAGGATGTTCACCGAAGTGTGTTGACCAATAGTTTTTTAAATGATCCATATCGGCAGCAGTACTATACCACAATTGTTTTTTCAGCAGCTGAGCTGCTTCCTTAATCTTGTTGCCCGCCAAGAGTTTCTCTAGCTCGGTAGTATCGGTTTGGCAGCCGGCAATCAGGACGATGCGTTCTTTTGAAAAAGCTTCATACTGGAGATTCTGCTGGTTCCCTTTTTGAGGAGTTATAATGAGGTCGAGCAAACCGTTGTCAAGATCCTGCTGCATCTGTGGATATTCCCCAAATTTAATGATCAGATTGAACGGAAGCTGGGCAATATGTTCTTCAAGCGTATATTGAAAGGTCTCAAAGCACATGCCGATGCTAATTGTAGCACGTTCGTCCAAAGCGCGTTTGTGAAAATGTTGCTCGCCCGTTTCCAGTTTCTTTAGTGGGTCAATAACATAATTATATAAGATCTTTCCCTTTTCGGTCGGTACCATTTTTCGTGCGGAACGATCGAAAAGTTTATGCCCGGTAAATGCTTCGAGTGAATTTAGATGCAGGCTGACTCCAGGTTGTGAAATAAATAATTCCTGTGCAGCAGCTGAAAGTGTTCCTGTTTCATAGATCGCCTTAAATGTTCGAAGCCATTCTAAGTTCCATTTCATAGTTATTATTTTTATGATACAAATATACAATTTAAATTATTTGTGTTATTTAAAAATATGATAGAAATTTGTGTTATCAATAAGAAAAATTATAGAAATGAACATATTTATCATTAATGGCGGACAGAACTTCGCTCACTCAGGTGGTTCTTTTAATACCACAATAACAAATTGGACTGTCGAAACACTGGCAGGAAATGGATTCGAAACACGGGTTACCAATATCAATGATGATTTTGAGCCAATGGCGGAAGTTGAAAACTTTAAATGGGCAGATATTATTGTTTATCATTTTCCGGTGTGGTGGTTTCAGGTTCCCAATCGTCTAAAGCTCTATATCGATGAAGTCTTTACGGCAGGGCACAACAATGGTATCTATAAAAGTGATGGCCGATCACGTAAAAATCCGGCAATTAACTATGGTACAGGAGGTTTGATGCAAGGTAAAAAATATATGGTAACCTCTAGCTGGAATGCGCCTGACACTGCATTTACACTAGAAAATGAGTTTTTCGATCAGCATTCTGTTGATGAAGGAGTTTTATTTGGTTTTCATAAGATGAATCAGTTTGCCGGGTTGGAGCGTATAGGCAGTTTCCATTTTCATGATATGGAGAAAGGTGCATCGGCAGAGCGTGTTGCTAACTACGAGAAAGCGTATAAGCAATATCTGGAAGAAGTGTTTCAACTGGAAACTACCTTGAATTAAAAATTAAACGAAAGGAAATAGTGCTTATTCATGGCTTTATTGTTATTATTACAGCAACTATTACCAAAACAAAATCAAAACGATGAAAGTATATTTAACAGCAATTTTAAAAGCAGTTCCTTCGCATCGCGAAGAGGTATTGGCATTATTGCTAGAGATGGTTGAAGCAAGTAGAAAAGAAGCGGCCTGTATACAATATGATCTGCATCAAGTGAATGATGATGAGAACCAGTTTATCTTTTATGAAATCTGGAAAGACCAGGCTGGACTGGATGCGCATAATGACCAATCTTATATCGTGGAATTCGGAAAAGTTGCTGGAGAAAAACTGCAGGAAGCGCCCCAAATTTTATTAATGAATAAACTTGCATAAGTGACCCTTTCGTCTGCAAAGACTTCATTGAAGAACGTATTGCAGATGAAATAGCTCTGGGCGTGATGTCTGTGTGGAAAGGATGTGAAAGTATTAAAATAAAAATTGAAGTGGTGGGTGCCAAAATCATTTGTGTTACTTTTGGTAAAACATTCTTTACTCTGAGTTAGTGACGCGAATGATTTTGTTGGTACCCTGCTGAACGGCGACGTTCACCTTGTTGCGTTGGGTGAGGCTCTGCTGCAGTAGAGTTAATTCGCTGCTCAGTTGGCCATCTAGATTATCTAACCAGAATGACGCTGCCATAATACCGATCTGCACCCTGTAGGTGGAGTCATTTTCCCGTACAACCTGTTCAATAACCTGGTGCTGATACCAGACCAGATCTGTGTTTTCTTTTTTGGAAATGCAAGAAAATAGGAGCAGCCCCAAAAAAAAGAGGTAGCCCATTTTTAAAAGTCGACTGCGCTTAAGGTCCATCAATAGTTTTTTACGTTATAACCAAAGCTACTATTTTTATCTGATTAATGAATTAACTATTCGGATTTTAACAGCTTTATTTAGGAACGTGTACTTTCTGGTTTGATCAAGGTTTCAACATATTCGGATTCAAATAAATCTAAAAAAGTGTGGAGCTTGCTGTTCATTTCTTTGTAGTTGTAGCTTTGAATTTCATTAGCAGATTGTACAAATTGATGCGTTTGGCTTTGGCGCCGAAGATCTGTTTCGGAATCGATCAAAAGGGAGACAACCTCTGGTGTAAATTCCATATGGCATTGAAATCCGTAAACGAGCTTTGCGTAGCGCACAATTTGTCTGGGGCAGCCTGCGCTGTTTGCTAATATTTTACTTTCTTCTGTTAGTCCGGGCATATCATTGTGCCAATGTCCGACCTCCAATATATTGCCAAAATGGGCTATGTTGATATCGTTCATTCCCTCGGTCGTGAGCTTGATCGGGAAGACTCCAATCTCTTTTTCCGGGCTATGCGCATACGGCGCAGCGAGTGCCTCGCCAATCAATTGAGCCCCCAGGCAAACTCCCACAACAGCCTTTCCGGCGATAATGCATTGCCGGATAAGCGCAATTTCGGACTTCGCGTCAAAGTAATGGTATTCGGTTTGGGATGAATCTGGACTTTGAGGTCCGCCCATAACGATCAAAAAGTCGATGGAGTCGATTTCTTTTGGAAGAAGGTCCTGCTGGTAAACGCGGGAAAAAGTAACCTGATGTTGGCGCTTTTCTGCCCAATGCAAATAGGCTCCGGGGGCCTCAAAAACTTCGTGCTGTATAAAATGTATGTGCATCTTTTTTACGTTAAATGTGCTCATTCCAATAATAATTATCTGGCGTCGGTCGCTGTCCAAAAATTGCCGTGCCCACTCGGACAATTGTTGCGCCTTCTGCTATTGCTATTTCTAAATCGCCGCTCATGCCCATTGACAATTCTTCCATCGAAACCTGAGGGATATGTAAAGCTATGATTTCTTGTTGAATATGTTTGAGCAATTGGAAGCACTGTCGTATTTTTTTGGCTTCAGCACTCAGGAGACCTATTGTCATCAACCCTTTAATCTGCAGCGTGTTTAATGTGGCAATTTGCCGAACGAGGTCAAGCACCTCCGTGGGGGAAGCTCCGTATTTACTTTCTTCAAAAGAGGTGTTTACCTGAATAAGCACTTCCATGGTTTTATTTTCCTTTAAAAGTCGCTGATGCAATTTTTCAGCAAGATCGAAACGGTCTATCGAATGAATGCAGGATACATTGTATTTGAGGATATCTTTGATTTTATTGGTTTGCAGATGTCCAATAAAATGATTGACATGGGGAATGGTATTTAGATACTCAAATTTGTCTTTCAGTTCCTGTACTTTATTCTCGGCAATCAATGTTTGTCCTCCACGCAATGCGATTTCAATACGTTCGGCGGGAACGGTTTTGGTTGCCAGCAATAATTTTACCTCCTGTGGATTTCGGTTATTTGCCTTGCAGGCTTTGTCTATACGCTGTTGAATTATGCGTATATTTTCTGTAATTGTCTCATTCATGGTAGGGCGGTATTATTTTTTTCATCAGGACATCTGTTTGCTGATCATCACCTAATTGAAAAATATGTTGATCAAATGCGACAAAACCATTTTTCTGATAGAAATTGATTGCACGCAGATTCTTCTCCCAGACACCCAGCCAAACAAATGGGGATTCTTTCCGCTGTGCCAGGCTGAGTGCTTTTTCATACAATAATTGTCCTACTTTTCTTCCATGAAATTCCTGTAATACATAGATACGTTCAATTTCTAGCGCTTGTGAGGATTGCTGTTCGGTCTGGGCCTGGCCCGTATTTACTTTCAGATAACCAACAATCTTATTTTCCGCTGCGGCAAAGTAAAATTCCGATTCGTCGTTACAGAGTTCAGACAATAATTTTTCCCTTGAAAAACCTTCTGCCAGATAAGCCTTCATATTGTCTTCGGTATTCGTATCCGAAAAAGTTTGGACAAAGGTTTTTTTTCCTATTTCCTGCAGAAGGTCAATATCTGTTAGTTTTACTTTTGTGATATTGATGTCGATGTTATTTTTTTTCATTTTTTTATTCATTCATGGGATTGATTTTTCATCGATGCTGCAATATCGCGTTCGTGCGTTCTATTACTATTTTCCAAAAAATCACTGATCCGCAGTCTTTCTGTTTCGCTTTTATTTTGACTTAATTTTTTTTGTCCCTGCAAATCCGTCACGACAAGTTCAAATGCGACAATACCCCGCATCATTCCACTTTTAAATCGATCGGAGAGTTCATTCCATTGTGTCAGATAGGCTTCATCATAACTGAGGATCATCTGCTCCAATACTTTGTTTTTTGCCTGTTCGTCTGTTAGGATTGATGCAAGACCATAGGCATGTACTGCGATGTAATCCCAGGTTGGCACGCTTTCCACTTTGTCGTAGTGCTGCGGAGAAATATAGGCATGAGGTTCGGAGAATATAACCAGTGATGGTGAATTTTCGATATAATCTGCTTGTTCGTTGGCGCGGGCGAAGTGTGATGTCAAAATCAGCTGGTCTTTGTCCATACGGATATGGAAGGGAAGTTGTGTTGCTATCGGAATGCCATTTTTTATCGATACGATGGTTGCAAAGCTATATTGTTGCATAAATGCAATCTTCTCGGCGTAGCCTTCGAATTGGAAATGTTTGGGTACATACATGCAAATAACTATTTCTTGATTTAGTTCAAAATTACGACCAATAGCTTGGAGAAAGCTAGTCCAAATTGAATAAAGCAGATAGTCCAGTGGCAGTATGTTGTGCTTTCTTAACTATATTTACGTTAAAAGATCACGTAATTTGTTGCATATGGTAAACTATGAGCTGAGACGTTATTTTCTACTCCGGAGGTTTTCGGGAGCAATTATCAGAAGGAATCTGCCTACAGCGATGAGGAGTGGATAGCGTTGCTTGAAAATCCCAAATGTGCGATGTTCGGGTTAATGCAGACTAATTGTTGGTCATTTTTGGATTGTATTGCTGGACGTGATCCACTTTGGCAAATATATGTGGCCCATTCATATCAATTCCCGCAGCTAAGAAGTCATCAAGGATCGATTGAAAAATCTCTGATTTTGCCAGTTCAATTTCTGCAGATTTAGCGATATAGACATTGAGTTCATACAACACATAAAAGTCATCTAGTTTTTTTTGTAAGACAAACGGCGCTGGGCTGAGGTTTACACGTTTTATTCGAGGTGGAATGTTTAGCAACAACTCGTGTATACGCTGCCAAGGTTCTTCATAACCGACTGTTAATTCTACCTGGAAACAAATTCCGTCTTCCGAGAAGGTTGAATAATTGACCGTATTTCCGGAAAGTACCGACGAGTTGGGGATGGTGATTTCTTCATTTTTTATTGTTCTAAGTCTCGTTACCAGCGGTGACTTTTCAATAACAACCCCAGTTTTATCAGCAATAGTGATGCGATCCCCGATACGAAAAGGGCGCATATAAGTGATCACTAAACCAGCGATGATGTTGGATATTGCAGACGATGATCCTAAAGAGAACAAGACGCCAATAAATACGGAGATTCCTTTAAAGATATCTGAATTGGCTCCGGGTAAATAAGGGAAAATAAGCACGAGTGTGAAAGCCTGAAGCAGAAAGCGGACAATGGTAAAAGTTGGCATGGCAAAATCACGATGAAAGCCATTGACCTCCAATTTCCCTTTGTCGATTTCGCTAAATATGTATTTTACGAATCGAACGGCATAACGCATGACAACTAGTATGACAAATACAGTAATCAGATTTGGAATATAGTCCCAGATTGCCAGAACTGCTGTCTTCAAAGGTTTTGTGAAGAGTCCAATGAGGTTGGATGCCCAGCTCTGTGTAAAAGGGAAAACACTAAAGACAATCGGCAGCATAATAAAGGCAATTAGGATAATTAATGCCCAGCGCAAGATATTAATTGCATTAATAAACATACGCGTTTTTTGTACAGAAGTAACAAGTACGTAATTTTTGATCTTAATATCTTTGATCCGTTGTGTTCTTTCCGTCAATATACGTTGCGTACCATATTTTTTCAATTTGTTTATCAATAAAATCAATATTGAAAAAACGACGAGAATGAGAAATACAAGTCCAATACGGGTAAGAAGTTTTGTAATGCTGTTATCTGCACGTTCGGTTGTGATTGAATCCTGAATTCTTTTTAGGTAGTTTGTCGCAATCTCTTCTTTGCTTTTTCCTTCCAGAAGTGCATCGAGTTCTGTGACGGAAGTGATCACGAGATCTTTGTAAACAATGTCTGTACTGATTTCGTTATTTTCGATTTTAAATGAATCTACTTTCACAAAATCATCTTCATATAGATTATGGATCCGGCTGACTACATTGTAAGCCCGGTCTTTGGCTAATGATGATCCCAGTTTATTATAGATATAGAATAGCGTATCATTAAATGGGGCAACAGCATATCTTTTTGTGTTTTTTTTGATAGAGTCTACTCTTATTTTCAATTGCTGCTGCCGAATGTTATTTTCTTCATCAAACTCATTGAGCTGTTTTTTTAAGTTCTCCTTTTTAGGACTATTTTGACTTTTGAGATCGGCAATTTCGTTCTGGAGTTTTACGCGTTCGAGAGAATCATTAATTTGCTGCTGTCTAATTTCGTTCAGCAGGGAACTTAACCCCAACTCTTTTTTATTGACTGAATCTGTCTCTTGTGCATAAAGCTGAGTGCTTGTTGAAAAAAGACAAGATAGGGAAATCAGGAAAAAAATGTAAATACTTCTCATCGTTTTGCGGATAAAATTGATGCCGATGTTTGCAGGTCATGATGCGAAGAACAATCGGACAGGTTTCCAAAGATAATAATTATCTCTATTACCTAACCAAGTGTTAAATATGATATAAATTGAATATAAAATGATACGATGCGACAGCTGAATTTAATTTATTCCCACTTTCTTTGTTAAAACGATTGGGCATAAGCTCAATGCCAAAAAACTGTATAGCTAATTTTATCCAAAAAATATGATTAAACCTTTTCAAAAATCTATTTATGCCATGAACAAAGTTGGGAAAATAGGCCTTTGTTATCTCGTCGCCTGTGTTTCTACCTTTTTACATGTGCAAGCCCAAGAAAGGAAAGCTCCGGCTTATCCATTGATTACGCATAATCCTAATTTTAGTATATGGTCGATGACGGATCAGCTGAATGCATCGACAACGAAACACTGGACCGAAGCTGATCATTCGTTGTTAGGCTTAATTAATGTTGATGGTAATATCTATCGTTTTCTTGGTAAAGAGGAACCTAATTATGCGGTTATTCTGCCAACTGCCGAAGATAAATCTTATACAATACATTATTCAGAATCCAAGCCACAAGGGGACTGGCAGTCTGCCGCTTATAAAGCGGAGGGCTGGAAATCGGGTGTTGCCCCTATTGGTGACGATGAAAAGCAGGTGAAAACTCTTTGGAAATCGGACGATATCTGGGTACGGCGTGAGTTTACTGTTGCTAATCCGCAGGACATTAATGAACTGTTTCTGAAACTGAATCATGATGATAATGTAGAAGTATTTTTGAACGGAAAGAAAGTCTATGAAAAAACAGGCTGGACAAATAGCTTTCACTATTTACCGATCGATAAGGCTAATTTGAAAGTCGGGCAAAATACGATTGCCATCCATTTGAAGAATACTGCAGGCGGCCGTTATCTGGATTTTGGTCTGGTTGACAGACTTAAAGAGCGTGGTCCGAAGGTGCAGACGGCAATACAGAAAGATGTGGAAATAACTGCCACGCGTACGGTCTATAATTTTCAGGCGGGTAAAGTGGATCTAAAATTGACTTTTACGTCGCCTTTGCTTATGGACGATCTAAATTTATTGGCTAGACCTGTAAGCTATATCACGTACAATGTAAAAGCAAACGATGGCAAGCAGCATGCTGTCAAAGTATTTCTAAGTGCGGCATCAAATATCGCGGTATATAAACCTTCGCAGGAAGTGACCGCAGAGAAATATGAGACCGAAAAATTGGCGGTACTGAAAGCCGGAACGGTCGAACAGCCCATCTTGCAGAAAGGTGCCGACGATATGCGGATTGACTGGGGCTATTTTTATGTCGCTTCGCCAAAGAAAGATAAGGCACAGCAGTTTTTAAGTCCGATGGCAGGTGCCGTAGATGCCTTTAGAAAGGGAACAGTGACAACCGCAAAAAGTTTAAAAGGTACTTCACTTGCGCTGAACACGATCATTCCATTTGGCAATGTAGGATCGAAGGCGGAGGAGCGCTTTGTTGAATTAGGTTATGATGAAATTTATGCGATTCAGTATTTTAAAAATAATCTAAGAACCTGGTGGAACAATTCCGGCCAGGAAACGATTGAAAATCAGTTGACGCTGGCGGCAGACGAGTATCGCAGTGTGCTCGATAAATGTGTGGCATTCGATAAAGCTGTCTATGCTGATGCACTAAAATCGGGCGGAAAAGAATATGCACACCTCAACGTTCTTGCTTATCGCCAAAGTATTGCAGCACATACTTTGGTAAAAAGTCCACAAAATGAACTGCTATGGCTTTCCAAAGAAAATAACAGTGGCGGCTTTATCAATACGGTCGATGTTACCTATCCATCAGCGCCATTATATTTGATTTATAATCCTGAGCTGTTAAAGGGAATGTTGAGCGGAATCTTTTATTTTAGCGAAAGCGGGCAATATCCTTATCCTTGGGCGGCGCACGATCTGGGTACTTATCCATTGGCCAATGGCCAGACGTATGGCGAACCTATGCCAGTGGAAGAGTCGGGCAATATGATTATTTTAACCGCTGCAATCACGAAAGTGCAGGGGAACGGAGATTATGCGAAAAAACATTGGAAAACGCTGACCACCTGGGTAGATTATCTTGTTAAAGACGGTTTCGACCCTAAAACACAGCTATGTACGGATGATTTTGCTGGTCACCTTGCGCGAAATGCAAATTTATCTGTTAAAGCGATCGTAGGTATTGCTTGTTATGCGCAGCTCGCTGAGACAATCGGTGAAACAGCCACAGCAAAAAAATATCGTGCTATTGCCGAAGAAATGGTTCCAAAATGGATGGAAATGGCAGATGCTGGCGATCACTATGCCCTGACATTTGATGATAAAAATACCTGGAGTCAAAAATATAATTTGATCTGGGACAAAGTCTTGGGGCTGAATTTGTTTCCTCAAAAAGTGTATGATACTGAAATCAAATATTACCTGACGAAGCAAAATAGATTCGGGATACCATTGGATAGCCGCAAAGCCTATACGAAAAATGACTGGATCCTTTGGACAGCGTCATTTGCTCCATCGAGAGAGGCATTTGAAGCATTGGTGAAACCGGTATATAATCATTCGATTCAAACAGGATCTCGTGTTCCTTTAAACGATTTCTATGATTCAACTACTGGTATCCGTGAGAACTTTAAGGCGCGTAGTGTTGTTGGAGGTTTTTATATGAAAATTCTTGCGGACAAGCTGAGACAAAAATAACAGTAGGTCAATGTTTAAGGGGAAACCCGTAATAAGACATTTAGTTTGTGTTAGTTAATTTAGACGGCGAGCAAATTTAGGGATGCTCGCCGTCTGTTTGTTCGAAGATATGTTTCGAATTAGCTATAATGTCAATCGTTAATAGGTCACAGGGATGTGGAGTATAACGGTAGTGCCGGCAGTTGGGGATTTGGTGATCTGTACACTTGCTTTTTTTCCTAATAATTGCATGCGTTCTCGGCTGATCGTTCCTGAAAGCGAACGATGTGAAACTTCAGGAAGGTTGGGGCTGTCTTTTCCGCTATCTTCAATTCGCACCTGTAGGATATCTGCCGACAACTCAAATTGGATGTTAATATTTCCATTACCCGTCTCAAAGTCTATACCATGCAGAATTGAATTTTCAACATAGGGCTGTATTAACATTGGGGGCAGCATGACCGCACTCAGATCTTGGTCTTCAGGTTGTGTGATATGGTAATGGAAAGCATCCTCAAAACGCATTTGCTGCAGAATCAGATAGTTTTCTAAGGTCTCCAATTCCTCATTTAGCGGAACAAGGTTTTCACGACTTAACTCGAGATTGCTACGTAATAGTCGACTAAAACGGTTTAAATATTTAATGGCATTTTCTTTTTTATCCAGGCGCATGAAGCTTTGTACAGCCGAAAGGGTGTTGAAAATGAAATGCGGTTCCATTTGCGTGCGAAGTAATTGTTGCTGCAATAAGACTTTTTCTTTCTCCTGTCTGGAACGTCGTTGGCGAAAACTATAATACAGGAAGAAAAGTACGATCATCAATAAAATAACCGCCAAGGAAGAGATGATCAGCCACAAACGATTTTGTTGTAACTGAAGTTTATTGATCTTGATATTTTCGTTCAGTATACGAATAGACTGATCTTTGGCCTGGAGTTGATATAGGGCATTCATTTCGGCGATCGCTTGTGTATTCTCCGATTGATAAATCCCCCTTTGTAATTGAACAAGGTGATTCAATACGTCTAAGGCTGCTTTATCTTTTCCTTGCAAGCGGTATACGGCTGCAAGACTGTGTTGAAATGTAATTTCGTTGTTGGGAAATATTAATTTGGGAAATTGCTTTTTCAGTTTGCTCGCTTTTTGGATGAACTTCTCACCCGACGCCGCGTTCTTTAGTGAAACATAGATAGCGGCAACATTACTGTAGTCGACGAATAAATTGTTCATCAATATGGAGGATGCTGTTTGCTGATGCAAACGTTCATCGATTGCTATTTTAAGCAATTCATAATGTAAAATGGAATCCGGTTTTTTTGCAGTTTCATAGTATTGGATTTTGGAATCGTACAGAAAACTAATGTTGTATTTATCTGGATTTTTAGCGTGCAATTCTTCGAGTCTATGAAGATAGGGGGCAATATCTGCCGCAGGTCTTTGTAGGGTGTTGAGCGTCTGTATCATTTGTACCAGAACACGTTGCCGATTAATATGTCCTTCTGGCAGCGAATCAATTAGTGGTAACACTGATCGATTCATTTTTTCGGCGAGGTTATACTGGAAGGCGCTCAGATTGTTTTGTGCTGCGGATAGCAATATCGCTGATTTTGCTTCGGTTGACAGTCCTGCCGCGGTGTCCGACAAAACAATGGTGGCGGCTTTGTTATAATAATAACCTGCTTCACGTTGTTTGGCTTCGATACTGCGGATGTTTCCTATGCCATTGTAGATAAGTGCTTTGTATTTTACATTTCCAGTTGTGGGTTCGATGAGTTCAAGCGCCTGTTCGACAAAAAAACGAGCTGAATCTTGACCGCTCATGGCGTATAGCCGTGCCAGGTAATATTTTACACGGGCGGCGAGTACAGTGTCTTTTTTTACAGTAGAATTGCGGTCTAATTGTAGCCAAATCTTTCTGATTGAATCTCCATTTGTTGGATTCAATTTTAGGTCTTCGAGCGCTTTGATCTGTGCAGCAATAGTTTCGCGATCTGGCGAAGGGGAGTTTTGTTTTCTGCTGCAGGCGATAAAAAATAAGGGCAACAAGAGCCCAAGGAAAATACGGTTCAGTGATCTCATTTTTCTGGAAAGAGCTGATTTAAGATCGAGTTTTTCCGGCGTGATGAAATTGGAATTTCCTCTTTGTTCTTTAAGATAATATATTCGGAACGATTGACGCCAGAGATATGCGATCTGTTAACAAGATAAGATTGATGCGTGCGCAAGAAGTAGGGTTGGGGCAATAATTCTTCATAATATTTGAGAGGCTTGGAGATTAACTCTTTAGTGCCATCACTCAAAAAGAAAAAAGTATAAGGGCCATCGCCCTTACAGTAAATGATATGATGAACAGGGACGATGCGTACTTGGTGAATTGATGCCAAAGCAATGCTTTCGGGTAGCTCATTGGCATGCAGTGCCTCATGCGCCATTGATAAACGTTGCATCCATTGCGGATTGTTTTCTCTTTTGCGCCGATAGCGTTCCAGTGCTTCGTTCAACTCGGTTTGATCAACGGGTTTTAAGAGATAATCTAAAGCGCCATATTTGATGGCTTTGATTGCGAAATGATTGTAGGCAGTAATGAAAATAATGTTCTGTGGAATTACAGTTAGCTTTTTTAAAATATCGAATGCTGTACCATCACGGAGCTGAATATCCATAAGTATGACATCGGGCTGTTTTTCTTCAATCAATTTTACCGCATTTGTCACCGTATCGCTCCAGCCAACAAGTTCAACATCGGTTTCCTGCTGGACCAAATAGCTGATCTCTTTGCGCACTGCAGGTTCATCTTCGATAATAGCTATTGTTATCATGTATCCATACTTTATTTTTAGTAAAAATAATAATTGTAACTAAGGAAACTGAATTCATTTACAATTCGTCGCCATTATTTACAATCTGGTTTCAGATTCTCAACAGGGTAGTGAGGAAATTGGTCATTTAAAATTCCAAAAGGCAGCTGAATTTTTTATATTTAGTATTGTATAGACGACTCGTAATATGGAAACTCAAAAGTCATTAAAATCGGTTTTTGCTGGTAGCATTGGTTTGATTACCTTATTTGCAGTCGTTGGGCAATTTGTATTAAGCGCTCTTGTCTCTAAGCTTGGCCGCATGGACTATATTGTTCAGTTTTTTAGTTATTTTACGATTCTGAGTAATGTAATGGTTCTGTTATGCTGTTTTTTTACTGTTTGCTGGTCGAAAAGTCGAATCGGGCTATTTTTTACCAAACCCGAAACCATTACGGCTGTAACACTATATATTCTTATTGTCGGTATAATCTACAATGGTATACTCCGCTTCCTGTCGCATCCGCGAGGACTGTTAAGTCTGGTCGATGAATTGTTGCATGTTGTTACACCCCTGAGTTTCTTTCTCTTTTGGTGGCTGTTTTTGGATAAAACAGAAATTCGCTGGAACCATATTTTTTATTGGTTAATCTTCCCGTTAATTTATCTTTTTTATACGCTATGGCATGGTTCGTTCTCTGGGTTTTATCCTTATCCTTTTGTTGATGTCTCCGAACTGGGAATGGATAGGGTTATTTTGAACAGCTTTGGTGTAACCTTGGTTTTCGTCGCAATTGGTGCATTATTGATCGTATTGGGAAAATGGCAAAACAAACGGCATTCTCAGCGGATTAAAAAATAAGAAAACTCAAAGCTTCCTGATATTGTTATATGACAGAATAGGTTCTATTTTTTTACTTTAACTGAATTGAAAATGGTTGTACGATTTTTTATCTGTGTCTCTTTGGTATTGTGTACGATATGTTGTTTTGGTCAAGTTGATGTTGATAAAATGAGGGCCGAATACGCCACTGCTGTTCAGAACAAAAAGCTTTGTGAAACTAATCTGAAACTATTAGAAAAATCTGCCAATTCGGCAACAGAGAAGGGATATCTCGCTGCTTATGAAATATTATGGGCAAAACATATGGGTAATCCGTTTACAAAATTAGGTCAATTCAAAAAGGGCAAAAAGCTTCTGGAAGAAATGATTATGAAATATCCGGACAATATAGATTTACGGTTTATTCGTTGGAGCGTGCAAACACATGCACCTTCATTTTTAAGCTATAGTAAAGATAGATTGCGGGATAAAGAGTATTTGGTTCACAATTTATATAAACTGCCGAATCCCAAGGGCCGAGAAGTAATCTACACTTATTTGAAAGAAGCAAATAGTTATCTCAAAGGTGATCACGTATTTTCGCAAGCGGAACTGAACCAACTTTCTAAATAATACTGTTTTTTTTGACATTTGTCATTTATTGCTATTTAGGTCCTCAAAAGCGAAGGCTAGTATGGATAGATCAAAATTAGGAAAGTGAAATAAAGTTTTGGAAGTATATCATTGTTGCTGACTGGACGTATTTGAATATTCGAACTGGGGAAGGAGAAAATCTTCGCATATGCCAAGATTTTTCTGGTTGAAAAATTTCAACTTTGTACTATGGATAGCAATTAAACTTTAAAATGATGGAACAGATATTTATCAATCTTGCAGTAGCAGACGTGAATAAGTCAATGGATTTTTACACACAATTGGGTTTTAAGAATAATCCTCAGTTTTCGGATGAACAGGGTAAATGTATGGTATGGAGCGAGCATATCTTTGTTATGCTTTTGTCCCATGATAAATTTAAAACGTTTACAGAAAAACCTCTTGCAGATACAAAAAAGCAGATCGCAGGACTATTTTCGCTTTCAGTTTCCAGTCTTGACCGTGTAAATGAAATTGTTGAGAAGGGACTTAAAGCAGGAGGCATAGAGCCATCGCCTATGAAGGACTATGGTTTTATGCAGCAAAGGAATATTGAAGATCATGATGGACATACCTGGGAAATATTTTATATGGATATGAGCAAATTACCAAACGCGTAAGACGCACATCTAAATAATCTAGTGTAAAAGGGTTGCTTGTAGAAAAACCAAGTGACTCTTTTTTTTTGAAATTCTCTGATGTTATGGTCAGAAAAAACTTTCGGTGTGCTATCAATGCTGATGGTGTCTGCGAAATCATGAAAGTTTTGTTTAATTGCTGACCCTCCGAACCGGAAATTAATACATGCTCCCCAAAGCTGATGACGAATTTAACTACCGATCATGCGAATATTAAACCTTAAGATGCGAATAATAACTATGGCTTGCCTAATGCTTGGCTACACCTTACATTTGACGAAATGCTAATTAGATTTAGATAACCAATTAGCTATCGTATACATCATAAAACTTGGTCATGTTTAAAAATAAAAAACTTAGTAAGAATCCGCTCCATTACATTTACGCAATTATTTGGATTATTTTATTTGGTTCTATCGCATACTACATTTATTCCGGTGCGGCTTTTAAACCCGAGAACGGTAAAATTCATTTGGTGGCCATACTTATTGCTTGGGTCGTGGAGTATCTTGGGCTTACAATTACTAGTTTATTATTCCTATTGTATGGAATCTATCGTGGTATAACAACAGTTTTAGAAGAGGAGAAGAATGTGAGTAAAGTTTGAGATATGGTGCAACATAGTGTTTCAGAAGGGGATTGGTAGGAACGCTAAAAGGCAACGATCAGCCTTTATTTAATTGTAGGATCTTAATCGATTACGCTTGGAGGTACAGATTCCGGAGACCTATGTGGATAAAGTTGATTTGTCTAAAAAAGGCGCTTATCGACGGAAAGGCAATATATTATTCAATTCGTCAATGGAAAAGCTCATTTTGAGGATGTCAAAGGGGGGCTACGCATGATGCAACGGAGATTTTTGGTCAATTGAATATAAACGACCGGATTCTGCTGCATGCAAATGATGAAATTAAGGAAGGGGTGGCACTTTCTTTGGAAAAATAAGAAGAGGTCATAAAACAATGGGGCGGTTTGTACTGTCCCCATTGCTTATTGATTCTTAGCTGTTATGATTTAATATGTCATAAAGACTTTTGATCAGAAACCGTATTTGGCTGCTGTTGTGATCCGAAAATGAAAACTCATCAGTAAAGCGGTTTGCTCCTCTTAGGAATTCTCGTAATTCTTGTTCATTGTTCGTAGCGGCGGTTGAAAATTTACTTTTAAAAGGAAGAACATAGTTTAAAAACGCCCGAACCGGTGGGTTGAGGACTGCTTCCTGCTCCAATACAGTCAAGAGTTGCAGATAATAATCTTTTATGTGTTCGATATTTACCATGGTAAAGGAATTTCTTGTACTAATTTCTTAAAAGCGTCATCTCTGACCGCTGCAGGTATGAATAATTGAATTGCTTTACCCGGAAGGTGTGGATTAACGACACCTGCGGCGATCGGCTGCCTTGCTGTGGTACCTTGCCATACTTTTAAGGTTTGTGCTTGCGGCACTTCATAGCGGTAAAATTTACTGAAGTTGTTCCATGCTGGTTGAACTGCGGTACCGCCGATCACATCGCCAACGGACTTCGGTATATCTTTTGTCCAGTAACCACCAGCAGGATTTCCTCCGGTGATACGATATATTTTTGTCCCCGCTGGTAGTTCTATTGCTGTCGCATCAACAAAGTTAGCTGCCTCAACGGCAGGTAAATCTAAATCCGGGTTGTTCCAGGGGCTCATTTTTCCACTGGATAAGCCATTCGGTGCATAATCAGATTTCTCAATACCAGGGATATTGTTCCAATCTTCAATGTATACCCTTTGGTGGTAGATGCTCTGTGCAGTTTCTAGGTTATTCATCAAAGCAGCCTTATCCTTCGATTTGGAAAATGCCTCTTTGAGTTTGGTTTGATCTAAGCCTTTTGCTATCCAGTTATTTAATTTGGCTTTGGTTCCTGTCCCTAAAGATTTTTCAAGGTCATCCATCCAACTGGTCGAATTTTCAATTTCATTGATTGGATCATCATCTGAGGAACAATTAACAACAAGTTGGCTTGTGAAGATTAATAAGATCAACAGCAGTGTTTGTGTAAATCTGGTCATGATTGGTTTACGTTGTTTAGTATAGAATTAAATGCAATGAATAAACGAGTTAACGTTATTTCGGAACAATTGTTTTGTTGAAAACTAATTTTATATTAAATAATTATTCTTATAGAAATACTTTTGTGTGTTAATTTGTGTTTTGTTTGTTAAATTAGGTAATTGTTAAAATTTATACAAGTTATTTTTTTCAAATTGCTCAATTTAAAGAGAAAGTAATTTTATTGATTATAGGAGCTTGATGGTCTGAAACTAGGCAATGCTAGCTGATTCTTCGGGAGATTTTACTTAGATATGAATCAAGTGCCCATTCTATCCGATAGATTTGGATAGAATGGGGAATTCCAGAGCCTTATAGGTTTGATGGACTCTTGGTTCTCTCAAAACGAGTTTTTAAATGCTGCCTTCTTGAACGGCGCAAACGTGATTTCTTTACAGGATAATGTCTATTTTTAGTGATATTGTTAAAGATTAGTGCCACAAGGAATAAAATTAAGCAGCCCGATAGTACTGGACTTAATACATACCAGTACCCCATTGAAGAGATTTTTGTCCCACTGCTGACAGCAATAAGTGCGGTTGCTCCGCCAGGAGGGTGCAAGGTGCGTGTATGCTGCATACAAACGATCGATAATGCAACAGCAAAGGGAGCAGTTAGCCAGATAATATCGGGAAGGAGCTGTGCGACGGTAACCCCAGCGATTGCAGATACGACATGGCCTCCGATCAAGTTGCGGGGTTGTGCAAGTGGACTTTGTATTGCTCCATAAACCAAAACCGAAGAAGCCCCGAAAGAGCCTATCAAAAAGATATTTTCCATCGAAGGTAACTGAAGGGATTGGATGTAGGCAATAATAAATATTCCCACAAAGGCACCAATAAATGACCAGAAATGTTCCCAAGGATCGATTAATGTCTCTCGATAGATCACATATCTGTAGATCCGTAATTGTCTATGAAGATGCTGTTTCATTTTATTTGCAAATATACGTGGACCAATAGCTTTAAGTTTTGCGTTTTCTATGTTAACTTTTGAAGAATCTATAACACTTATTTCCGATAGAATTTTGAATTCCGAATAACTTGTATCTTGCTCCAAGAGCTTGAAAAGGATGGAAAGTTTCCATCTCCCACTAAATAAAGCCAATGTTTTCGAGGCGTTGCAGAATTGCTGTAATGTTTTCTAATTGATTGCATTTGTCGAATTCTCCTTGCGAATAGATATAGTCATAAATTTAATTTCTATTGAACCCTGTTTTTTGTTATTTATTGATTTTTAATCAAGCTGGATATACATATGATAATATTCGCCACCTACAAAAGGTGTTTTTTGACCAAGTTTGAAGCCAATTCTTTCGTAGAGTTTTTGTGCATTGGGATTCTTTAAATCAACAAGTAGTCCGACTTTTTTTAAACCACTTTGCTTGGCATGTGCGATCGCGTAGTGCAAAAGTTCTGTTCCGATACCTTTGCCCCGAGCAATGGGAGCAACAGCAATAGAGTCTATATAAAATTCGTTTCCAGCAGTTTCGGCTTCTGGAATCATCGTATTATTGTATTGCTCCATTATATGATTCAAAATAGGTTGTCTCAATTCAACAAAGCGATCACCATCGTAGCCTGTCAATGAACCCGTAATATGTCCATTGTCGTCAATTGCGACAAAAGTATTTTCATAACTATAGAGATTACCTTTTTGCTTGAAGAGCTGTGTTAGAAAATGTATTGCCTCTTTTCTATCTTCTTTTTGGATAAAGCGGAAGATAATATCGCCCATAGCCTGGAGCATAATTTCAGGTACGATTTGTGAATCACTTGCTTGTGCTTTTCTAATTTTAGTGTGTATGTCCATGATTTGAAGAATAAAAAACGAAGTTAAGAAACTTGATCGATTTTCATTTAAGCACTTTTGATTGGATTTTTTTCGTTGCAATCACGCGCTAGCGAATAGTACCTAGCCAGTAAAGAGTATATATGACGGATATTTGCTTAGTGCGCTCGAATATGGATCTGCTTATATTTGTAATACATTTCTTATTATTTTTGAACTGTGCTGTTATCGGTTGAAGAACTGTCGACAGCTCTTTTTCGGATTAAAAACAAATTATAATGATTTTAAGAGCTACAGTTTCTGCTTTTCTCGTTGCTGTCTTCAGCCTCGTTACAACCTTAATCGTGCATAATGCAGATTTAAATATGGTTTATGCTGCATTTTGCTGTTCCCCCTATTTTATTGTCATTACATTGGTTTATTTTCACTTTAATAAGTTACGCAAGAAATTTAATGTTTTAGAGGAACCAAAATTTGTTTTTGAACTTGGCTACGGTTTTCTTTTTTATTGCTTATTTTCTTTATTGCTCCCCGTATTGCTTTTTTTATCTACGTTGGATGACGAACATGAACATCAACTTTATGCCGACCTTGGCGGTGTGATTAGAGAAATGTTTCCCCTGATTGTGACACTTAGTATTTTCCTGACATTCTTTAGTAGCGTGATTATAACCTGGGCGTTAAAATCCTGGAAATATCTGGTTCCTACATTGTTGGGATTTCTTGTTTTAATCCCTATTATATTTGCATTTTCAACCACGATACGTGAGATGAGCGACCTAAGGGAAGAACGTCTAACGCAAGCCGATAATATAAAAGAAGGACGTTACAAGTGGTATTGCGCGATGAGCAATCCTTCGGCTTATCCCGTTCAGCTGTACAAAGGCCGTTTTGTCTTTCCAAAAGATAATGATTATGAGTTTACGTTCAGTGAGGGTAATCTAGTTAACTATCATGCGGTGTGGGGACAAGCTGGTGGTGGGTCGTATGAGCAGGTGATGTCTTTGCCTAAAGCATTGGATATTACTTGGTATTCATTTGTAGAAGACACTTTTTACCGCATGAACGGTCCAGTAGATTACAACAAACTTCGGTCGTTGTTCGGGATATCATATGCCGAAAAAGGGGCGACTAACACTATTGATGAACATTATAATAAGATTATTTTGGGGTTTGCTCCCGGTGGTGTACTTGTTATATGGGCTGCCGGAACAGGGCGTCGTCAAATTGAAATAGGTCGTTATCAAGCGGAAAAAGTCACGATCAATGAGGGGGATCAATCTAAACCTCATGAAGAATACGGTAATATCTTTAACCAAGAATGGCGTGAACATGTACTGTCCGATACATCGATTATTCCCTCACATATTCAGCGAGCTATCGCAGATAAACCGATTCCATACGGTTATTGGGATAAATTACGGGTACGTTATCCTGTCCAGCCTAAGTTTGTATTGTCATCTGACATAAAAACATTCGATGCAGACTTCGAATTTTATAATGCTGAGCGTGTTGTTTTTGATGAAAGTCTTCGGTATATGGATATGGAGTCTCGAGGGATTCCTAAAGATATTTATGTCAAATGGTATGATCAGCATAATAACCGATGTGCAGCCCGGTTTATTTTTGATGAAGATGAAACTTTTCAAAACTTTGCCTCATTTTATGGCGATAAAAAAGACGTGGGGGCTGAGTTGGAAATTAGTATTGATACAAAGACTAAAATAGCGAAAGCAACTTTAAAAAATGCCAGGGAACACAAGATTCTTTTGGAGACTAAAGTGATTGCGTATGGCGAGCATTTCTAAATACGGAGGCGCAAACACTATGATAGTTGCTTTTGCATATTATAATTTGGAATTTCGACTTCATTCCGTATTTGTATTTGTTCGGTGGTCACTTTAAATCCATTGGTCTCAAAAAAAGGTTTCGCGGTTTTACTAACATCAGCTGTTATAAAAGTACTTTTTTGTCTTTTTGCTTCATTTTCTAATGTGTTATAAAGCTTTTGTGCAATCCCTTGTCGTTGAAAATCGCGGTGGACATACATGACATCGACATAGTTCCCTTGATCTAGGGAAGCAAAACCCACAATTTTACCATTTAGGATAGCTATTATAAAATATTGGTTTTCGATTAAGCGGTGCCAGCGTTGCTGATCACGGGAAGACGATTTCCAGGCAGCAATTTGTTCGCTGTTATAATCGTAGCTACAAATTGTGTCGATTGTTTCAGAAAATAATACTGATATTTCTTCAATCTCCTGCAAAACTCCTTTCCGGACGATTAATTCTACTGGATCTGCTTGTGTTTTATTCATGTTTTTCGAAAAGTATCAAATAGTTGAGCAATAAAAAAACGATTTATAGATATGATTTCTCAAGAAGAGTATGGAATTTTAATAAAAACATATAATTCTGTTAAAGTTATAAATATTATATTTATAACCACAAGTTGAAGCGTCTATTTGCTATCAACAAATCAGTATTAATCAGTTTAATGGAAACGTTGGGTTATTTGGTTTCAAGAGATCGTGAAATTAATGTGACAGGGATTCCAATAGCTGTGTGAATTACTGAAATTGACCTTTTTGAGCATGAAAACCATTTTATTTTGCCTGTTTGTATTCGTTACAATGCTATTGCCGTTCCATATCAGTCGCGCGTACGGACAATCTGTTGAGAAGATATCCACTATTAAGAATCCCCTTGCCCAACTTGAAGCAGCCCTTCAATTGCCAGTTAAATTTGAAGGAGATACGCTTAAATTAAAAAATGCTTTGGCACCACTTTTGGAAATGGCAGACAAAAAAAGAAGTGTTGCGCTAAAGTGGGCTTATTATATGCGTATGGCCGATGGTTTATCTATAGCCTATGATCGCAAAAACGCTGCATCTGAGCGGTATTACCGATTGGCTGAACAGTTGCTTCGTGTACATCCAGACACTGAATTAGAAATGCTGGGCTGTGCGCGTGAAGGATACTATAATTTTATCTATAGACGGGTAAAGGAAGCGTTTCCATTCTTTTTACGGGCGAATGATTTAAAATCTAAAGTTAATATCAAAAAAATTCCTTTGGTGGTGAAGCATTACCAATTTATGGCGAGCTTCTATAGTTATATAGGAGATCAGGCAAATGCTGTTGTCTATTTAGAAGAAGCTTTACCGTTTTCAAAATCCGCTTCAAGGGAACGTGTTGATCTGATCAATTCTATTGCTGTATATCTCGACAAGGACTCACTCAATCACCAAGCTTTTACATATTTAAACCGAGCAATGAAAGAGGCTGAATTAGCGAAGGATTCAGTTTGGATTGGTATCATTTCGGGCAATCTGGCGGATCATGCCTGGCGGAACGGTAATCATGAACACGCTATCGCTTTGGTGAAGAAAAATATTGACCTCTCAATGCGATATAACGAACGTAAAGATGCCATGCGTGCAAACCTCAATTTAGCAAATTGGTATATTGAGCTGAAAGAGTGGAAACTGGCCGAGCAATACGTGATAGCTTGTGAAAGTCTGATGGAAGACAAACCCTATTTTTTAAAATATAAAGTGGAGTTAGCAAAATCCAAGTCAGGAATCATGCGGGGATTGGGACGTAGCGGGGAGGAGTTAAAGCAATTGCATTTGTATCTGACGTTGAAAGATTCTTTGGAAAAGAGAGTAAATGATAAGGAGATTCAGCGAATGCTTTGGCAAAGGGAATCTGAAAAATACAATAGAACTATCCAAGCTACCGAGGAAAGGCGCATTCGGACAAAACGAATGTATCAGTTCATCGGTATTGTTCTAATCTTGATTTTTGCTATAGTCGTATTATTAGTCAACAAATCAAAAATTAAAATCAAGATGCGCAATACATTATTAGAGAGAGATCAACTTGCACTTGCTTACGAAAAGCAATTGCTGGACCAGGAAATGTTGATGCTAAGAAACTCACTTAATGAATCTACTGATACGATCCGTCAGAACGATGTTACTATTCAGCAGCTTAGGGAAGAACTTGTGAAAATCTCCGAAGCTGACCCCGCCTATATGACCCAGGTTACAGATAATTTGAATGCACTTTTGCAGTATCACATTATGACTGATGAGCGCTGGCAAAAGTTCAAACAGGTTTTTAATAAAGTTTATCCAGCTTATCTGACACAAATGAGGGAAACTTACCCAAAAGTCACAGAAAACGACCTCAAGATATTGGCATTGCTCAAATTGGACCTAAGTAATGCCAGTATGAGTGACCTTCTTTGTGTATCGGTCGAAGCAGTGCGTAAAGCAAAACAGCGGCTAAAGAAAAAATTGGAACAAACTCAAGAATAAATCAATTTAAATTCGTAGGGTCTCACGTTTGATTCAGGTTCTGAATGAGATATTTGGAGGGTATTTAAATCTTATGGATTAATCAAGTGGGTACAAGGGCCCACTTGATTAATATTTTTGATTTTGTAGCTGATTGAACGCTATTGAAAATCTATTTTGCGTTTTTTGCAGTGACGTTAAGTTCAATATCTACATTTTGTGCGATCATCCAGTCTTGAGGATTACCTTCTGTACCATAAGTAAGCCCCCAATCTTGTCTTTGGATCGTAAATTTAGAATAGAATGTTACTTCGTCACCATTGAATGTTATTTTTGCAGGGAACGTTACATTCACCGTTTTATCTTTGATTGTTAAGTTTCCACTAACAGTATTTGTCGCGTCGGCAACAACACTTTTTCCTTGCGTTGCATCGAATGGTCCAACTTTGGTGATTTCAAATTTTGCAGTTGGGTATTTTGCAGTGTCAAAGAAATCAGCGCTTTTTAAATGTGCATCTAGGTCTGAAGATTTTTTGCCACCTGATGTTGTAGGGTCTACTGAGGCTGTATCTGTAAGAATGGAGTTGACATCAATGGTGAAAGAACCACCAGTAACAGCATTGTTTTCAGCGGAAAGTGTACCTTCACTTTTCAAAACACCATATCTAGGGTTTAAACCACCTTTATGGTAACCAGTCCATTTTAATGAGCTTTTATCTGCTTCAACTGTGTAAGTCTGTCCTTTTTGTTCAGTGACTTCTTGTGCGGTTGTTGTTGTTGCTTTGTCACCATTTGTATTTTGACAAGAAGCCAATAACAGGATAAGGGCTAAACCCGAGATCAATTGCTTTTTCATTTTTAATCGTTTTATTTTTATATGTTATTTACACCTTAAATTTTGACAGCATCAACTGTGCCAATTTGCACCTTATTATGTTGCCGATACAAAGGTAGATGATAGATAGTTTATTTTTGGTATCAGTTTCCTTAAAGAAACTACTTTCCAAAAAGATAGTGGACTGTGACTTTATAAATCTGTATTTTTGTAGGTATAAAAATCATCATCGTAAAATCGCAGTTTTCAATTTTACAGATATTAGGATAATCAATGAAGACGGTGCGAGATCGATAAAGAATAATAAAATGAAAAAAGAAGCAACTTTAACATCTTCGGGCGCCTGCAAAACACGTATACTGGCCATTAATGATACCATGGAGATTTTGGCAGGAAAATGGAAATTTCATATTATTGGCACATTGATGCTTGTTGAAAAATTACGTTTTATGGAACTTTTACGTGAGGTAGACGGTATCGGTGCAAAAATGCTGTCTAAAGAACTTCAGGATTTAGAAATGAATCAGTTGATCAAAAGGACAGTGTTGAACACTAAACCTTTAACGGTGGAATACGAACTGACAGCATGTGGTAAGACCCTAGGCCCCATCATCGATGAAATTGCCAAGTGGGGAATTACCTACAGAAGTAAACTCTATACCAAAAATGAGACTGAAGTTGCTATGAATTAGTGAGATTAGTTTCCTGTTTCCTGTACGATTTGTAGAATTACCTGTAAAGAACCTGATACGTTGGACGCAAATTCGGTTGATTATAGATTGAAAAACTATAATAATTGTAAGTTTGTTATAGAATTTACAGTCTAATCTACTAAAAAGAAGACAGGATGCGGTTACAACAATTATTTTATTTATCTCTTGGAATTTTGAGTATAAGCAGCTGCGCAGTTACCAAAAAAGCCCAGCGCCAAGAGATCTCCTTTGATGAGGGTATCAAAAAGATTAACCATGTGGTTGTTATCTATATGGAAAATCATAGTTTTGATAATCTTTATGGCGAATTTAAGGGGGCTAATGGCATAGCAAATGTCAAAAAAGGTGATTTTTTGCAGGTGGATGAGAGTGGGAAAGCTTATCAATATCTACCTGAAATCCCTCGCAATAACTCTTTTCCAACCAATCTCCCCAATCAGTTTTTTAATATAGATCAATATGTTCCTTCCGACAAGGCAACGCCGGATGTTACGCACCGCTTCTACCATAACCAATTGCAGATTAACGGTGGGAAAATGGATAAATTTGCCCTATATAATGATTCCAAAGGATTGGCGATGGGATATTACAATACGGAGAAATTGCCACTCTATCCATTTGCCAAAGATTATACACTATGTGATAACTTCTTTCAGAGTGTATTTGGCGGGTCCTATTTAAATCACATTTATATGATTTCAGCTGCGGTTCCGGTTTGGCCCAATGCGCCCAGTTCGATGGTAGCTAAGCTCGATGCAAATGGTAAGATGATAAAAGATGGTGTCGTTACTCCTGATGGTTATGCCATCAATCATGTGCTTTCCCGAAATAAACCTTACCCTGTCAAATCTGACACATCAAAATTATTGCCATCTCAGACGATGCCTACAATTGGCGATCGCCTGACTGAGAAGAATGTTAGCTGGGCCTGGTATTCAGAAGGATGGGATGATGCTGTTGCCGAACGTAAAAATAACTTTGCATACAATCATGAGCCTTTTTTATATTTTGCCAATTATGAAGAAGGCAAAGAAGGCCGAAAACACATGAAGGACCAAAATGATTTTGTTAAAGCTGCCAAAGAGGGAACGCTTCCTAGTGTATCTTTTGTTAAACCAGGAGGGGGCAATGATGAGCATCCCGGAAGTTCGGCTGTTTATTCCTCAGAGCAACTTGCCGTTAATCTGATCAACGCTGTGTTGGAAGGACCTAATGCAAAAGATGCCTTAGTGATTTTAACGTACGATGAATTTGGAGGTTTTTTTGATCATGTTAACCCGCCGATCATAGATCGCTGGGGACCTGGAAGCCGAATTCCGGCAATTGTTATTGGACCATTTGCCAAGCGTGGCGTGGTCGACCATACCCAATATGAGACCGTCAGTATACTTTCATTGATAGAGCAACGTTGGGGAATAGAACCCCTGGCTGATAGAGATAGAAAAGCAAATCCTTTTAGAAATGCGCTCGTTTTCAAGTAGGCTATCTTTTGATTGATAGGAAACCGGGATATGTGTAAGAAGATTGTCGTTATAGTCCTTATGTTGACGATTGTACTTATCGTAGGATTTACGACAGGACAATCAGCTTATACAAAAGAAAGAGGCGCCTCTGCTCGTGAGCATCTGATTCAGAAAGAAGTTCTGGATCAGATGCTGTCTTTTAAGGCCTATATTAAAGATACGCTTGCTGTTGAGGTTCACAAAGAAGAAATAGATGCTGTGGAGTTGCGAAAGGCATTTTTGAAAACCAGAATGCTTTTTAAAAGATTTGAATGGGCTTCGGAATATTTTACTGCTGATCTATCCAAAAGGTTGAACGGGCCACCTGTAGAGGAAGTGGAAAATGCGGATTTATTGGATCCGTCTTTAGCCAGAGGGGTGGATCCGGTGGGATTGCAGGTGATCGAAGAGTTGATTTATCCCACATTCGATGCCAGCAATAGGCAAAAGCTAATTCGTGAAATTGAGCATTTAACCACAAATACGGATTATTTGATTTCCTATTTTAAAGATCATCAATTGGAGGATTGGCGCATTCTGGATGCTTCTAAACTTGAAGTATTTCGGATTATATCTTTGGGAATTACTGGATTTGATAATCCGCTCTTTCAAAATAGCATGATGGAGGCGTCGGTTGCCCTAGAAAGCTTGCAAAGTATACTTCTTCATTATGGTACACGTAAAGAAAGTCTATTTTTAACACTGACCAAGGCGATCAATTATCTTCAGGGGAATACTGATTTTAATTCTTTTGACAGAGCATTATTCATTACACGATTTGCGAATGAAATCAGTATGGAAATAGCGGCTTTAGAACGAAATCAAAGTGGGCCTAAAATTAAGTATAATAGAATGCTTAAGCAGGGTGTAAATACGATGTTCGATCTGGATGCATTTAATGCGGATGCGTTTTCTCCTGGGCCGAAATTTCATTTATCAGATGAAAAGATTGTATTAGGCGAAAAATTATTTTATGATGTGGCTTTGTCGGGTACCCATACCCGAAGTTGCGCTTCCTGCCACAATCCCAACCTTGCTTTTACTGATGGAATGATGCTGCAAGAAGATATTCATGCCTCAGGACGGTTATTGAAACGGAATACTCCTACTTTATTGAACGCGGCTTTACAATCCAATTATTTCTATGATATGCGGTCATTGACACTGGAAGACCAGATACAAGATGTTATTGGAAATAAGCAGGAGATGGATGGCTCAATGACAAATATTGTGCAATATGTTTCATCAGATAAAATTTATCAATCGTTGTTTAATAAGGCTTTTGATACAGAAAGAAAACCGGCCTCTGCTGATCAAATAGCCAATGCACTAGCTTCTTATATCCGTAGTCTAACTAAAATCAATAGTCGATTTGATGTATATATGCGTGGAGATCGAACTGCATTATCTACTTCTGAGGTGGATGGCTTTAATTTATTTATGGGTAAGGGAAGGTGTGCAACCTGTCATTTTCTTCCCTTATTCAATGGTGTTACGCCACCCAAATTTATGCAGAGTGAGGTGGAGGTTTTGGGCGTGCCTAGTTCTCAAAAAGATTCCGTTCTTGATGCTGATTTAGGATATTATGCTATTATTGGTGTTGATTCATATAAATATGCTTTTAAGATTCCTTCCGTCCGAAATGTGAAAAACACGGCACCTTATATGCATAATGGGATTTATCAGAGCTTGGATGAAGTCATGGAATTTTACAATAATGGCGGCGGGGCGGGATTGGGTATCAAATTACCCAATCAGACATTGTCAGATGAAAAGTTGCATCTGACCGAAAAGGAGAAGAAAGACATTATTGCATTTATGGAAAGTCTCGAAAGCCAATAAAGTGGTTATATTCGCTGTAATTTGGCCGGATGCGCCAGTAAAGTATCAAAACAGAAATTTCACTGGTAGCTCTCCGTCGATGGTACTGAAATATAAGAATAGAACTACAGTAGTTCAGCTATTCTATTTTCTAAATCTTCTAGATCAAAAGGTTTGGCAAGATAGCTGTCTGCTCCAGCTTGCTGGGCTAGCGTTTCGATATCGGTATTAGCGGATAGATAGATGACAGGAATATTACGATATAAGGGATGATTTTTGAGCAGGCGTGTGGCTTCTACACCGCCTATTTTGGGTATCCAATTGTCCATCAAAATTAAATCAGGACGTACCTCTTCTACTTTTTCAATAATATCATGTGAAGTTTCAGAGACGGCCATGTTATAGCCATTTGTTTCGAGGATTATTGTACATATTTCAAGGACATGTTTATCATCGTCCAACATAAGTATTGTTTTATTTGACATGTTGCAGCTTTAAAAAAGGTGGAGCTAAATTAAATAAAAAGCCATCGAGACAATATGGTTAAAATACCGATTCTAACAAGTATAAACCCCTATTTTGGATGTAGAAAACTGAAAATGATAGCAAATGTGTGAAGTATTCTAATTTAACTTTCAAAATTAGTATTATCTTTATTTTTTAATCAATACCCAATTTTGTCCTGAATTATAATGAAAAAATACAACTTTATTCCCAACTGGTATCTCCTATTGCTTCTATCATTAATCATGGCAGGAAATTGCCTGTTTGCTTTTGGGAAATCGAAGCAAGCGTATTTTCAATTGAAAGTATACCATTATGAAAGCGATGAGCAGGAGAAAATCATCGATCAGTATCTTGAGCTGGCTTACCTACCTGCATTGCATAAATTGGGATTTAAAGATGTCGGGGTATTTAAACCCTTAGAAAATGCAGCTGGCCAAGATCGATTGGTTTATGTGTTCATCAGTGCTTCTGATCTCAATTTACTTGTTAATTTGGATCAGCGGCTGGCCAACGATCAAGAATACCTATTGGCTGGTAAGGTCTATATGGAGGCAAGTTATAGTAAGCCTCCTTTCAAGAGATTGGAGACAATATGGATGAAAGCATTTGAAGGAATGCCCAAATCAGCGCTTCCTAAATTATCCGCTGAAAAAAGTAAACGCATTTATGAATTACGAAGTTATGAGGCCGCAACGGAGCAACTGTCCGCAAATAAGATAGCGATGTTTAACAATGGAGAGATTGATATTTTCAAAAAACTGAATTTTAATGCTGTTTTTTATGGACAGGTGATTGCCGGTAGCACAATGCCTAACTTGATGTATCTAACGACCTTCGAAAGTATGGAAGATCGGAATATACATTGGAAAGATTTTGGACCTTTATACAAACCAATGCAAGACTTACCGCAATATCAAAATAATGTATCAAAGAATGTTACGCTGTTATTACACCCTACAGCATATTCTGATATTTAATGGTCTAGTTGGGTTTATCTTCTTCTAACAAACAAATTAAATTTTTTGCACCAGTCAAAGAAGCTAGCTAGGGTTTTTCTGTCCAATTTTTCAAAATTGTAAATCTTATGGGGATAGGGGAGGGCATTAGTATAAATACCAGTATCTGCTAATATTAGCATTGGATTGGTATTGTCAATTTTGTCGAAATATTTGCTTAGGATCGTATAATGAGTGTTAAATAGTGATTCGACAGTTTCACTGTTAGAGACAAACGATATGGTATAATCGTAGTCATCATGTTGCATTTTTTCACAGTCGCATATCATATTTTTACCTAAAGCGACTTCATTTCCACTGTCCCAAAGAAAATTTGCAACTTCAAAAAATAAATCGTTTTTGATATGCCCTACGGGCTCAGCGATAAAATATCTCATTTGTGTTCTCTTTTACTTGTGGTTTTCTGATCGATATTTAATGGATTACAAGGTCCCGCCTTTCGGATTTCGGTAATCAATTAAAGATGGTGATCAACTGGTCATCAACAATATGCAGGACCAATATTTCTAACACAAAGAAAGATGAATTTGCTGTAGTTTAAAAGAGATAAAAAGTGGTAAGTATTGGATTATTCAAGGTTTTTGTTTCGAAAGGTAAGCGCTGTCATACCGGTTGCCTTTGAAAATAAACGTGAAAAATAAGGATAATCATCGTAACCTAGTTCCACTGCAATTTCTTTTACAGATTTGGTAGAATGATAGAGCAGACGTTTTGCTTCTAGTACGACACGTTGCTGAATGTGGTAAGTAACGGGCTTTCCGGTTGTTTTTTTGAGACATTCATTGAGATAAGCCGGTGATATTTTCATCTTCTCTGCATATATCTTTGGTTGTTTAATATCGATAAAATCTTTATCTAAAAGAGATCTGAACTGTTTGCTGATAAGTTCAAATCTAGACTGAGCATCACTTTTAGTTGATTGTATTAAATACTGCGAGATAATAAGAGCCGCAATGGTATTGCAGCTATCTTTCATTAATGCCGCATAAAGTTTTTCGTGTCTTCTTTCATTGATTATCAGACAGGTGTCTACTGTTTGGGATAGGACGGCCAATGTATCCTGATCAATTTCGATGGGAGCAATCGTGGTAATGTCCTTTAGTGCATTTATATAGTCCGAGTTGAGATTTTCTACACTGATCATTAAGACACTAAAGGCGCTGTAATCCATAACTATTCCCCGATGCACTTGATAAGGCTGTATGACCATTACTGAGGATGAACCCAATTGATACCGTTGAAAATCTATCTCAAATATTCCATTTCCCTCTTCAAGAATGAAAAACAAATAGAAATCATCACGATGTGCCTGACTTATCTTGGCTAATTCTAAATTTCTAACAGCGTTCCTTTTTATAGCCATTCCAAGGTTAAACTCATTGGGAAATGAATTTAAAGGGATCGTGTTATTTTTTTTTAAGGCTGATGAATGCACCCTCAAATTTAAACATTTGTCAAGATACTAATGATGTTTTTTCTATACTCGGGGTCTTTTTCTCGAAGTTCGAGGATATTGTGTTTTAAATCTATATTGACATACCATTCTGCATAATGATGTTTTTCATTTGCATCGTCAAAGAAAACTTTAGCTTTAATATATTCCTCATCAAAATATTCGGGTTGTCCACTGACAATAAATGCCGTCGAACCAATAGTATCATGCATTTTAGAGGATGCACCTTCGATTTTAAAGAGACTATTTAAGGCTTTAGTAAAATTGTCACTTAACTTTCCAATCGAATAGAAGTTAATTCCTTCGCGATAAAATCTTTGTTTATCGACCTCAGTATTGACAATACCCAATTTCATGTCGGGACGAAAGGCGATTGCCAATCCGACCGTCTCTCTACCCCAAAGCCCTTTAGCTTGGACAATATGATGTTCGTCATCATCTTTCCAATATTTGGTGACTGTCAGTTGTAAATCTACAAAATCGTCGTCCTCACTAACGTCAATCTGTCTCAAATTGCTTTGTCCTTTCAAGAAATTCAAAAAGCGCATAATCATCCTGTTAATTTGGTGTTAAGTTCCATGGCATAGTGATGATACCAGAAGATATGCGACAAGTATCATTTACGCTGGAAGCTTTTGGCTATTAAACTAAATATACTAATTTTTTATTTTAAAAAAATAGACTTTGGTAGGCTGAATTGCGTAATAAAAGAATTATTTACAAAGGAAGTTTCTTCGCCTTTTTTTCGGATAAAATCTCTTTGGAGATACGCTCATTGATATTGATTTTTGCATGAATAAAGGTGAAGATGACTGTACCATATTCTCTTGCATAATGATTTGTGATGGAGTCGGCCAGCATTGATTTGCGGAAGAAGGGGCTTGTTACTGCAAGTTCTCTTTCTCGTTCCCAGCGGTCTTTAATTCGAATCACATTGCTGTATGCTTTATCCAAATCAAACCAATTGATGTAGTCTGCGTTGAATGAAACAGCCCTTATTCCACGTTTGGAATAATAGTTGATCGCGCCGGCCTGACCATAATTGTCGCAAAGTACAAGGGTATTTTCCGATTTGGGCATTTGGTCATACACACTATCGACTTTTTGGGCAAGTTCTTTCCATCCCAGCATATCTGCAAAATCCTGTGGAAGTGGATGCTCTTTGCCATCTTCCCATGTTAACATTCCATATTTCCTATATTTATCAGGATGGTTCACAAAATAGGCGGGATTTCTATTGGGGAATGCAATATTGTAGATCGGAAGAAATAGGATAGCCGTTAAAGCGATCAAAATAGGTTTTAAAATTTGACCGGTTTTATTGTCCAAAAGTGATGAAATATAGACTGCGCCAAAAGCAAAATATATCGGGTAGAGACCTATTGCATAGTAGTCTTTTGCTCTCAGTAGTAGGAAAATTCCAAGGGTGATAAAGAAAGAATAGAAGAATAGGCGGTATGTTTTAAATGCAGGGTATTTCAGGAGTGCATACAGACCTAAAATGACTACAGGAAAGGTCCCGAAGAAAAATAGAAACTGAGATCTCATAAAGCTCCACCTATTGACATGTACAAGCTGCGTATCTTGAAGTTCTTTGAAATGAACAAATACAGGGAAGTTATTGCGGTACTGCCATATTAAATTTGGAAGGATAATCAGTATGGCGATAAGTATTCCATAATATAGTTTTTTTTCGGCAAAGATTTTTCGTTCCGGAACCAAGACGACTGCCGGAATCAGGCCTAAAACCAGAAATGCAATGTTATATTTATTCAAAAATCCAAATGCAAATACAATGGCGATGTAGAATAGCCATTTAGATTGTCTGCTGATTAAATATTCGATAATAAGATAATATAGGGAAGTCCAGCAGAGGACATCAAAGGAATTGGGCTGATATAGACCATTCAAACGAAATAAGACAGAAAACATGATGCAACAGCACCCGAACACTCGGGCAAAAAGATTACCTTTTAGAGCTTCTATTGTTTTCCAGACAACAAGAATCGTGAGGGCTCCAAAAAGTGCCGGAAAAAACTTGATCCAAAAAACAGAATTACCCAATAATTTGATCAGATACGAGATCCAAGATGTTAGTGGCGGAACAGAAAGGAATCCCCAGGCAAGATGGTTCGCTTGATCTAAATGTAAAAATTCATCACGTTGCAATTCATAGGTCGGACTGATCAACTGGTATTGAATGATGAATTTGAAAAGGATTAAACTGATGAGAATAATTCGGTTTCTAAGTGCCATCTTGATTTTTGTTTAGGGAAGTCATCTACAATTTACGATAAAAATACAATGAAAATCGGGTTATTTTTTTGTTTTATTTCCTATTCAAAACTATAAGGTAATAAAGGTGTTTGCCTCTTTATTTTTTTGAAACTCACTTGGAGTTACACCAAACGCTGCTTTAAAGCAGGTAGCGAAATAACGTGGATCTGAAAAACCAGTCTCAAAAGCCACTTCACTCACTGAGATGGACCGATCTTTTTCCATAATTTGACAAGCATGTTTTAGGCGTATGTTTTTAATAAATTCGCTGGGAGATACATTCAATAAAACTTTTGTCTTTCGATACAGTGTTGACTTGGACAAGCCTAGTATATCTCCAAGTTTGACTACATCAAATTGATCGTCCGAAAGATGTTGCTGGATAACCTGAATCATCTTGTGCACAAACTTTTCATCCAATGGCGTGTGATCAAGTGTTGCTATATTAATCTGTGTATTATTTTGGAAAACGAGTTGACGGCAGCGTTTGTTGATGATGAAGCTTTGGATTTTGGCTTCTAGGACTTTAATCTCAAAGGGCTTGCTAATATAACCATCGGCCCCTGCTTGATAGCATTCAATACGATCTTCAATGCTATTTTTGGCCGTTAAGAGCAAAATGGGAATATGGTTGAGCTCTGCGTTTGATTTTATGGTTCTACAAAAATTGAGACCATCGAGTTCGGGCATCATAATATCACTTACAATAATATCAATTTCTGTATTTTCGAGCACTTCCAATCCCTGAAGACCGTTGTTTGCGATATGGACCTGATAATTGTGGGCTAAAATTCTAGCCATGGTTGCACGAAGCTCTTCATTATCTTCCACTAAAAGTAGGTTAAGTCTGGGCTGTAATATATTTTTTGATAGAGGCTCATCGACGGTATTAGACTCAATAATGGTCGCTTTAATTTCTTCGGCAAAAGGTTGTTCCATCACGTCTATTCCTTTCTTACAGTAGTATTGTTTATCTACTGGAATGGTGATCTGAAACATACTTCCGATACTTCTTTGACTCTCCACATGGATTACACCATAATGAGCCTCTATCAGTTGTTTCGTTACCGAAAGTCCAATACCATTACTTTCAAGATTGTTTGTAGAATTATTGGTATAGAAGGCGGTAAAAATTTTATCGACGTCTTCGGGGTATATTCCTACGCCATTATCACGGACATAAATGAAGAGCCTATTGGAATTTATTCCTTCTTCTACATGATAAGAAAGTGTAACCTTTCCACCTTGCTCGGTATATTTAAATGCATTTGATAGGAGATTGAAAAGAATTTTGTCGATTTTGTCGATGTCATAGAAGAGGATTTCGGGACATTCTCCATGTTGAATTTCAAAATCGATGTTTTTCTTTTTGGCAATTGGACTAAAATGCATGGCTCCCAATTGAGTAACAAAAGAGGGGAAATTGGATGCACTGATTTGTAGCTTCATGCCGTTGTTTTCCATTCTTCTGAAATCCAAGATTTGTTGGAGCAACCGTTTTAGACGGCTTAGATTAAGGCGCATTTTATTAAATTGCTCCAAATTATTTTTCGTAGTCATCTGAACATCATCCACTAAACAGGATATAATAGTTAGCGGCGTGAGCAAATCGTGTGAAATATTGGTAAAATAACTGAGTTTGGACTGCGTTAGCTCCTTAGTCTTTTCTTTTTCAATTTGGGCAATTTTTAGATCACCGCTCAATTTTAAACGCTTAAAAGAATAATTTATAAAAAAGAAGACAATCCCACCGAAAATACATGCGTATAAAAAGTAAGCTAAATTGCTTTCGTAGAATGAAGGTTTCTTTATTATTTCAATTTGAGTAAAAGTTGTACTCCACTTATTGTACGAGTCCGTCGATTTGACTAAAAATCTATAACTCCCTTTGCTTAAATTGTTATATGTCGCAAAGATACGATCTCGAGGGGCGTAGATCCATTCTTTGTCAACACCTTCTAATTTATAAGCATAACGGATTTTTCCTTCCTGCGTAAAAGGCAGGGTTGAGAAGGATATTTCAATATTTTGATCTTGGGGATTCAGCGTCAATTTAGGGGGGACATCACTGAATATTCCCTGTTTTGATTCTAGGATAATGGACTTATTATTAATTTTTATGTCCGAAATAAGAACTTTTTCTTTGAAATTAGGTAAAATGCTATGGTCATTGAGCTGTACTATGCCGTTGTAACCACCAAAATAAATGGTATTGGAGGTTTTATCCACGGCAAAGGCCCGCTTTGAAAACATGTTAACCTGAAGGCTGTCGGAAGCAGAAAATTCACTGATGTTTTTGTTGGAGTTGCTAATCTTGTATAAATTACGCGTAGTAGATAACCAAGTATAACGATCAAGACAGATAACATCGAGAAGCTGGTTTTTCTCAAATAATGTATTATTTGCGATTTCTGATACTTTTTGGTTAGCGAGCTGATAGTTCAACAGTCTATTATCTTTCGTGCCAATCCATAAATTGCCATTATGATCAACGTCCATTGTTTCAATCTGGTCACTTTTTAAGCCCGGAGTCTCTTTACCAATATGAGCGAGTATGGACTGGAAATTATGGGTATCGATACAATAGATTCCATTTTCTTTGGTTGCAATCCAAATATGGTTTTGATTGCCCTGTGCAATAGCTACTGGTTGATCCTTTATTTGGGGAATAATTGTGATGTTTTCCGATTCCGACTTTTTCAGGAGCAGACCCTGTGTTGTTGCGATCCAAAGTCTTTTTTCTTTATCTGTAAAGAAAAAAGAGGGTATTCCCCGATGGTCGGTATGTTGGGTTAAATCTATCTTCCGTAAGAATTTGATATTATTGTTTGTCTTTTGAAAGACATTAATTGACGGTTCATACGCTGAACCTACCCAAAGTTCTTGTCTAAAATCTGTGGCGCAAGTAACCGCACGTATAGAAATCAAGTCCCTAAAATTGGAATTACTATATGTATTTAACTGATTTGTTTTTGTGGAGAGACTACCAAATCCAAACCTTTCGAGATTAAACCATAAGATGCCATTAGGATCTCGATAAAGCATATTTAGGTTTGGAGCGATACTGTACAATGTTTTGATTTTTTTGAAACTATAGTTTTTAACAATTGGTTTATCAAAAGTAAACATGGATACTCCTTTCCCTCCGACGGCTAGCCATAAGGTGCCGTTTTTATCTTGATAAATATCGTTGAAGATATTCGTCGTATTATTGAAGTGGTTAGAAAGGTCGATTTCTTGCAATTGACCATTTTTGTACTGAAGTGTTGATATGCCTGAGAAAGAGAGAATCCAAATATAATGACGGCTCTGATCCTGAATGATATTGTAAAAAAGATCTTCTTTACCTACATGACGGCGTTTGTTTTTGATCTCAATTTCCGTATATGGATTGTTTGGTTCTTTTGGATTGAACAAATATATTCCATCACCCCAAGTACATATCCACAATTGTCCGTGATCATCTTCCATAAGTTTGAAGGGACTGTTGCGCTGGCCCAGTCTAGGGTAAGCGTGTAGTGTTTTGTTCTCAGGACTGAGTTTGAATAAGCCGGCCCCCCAGACACCGATCCAAATCTGCGCTTGTCTATCTTGAAATATTGTATTAATCGTTTTGCCTCGCATGGTACTGTTCAGGATAGATGAACTTTGGGCTTCTGTCAGAGGTTGTAAATCACTGTTGTAAATAAAAATACCATTATCTGTGCCGATCCAAAGCCGTTTTGAATGGTCAACCATCAATGCATTGACGCGGACGGTTGTTACACGTGGATCGTTGAGGGGGAATACTTTATAGTTACGTTTATCTAATACGTAGACACCTTTCTCACCGCCCAAAATCAGTTTATTTTCTAGTTCTATAAGCGTCCTGATCGCTTGCTGGGAGGTCACTTTTCCGGTAGCATCCTTTAGTTTAAAATTCAGGATATTATAGGCATCATAGCGGCTTAATCCCTGTGTGGATGCAAACCAGATATAGCCTTCTTGATCCTGAATAGTCTGATTGATCGTTAGAGATGGAAGCTCATAATTTTTTGTCACAGGGTTGAGTCCCATTTGTTGGCTAAAGACAAAAGTTACTAGGGATAGAGATAGATATAAAAATGTAATAATCTGCTTAATACTTGCATTCATCTTAATAATTTTTAATTCCACCTGTCCAATCCAGTTTAGGTAAATTTCTTATCCCAGTAACAGGTTCTGTGCTCCATCTCAGGAGGTGACCCTGCTGCGGTGTAATTGTGCTTCAATAATATCCGTATCGTATCGCGAAAAAAAAGAGACCAACTGAATATTTTTAGGTTTATATCGATTAAAGATACAAATGTTTTTTTAAATAAGTGTATATTGTACGCTTATTTAAAATAGGGTTCTTAAACACGATAAATGGGCCTTTTAGACCTAAATTGATCCCATTTTGGGTCATGATTAGTCTTTATTCAAACATCTTCTACATCGATTTGAAGTAGTTTTGTTTATCCCGGTTTGGGAATCAAAAATTATAAATCTTAAGACATGCGTATCAATTTTATTTTATGCCTATTGTTTATCGGACATTTCTCTTTTGGTCAGATACCGAAAAAAGAAGTTGTCCTTTCTCAGCTTAAAAGTGCAAACCGGTATTGGCAATCGAATCACAAGCCAGAGGTTTGGGCATTTTGGGATCAGGCGGCCTACCATACTGGAAATATGGAATTCTATAAGATCTCCGGGTCAAAAAGCGACCTGAAATATTCTGAAGATTGGGCAAGGTTCAACGGCTGGAAGGGCGCTAAATCAACTGACAGACAAAATTGGAAGTATAGCTATGGTGAAACGGATGATTATGTTCTTTTTGGTGATTGGCAGATTTGTTTCCAGACCTATATTGATCTTTATAATCTATCGCCAAGTCCAGAAAAGATAGCCCGTGCCAAAGAAGTTATGGACTATCAGATCCATTCACCCCATACTGATTATTGGTGGTGGGCTGATGGCCTTTATATGGTCATGCCTGTCATGACCAAAATGTACAAATTGACCCAAGATTCTCTTTATCTAGATAGGATGTATACCTATTTATCTTACGCGGATAGTATTATGTTCGATAAGACGGATAAATTATACTATCGTGATGCAAAATATGTTTATCCGAAACACAAAAGCCTTCATGGCAAAAAGGATTTTTGGGCGCGAGGTGATGGCTGGGTGTTCGCAGCCTTGGCGAAAGTTCTTCAAGATCTGCCCAAGCAGGATAAACATTACGATTATTATCATCAAAGATTCAAAGAAATGGCGGTTGCGATCATAAGCTGCCAGCAGGACGAAGGGTTCTGGACACGGAGCATGTTGGATCCGGATCATGCACCCGGAAGGGAAACTAGCGGGACCGCATTCTTTACTTATGGTTTACTTTGGGGAATCAACGAAAATATACTCATTGATCCGAAGTTTTCCCAGGCAGCGCTTAAAGGCTGGCATTACTTGAGTGAAGTTTCGCTACAAGATGACGGAAGAATCGGATATGTACAACCTATCGGTGAGAAAGCTATCCCCGGACAGGTAGTTGATGCCAATTCTACCGCTCCATTTGGTGTAGGCGCATTCTTATTGGCGGGTACAGAAATGTATCGTTATCTGGATAAAAAATAAAATAGACTATGAAAATTAAGATGCGAATTATACTTTTTTTCCTGTTGCTGTTGGCGGTTCAATTTGTCCGCGGGCAAATTGTAAAGCAGAAATCTACGGATAATAAGGAGACAGGAAGGACTTTTTGGCTTCAGGAAATGGACCGTATGTTGCGTCCGGTTTTGCGGAGTTTGGCGCATGATAGCCTGCGATTAAACATGCCTCAGATGACATCAAATCGTGTGGATAACAGGGAGCATCGTATAAAGGTACAATATGTTGAGGTATTGGGACGAGCATTGTCAGGTATAGCCCCTTGGCTTTCACTGAATGGTGGTTCTGTGGCTGAAAGAAAACTACGTGATCAATATAGAACTTGGACGATTCAAGCACTTAAAAATGCATTGGATAGTAATGCACGGGATTTTATGCGTTTTGATCTCGGGGGGCAACAGCTTGTGGATGCCTCCTTTATTGCTTTAGGCTTTATACGAAGTCCATGGCTGTGGGATCACCTTGATCAGCAAACCAGAAAGAATTTGATTGCATCGATAAAGATTACGCGGCAATTTCGTCCAGCATATTCAAATTGGTTGCTTTTCTCGGCGATGAATGAGGTGTTCTTAGCCAAATATTCGGAGGATTGGGATGTAATGCGTGTCGACTACGCCTTGCAGCAATTGGAGCAATGGTATGTTGGTGATGGTATGTATATGGATGGTCCACAGTATGCTTTCGATTATTATAATAGTTATGTTATTCATCCTTTTTTGGCGGGTATCATCGATTTGATCCAATTGAAAACCCAGAACTACGATAACATGTTTGCGAAAATCAAGCTTCGAAACGAACGTTATGCTATTATTCAAGAGCGGCTGATCAATGCCGACGGTAGTTTTCCTCCAACAGGAAGATCCGTAATTTATCGGGCAGCAGCCTTTCATCATTTGGCAGACATGGCATTTAAGAAGCGGCTTCCAAGAGAACTGACAAACGGGCAGGTGCGTGGTGCTCTGTCTGCTGTATTAAAAAAGACGACAGAGAATCCAAGTACATATGAAAATGGCTGGTTGACATTGGGCATGTACGGCAGTCAACCTGGTCTCGCCGACTCTTATAACAATCAAGGAAGTCCTTACCTCTGTTCGGTGATTTTTTTGCCTTTAGGGCTGCCAGATGATGATCCTTTCTGGACAAGTGAAGTTACCGACTGGAGTGCCAAACGTATCTGGTCAGGACAGGATTGGAACTCCGACCATAGCAAGGGCATTCGCTAATACAGCATCGATGAAACGAGGGGCGTGGGCTCAATTTAAAAAATGAATGAAAAGATATCTTAGTCAAATTTTAAGAATAGGGACGCTCTATTGTACATCCCTATTATTTCTCTGTCAGGTGCAGGGACAAAAAATTAAGGAAACAATAGCTGGGAGCGGATGGGCAAAGAATACGGTTAATACGGCTGTATTTCGCAAGAATTCCTTAACAAGCGACCGTAAATATCAGTATATAGCTTATTATGACGACGAGGGATATGTCGTCTTAGGTCGACGTCTGCTATCGGGGAAAGCTTGGCAGCTACGCCGTACCGCTTATACCGGCCATGCCAAAGATGCGCACAATGTTATCAGCATCATGGTGGATAAGGCTGGATATCTTCACGTATGCTGGGATCAGCATAACAGTCGATTGAGGTATGCACGTTCTCTTCATCCAAATAGCCTCGTCCTTGGTTACGAGCAGGTTATGGTAGGTCGAGATGAGACACTAGTGACTTACCCCGAATTTTTAAAACTCCCCAATGGCCAGTTGTTATTTCTATATCGAGACGGGGGATCGGGCAACGGCAATCTCGTGGTGAATAGCTATGATGTGAAACAGCAGCAATGGAAACGTATTCATAGCAACTTGATTGATGGTGAAGGAAAGAGAAATGCGTATTGGCAAAGTTATGTCGATCATCAGGGAACGATACATCTATCCTGGGTCTGGCGTGAAAGCCCGGATGTGGCAAGCAATCATGATATGGCTTATGCCTGCTCAAAAGATGGCGGATTAACCTGGGAGCGCAGTAATGGAACGAGATATAATCTACCTATAAATGCCTCTACCGTAGAATATGCAGCTCGTATCCCACAGCAGCACGAACTGATTAATCAGACATCAATTGCTGCTGACGACAAGGGAAATCCTTTTATAGCAAGCTATTGGCGTGATCCAGGATCTCAGATTCCGCAGTATAAAGTTATTTATTTGCAGGATGGGGAATGGAAAGTCCGATCTTTTGATTTTAGAAAGACCCCATTTAGCTTAAGTGGTGGTGGAACGAAAGAGATTCCTATCGCTAGACCGCAAATATTGGTCCGGGGCAAAGACAATAGAACTGCCTTAACGCTGATCTTTCGAGACCAGGAACGGGGATATCGGCCATCTATTCTGACCTTAGAGGGGATGCAGCAAGAAGCAACTGATCTTGTTGATCTTTGTGATGAATCTGTGGGATCTTGGGAACCTACTTACGATACCGAGCTTTGGAAAAAAAAGCGCAAGATAGCACTATTCGTACAGGCTACGGTCCAAAAAGATGGTGAGGGGTTATCGGAAGCCGCTCCGACAACCGTTAAAGTGCTTGAATGGCACGATAAAGCTAGAAAAAAATGGAGAAACTAAAAATATGAAAATAAGACAGCGAATGCCTCGAATTTTGATGTTAGTTTGGCTTTTTGTTATGTTCGGAACTGTTGTACGGGCGCAGAAAAAAGCGGTTTTTGAGCTTAAAAATCCAGATTTTAAAAGAAGTCAGTATACTGGCCTGACACGCCAGCATTGGTTGGATGCGGCATCCTATTTGTTAGAGGGTGCTTTTTCGAAGGTTCAGGATCTTAATGATCCCATGTTATTTGCCAAGCAGCCTGGACGCAGCTATCCCAGAGATGGGGTGCACAACGAAACGGAACGGTTAGAGGGGCTGTGCCGCACGCTTTTCATAGCTGTCCCCCTTTTAAAGGAAAATGCTGACTATAAGATTCGAGATATTCGTGTGGCGGATTATTATCGGCATCAACTGGAATGTCTATTGAATGAGAGTTCTGAAAGTTATATTGCCCCACTTCCCGCAGATGGAGGACCAAGTCAAAAGCTGGTGGAGTTTGGTGGTTTAGCTGTCGCACTAATGGCCGCTCCGGAAGTGCTGTGGGATCCTTTGCCGGAACATACCAAAAATGCACTTGCACAGACCATGCTAAGTTATGGCAATGGACCAACAATTGAGATGAATTGGCGCTTTTTCAATGTTATGATTCTAAGTTTTTTTAAAAGTAGAGGCTATGCTGTTCGAGAAGATTATCTCAGGGATCTGTTAGAAAAATGCTTAAAGGACTATCATGGCGATGGTTGGTATAATGACAGTCCATATTATGATTACTACAGCATGTGGGCCTTTCAGCTCTACGGGACACTTTGGGCAGATAACTATGGCGCGACAATGTATCCTGAACTTGCAGCTAGATTTAAGGCGAACCTACAAGACGTTGTTAAAAGCTATCCTTATTTATTCAGCCGCAATGGTGAAATGATTATGTGGGGACGTAGTATTTCTTATCGTATGGGGGCCGCTGTACCCTTTCCGTTATTGGGGTTATTGGATGATCCGTCCATTAATTATGGTTGGATGCGAAGAATTGCATCCGGCACGCTGTTACAGTTTTTAGAAAACCCCGATTTTCTTTCAGATGGTGTTCCAAATCTTGGTTTTTATGGTGCTTTTGATCCTGCAGTACAGGAGTATAGCTGCCGGGGAAGCGCATACTGGTTAGGAAAGTTTTTTCTAGGTCTTTTAGTTCCTAAAAGTAGTAGGTTTTGGACGGCACCGGAAAATTTAGGTGCGTGGGATAATCAAATTCCTGAAGCCAAGACATTAAATACCTATGTTAAAGGTGCTGAAATCCTCATAACTGATTATGATAAAATCGGTGCTTCTGAAATTCGTTCTTCGAACTCAAGCGAGAAAATGGGCTATTACCAAGGAACAGAAAATTATAATAAGTTGTCCTATAACAGTGCATTTCCTTGGCAGGCCGATGGAAAAAACGGAGAAATTTCAATGAATTACACCTTTCAAAACGGTTTGAAGAAATGGGAACCACTTCGTATCTATCAATTTAAAGGTTATGAGGGGAGAATATATCGTCGTTTGGCTACCTTAGCCTCGGACACGACGGTACATTTGGCCTTATCGGAGATGACATTGGCAAATGGATTTTTGAGATGTGATCAAGTCCTTTCCGACAAACCGTTGGTCTTCCGTTTAGGACACTATGCCCTTCCGAAATGGAAAAGTAAGCCCATTCAAACGTATAAACTTCAGTATAAAGGACAGGAGGCGATGATTTTAGATAACGGTGAGTACCAATTGGCTATGGTGCGATTAATGGGTTGGCAAGGAATGGAAAGCATAAGTTGTCATGGGCTTCATCCTGTAGCCGAAGAGAGTGCCGTTTTGAACTGTTTTGTAAGGGAGGGGAGACCACGGGAACAATGGTATGTCACTTTGCAGCTGTGGAAGAAGTCAGGGGAAAAATGGGCAAATGAAGAGCTGTTTCCACAATTGAAAGCGACGGATAAGAAAGTGGAGATCCGCTGGCAAAATGGAGAAAGACAAGTGTTTGATACCTTGATAAAATAAGTACTGCTTTGATGTCAGGGAGGGGCAGTCCAGAATTGGACTGCCCCTTTGTTATTTAATTTTAAAGGTATTCTTCTACGGTTTTATTTCAATTAGCTGTGGCTCACAAGGCTTGAATCTTCTTTTTCGAGTGGTTCAATCGTGAGCAGTAGTGCAGCCTCAATAGAATCGCAAAAAGGTTCGATAGCGGCTTTTTTCGGTGTTTTGAAGTAAATTTCAACTCAATTGAACTAAAATTAAACACACTGATTTCACTTCAGAGCTACTTTTGTCCTAAGTCTAACGGTATTGTCTGACGAAATTATTTGCTTGTTTACACGGAAAATGTGCGCGCTATTTTCCAGTAAAACAAGAACACCAATTATAAACAACAAGCTATGAATCCAAATTGAGAGAATATCCAATGGACATTCTGGCATTGCTAGGTTGATTCCAGAATTATTTAGAAAATAATATTCTAACCAAATCAATTATTAAATAAACTATGTTAAATCATTACTATAACAGATACACAAAAAGGGGACTTTTATTGAATAGCCTTTTTTTGATAGCTATGTCCAGTTATGGGCAAAGCACAAATGTGAAGGGGATAATTAAAGATACTTCAGGAAAGGGGATTGCAGGCGTTACAATTCGTGTCAAAGGTGGGACTGAAACGGTACAGACAAATGCTCAAGGGAATTTTGTGATTCAAGCATCCGCTGGAAGTACTTTAATCATCACATCGGTTGGGTTTCAGGAAAAGCAGATTACGGTTGGGCAGCAGGCCAATTTAGACATTGCACTTTTGCCTTCAGAAAATGTTTTGGAAGAGCTTGTTGTGGTGGGTTATGGTAGCCAGAAAAGATCGGATATAACAGGATCAGTAGCCTCAGTTCCCAAAGACCGTCTTTCAAAAATTCCTGTGAACAATGTGATGCAGGCGATTCAGGGGGCTGTGTCCAATGTGACTGTCTCCCAGGCCTCATCGATCCCGGGAGATGCTCCTTCTGCACAGGTACGTGGTAGAAACTCGATCAATGCAAATTCTGAACCTTACATCGTAGTAGATGGAATTCCATTGTCGCGTACAGATGGGTCAATTAACGATATCAATCCCAATGATATAGAATCAGTCGAAGTACTTAAAGATCCATCTGCGGTAGCGATTTACGGCGTCAATGGCTCTAATGGTGTCATTCTGATTACCACAAAAAGAGGGGTTTCAGGAAAGCCCTCGATACGATATAGTGGTTACGGCGGTGTGGAGAATGTTGCGCATATCCTCGAACCGGTTTCTGGTGAAGAGCTTTTGAAGCGTTATGCGGAGTATGCACGGATTACGAATACAAGTTTATACAACGGTGGCCCGGTAAGGAACCAATATGAATATGACAATTATTCAAATGGTGTGACAACAGACTGGTTGGATGCAGTGATGCAGACTGGAGTTGTGCAAAATCATAATGTAAGTTTGTCGGGCGGAAGCGAAAATGCAAAGTATTTTGTTTCGGGAGACTATCTAAACGAAAAAGGGGTACTATTGGGATACAATTACAAACGTTACTCTTTTCGGACAAATACCGATTTTAAGGCCACCAAATATCTATCTGTAGGTACATCTTCATTTATCGTTGCACACAATAGAGATGGCGGCCGGGCGAATCTTTTGCAGGCAGCGGCAATGAGTCCTTATGCTAGAATGTATAACGAAGATGGTTCGTTGACTCAGTACCCTATGTATTCGGAGCAATTATGGTCCAATCCATTGTTGCCAACTACCCTGGATCCACAACGCCGACAATTTAATATCTCATTGAATGGCTATGCAGAATTAAATTTTGGTGAATTATATAAGCCACTGGCTGGATTAAAGTATAAATTGAATGCAGGTTATTCTTATGTACCTGTCAGGAACAATGAATACGAAGGGGAATCGGTGTATAATTTTGCTGGGCTCGGACGTATTACCAATAGTGAAACACAATCCTATACCGTGGAGAATATATTGACTTATACCAGAGACTTTGGTAAGCACCATATTGACTTCACGGGGCTATATGCCGCAAAGAGTAAGTATTGGCAACAGGCGATTGCAACAGGGGAGGTATTTCCTAACGATGCATTAGGATGGGGAAATTTGGGGGCTGCTTCAACGCAAAAAGTTTCATCTACTGCAGATTTATACCGTTCTATTTCACAAATGGGTCGCTTAAATTATGCTTATGATAGTCGCTATATGTTGACCTTGACCGTTCGGCGGGATGGTGCATCTGTTTTCGGAAGAAACAATAAATATGGTGCTTTTCCATCCGCAGCCGCGGCATGGAATATTCACAATGAATCCTTTATGCAAAACACCAAACATATTGTCAGTAATTTAAAATGGCGTATTTCTTATGGTCTTTCTGGAAATGAGGCAATTGGTATTTATCAGACCCAATTCTTAATGAATTCGAATCCTATGGCAATGAATGGTCTATCGACGACTGCCTTAAATATTCGTACGTTGATGGGCAATGATAATCTGCAGTGGGAAAAAACGAAAGGTTTAAATACTGGTGTCGACTTTGGACTATTTAATAATCGGATCTCCGGTAGTATTGATGTCTATAAATCCAGTACTTATGATATGTTACTGCAACAACTTTTGCCAAAATTAACTGGTTTTGTGAATGTATATTCCAATATGGGTAAACTGCAGAATACTGGTATAGACCTGACCTTGAATACAAAAAATATTGTGAAGGATAATTTTAACTGGTCAAGTACATTGGTATTCTCCCGTAATAAAAATAAGATTACCGAAGTATATGGCAATGGTAAGGAGGATTTGGGCAATAGATGGTTTATTGGTCAGCCCGTAGGTGTCATTTATGATTATACGAAAGTTGGCATCTGGCAGGAGGATGAGATTGCGTCTGGTGCGAATAAAGGTTGGGATGATGCTGCGCAAGCGGGAGATCTTAAATTGACCGATCTAAATGCTGACGGAAAAATTGATGACGGCGATCGATCTGTTCTGGGACAGACTGCACCGAAGTGGACTGCCGGTTTGACAAATACGCTTACTTATAAGGCGTTTACGCTCAATGTTTTTATCAATACTGTGCAAGGGGCATTACGTAATAATCCGCAGATTGGCGGAGCGTCGGATGAGATGGGACGTCGTAGTACACCAGCAGCACTGGGCTATTGGACGCCGGAAAACAAAAGTAATGAATGGCGTTCTTTGGGTAATCACTCCAATATCCATGGTTATGGTTTCCCTTCAAATGCGAGCTTTACCCGTTTGAAAGATGTGACCTTAAGTTATACAATGCCGCAACAAATTGTCGAAAAAATTGGTGTACAGGGGCTGACAGTCTATGCTAGTGGTCGCAATTTGTATACATGGACCAACTGGTTGGGCTGGGATCCTGAGGCGCGCGATATTACACGTGGATCCACGAACGATGCTATTAACTATCCGATGGTCAGGACTTATGTTTTAGGGATTAACCTTAGTTTTTAACGATCCCGCATCATTTTTCAAAATCAATTATATACACATGAAAAAGACGATAAACAATTATACAACTTTATTTTCCATGCTGGCTTTGTTGTCCGTAGGAGCAAGTTCTTGTGGTAAAGGTTATTTGGACGAAAAACCTTATTCAAGTTACGACGCTACCAATGTTGATCCGACTACGGTTGAGAACAGATTGTTAGGCTTACACTACAATTTTGCGCAGCTCTGGGGATATAGTGGCAGACAAGGATTTCTTTCCTGTTGGCAGATTGGGACAGATATTACCAGCGCTGGATCAACTGAGGGAGTCGAAAATCCTTTTTATCAGTATGCCGATCTGAACTCCGAAAATGGAGGCGTAAGCTTTTTATGGGAAAAATGTTATGCATTTATTAATAATGCAAACCTTGTGATAGATGGCGTGGGGGATAGTAATGCGAAAGCTTCTGCCGAGGCAAGATTTTTTCGCGCTTATGCCTATAATATGCTTGTTACCCTTTGGGGTGATGTGCCTCTGTTGACAAGTTCGATTAAAGTACCTTCATTTAATTATACACGGACCTCGGTCGCAGAAATTGACAAAGTTATAGCCGAGGATTTGGATTATGCTATTAAAGAACTTCCTGATCTTGGAAAAGCCAGTGCACCTAGCCGCATAAACAAAGATATGGCAAGACAGCTTGCTACAGAAGCTTTTTTACGAATAGGTATGCGGGATGCGAGCTATTTGGCACAGGCAGAAGCAATGGCAACGGCTATAATCGATGGCGGTAATTATAAACTGATCGAAGCACGTTACGGAAAATATCTGTCCGAAGGCGGTGATTATTTTAGAGATATGTTTCGGCAGGGTAATATGCGTCGTGGACAGGGAAACACCGAGGCGATCTGGACTTTTGAAGTAGAGCTGAATCGAGAAGTAAATGGTGGTACTATTGATAACCCCCAACAACGTCGGGTATGGCAGCCGGCTTATCACAAATGGGATGGGATGGTTAATGCTGATTCACTGGGGGGAAGAGGAAATGGCCGGTTAAGACTTAGCAATTTTATGAAGTATAAGGTCTGGCAAGGTCTAAAGGGAGATATCAGAAATAGTAATTTCAATATTCGACGTACAACGAATTACAATCGTCCAAACTTTAGTGCAGAAATTGGTGTTGACGTGGATGGATTTCGGGTAGCAAAAGGTGCCGGAATTAAAAATGTTGTCATCAAAACAGGGGATAAAGTTGTCCCTTTCCGAACCGATAGTTTGGAAGTGTGGTATCCTTTTCCAACGAAATGGGGCGGTTATGATCCATTAGACGATTTTGGCTATGCACTGGTAAAAGATTGGCCTGTCATGAGATTTGGAGAAACCTACTTGCTGCGGGCTGAAGCTCGTTTGCGTCAGGGAAATACCGCAGGTGCCGCAGAGGATATCAATAAACTGCGAGACCGCTCATTCAAAGCAGCACGTGTGGAGTCCAGTAATAATCAATTGGGAAAAGTCGCTGCCAGTCAATTAACGATTGATTTTATTCTAGACGAAAGAGCTCGTGAACTGATTTCAGAGGAAAATCGGCGAATGACCTTAGTCAGAATGAATAAATTGAAGGAACGTATTTTACTTAACGGTGATTCCGGTCCAGCAAATAAGATAACGACTGGTTTTCAGGATTATAATGTCTTATTGCCTATTCCACTAACTGAAATTCAGCTGAATAATAAAGACGGAGATAACCTGAAACAAAATCCAGGCTATAAATAGCATCTTTCTTCTTGAATAAGGATGCTATCCGGTAGCTGAATCAACCCAAAAAGACAATGGACTTATTCTAGGATAAGTCCATTGTCTTTTTTAGGATAAATGTTATTTTCGTGTAAACGAACGAAATATGAGTATAGCATTGATACTGAATAGCGGTAGAGCCGAAGAGTGGAAGGCTGAGATCGCCAAACATTTACCTGAAATAAAGATAGAGGTCTATCCTGAGATAGAAAATTATGAGGAAGTCGAATTTGCGCTTTGTTGGAAACCTGAAGCTAACTATTATACCTATTTCCCAACTTAAAAGTTATCCAGTCAGGGGGAGCCGGAATTGACCACCTATTTCCCAAAGATATCCCATCACATCTCCATATTTGTCGGATTATCGATCCCATGTTGAAAAGCGATATGTTTGAGCATATTTTGACCTGTTTAATGTATTCAATGAAGAAGTTTTCGGCGTATATAAAGGGACAAGAAAAGAAACATTGGCGTCCCTTGTTATACAAATCAATTGGAGAAACTAAGGTTACTATTTTAGGTTTAGGGGAAATTGGCGGTTATGTGGCAGAACGGTTAGCTCAGTTGGGATTTAACGTAAACGGATGGTCTAGTTCGCCTAAAAATCTACAGAGTGTCAGCTCGTTTACCGGAATGGATGGACTTAGCGCCGCCGTAGAAGACGCAGATTTTGTTGTTAATGTCCTACCTTTGACAGATGCAACAAAAGGAATTTTAAATCATAGCCTATTCAATTTGTGTCGAAAAGAAGCAGTATTAGTTAACGTTGGTCGAGGTGAACATCTCATAGAAAATGATTTACTGGATGCAATTGCCGAGAAAAAAATTGCGGCGGCTTATCTTGATGTATTTCATAAAGAACCGTTACCGCAAGATCATCCATTTTGGGACTGTCCATCTATTTTTATAACGCCTCATGTGGCTAGCAGAACCAACATAAGATCCTCGGTTGAACAGGTTGTGGATAATTATATAAGGATGAGCGAAGGGCGTTCTTTACTTAATGAAGTTTCTTTAGAAAAGGGATATTAAATAGCCGACTCATCGCCGAGCTTCGCTGTTGTTGGTCCTTGTCGTTAACAGTTGATCTTTTTTGTTTTTATCTTTTATAAACCTTTAGGTAAATGAATTTTATTTAATAGATTTATGTTATCTATTAACCCTTTCTTTATTAACAGGTTTATGAAAGTACAAGTCTCTGCAAACTTTAAGAAACATGCGCGTAAAACAATAATATCCATTATTGTCTTCGCAATCACTTATATTATTCTACTTATTCTGGCGATAGGTATTACTGTTGGTTTTACCTTATTAGGTGTATTGATATTTGCATCTAAACCTATGTTTTTAACAGCCGTGTTATGTTTGGGTTTATTCGGTTCGGGACTTACCATATTATTCTTTTTATTGAAATTTGTTTTTGCGTCAACAAAAGTGGAGACGGGGCATCTTACGCAAATATCTGAACGCGACGAGCCTCAATTATTTGCCTTGATCCATGAAGTGGTGAATGAGGTTCATACAAGTTTTCCAAAGAAAGTTTTTCTGTCACATGATGTCAATGCATCTGTGTTTTATGATTCGAATTTCTGGAGTATGTTCCTTCCCATTCGAAAGAATTTACAGATTGGCGTTGGTTTAGTAAATTCGGTCACGCAGCAAGAATTAAAGGCTATTCTTGCCCATGAATTTGGGCATTTCTCGCAGAAGAGCATGAAAGTGGGGAGCTATGTTTACCACGTCAATCAAATTATCTACAACATGCTGTATAAGAACGAATCGCTTGACAATATGTTTGAGAAATGGGGAAATATCAGTGGTTATTCGGCGATCTTTATTAGCCTGTCGGTTTTTATTATTCAACAGATTCAAAATATTCTAAAGCATCTCTATACGTATGTTAATCTCAATTATCTCGCCTTGTCTCGTGAGATGGAGTTTCATGCGGATGAAATTGCTGCACACGTTGCTGGCTCTCAGGCCTTGGCAGACTCACTGCTGCGGCTAAGCTTTGCAAATCACGCGCTCAATAATGTACTTACTTTCTATGATGGCAAATTTTCGGAAAACATCCGGAGCAGTAATATTTATCCTGAGCACAGGTATGTTATGCTGATGTTTGCCGAGCGAAATAAATACCAAATGCGGGATGGCTTTCCACAGATTGAACTGTCAACGTTAAAAAAATATGATAAATCGAAGCTAAATCTTGAAAATCAATGGTCATCGCATCCATCCGATGAAGATCGGGTAAAGGCATTGCAAAAACTCAATATTGTGAAGCAGGAAATCCGAAATGAACCGGCCATTGAATTGCTTTCCAATGCTGCTGCGGTAGCGCACACAATTTCTGATAAGTTATTCTCAGGTGTACAATATGAACAGAATCCCTCCATGTTAGAAATAGCAGCTTTTAGAGCCGATTTTGAAAGTAAAATGAATAAATATGCTTTCGATCAAAAGTTCAATGATTTCTACGATTACAACCATCCTGTACTGAAAGAAGGCACTCCACCTTTTGAAAAACCAATTAAGCAATCTTTTGAAGAATTATTTGACGATAGTAAAGTGGATACTTTATATGAACTTAATAGTTTGAAAAATGATCAATATGTCGTTGAATCAATTAGCAAGGGTGAGCTGAAATTAAAAACATTTGACTATGATGGTACGAAATATCAACCCGCAGATGCGGTTGAGTTACTTCAGCGGATTGAACATACTATAGCTGCTACAGAGCAGAAAATTACCGATTATAATCAACAGATCCATGCTTACTTTTTACTGCAGGCCGATTTACAGGGAAAGGGTAAAGAGTTTGAGCAAAAATATAATGACTTTGCCACATTCGATAAAAATTATGGGGAGGGACAGGCACGGTATAATGAGATGGTGGAGAATACTGAGTTTATTTTTGAAACGGTGCCGTTTGCAGCTATTGAAGCGAGGCTGAGCGATCTGAAAAGACGGGAAGAGGAATTGAAAAAGCAGCTTGTATTGCTTTTGGCACTTCCAGAAAGCAGTCGGGAGCTGGATGAGAATTTAATTCGATCGTTAGAGAAGTATGTCAACAATGAACTCGTATATTTCCAGGTAGACCATTACAATGAGGAGAATCTTCAGATTTTATTTAATGCTATTTCAAGCTATAAAAAATTATTGGATGAAAATCATTTCACGAAGAAAAAGTGCTATTTAGAATTTATGCTTTCGCTTGAAGAAAACAAAGAGTGAATGCGCAGGTTTTTCCGGGCGGTGTTATCGCGCATACATATTGTCCAGAATAAAATGAAAACACGACATATAGATGTCGTATTTTCATTCGGGCAGCTCGTCTTTTAGAAATTCTGTGAATCTGCAGAAGGTCCATAACTTGCAGGTAGAGAAATGTCATTGAGTCTATAATAAACACCCAACTGTGCCCTATGGTGTGTAATCTGATTTAACGAATGGCGAATAGCTTCATATTTGCTCCAGCTCGCCAATTCATGGCCATCATTTTTGATGGTCCAGCTTGGGATTAAGTCCTCTTCTGTAGCTCCTTCCAAAGCTGTTTTTCCAGCTTCATAATCTTCATCGAGCTTTTTTAACAGGTCCTCTCTTGTTGATAGACTTGTCGGTACATAACCTCCTTTTGCAAAATCAAGTTCGGAAGTTTTTAAAATGGTACTTGGCCATTCGAAAACTTCGACTAAGTGAGTTGCTAGACGCATCATCTTCATGCTTTTTTCATGTGGGGCATATTCATTCTTGCCTTCAGGAAAAAGTGCGATAAAGTTTTTTGTGATTTGATACTCACTCGCTAACTCTGATTTTAATTGTTGTAACGTGTCCATGTTTTCTACTGTAATGGTTTAAAATTCGATTTGTTATCCTACTAATAGCCTTTGCTCTGGAATTGTTTTTTGTTTGGTATTTCTTTTCCTGCTCAGGTTTAACAAAGATAATACCGGTTAGTGACAGCTATTTGTCAGTAGTTATGGAAGGTTTATTCGTTTATGATCAAAAAAATGGATGCAAGATGGATTCAGTTTCCATCAACTGCCTTGCACTAGATCAGATTGCGCTTATTGAGACAGTTGCAGCAAATAATAAAGCAGGTCGAGCGAATTGTATATAGTAGAGAACTGAGCCGATAGCCTGTGTATATTTGGTTGATAGTTAACTAAATAATATTGAGATATGAAACATAAAAAGGCAATATTCATCGTCGTTGGACTTGTATTGGTTGCAGCAATTGCTATCGGTATTTGGGCGAACAGCGTATTGGGTGATATGGAAGAGGATCAAACAAAAACAGAACAATTATCTTCCAGAATTTTAGCTGATTTTGGCGATCATACCGCTATCAATAAATATCCAGTTCAATTAGCTGCATTAAATTGGGGAACGAATTGTTTAGTGTTGGAAAATGGCGGTACAGACAATTTAGGGGTAACTTATAAAAGTAAATGGAATGAAGCATTGGGCACAGCTGATAATTATCCTGGCGAGGGTGTAAAAGGTATTGTTATGATCGCTATGGATATGAAGGAAAAAGGGGAATATGTCAACAAGATCGGACAGAAAGATAAAGCTTATCAACGAAACTATATTGTTAGCTATGTCGATCTTGATAAGAAAGTCATTGTTGCCCGTGATACGTTATATGGGGAAGAACCACCTTTGATCAATCGTTCAACTGGTTCTGGCGCCGGCGATTTTCCATCTGATACAGCTGTAATCAATTCGATCAAAGGCCGTTTGAAATTGTGATTTTTTTTCTTTTTTCGATTATGGAATTTTGATATTCTTTGCATCCCTGCATGAAAGTTGAGGTGCTGGGTGAAAGAAATCTAGTGCTTGGCTTTAAGTTAATTTATCTATTTTTAAATGAATTTAGCCAGTATCTTAGTTATGAAATGGAAGTCAATTATTGTTAGTGTTTTAGCTGTTATTTATTCAGTAACTCTTTTTGGACAATCAACGTTGCTCAATAGCCAGCGTGGATCTTCTGAATATTACATTTATAAGTTGAGTCCCGAAATTTTAAGAAAAATTCACCTGGAAGAGGAAAAATTCGATGAAACCATGCTTAACGAACTTTTTCTTAATTATAAAGTGGGCGATCCGCAGCCCACCTTGCCACGAGGTAATTACGTCCGGGTCGTAGCTAGGGGGAGTGAACTCATCTACCAGGAATTGGTTAGTGACGATCTTTATGTCAAAAGTATCCCGACAGAAATGTTTGCCATTTGTTTATACGATTCATTGGGAACGATTATAAATGATGCACGGCTAACAGTGAACGGTCATAAAATGTCATACGATAAGAAACTGCGTTATTATAAGGCATCGAATGCGCGTGATGAAGATATTGTCAGCATTGAGCATAGGGGAGTATATCACTACCTGAGCGTGGAGAGAGGATGGCCATACAGCGAGAAGACTTCGTTCTGGAAAGGACTAAAAAATCACTGGCTCCGAACTAAATTTAGGATCAAAAGAATCTTCCATAAAAAAGAGCGTCGGAATACGGAGAGCTTTATGGTTTTTAGCAAGCCTATGTATAAACCAAATGAGAACGTAAAATTTAAAGCTTACCTTGAGAAAGATCAAGGAAAACCGTATCGGGATTCAGTAGCGGTACGTTTAACAGGTGGTTATGGCTATGCGAAAGACACCGTATTGGCGAAACTGGCTCCTTATCGTCCCGGGATGTACAATTTTGCTTTTGATCTGAAAGGCCTTGGACTTATTCTGGATAGACATTATGGTATCTCATTAGCGTCCACAAAAAGTAAAGAGATTCTTTATCAACAGTATTTTCGTTATGAAGACTATGAACTCAAAAGTCTTACTTTTAGCATGACGTCGCGGAATACGGATTATGCAAAGGGGGACAGCATAAGGCTAAAGCTAAAAGCTGTCAACGAAAATGAAATGCCGATTTATGACGGTAAAGTAGATTTGCGTGTTGTGACAAGTCCGCTTTTTGACCCTAGCATGAAAGCCAATCGGGTAAATTTTATCCCCGATACACTGTGGCAAACTACGGTATCCCTTGCCGATGTGGCCGAAAAAGAGATTGTGTTGCCGGATTCAATTTTTCCGGCAGATATTGGATTATCTTTTCAAGTGATTGGTACTTATCTAAGTTCGGATAATGAAAGACATGAGCGGCGGCTTAATCTTAATGTCTTAAATAGCGAAAAGGAAATTCGTATTGCAGTTCGGGATGGTCAGGCTGAGTTGAAGTATTTTGAAAGGGGGATCGAGAAAGCCAGTGATGCGCAAATTCAGCTATTGGGTGAAAATGATGAGGTACTGAAAACTGAACATTTGAGTTTGCCGCAGGTGATGCCAGTCTCTTGGCAAGCGTCAGAAATCGTCGTTAAGTCGAATGGCTTGACTAAAGTGACTTATTTAAAAGAGGAGCAGCAAGCACAATTGAATTATCGATTTTATCGAACAGTAGATTCTGTCATATTACATGTCAATAATCCTGCTGCGATTCCATTTTGGTATCGGGTCTATAGGGCTAATCGTATGGTCGCTTCGGGGTATGATACCAAATTGAGCCATGAATTTTTAGCGCGAGGAAAAGAAGGATACAGTCTGGAGCTCAGCTATCTTTTTGGAGGGCGTTCGAAAGTTATTCGTGAAGAACTACCTTTCATAGAGAAAAATTTAAACTTAGCCGTCAATACAGCAACGACCGTATATCCTGGACAAAAGACTCCTGTGGAGCTTTCCGTTACCGATAAAAACGGTAAACCATTGAAAGATGTCGATATCACAGCATATGGTTTTACATCCAAGTTTAAATCGGCTAATGCACCCAATATTCCTATTGGTGGGCTAATGCGGAGTGCAAAGGTGGTACAAAATCTCAATTTTGAGCTGGACGACGATAGTAAATCTCATCAGAGCGCTTTTCAAAATTGGGCGAAATGGTCGAAAGTAATGCAATTGGACACGATGGCTTTTTATCGGTTTTTGTTTCCGAAAGATTATTATCAGGAGTCTTTGCCTCTTAATGATGTCAGAAGCCAGATATCACCCTATATTGTTGTCAATGGTGCGGTTCAAGGGGTACATTTAGTATGGGTAGATGGTGTGTTGACTTACGCAAAGCAAGGCCAGCAAAATGAAAATAATATTTTTGAGGTTTATCCCGGACAGCACGATTTTCGATTTAGGACAAAGGACAGAGATATTCATGTGCGTGGGTATTTTGTGGAGAAAGGAAAAAAAATAATTGTTTCTTTTAATGCATCACAGGATACCATAAGTTTTATTTATGCAGATAAAACCCTCAGGAAGGGACAGATTTTGACTCGTGTGTTGCCTAAAAAAGAGGTTGGAAAGCTCTACGATACAGAAGTGGCTGAGTTGAATCGTCAGTTAATTTCGGTAACGAATAATTTTGGTGCATGGCAGCTGCCAAATAACGGTGCACTGGTTGAATTGCCGGCCTATATACAGACAGCCGGAGATCTTTATTACTTAAATCCGGTGAAAAGATCAACTTACGATAGTCGATTACGGACACAGGTTCCTGTCCCCGTATTGGTGGGACCATTTCCTCGGACAGAAATGTATAATGGAGTATCTAAAATAGCGACTTTAACGGTTGATACTACAAAAATTGGACGATTTGAGATTGAAGGCGGTTATCAGTACACGCTTTATAAAAATTATCAAAAGCAGAAAAGTTGGGACGCTAATTTTATTCGGCAGGATCTGTATGATTTTATACCGAATTTAGATTTTAATGCGAAAGTGTTGTCATTGACGGATATCAAAGAAAATGTGGAGAGTAAATTTAGGGAAGCAATGCAAAATAGCAGCGGGACGGCCCAATTTGCCACAGTCAAAAAAGAGTTAAAAGCTCCGGTATTTAAACTAAGCGTAAACTTAGGCAAAGATATCGCTGGTCAAGCCATTCTTCCCACATTGATCTTTATTGAACCGACCAAAGCGGAAGATAGAATGTATTTCCGTTTGTTTTATGGTGGGCAACGTAATTTCGGCGATCTTCCTGTCGACGATGTTATTTTACATATTGTAGAAAATGATTCGACTGCCTTTAGTTTACCTATGAAGCTAAAAGCAAATGGGATGAATTACCTTAGACTGGACTCCATCCAGTGGAACATAACATCGAATGCAGCGAGATTAGCTTACAAACTAGTGCGGGATGAAATTATTGTACGTACGGTTGATAATCCATTGCGGGATTCTGTTCAGCATGAGCAGGAGCTGGCTCTGCGTGTCAAAAAAATAGACAAAGTCGATTTTAGGACGAAAAGAAGGGATGATGGGCACACCAGACTTTTGATTTATGATGGTGATACACCATTAATCGGAGCTAAAATTGTTGATCTGAGTTCGAAAAAACAGTATTTCGCTAGTTTTGACGGCAGTGTAGAATTTGAGCTATCTGGCGATAGAAACACAAGGTTGGAAATAGCTGCTTTGGGATATAATACAGCAACGATCGAGGTCTCAAGAGGAAATGATTATTTCGTGGAATTAAAGCCTTCCGAAAACCAATTGGATGAGGTTGTTGTCGTAGGTTATGGGGTACAGCGAAAGAAATCGTTGACTCTCTCAACGAAATCTATCAGTGCTAATATGGACATGGGAACAGTATCCCTGTTGCAGGGAGCAGTTCCAGGAGTTACTATCCGGGGAGCTGTTAGCACAACCGCGAATGCAAAACCTCTGATTTTAGTGGATGGAGTTCCCTTTGAAGGGGATATCACGAGCTTAGATCCATCTTCCATTGCATCAATAAATACAATAAAAGATCAATCCATGCTCTCCTTGTACGGATCGCGGGCTGCCAATGGAGTGATTATGATACAGACCAAATCAGGAACTTCTGTTGGGGCAAAAGGTGCAGTTGAGATGCCCTATTTAGAAGCTGGAAATACCATGCGTGTAAACTTTCACGACGATGCTTTTTGGCAACCTAAACTGACGACTGATGCTGAGGGGAAAGCTAGTTTTGAAGCGACCTATCCGGATGATATTACCAATTGGCGGACGTTTTTTATAGCCAAGGGAGCGAAAAATTTTGCAGACACCAAGGAATTAAGCATTAAATCTTTTAAGGCTGTTTCGGCACATCTGGCAACGCCACGCTTTGCTGTCCGTGGCGATCAATTTACGGCTATGGGACGCATTGTCAACTACCTAGGCGATAGTTTGCAAGTCGCACGAACCATAAACAATGGATTGGCGTCGCAAGAAGCGTCTTTGAGAATCGCTAAATCATATCGGGACCCGATAGCGGTGCTAGCCAATCAGGGGGACAGCCTTCAGCTTTCCTATTCGATAGGTCTTTCCAATGGGTATTTTGATGGTGAAAAACGGAGTATTCCGATCTTTGAAAAAGGACTTGAACAACATGAAGGTGATTTTAAAGTACTCAATAGTACAGCCGAATACCTGTTAAAAACTTCACCGGCATTAGGCGAAATTACGGTGCATGCCGAGGCAAGTTCACTCGAATTTTTACAACGTGAAATAGAATCCATCGATCGTTATAAATATCTCTGTAATGAACAGATGGCTTCTAAATTGAGTGCCCTCCTTTCAAAGAAAGAGCTGGCCAAATTAGTTGGGAAACCTTTTGAAGAAGATAAAAAGATCATCAGTCTTTTAAAAGAACTTCAAAAGAACAAAAATACTGCCCAAGGCTGGGGATGGTGGGATAAGAGTGAAACGGTGTCGTGGATTAGTAACTATGTTATAAGCGTACTGCTTGATGCCGAGGAGGCAGGTTACCAGGTGGTGCTCGATAAAGCATACTATACCGAACGTGAACAGGCACTACTAAAAAATAGCCTTGCTTCTTTAGATCTTCTGTTGGATAAAGATAAACTTCAAACGGCTAAAGAGAATCTGTTTGGCTCCCTTGTTTTCTTAAACCGTTTGGATCCGAAGGCCGATTATAGACATTATTTCAATGAAATTGATGCCAAGCTGAAGAGCAAATCTACTAAGGATAAATTGCTGCGGTATCTTTTGATTTCTAAACTTGGAATTGCTGATGTACATGCTGCTGACAGTGTGCTGAAATACGCTTCAAAAACAATTTTAGGCGGATTGTATTGGACCTCGGGTGTCATCGCAGAAAAAGAAGTGTTATTTCCACGTCCTACAGAAACGAATACAGAAAATACATTACTGGCTTATAGTGTTCTAAAATCAATCGGAGGACATGAAGCGGATCTGGAGAACATTCGCAATTACTTCTTTGCGCAGCGTCAAAACAATCGTTGGAGCAACATTTATGAATCTTCCCGTATTATACGGCGTATTTTACCCGATTTGTTGAAAGCTGGAGAATCTTTCCAGCAACCTGTGATGGTCATCAATGGCAAACGGATTACTAAATTTCCATACACACAGACTTTTACGTCCGATGAACAAATTAAGGTAAGGAAAGAAGGGACGGGGCCAGCTTTTGTGACGGCTTATCAAAATTTTTGGAATCCCAATCCAGCTGTAGAAAAAGAAAAGGGACTTGTCGTTGAAACTCGATTCAAAGAGAATGGAGCTACAGCAGCAACACTGAAAGAAGGAAAACCAGTAAAACTTGAAGCAGCGGTAACATTGACTGGTGAAGCTGAGTACGTACAGATAGAAGTCCCTATCCCGGCAGGCTGTTCTTATGAGAGCAAATCAAATGGATACTTTAGGATGGAGGCACACCGTGAACATTTCAAAGATCGTGTTGTCATTTTCTGCAATAAATTAGGAAAAGGTACGCATACCTTTGAAATAGAACTCTTACCTCGATTTACAGGGACCTATACGGTCAATCCAGCAAAAGCTGAATTGATGTATTTTCCAATATTCTATGGAAATGAGAAAATTAAAGAGATTGTTGTGGAATAGGTATATTGTTAAAATAAAAAGGGACTTATCACATGATAAGTCCCCAACATATAAAAACTAAAATTAAAAGCGTACTACTGATGGTCCCATCCACCGCCTAGCGATCGGTATATCGCTACACTTGCTTTGAGTTGGTTGACTTTCTTTTCAACAAGCTCAAATTTGGACTCCAATGCATCACGTTGCGTTAACAGAACTTCCATATAATCGGCACGTGCATATTTAAATAGATCATTAGAAATACCAATAGATTCATTTAATGCATCCACTTCTTTGGTCTTAATATCCAGACCATTTTCCAGATTTTTAATTTTGGAGAGCTGGTTTGCCACTTCTATATATGCCCCCAGTATCGTTTGCTCATAATGGTAGACAGCTTGTACTTGTCGTGCGTTGGCGTTATAATAAGCCGCTTTGATTGCTCGTTTATTGATCAGGGGTGCAGTGAGTTCTCCAACGAGCGAAGACAGAAATGATTCCGGCTTAATGAGGTAAGTTGGATCAAAGGCTTGAAACCCTACACCAGCAGCAATATCTAGTGAGGGGTAAAAGCGGGCCTTAGCCGATTTTATGTCCAGCTTGGAAGCTGCGAGTTCATACTCCGCCTGTTTAATATCGGGTCTGTTTTCTAATAGCTCCGAGGGAATACCTGTGTAGACGGTTTGAGGAACAAGCTTGTCAAAGGAGGCTTGGTCTCTTTGAACCGGCTGCGGGAACCTACCTACGAGGTAATTGATTTTATTTTCTGTCTCCGTGATTTTCTGCTTAATATCATATTGCATACCTTGTGTTTTCAAAATCTGCGCTTCGAATCTTTTGACTGCTAGCTTATTGGAACGCGCATTTTTTTTCAGGTCATTCACAACAACCAAGGCATCATTTTGAATCTTTACATTTTCATTGATGACCAGCAGTTCATTGTCTAGTGCCAGCAGTTCATAATAAGAATCCGCTATTTCGGAGATCAGGTGTGTTACCATGAAATTTTTACCTTCCACGCTGGCTAAATATCGCTGCAGTTGAGCCTTAGTGGCGTTGTGCAGTTTACCCCAGATATCTGTTTCCCATTGTGCTTGTAGACCAACGCCAAAATCAAATAAGGGTTCAGGCATTTCCCGTCCAGGTTCGATCTCGGTATTCTTTTCCATTGCTCCAATATTGGTGTATCGGCTCACTTTATCGACACCAGCACCAACCTTTACACCTACGGAAGGTAAATATTCACCTTTCTTGGCATTGACCTCATTTTTGGCAATTTCAATTTCTTGAAGGATAATATGAAGCTCCTGATTATTGGCCAAGGCCTGGCCTATCAATGTCTGTAAGTTAGGATCATTGAAATAGTTGTTCCATTTTATTTTTCCTGTATTTGCTGTGTCGCTGTCAGCATAGCCATATTTTTCGGGTACGGCTCTATTTTCAGTACGCTGTTTTATTTCTAAGGGTTTGCAGGATGCCAAACTAAGTAAGAAAAGTGCGAAACCTGTATAGTGATATAATCTATTCTTATTCATAATGTATCATGTCTTCGCTTAAAGGTGAGTCGTCTTCGGCCTGGATCATTTTTCTTCCATCGGCCAATTTTGCAAAAATGTAATAGAGTCCCGGAATGACGATAACGCCAAAAATTGTTCCGACCAGCATACCGCCCAAAGCAGAGGCACCTATGGTATGGTTTCCGATCGCACCTGCACCGCTAGCAAAAACGAGGGGTACAAGTCCCGCTATAAAGGCAAAGGAAGTCATCAAAATCGGTCTGAAACGAGCCCTTGAGCCCTCGATTGCGGCCTCTAATATGCTATCTCCAGCCTGGCGCCGCTTAACCGCAAATTCTACAATAAGCACCGCATTTTTACCAAGTAAGCCAATAATCATAATCAAACCTACTTGTGCATAGATGTCATTTTCAAGGCCCATTGCTTTTAATAAGAAAAATGATCCGAATACACCGACAGGTAGCGAGAGGAGTACTGCAAATGGAATGATAAAACTTTCGTATTGTGCAGCGAGCACGAGATATACGAATACCAATACGACTAAGAAAACGTAAATGGCTTCATTCCCGCGTTGAGCCTCATCATAAGAAAGGCCTTCCCATGCGACTTTATAGCCATGCGGTAAGGTTTTGAGCGCTGTTTCATTGATCGCTTGGATGGCATCTGCTGTTGTATAGCCATTTGCCGGAAGACCACGGATGGCAGCCGAGTTATACATGTTGTAGCGTGTAATCTCATTTGGTCCCTGTGTTTTTTTCAAACTCATAAAGGCTGAATAAGGAACCATCTGATCGTGGTCGTTTTTGACATAGAGATTCATGATATCGGAAGGCAATCTTCTAAATTCAGGCGATGATTGTACATATACCTTAAAGAACTGCCTAAAGCGGATGAAGCCTTGTTCGTAAGTACTGCCGATGAGGATGTTGAGGTTGTCCATCGCTTTGCCAATGGAAACTCCTTTTTGCATGGCAGCATTATTGTCAAATACCAACTCATATTGCGGGTAATTGGCCGCGAAGAAGGTGAAGACTCCGGTTAGTTCCTTGCGTTTCTTGAGATTAGCAATAAAAGCTTTATTGACCTTATCAAAGTCCTGGTAGTCCGTCGTTCTATTGAGGTCCAACAAGCGCATGGAGAAACCACCAGAGGACCCAAATCCGGGAACAGCAGGTGGTTCAAAGAACTCAACCGTAGCACCTAGGTTTTTTGATTTTTCTTCAAGTTCTTCCATGATTTCTTTAACAGAGTGCTCTCGCTCACCCCAGGTCTTTAGGTTGATAAGGCATGTCCCTGCATTTGAACCTCGGCCTTCAGTCATGATTTCATAGCCAGCCAACGAAGAGACAGATTCTACACCATCTACGCCCTGACAGATCTTCTGAAGTTCCCGAGAGAGTTTATTGGTCTGTTCCAAGGTGGATCCCGGAGGAGTCTGGATGATGGCATATATTGTTCCCTGGTCTTCACTTGGAATGAAACCTCCGGGAAGTGTTTTATTGATCACAAAAATCCCCGCACAGAAAGCTATTAAGATGCTCCATGTGATCACTCTGCGGCTCGCGATTTTTCGAAGGAAGCTGGCATATTTACCTGTTATCTTATCGAAAGTATTGTTGAAAAGATCGAGTGATCTGGTGAATATATTTGATTTTTTGGGTTTTCCATGGTTGTTCTTAAGTAACATTGCTGCAAGCACGGGCGTGAGCGTAAGCGCTACTATAGCAGAAATTACAATGGAACTCGCCATGGTAATCGAAAATTGACGATAAAATGTTCCAACGGGTCCCGTCATAAAGGAAATAGGGATAAATACAGCTACCATAACCGCGGTAATAGCGATAATAGCACCTGCAATTTCGGCCATTACTTCCTTCACTGCGTTATAGGGGGATATTGCACTTTCTTCCATCTTAGCATGTACGGCTTCAATCACGACAATGGCATTGTCTACCACAATCCCGATAGCGAGGACCAATGCAAAGAGTGTGACCAGGTTGATCGACATACCGAACCATTGGATGACAAAGAATGTACCGATTAGGGATACGGGAACGGCAATGATGGGGATTAATGTTGAACGCCAGTCGCCAAGGAAAATAAAAACGACAATGGCAACCAGGATAAAGGCATCCCGTAAGGTGTGCATCACCTGTTCGATTGATGCATCCAAGAATTGGGATACGTCATAGCTGATTTTGTAGTCTATGCCGGGAGGGAAGTTGCCTTTCATTTCAGCTAGTTTTGCTTTTACATCTTTGATGACGTCATTTGCATTACTGCCGTAGTTTTGTTTTAAGACAATAGATGCCGAAGGGTGTCCGTCCAAGTTGGAGTATATATCAAAAAACTCACTGCCCAGTTCGATTTTGGCAACGTCTTTCAGCTTAATGTTTTCTCCATCAGCATTTGCGCGGATGATTATGTTTTCGTACTCCTCCGGTTTGTTATATTGCCCTTTATAGGTTAGCACATATTCAAGTGATTGTGCGGCGATACCTGAACTCTGTCCCAAACGTCCAGGCCGGCCGATAATGCTCTGCTCGCTTATCGCTTTCATCACTTCATCAACAGATAGGCTGTATGCACGCATGCGGTCAGGATTCAGCCAGACGCGCATGGCATATCTCCGGCTACCTAAGATTTGCGATTTGGCGATTCCATGGATACGATTGATTTCGGGAATGATGTTTACTGTAGCATAATTGTACAGAAACTTCTCATCCATGCTTTTATTGGTGCTGTAAAGGTTGACATACATCAGCATACTGGGCTGAATGGGATTTACAACGACCCCTTCTTTTTGTACGAGCTCGGGTAAGAGGGGCATAACCTGATCTACTCTGGTCTTCACCAGTACGACGGCATCGTTGGGGTCAGTTCCGGGATCAAAGATAACGTTGACGGTTGCCTCACCGGCACTGGTTGCATCTGTCGCTATATAGCGCATGCCCTGGACGCCATTGATCGCATTTTCTAACGTAATTAGGGAGGATTTGACGAGCACGTCAGCACTTGCTCCCGGATAGGCAATGGAAACTGCAACAGTCGTTGGTGCAATTTTTGGAAATTGTTCGGTCGGAAGCTGTTTTATCGCTAGGCCGCCGATAAATAGGATGACAACCGATATGACAATAGCAAATACCGGTCGATGTATTACTTTTTTAAACATAACGTTGCTTTTTAATTACTCTGCATACAGATCTAGATTTGACATTACTTTTTCGGGAGTTTGGTACTTTGATTCGATTGTCTGGTTTTCTTGTACCATACGAAGTCCATTCAGCAGAATTTTTTCGTCTTTATTCAACCCCGAAGAAACAACATAGATGTGTGGCAGCTCGGCAGCAACTTTTATTTCTCTTGCTTTTACTTTATTATCTTTTGTGATGACATATACATATTTCTTTTCCAGCTCCTCAAATGTGGCCTTCTGTGGTATCATAAGGGCATTAGTATAGGGCGATGTGATAACAATATTTCCTGTTTCTCCATAGCGAAGCAATCCTTTTGGATTCGGAAATGTCGCTCTATAGGCAATATTCCCAGTTTCATTATTGAAGTCTGATTCAATTGTTTCAACGATACCGTCTTGATTGAATTGCTTCCCATTAGCCAAATTTAATCGAACATGCATTGGACTGTTGTCCTTTTTGGCTTCCATCTGGTTGAGATATTCTGCCTCTGGTACATTGAAGTAAACCCACATTTTGCTATTATCGGAAAGTTCAGTAATCAACTCACCTTCATCAACAAGACTACCTTTGCGGACATGCAGTTTACCGACGATACCTGAAAATGGTGCCACGATATCGGTAAATCTGAGGTGCGTATTCATGGATGCAAGTTCTGCTTTGGCTTTTTCATATTTTGCTTTCGCCATTTCAGTTTCCTGAGGAGCTACAATATCCTTTTCTGAAAGATTTTTGCTGTTTTGGTATTCGATCTCTGCATATTTGACCTCGGCTTTTGCACGGTTAACATCAGATTCATAAAGGTTGGGCATTATTTTAAATAAAGGTTGTCCTTTTTGAACCAATTGCCCTTCATCGACAAATATAGATTGAATGTACCCTTTTTCTTGTGCTCGTAATTCAATATGGTTGATTGAACGGATCTGCGCAACATAGTCTTTGTTGACCAATGTATCTTTGACTAAGGGAGAAGTAACGTTAAAAACTGCAGCTTCCTTTTTGTCATTTTTCTCTGACTGGCAGCTCGTAGATAGAATAATAAGGCACAGGCTTATATACATGAAGCTTTTCATGACCATGATAATCGTTTTTTAATAATTTTTTCGAAAAATTGAACAATAGTGTGACTAGCTTTCAAAAGCTTTGAAAGCTATTTTTGATGTTTTTTTAAAAAACTAGTTAAAAATCACAGCCTGAAGACACTGTAATGGATATAGAGCGCGTTTTTTCGTGAAGTAAGCTGGTTGGAATTCGCAAGCGAAATAGCTGTGCGCGTATTATGAAATTGGGGATGGATAAAGGAATTTAAATTTCCAAAATCATTTTCAGATAGTGCTAATAAATTCGGGCTATTGGAATCGCTTCCAGCCTCATCATTTTCATTATCATTTTCTGAAAAATAAGCCCTTAGTTTTTCATGTGGATGAGGTTTAGTTTTACGAATGACTTCGATTTCATCATACCCACTTTTGACCTCTCTATCGAAGTGCTTAACAGCATGAAGACTGTAGGACGGATTATAATTATTTGGTGTTGAAGCGCAGTACCAGCCAAAACTGACAAGTATTGCGCACAGTAAGCCGAACAAATATTGATGGAATTTTCCTTGCATCCTTGAAGCAAATGTAATTAAACTTTAAAAATGATACAAACAATTTAGGTGTGGAATTTTTAAAGTTTATCTAATATTGTTACAATTATTGAAAAATGACTGTCTATATCATTTACAGTAATGTTTCCATATAAAAATACATCAATATCTTTTGCTCGGAACCTTCTTGACCATTAACTAGGTTGGAAAGTTGAACCTGGTTGAATACTTGGTGGTTCAAACATATATCGGTGTTGTTTGTATTTCTATTAGTCAACTAATTTTTTTTATTATGAAAGCAGTACGATTTTTCGGACATAAGGACGTCCGTGTTGTCAATGATCTAGAGAAGCCAATTCCTAAAGGCGATGAAGTATTACTAAAAATTGGTGGGGCTGGTGTTTGCCATTCCGATCTTCACATTATAGATGAGGGGACTGTTGTTGGTACGGTATTTACGCTAGGACATGAAAATGCAGGTTGGATAGAAGAAGTGGGCTCGGATGTAAAAGGGTATAAGAAAGGAGATGCAGTGTTAGTTTATGGTCCTTGGGGATGCGGTCATTGTAAACCTTGTCAGCAATCGAAGGAAAATTATTGTGATCATCAGTCTGAAATGGCTTATGGAGGAGGGCTGGGCCTAGATGGGGGCATGGCTGAATATATGCTGGTTCCATCCTCGCGTTTATTGGTACCGATTTACGATCTTGATCCAGTTGTTGCCGCTCCATTGACCGACGCAGCACTGACTCCTTATTCCGCTATTAAAAGGTCGATCGGAAAATTAACCGCAGATGAGTATGTCGTTGTGATTGGTGTGGGCGGATTGGGGCACGTCGCTCTTCAAATATTAAATGAGGTAAGTGCGAGTACAATTATCGCATGTGATGTCACTGATGATAAATTAGCTTTCGCGAAGGAACTGGGGGCTGCTCACGTGATCAACTCTAAGGATGACAACGCAGCCGCTCAGATTAACACGATAACTGGTATAAAAAAGGCAAAAGTTGTTCTTGATTTTGTGGGAGCAACATCAACCATTGAACTGGGAACAAAGGTGGTGGGTTTGGATGGTGATTTAACAATAGTCGGATTAGGTGGGGGCCATTACCAATATAATATGGCTGGACTTCCATTCGGTGTGAGTATGACAAACCCGTATTGGGGGTCTCGTGTGGAACTTATGGAAGTCGTTGGATTGGCTAGACAGAAGAAAATTCACATCGAAATCGAACAATTTAAACTTGATCAGGCTAATGAGGTTTATGATCGAATGCGAAATAGCAAGATCAAAGGAAGGGCTGTCCTCATTCCCTGAAAAAAAAGTCTACTTTTTTAGTAGTTTATTTTGTTTTTTAATTTTTGATGCCTATATTCGTAGTATCATAATTTAGGTTTATAATTGGTTATTTAAGGTTTTCATTCTCCCCGTTTGAAAACCTTTTTTATTTTATGATTGTTGAAAAACTGCGTCTACCAAGGGGTTTTAAGCCTATAGTGCTGTTTTCAATCTACTTGCCGTCAACTTAACGAAACTATACTTTCATCCTGCTAAAATTGTCTTTTAAAAAACTTCTGATTCTTATCGTTGTTTTTAAATAAACAATCTCGCTGATTTATCTGCAAAACATTTATGAACAAGACAATTCTCGTACTAACCGATTTTTCTGAAAATTCATGGACTGCTATTACCTATGCCTCATATTTGGCACAAGAATTTAATTGGAGAGTCCAGCTTCTGCATATCTATTCAAGTACAATTAAAGACAATATCAACATCCAGCTTGAACATCCAGCGTTTATTTCCCAGAAGGAGCGGGCCGAAAGTCTGCTTGAGGAATGGCGTACACGTTTAGACAATGCATTTCCAAACCTCAGCTGTGAAATGCTATGTTTACCTGGAGACCTGATAAAAACCGTATTGGATTTATTGCCTCAACAGGAATATACCTTTATCGTGATGGGGGCCAAAGGCAAAGGAATGATAAAAAAAGCGTTTTTAGGAAGTAATACCTTCGCCTTGATAAAGAAGAGTCCAATTGGTGTATTGGCAATACCCATTACTTTCACAAAGTTTCAGTTATTAAATGTAGGCCTGTTGACCAATTTTAAGGAATCTGAATATGATTTATTGGGTAGTTTTACAACCCGATTGTCGACTAATTTCAAATTGAGTCTGTTGCATGTCACCCAAAAATATGTTTCACCAAAACAGGAGGATATCGAGGAATGGCAAAAAAAACTGTCAAGTAAATTTTCGTTTGATCAGATCGATTATTTAGAAAAAAATGCAGTCAATAGATTAGGTTACAACATGCCTATACCACGTTGTATAGATTATATGGTTGAAAAAGGGGAGATTGATCTTTTGTTGGTCTCTTATAGCCCGAAAAGTTTTTTAAAAAGTTTTTTTTCACGGAACCTTACAAAAGCAATTTATCAAAATCTTGCGGTCCCCACTTTTTTTAAAAGTTTCTGACCGGAATTGGCTATTTTTTTTAGGCTAGTAGCTAGCCCTGTTGGGTGATTTTTCATATTTTTATAAATATTTTCTCTAATTTATAAAGATCGATTCAAATGTTTAGGCACCAAGGGAGAGGAAGGAATTATGCGCATAACTTAAAGTTAGCTTCTATTTTATCCTGTGTTGCGGGGCTGGTTAATATCACAAGCGTTCTTGCCGTTAATACCTTAACGACTAATGTTACAGGCCATTTCGCTTTTTTTTCAGAGCAATTGATTTTATTAAATTATAAAATGGCGTTGATTTATCTCTTGTATATAGCTTTCTTTTTAATGGGAGCATTCCTTTCAGGTTTTATCGTCGAATTGGCTTCAAAGAAGAAATCGCATAACGCCTATGTTGTTCCAATTTGTATAGAGTCCATGATCTTAATTATCGTGGGACTGCTACCTACTTTTGTCGAAATAGGGCGGTCATTTTCAACATTAATTTCATTCGCCCTTCTTTTTGCTATGGGACTTCAAAATGCCTTAGTCACGAAGGTTTCCCAATCAGTTGTTAGAACAACACATTTGACGGGATTGTTTACTGACCTTGGTATAGAGTTTTCACAGTTGTTTTCTTATCGGGAAATTGCTGAGAAAATGAAATTGCACAAAAGTATTTTTCTTAAGTTAATGATTATTAGTGGTTTTTTTATCGGTGGAATTATTGGCGGCTTTGTATTTCAATATTTTGAATTGAAAACATTGTTATTACCGGCGATCATGCTGCTGTTCGCTTTATGGTATGATAGTATTCTACTCAGGTTTTATCATCTGAAACGAAGTTTGAGACACGATGAATAAAATTTATATCTTCAATTAATAATATGAACCCTTCCTTTATCCTACTTGAAAAACTAGTATTATTTGTCGAGAAGTTCGAGATCAGTGAGCCGTTGTATTGTATTCTTTTGTTTGAAGAGGAAGCTCATTTTTCGGTAGATCTAATTCCCTACCGCGCTAATCCGAAAGATATTTTGTTTTTGTCTCCTTATCAATTGTTTAGTTTGGAGATGACTTCACCTCGTACCATCAACATACTAAAATTCCATGGAGATTTTTATTGTATAGAATATCATAAAAACGAAGTGGCCTGCAATGGTATTTTATTCAACAATATATATCAGGTACCCAATGTAGCGCTTACAGCAGAACTCTATGAGGAGATAATGGCTATTATGGAGAAAATAGATCGGCTAAAAATGTCTCCAGCATCCTATGATCAGTCACTCTTAAAAACCTACCTGCAGCTTATTTTAGCCTTGGCAAGCAAGCAAAAGATGGTTGTAAATGATCTGCAACAGTCTACGTTGGCTTATAGGGATGTTATTGATGATTTTGAGCAGCTTCTGGAAAAAAATTATATAGCACATAAAGAGGTTACATTTTATGCTGAAAATTACAGCTTAAGTCCAGCGGTATTTGCTAAAAAGGTAAGATTGAAATGGGGTAAATCGCCGTCAAAACTGATTCAGGAACGTCTTGTTCTGGAAAGCAAAAGACTGCTCCATCTGAGCTCCAGAAGTATTAAAGAAATAGCTGCTGCGTTGCAGTATAAAGATGAATTTTATTTCAGCCGGTTTTTCAAGAAGATGGTCGGTGTATCTCCTAAGGAATTTCGAAAACAAGTCGGTTTATCTATTGTAGCCAAAAAGTCTATGTTATAGAGGTATTTGTCCATGTTGCCCGTTTATCTCATTGGTTAGTTTTGTTTTGTATTAAACAAAGCGATATATTATGGAAAAAATAATAAGCACATTAGCCCAGTCACAGTATACCTTGACTAACCTTATGAGAATTTCAATCTTTATTGTGATGGCATGGATTGGAGGATTGAAGGCGTTTCAATATGAAGCCGATGGCATCGTTCCTTTTGTGATCAATAGTCCAGTAATGAATTTCTTTTATCACAATGCCGGAAAGCAAGCCTTGGATAATAATGGAAAGCTAGTGCCAGAATATCAGATCTTCAAAAATCCAGAAGGCAAGGTTGTTCGTAAAAATATTGCCTGGCACCAAAAAAACGGAACATATTTCTTTTCGTATCTGCTGGGCCTTGTGATTATTGTGATCGGTTTGATGACATTGCTTGGTATCTGGTTTCCTAAAATCGGGATTTTAGGAGCTTTATTGACGGTAATCATGTCATTCGTCACACTTTCTTTTCTAATTACAACACCAGAAGCATTTGTGCCCAAATTGGATGGTGATTTCCCTTCGCCAAATTACGGTTTTCCTTATTTATCCGCCGCCGGTAGGTTGGTGGTGAAAGATATCATTATGTTGGCGGCAGCATTGATGATCGCCGCAGAGAGTGCTGGTCGTTTAGCAATAAAATCGAAAATAAAATAAGATATAAATTTAATGTTTATTTCACACAGCTTATTCGGAGGTTTGTTCAGAAAAAATCATTATTTACCAAATAAAAGGGAATTTATATTCGGAACACTACTATGTATTGTATAAGTCTAATCTAAAATAATGTAGATTATCAAAATGATGGAAGATATTTTGGCAGTATCTTTGTGTCTCGTCAGTACACATACAATGATGTTAGAAAAACAAACGATATGAAAATAATACTGACGGCCCTTCCAATTGCACTGTTTAGTTTCATCCTCTTAGTTGGATGTAATAATAATCAACAGATTCGGATGGTTGATAAAGAAGGAAATATACATTTATTAACCAGAGAAGGTGATCGAAAAAGTGAATTAGGGCTGCAAAAAATTATAGCACATGGTAACGACACCGTAATAACTATTGATGCTGTGGGGCATCAAATGATTTGGACTGCTTCGGATGTGAGCAATATCGACACGACCAAGATTCAGTATTATCTTAAAAAGAGAAATGGCAGCAGCGTTAATATTTATACCCCATTGGAAATCAATCAAAATTTTATTGATGGAGAGGACCAAAAGGTATTGTCAGATCCCTACGATCAAAAGAACAAGAAAGAGTCTTTGTTGTAATTAGAAGATACTTTATAAACTTTTTCAGAAAAAAAAGAAATCCTAGCAAGTATTTACTTGCTAGGATTTCTTTTTAGGAACTTTAGCGCCTTCTTTTCTGGCCTCGGATAAACCAATGGCTATAGCCTGTTTTTTTGAAGTGACCTTTTTTCCGCTACCGGATTTTAACTTTCCCTCTTTCATTTCATGCATCGTTTTTTCGACTTTCTCTGATGCTTTTTCTGAATATTTTGCCATAATAATCTGGGATTTTAATACGCTTTCATTAGATCCTTAATGAAAGAAGAACAGCAATAAAAGCAGAATCGTTTGAAAATTATTTATTTCAAAGGGTCATTTCCCTTGTTTTGTACATTTAATGAGCTCCCCGCTTTAATAACGGCCTGATTGACTGCTCTAATCTTATTCAGTACCATTTTCTGCATTTTGCGGTCGTAGGTTAAAAGACCATTGACTTCATGCTCCACATCTGTTGTTTGTGTGTAAATTGCTACACTCAGTCCTTTGTATCGCACCAGTTGCTCGACATTGTCCATTAGAAATATATAACGATCAGTGAGCGCTTCTATTGTTGGCTCGTAAGCATAAGCATTGTTTTCGACAGGCCACATATGGTCCCGGACAAATAGGCCGACACCACCAAACTCACCGAGTGAGGCGGCCCGATTTTGATCTGGTACTGATGCTCCATTTGGTCCAACATAAATATGTGTATCAACAAAGTCGCCATTTCCCGGATCACCATAGGCTTTTTGGTAGGACGGGTTGTTGTTGAATCCGGAATTTCCGTTTACTAACCTTGATGGATCATACTGTTTGGTCCAGTTGGTTATATTTTTCACATCGAAAGCACCCCAGTTTTCATTAAAAGGGACCCAGGCAACAATGGAGGGCGAATTATAATGTTCATCTATGATAGCCTTATATTCATCGCGAAAGGCTTTTCGATAAACTGTTGTATCTTCATCCGGATACCAGAGACAGGGCATATCCTGCCAGACCAACAGCCCCATTTTGTCTGCCCAATAATAAAACCGTTGTGGTTCGGTCTTCATGTGTTTACGAATAAGATTGTATCCGGCGTTCTTGGTGAATTCGATATCATGTTTGAGGGCTTCTTCTGTAGGTGCTGTTAAAATGCCGTCAGGCCAGTAGCCCTGATCTAACAAACCCAGCTGCATCACAAATTGCCCATTCAATAGTGGTCTCATGATCCCGTTTACATTGCCCAACCTCACATCACGCATTCCAAAATAGCTCTTGACCTCGTCGATGACTACGCCATTTCCGTCATGAATGCTTAATTGTAAATCGTATAAAAAAGGGGAATCGGGAGACCAAAGTTTTGGATTTTCTATTGGAATGGTAAAGTCGGTGCCAGATTGTGAGACCATCTTTGCAAGCTGTTTTCCTTCAGCAGAAACGATCGCTGTAACCTTAGCTTTACTGATGCTGTTGACCTGCACTTTTAGCTGTTTCTCGACAAGCTGAGGCAGTAATTTTATGCTTTGGATATGATTTTTATTTACGGGCTCGATCCATACAGTCTGCCAGATACCAGAAGAAAAGGTGTAATCTCCTCGAGGACCGTTTTTACCTGAAGGATATTTTCCATCATTGCTGTCATGTGCGGCAACAACAAGTGTATTCTGGCCTGTTTTTAAAAACGGCGTGATGTTGAACCAAAAGGAATGATAACCACCTGCATGAACCCCTACTTTCTTGTCATTTATAAATACGGTGGCGTTGTGATCGACAGCGCCAAAATGAAGTATAATTTCTTTATTTCTCCATTGTTTGGGCAGGTCAAATTTCTTACTGTACCACATATTAATTTCTTGTTTGCGTTGTACGCCGGACAAGTAAGACTCGGGGCAGTAGGGGACGAGAATGTTTTCTTTAGCGTGATCAAAAGAAATTGATGTCGATGGATTTAAGGCATCCGGAGCATCTTTTCCGCCAATATAATCCCATGTACCATTAAGACATTGCCATTCTTTTCTTTCCAGTTGAGGACGGGGATATTCTGCGAGTGGTACTTCTGTCTGCTTGGCTATTTCCGTCCAGGGTGTCGGAAGCTGTGCATGTTGTGCAATTGCACTAAGCCAGCTCAAAGAGAGCAGAAGTAGTGCAAAAATTAAGGTTTTGGTTCTTATCATCGTATATTTCTTGGTTTATTCTTAGATGAATATAAATATACTAAATTGATTTAGTTAAGCATAGATGAAAAGCTCTCAGTAAATTTTAAGTAGGATGCCGGAACTCATATCCGATAGGGGAGTAGGCTATTTTTGAGGTCTCTCCAGCACATAGGAAGGAATTAAAATCAAGGCAATAAAAAAGGAGCTAACCTTTTGTGGGATGTACCCAGAAAGTGTCTAACTTTTAGGGGTACTGCACATTGAGATAGCTCCTTCAATATAGTTTGTTACCAGATTTTGATTCTTTCTTCTGGAGTTTTGTACAGTTTGTCACCCTGTTTTACATCAAAAGCTTTGTAAAAAGCGTCGACGTTGATCAATGGACCGAAACTTCTGAAATATCCGGGAGAATGCGGGTCGGTTTTAACTTGATTGACCATATATTTTTCACTGGATAAAGTTCTCCAGACGGTCGCCCAGCTAAGGAAAAAGCGTTGATCTTGTGTGTATCCACTTATTTCACCGGGGTTTCCTTTGTCTTTCAAATATAGTTGAAGAGCATCATATGCAATGTTTACACCGCCAAGATCGGCGATATTTTCACCATTGGTAAATGTTCCGTTGACGAAAGTTCCTTTTACAGGTTCATATTTATCATATTGAGCAGCAAGAGTTTTCGTTGCTTTTTCAAAATTAGCTTTGTCTTCTGGTGTCCACCAGTCTACCAAGTTGCCATCAGCGTCAAATTGAGCGCCAGAATCATCAAATCCATGGCTCATTTCATGGCCAATAACAGCTCCTATGCCGCCGAAGTTGACTGCTGCATCGGCCTTTGGATTAAAAAATGGAGGTTGAAGAATAGCTGCTGGGAATACGATCTCGTTGTTTACAGGATTGTAATATGCATTAACAGTCTGCGGAGTCATTCCCCATTCCGATTTATCAACCGGTTTCCCAATTTTAGCGAGATCCTTATCATATCGCCATGTCGTAATATTTTGAAGGTTAGCATACAGATTTCCACCTTTGCTTTCCGATAGAATATTCAATTTAGAATAATCCTTCCATTTGTCAGGATAGGCAACTTTTACAGTAAATTTATTTAATTTTTCAAGTGCTTTACCTTTTGTAACAGCAGACATCCAAGTCAGGTCGTTAATATGTACGGCAAAACTTTTCTTTAGATAGTCAATCAACTCTACCATCTGTGCCTTGGCTTCAGCAGGGAAATACTTTTCAACATATAATTTTCCAAAAGCTTCCCCTAAAGTGGAGTTAATAAGTTCAAATCCTCTTTTATTTAATGCTCTCTGCTCTTGTTGACCTCTTAAATATTTGCCATAAAATGCAAATCTCATGTCGCCTAATTTCTCACTTAAATAAGACGCACTACCGTTGATCAAGTGGAATTTTAAGTAATCCTTGATAACAGGAAGATGGGCTGCATTGACTAACTTGTCAAAGTTTTTGTAATAGCCTAACTCCCCAATAATCACTTTTTCTGCATTGACACCAACTTTGTTTAGATACTCCGGTAGATTTACATTTTTGACTAGAGCAGATAGTTCAGCCATAGTCTGCGGGTTGTATTGTAATGTATTGTCCCGGCTTTGTTCATTGGTTAGGTAAGTCTTTGCAATGCTTTTTTCATAGTCTACGATTCCCTTTGCAGCCGCATCAGCATTTTTGTAACCTAGCTCCTTTAACATAGAAGCTACATATTTTTGGTATTCCGCTATAGCCTCGGTATTCTTTTCATTTTCTTTTTGGTAATAATCCCTTCCCAAGCCCAAAGAAGCATCGCCTAAATAGACAGCATTCATTTTGGAGTCTTTCAAATCTGCATATACGCCCCAGCCATAGAAGTTATTTTCGCCCTCTTTTGTTACTGAGGTTAAATAATTCTGAAGGTCTTTTAAGTTTTTAATGGCGTCGATTTTACTGATATTTTTCTGTATAGGTTTGATTCCATCAGCATTTCTTTTTTGCAGGTTCATATAAGAGGCATATAAATCCTGTATTTTCTTGCCTTCACTTCCTTCCGCAAATTTTTCCTTTAACAGGGAGTTCAGGATTTTCATGGAATTGTTGTCCGTGTCTTCTGCTAATTTATTGAAGCTTCCCCAAGTCGGTTTATCGGAAGGGATTTTAGCCGTTTTCATCCATGTTCCACTGACATAGTTGTAAAAGTCATCTTGTGGACGTACTGATTTGTCCATTAAGCTTAAGTCGATCCCGTTATCGGACCCAGGGCCTGCTGTTTGTGCTGTAGCTTGCTGTGTACAGACTCCAGCCAATAAAACCAGGGCAAGTGTTAATTTTTTCATCGTTGTTTTAATGTTGTGTGAATTTTCTTCTATAATACACTAATGGAATATGCGCATGTTATAAATATGAAACGCTGCGTCATTTGTTCTGAATAATTCAATTAGTGTTAACCATGTTAATAATAATTAGCGACGATTTTTTTACTGCCGCAAAAAAAATCATTTACACAAATGACGGAAAATTCTGTTTCAGCAACAAGTAAATTTCATGATTATCTATAAAATTTATGAGACACAACATGTATAGAATTTCCTACAAATATTTTTTCCTAAAATTAATGGCTTGGCACTGTCATAAACTTACCTTTATCCTTTTTAATAGAGCAAACAATATGTATTACCCCCTTAAAGTTACATAGCTTTTCCTGATCTGTGGTGTCTGGACTATAAAATAGCTACGGTCTTAAAAGACGCAACCGGGTAATTAATCGTCAAGAATATTTTGTCTATTCCCCATAAAATATTATCTTTTAGTAATTTTAGAACTTAGAAACAAGGAATAGAGATGTCATTAATAGATTTATCAAAACGCGTCGCGTTAGGCATAGATATCGGTGGAACCAATACTAAATTCGGCGTGGTCAACCATCGGGGAGAAGTGCTTGAAAAAGGAAGTATAAGAACGGATGATTATGAGACTGTAGAAGAGTTTATCGATGCTTTGTATGAAAAAGCTTATCCGTTAATTCAAACGTTTGGTGGCGAAAAAAGTTTTGATGGAATTGGCGTTGGTGCCCCTGACGCGAATTATTATACCGGAACAATAGATCATGCGCCGAATCTTCCCTGGAAAGGTGTGATTCGATTTAGTGAGTTAATGACTGCCAAGTTTAATATTCCCTGCACCATTACCAACGATGCTAATGCTGCAGCGTATGGTGAAATGCTCTTTGGGGCGGCGCGAGGAATGAAAGACTTTATTATGATCACCTTGGGAACCGGTGTGGGAAGCGGAATTGTCGCTGGAGGAAAGCTTATCTATGGGCACGATGGATTCGCCGGAGAATTAGGACACACTATTGTTAAACCTGGCGGAAGAAAACATTGGAGCACGGGCTCTGAAGGAAGCCTAGAAGCTTATGCGTCTGCGACAGGGATTACAATTACGGCCAAGAAAATGAGGGCTGAATTTCCAGAATCGATGTTGAACCAGTATCCTGAAGATGCTATCAATTCGAAGACAGTTCATGAATGCGCACTTCAAGGTGACGCAATAGCGATTGAAGTATTTCGGTATACAGGTCAGAAACTAGGTGAAGCATTGGCAAATTTTGTGATGTTTTCCTCTCCGGAAGCCATACTGCTTTTTGGCGGAGTAATTAAGGCTGGAGATTTTATTTTAAAACCCGCAAAGTTACATATGGAAAGAAACCTTTTTCCTTTGTTTAGAAACAAAGTGAAACTTGTCTTTAGTGAATTGGAAGAGGCTGATGCTGCTATTCTTGGCGCAAGTGCATTAGTTTGGGAAAAATAAAGTATTCGTTTGTTCTCCGGTTATAAGGGCTTTCCAGCGCAGAAGCTCTTGTAACCGGAGCGTAAATATGTTCGTGCTGCTAAGAAATCACCGTATCCCTAAGATCATTGCTCAGCAAATTTAATCGATTCTCCAGCATTATGAAATAAATAACCGACCATTTCATTCTTAAGATAACTAGTTATTAATTTTTGCGGCCAAAAGGCATAGTCTTTGCTTATAAGTTCTTTCAAACTTAAAACTATTTATATGAAAAAGACTATTTTTCTTCTTTTGTTGCTATGTACCGCTTTATTTTCAAAGGCAGACCAGCTTCAGGCGCTAACGCAAAAGCAGGCAGAAACTGCTGTCGCATATCTTAAGAAAGAGCCCGTTGTTATTTTGTGGTGTAGCTGCTGTGATAATCAACCAGCTAAAAAGATTACTGTTAACGAGGTTTATTTCAAGAAATACCCGGACGGAAAATATTATTCCGTTATTGTAAAAGGTAGAGATGAAAGTGGAACTGAAGTAGAAGAATATGTGGACTTAGCTTATGTGTTTGTAAAAAAAGGAAAAAAGGCAAAAAGCTTGGGTAAGGTATTGAAATTTGAATGTGATCCCTGTACAAAACCGTTCGATTGGTCGGTTTAGCTAGAAATAGATGGGGCTAAAAAAAACTCCCGAGATTTTAAGCTCGGGAGTTTTAAGTGCGGAAGAAGGGACTCGAACCCCCACGCCTCGCGGCGCCAGATCCTAAGTCTGGTGCGGCTACCAATTACGCCACTTCCGCATTAGGATTTCTTATGATGTCGCAAATATATGAACCAAAGTGATATCTTGCAAGTGAATAGGCTATATTCCCTGTTTTAAATATGGATCATCCTGTTTATGAACAGAATATTTTTTTATCGATCCTTGTCTTTTACCATATGATCTACTAGCGGGTTGTTTGGCCAATTTTTTACGACTGGATATTTGCTATCCTAATTAAGTTTTGTTAATGCCTTTGAATTTCTTAATAAAAAGACATATTGAAAATAATCTGTCGTATAAGTTGTTTGTACTGGTACAATATTTTCGCCAAATAGCCTAGATTTCACTGTTATTAAATTTTGGGATCTAAGGTAAGGGGAATGCGGCGCATCGAGTTTAAACAAAGAAATACTATTTGGCTGACTTAACTCCTTTAGATCTCCTATACCCTTAACGAGCATAAGGGGGCCATCTGCATTTACCCAATTTACTTTTTCGTTTGAAGGAGTAGGAAATTGAGGGTTTTTTGGAAGGTACATGTCACTATCGATAGTATAACTTATAAAGCTTGATACTTTATACCCTTTGTTTTTTAAGCGTGTGGCAAGAGGCTCTTTGGCTGCATCTTTTCCTTTCTGTAAAACATGGAAAAAACCAAATAGTCCATATAGTTTTTCACCCTCGATATGGTGCGTTTTGATATAATTTTCCAGGTTTAACAGCATAGCTGAGTCTCTGGATATTGTGGATTTATCGTCTGAAAAGCTTTTGTCAATACCAATTACTGTAATTTTTGCGGTGTCGGCTAATTTTTGGTTATAGTCATAAATATCAACCCATTTTTGATATAGTTCCAAGCTCGATTGCTGCGGAATTCGCTTTCGTATAGAACTGACCACATCTTTTAATAATGCGTTATCTTTCGCTGGGTTGGAGAGAAAAGTATTTAGTTTATTTGCATTGTTGCTATCCATTTCTGCGATATAGTATTTCACTTGAAGTTTTTTATTCAGAAAGAACAAAAGCTCTTTGTCTATTTTTTGATTATCAGCATAACCATGGATTTCTCCAAGTAAAAATACATCCGACTTGTAAAAGTTATTGTCGAATAATGTAGCCACAATACTGTCTTTAATATCGGCCCTATGCTGGCTGAGGTAATCTGTGTTTTCCTTGCTGGTACTTCCGATAAATAACTTATTGGAAATAATAAAATAAAGGAATAACAGGATAATGATAGCCAGAATAGAAAAAAATGTGATCTTGATAAATTTAAAAAGCTTTTTCATAAATAGGGTTTTGGCAAAGATATTATTTTTCAAGGAATGAGTCAATAATTATCTATGTATATAATTATAGGCTGCTTTCTGTAGCTTTGAAGATTTGGATTATGCAATCAATTACGCCCTAGTTTTTGGACTAAAATAGCTATTTTATAGCTGCCTTTTAATCCTTGAGTTCCCTGTTCTGCGTTTGGATAGGGTAAGACATTTTGGAGGGTGATCGTATATCCGTTGAAATTAGCTGATTTCTGATAATCTCTTTCCTTCATGTCCATTGTGGCAAGATTCAATTGAACCGGTTTGGTTGATTTTTCCATGATTTCAATTTCTGCAACAGCAACTCCCGCCCAAATACAGTTGACTCCTTCCGGACAACGGCTATCTTCTGAAATACCGTTAAATTTAACAGCTATCGGAAATTCTTTTAGGGATTTCTCCTGCCCTTCGGTTAGGTATATGAGGGCAGGGCCTGCAGTATCTGACTTCACTTCCTTTTTAGAAAGGCAACTTGCTAGTGTAAAGATCACTAAGCTAAAAATAAGAGTTTTGTATCGTATCATATGAATATTCTTATTAACCAAAACTAAGCCATATTGAAGAAAACTCAGCATGTTAAATAAAATAAGTAAAGGACCTATGGATATTTTTTTTCCACCTATTAGACCAAAATCTACCCCTGGTTACTTCGTCCATTGGATTAGATTTGATTTCACCTCTGACGGACAATTTAGCTCGGCTTGATTGTTTTGGCAGATTGAAACATGTTTTATAACCAATACTAAATCGATGTCAATACTGAACCACCTAAATGCACACATGCATCTCAAAAAACATATCCGACTGAATGTAATTGCTGATCTTAATATGAGTATTTTCTATTTTAAGAAAAGACCTTTTATTGTGATGGATTTGTCGAATGAAAAGATCTATTTCAATGATAGTGGCTTAGAATGGCTGCGTTCAGAAAAACAACAAGAACAGCCTCTTCAATGGACACGAAGTAAATATCTTCCTTCCAGGAATTGGGTTGGATTAACTGTCGATAGTGAAAAGAACGATTTAATTATTCAGCTAATTGATGAATTTTATCTAGCGACATGTGATATGTTGTTGATAAATCCGATTCGTTCGGAAATTCATCCGTCAATTTAAAAGATTATGTAATAAGTATTTTAACTTGTTTCGTAGGTACTTTAACTTGTTTTACTTTCAGCAGCTTTTTTTTCTAATTTTTAATATTCATCTTTAGGTTATTATAAACATAAGATTTGAGTCCATTACATAATCTTTCTGAGGAGACATTAATTCTTTTATTGAAAAAAAAGAATCAACAAGCATTTAGTTATCTCTATGATCACTATGCCAGTGCGCTCTTTGGGGTGATTTGCCGTATCGTGGATTCAAGTGAACATGCTGAAGAAGTGATTCAGGATGTATTCGTCAAAATCTGGCGGCATATCGATCTTTTCGATACAGAAAAAGGCCGTCTATATACCTGGATGATTAATATTGCCCGCAATACCGCCCTGGATCATCGGAAATCAAAAGCGATAATCAACGAAAAGAAAAACCAGCCGCTTTCAAATATCGTAAATAGGGATGAAGAGCAAGATCAAAGTCAAAACGAGCAACATACAAAAGCAGATTTTATTGGATTCAAGAATATTTTGGATAACTTAAAGCCTGAATGGCGTATCTTGATTGAAATGGCCTATTATGAGGGATATACACAGCAAGAAATTGCCGAGCAACTTGAAGTCCCTCTAGGAACGGTAAAGACACGGACTAGAGCAGCATTTATACAGTTACAACAATTATTAAAGGAGTATCGTTAATTTTGGATATAAAAGCATACATATCGTCGGGGATTATTGAATCGTACGTTTTAGGCCTTGCTTCTGAGGAGGAAGTGAGTATCTTAAATTGTATTCGAAAAAATAATGTCGAAGTGGAAAATGCCATCGCTGAAGCGGAAATTGCGCTTGAAGAGTTGGCAGATAGCCAGGCGATGGAGATGCCTATGCAATTAAAAGAAGTTATCTGGAATAAACTGAATGCCGAAAATCTAATTCCTAACCAAGATATAGAAATTACCGAACATAGTGATTTGCCGTCAGAAGAAGTTAATGAGCAGATTTCTATTGAACGCAATAAGGAAATTGTTCCGCTCAAATCTTATCGTTGGGCCATCGCTGCCAGCCTGTTGTTAGCAATTAGTATTGGGGCCAATATATTTTTGTATCAGCGTAATGGTGATCATGAGAATCAGTTGGATCAGAAGACTAGTCTGCTGCATAAACAGCAATCGAAATTAGCTGTTTTACAGGATAAATGGAATCTTGTTCAGAATCCAGCGATCAAAACAATTCCGCTCAAAGGAGTCGAGAATAAACCAGATTACCGTGCACTGGTATTTTGGGATCAAGTGTCAAAGTCAGTTTATCTTAGTCTTGAGCACATGCCTGTTGCACCTAAAGGAAAGCAATATCAGCTGTGGGCAATGGTGGATGGCAAACCCGTTAATGCGGGTATTTTTCCGTTGGATGCGAATGGAGATATTGCAAGTAAAATGCTGGACATTCCTGCAGCCCAAGCTTTTGCAATCACCTTAGAAGATGCTGGTGGAAAAGATGCGCCGACGCTTAGCGCGCTTTGTGTGATGGGAAGTATTTAAAAAATGCCCTGACAGGATTAACTGATCAGGACATTCTAAAACAGGTAAACTACGTCTTTTGTTAGGATTTTATAAATAAACCTGCAATATTAAGTACAGCCTCAGCAGAAAGTGGTTCATCAAAAGATTGTGTAGCTGCACTTGCTGAAATTTTCCCCATTGGACCACTGAGAGCGGTAATATCAACATTTGCTTGCTTTACGTTATCCTCGCCAGTGTATATAGGATTGACTACCGCACCGATTCCGGTATCATTGGCTCCTGTAATCCAAGGTTTTTGGTTTGCTGCAGCACCTCCGCGTGCGCGACGCATCTGACGGATGTGTGAGGCATGTCTTGCTTCGACCGAGTGGATTTGCAATGCCGCTGTGAGCACAACGCGATTGCCGAGTAAGATACCTGCCTGACCTTTATATGCTCTTACACCAGTATCTTCAAATGCCTGTGCTACGGCTAAAAAGGTATCGTAATCACTAAAGACATTTCCAAATGTTCCCCCTGCCGTAAAATCGAAAGTTGGCTTGGAGACCGCCTTATTTCCCAGTACCTGTTTCAAAAAATTGACATGTGCCACTTCATGGTCACGGATGGTTGTGATTGCTCCTAGTGGTTTGCCCGAGGGGATCAGTCCAGATTTGGCAACGCCCATCGTATAATATTCCGCTTCAAGATATTCCAGGGTCAATGCATAATTAAGAACGCCAGTAACGTCCGTTGGTGCCGTGGCTCCGTAGGCTTTTTTAAAGAGCTCCGCTACAAAAAATGGGAGAGCAGCTAATGTGACTTTTTTGCTCATGGAAGCTAGATCTTTAATAGCCTCACGACGTGGGCTGATGCGATCGCTGAACTCAGGATCTACAGCATTTATTTGTTCAAAAACGTTTAAAAGATTCATGATAATTAAATTTAGGTGAATTAATAAGTGGGTAGATCCGATACATCGATTTTCGATTTGATAAATGGAGCGGCTGCACTCAGCACGACACTTGGGCTTTTGGCAACATCTAGTCCATTGGAATCGACAACTTCTTGATTCGCAAAACTGCCATTATCTATCATGTCTCGAACCCAGGCAGCATGCCTTGCTTCGACTGAAACAATCTTACCAGCCAATAACAGATAATTTGGATCCTTTATTAACCAACCTGCACCGTTATAGGCCGATACACCCAGGTCTTCAAATGTTTTGGCCGTTGCCAGCACGTTTTCACGGCTACTGAAATTGATTCCTGAAAGATTTAAATCAAGACTGGAAATCGCTTTGGCTCCTAAAGCGACTTTAAAAAATTCACGATGGGCGATCTCATGATCACGTATATCGGTAAAAAATGCTTTTTCCATATCGGTCATACCAGCGTATGGATTGTTGACAAGCTGAATGTAAAATGCAGCTTCAAGCTGTTCGAGTGCATAAGCATAGTTCAATATGGCAATATCTCCGCTGCCAAAATATAAGCCTTTACCGCCGTTGTCCATTCCATCATCACGATCTTTTTTGCAACTGGACAGCCCCAGTATAGCGAGCGAAGCGGCGCTGGCTCCTGCAAATTTTAGAAAATCTCTTCTGCGGAGATCTCTGCTGTCAATTTCACTATCCGGGGTCAATAGTGACTCATTGTGGGATGTTGTTGTCTTTTCCATAACAAAAGTCTTTTAGTTTATAATTTTCTGTACTTATCCCTATTTACGACGTTTTGAAGATCTTGGATTTATCAGATTTAAATTTTTTTACAAATTATTTCTCGATGTTGAAAAATTGATGCGAACATTCGTGGCAACGATATATTTAATAGACTATTTCGAACAATGATTTTTGTGAATCTTTATTTTATAGGGGTCAGTATATGTTATTGCCTAAAACGGTATTTGCGAAGTGCTCATGTATCTCAGGTCGATATTAAGGAAATAAAAGAAGTTAGATTTGGATAATTTCTATCATATAAAGGTATATAATACTTCATTTACGATTAGTAATCAGTGGGATAGATTCTTTTTTTAAAGTTAAATGTTTTTTTTATTTAAAACTTTTTTAATGTGGTGTTGTTCATGTTTATATTTTAAGATGCTGTTATTCCTCCGCTTTTAGACATTTAATATAGATTTTGTTGAGCTTTCTATAAGTCTTGTTCGGTAGAAAATAGGATTATTGAGGCCAATCATTAAAGAATCGCGGCATATAACAGCGACTTTACCACGAGTTATAATTGAAGACCTATAAGTAATTAAAAAGAGTAAGTAATAACGTATACAGACTTTTGTATGAATGCTAAATTATCGACTACAAATGAATCAGATCGGATACGTGTGTTGCATGAATACGAAATTTTAAATACAGCAACAGAGGAGGAATTCGACCGTATCACAAAAATTGCATCGCTCGTATGCAGTACACCTATTTCACTGATTTCATTGGTGGATAGAGATAAACAATGGTTTAAATCACGAGTTGGCCTGGCAACGCAAGAAACCTCACGTGATGTATCTTTTTGTCAGTATGCACTCGAAGAAGATCAACTGATGGAGGTGGAAGATGCCGAAAAAGATGAACGCTTCAGATCCAATGAACTTGTTACTTCAGAACCACATATTCGTTATTATGCCGGTTTGCCATTAATTGATCCCAATGGATATGCTCTAGGTGCGTTATGTGTTATCGATCGTGTTCCAAGGCAACTTGATCCGCATCAAAAAGAAATACTGGAACTTCTACGAGATGAAGTCGTCACACTTATTGTCAACCGGAAGGAGAAAGAAAAGTATAAAGAAAGCGAGCAAAAACTGAAAGCTTTTTTCGATAATTCTCAAGGGCTTATGTGTACGCACGACCTGAATGGAAATTTCATAACTGTCAATGATGCTGGGGCTAAGATATTAGGCTACACAAGAGATGAGATCCAAATGTTATCTCTTTTCGATATTGTTCCTTCGGAAGGACACAAGAATTTACAAGGTTACCTAGAGGCAATCAAACAGCGCGGAATAATTAAAGGTGAAATGCGTACCCTTACTCGTTCAGGTGAGATGCGCATTTGGATGTTTAATAATATTCTGCAAACCCATGGTAATAAGATCCCCTATGTGATAGGCAATGCGGTAGATATTACCGAGCAGCACCATCTGGAAAAAGAACTTAAACATGCGCAGGCTATGTTGATAAGAACTGGACGAGTGGCACGAATAGGAGGATGGGAATATACACTGCTCGATGGAAAGATTGTTTGGTCTGAAATTACAAGAGAGATACATGAAGTACCTGCGGGGTATGAGCCAGACCTTACGACTGCACTCAATTTCTATAAAGCGGGACCAAGCCGGGATAAAATCCGTACAGCCATTGAGCATGCACTTGCGACGGGAGAGTCTTGGGATCTGGAACTTGAGATTATCACCTTTGCAGGCCATGAACTGTGGATACGTGCACTGGGGAATGCCGATTTTGAAAATGGTCATTGTGTTCGGCTGTATGGTACCTTCCAGGATATTGACAAACGTAAACGGATAGAAGCTGAATCTTCGAATTCGAAAAAAATGCTTGCGGAAGTGCTTGGTGCAACTTCCGCCGTCGCGATTATTGCGACTGATACGTCTGGCGTAATTACATTGTTCAATACAGGAGCCGAAAATCTTCTGGGCTACAGTAGCGAAGAGGTGATCGGCAAATTTGGTCCTGAGCATTTTCATGTAGAACAGGAGCTGTTATCGAGAGCTAAGGAACTGGAAATGGAGCTGGGGCATTCGGTAGATGGTTTTAGGATATTTGTTGAGACTGCCGAGTTACACGGTGCCGAACAGCGGGAGTGGACCTATTGTCGGAAAGATGGAACTAGATTACATGTTTCTTTGGCGGTTACGATTATAAGGGATATCAACGAAGAAGTCATCGGTTATCTGGGCGTTGCGACAGATATTAGTAGGATTGTTCATCAACGGGAGGAGCTAGAAAAGGCAAAACAAATAGCAGAACAGGCAAGTGCGGCAAAATCTCAATTTTTGGCTAATATGAGCCATGAGCTTCGTACACCTTTAAATGGAATTGTTGGCTTTACAGATTTATTGCTGGGGACAGCGCTTGAAGATACACAACGTGAGTATCTCACTATCGTTGATCAATCTGCCAATTTGTTGCTTGGGATTGTAAATGACATACTAGACTTCTCTAAAATAGAAGCCGGCAAGCTTGAACTGGATATTGAACAGGCAGATCTCTATGAATTGGTCGTTCAGCTCACCAACTTTCTGAATATGCAGATCAAAGCCAAAAATTTGGAGTTTTATCTGGATATCGCCGCCAATGTACCCCACTATATCTGGATTGATGCGCTCCGCATTAAGCAGGTCCTGATGAACCTGCTGAGCAACGCTACAAAATTTACCGAAAAGGGAAAGATTGAATTAAGTATTACAGTCGTGTCACATGAAGCCGATGAAGCAGTTTTGTGTTTCAGCGTCAAGGACACGGGCATAGGAATTAGACAAGACAAATTGGAGGAAATATTTGATGCATTTTCGCAAGCGGATAACTCGATGACCAAACGGTATGGCGGCACCGGTCTTGGACTGACAATATCAAATAAATTGCTTAAAATGATGGGAAGTGAATTGAAATTGGAAAGCAACTTTGGTGTAGGGAGCCGTTTCTTTTTCACTATTAAAGTGCGTTCTGTTTGGGAAATGGATGAATGGGAAGGATTGAGAAAAGTTGGGAATGTACTGGTCGTTGCAGAGGAAGAATCAGAGCGGAATGCATTGGCTCAAATGTTATCTTTAAAGAAGGTTAATACGGTACACGCAAAAAATGGCTTTGAAGTCTTACAGATGTTGAAGGCAGGACGTCATTTTGGTGCTATTCTGATCGACAATCAATTGCCCATCATGAGCGGTATAGAAACAATAAAGAATATTCGCGAAAAAAAATTTAACAACAGTTTTGAACAAAATATTATTCCAATATTTGATTCAGGTATACAGAATATTGAGCAGCATTGTCAATCCATGGGTATAAATAGATGGCTAGTCAAGCCCGTTAAACCAGAAAACCTTTACGCAATTTTGATAGGGGGGGCAACCGATTATGATGATCAAAACGTAAGTGATTCCAACTAACTTTTTATGAATATACTCTTATTATAGTCCAGCATGTCGATTGCATTTTTATTATCGCATATTTCGGATTTTATTGGACTATCTTTCAAAATAGCTTTGTGTTGAATGATAAATAAAACACTATGCAAATTTTTAAAGACAAAGTCATTTTGATTACGGGAGCCAATAGAGGCGTTGGCAAATCTTTCGTAAAGGCGCTCCTCAACAGTGAGGCAAGGAAAATATATGTAACCTGCCGCGATTTAAAAAAGATGCCAGCGTTCGATGATGATCGGATAGTGCCGCTGCAGTTAGATATCACGGTTGATAAGCAAGTTGCCGTAACTGCAATCACGGCCTCAGATACTGAAATTCTGATTAATAATGCAGGGACCTTAAACCAGGGAAATGTGCTTGAAGGAAGCCTAATAGACATGGAAAGCGACTTGAAAGTAAATTATTTTGGGACAATAAAAATGATGCGCGCGTTTGCTCCGATCTTGATCAGGAATAAGCCATCTATCCTGATCAATATTGTTTCGATTGCTGCTTATTCCCCTTTACCTTCTATTGCTGGATATGCGGCTTCTAAAGCAGCCCTATATTCTGCCACGCAGTCTGTGCGAATCGAATTGGCAAAAAAAGATGTGTCTGTATATGCTGTCAATCCAGGAGCTATTGACACCGATATGAATAAGGGGATTGATTGGGATATGCCAGACCCAGACAGTATCGCAATAAAAATATTAGAAAGTATAGCTCTAGGGAAACTTGATGTCATTCCAGACGAAATGGGGCAAGGGATGTATGCTGCATGGAGAGAGGAACCGGCTAAATTGTCAAAGATATTTTCCGATCTCTATCACGGGGAAAATTAAGTCTATATTAAATAAATCCGGCTTCTATTTCTTGATACAAATCTTGGAATAGTAGCCGGATATTTTCATTCAGTCTAGGTTAAAACAAATATTTGAATTTTTAAAGTATAATTTTATTCTATTTTTAGACATTTTTAAAATAATTAAAACTATTAATGGTATATTTATGTTTTAATTTAGCGTTATGAAGTATAGACTTTTGAAAGAGATACTTGACTTAGTTGAGCAATTTGAAGATGAAAATTCGGAAAAGAGGTACACGGATGATGCGGAGGGGTTTAAAACTTGGATAGCAGATGAGTTATTGGGCGAATCAATAGAGCCGGATTGGGAAGGTAAAGAAAAGGGGCGTAGTCCGGAGAGTGTAATAAGTACCTTGCTTGTGCATATGAATAGGTTTGCGAAGAGCTACTCGAAGGCAGCAATAAATGGATCTGATTTTTCTACACAAGAGGAATTTATTTATTTGATCACATTGAGATCATTTGGTGAGATGACGAAGATGGAACTGATCAAGCGGAATATTCATGAGAAACCTGTTGGTATGGCAATCATTAATAGACTAATCAAGCAGGACTGGATTGCACAGCATGATTCTGAATTTGACAAACGCAGTAAGCTGATCAATATTACCGAAAAGGGGCTAGCAGCTTTGGATGGACAAATGGAAAAGATACGCTATGCTACCAAGATTGTTTCAGCCGATCTCACTCATGCGGAGAAGATAGCGCTTATTGGCTTGTTAAATAAAATGAGCAATTTTCATCAGGTCATTTATGAGAGAAATATTGGCCCTGAAAAGTTGTTGGAAGAAATTGAAATCAAAGAATGAATCAGGTGAATAATGGACTCGTATCGGTCAACCATGCGGGAAGCTAAAATGGAATGCAAAATGAGAAAGAAAGTTGCGATCATCGGTGCCGGTTTTTCAGGCCTTTCGGCAGCGTCTTATATGGCAAAAGCGGGCTATGATGTGCATGTTTTTGAGAAACATCCACAACCCGGTGGGCGGGCGAGGCAGTTTTCGACTTCAGAGGGTTTCAAGTTTGACATGGGCCCCAGTTGGTATTGGATGCCGGATATCATAGAATCGTACTTTTCGGATTTTGGCTACAGTGCTGCGCATTTTTTTGAGCTCGTCTCGCTGAACCCACAATTTGAGATGATCTTTGATACTGGGAAAATTAGCGTTCCCTCCTGTTATGAGGATTTGAGACAATTATTCGAATCCATAGAAAAGGGGGCTGCAAAGCAGCTCGATAAATTTATGGAAGCAGCCAAATTTAAATATGAAGTAGGGATGCGTGATTTTGTATACAAACCATGTCACAATTGGCGTGAATTTCTATCACCAAAAATAGCTCTAAGTGCCTTTAAATTGGATTTGCTTTCCAATTTTAGATCCTATGTGGCACATTATTTTAAAGATAAAAGACTCCGCACACTGATGGAATTTCCGGTCATTTTTTTGGGTGCTTCACCCAAAGATATTCCCGCATTGTACAGCTTGATGAACTATGGGGGCTATGCCTTAGGGACTCATTATCCCAAAGGCGGATTTTATCAGCTGGTGCTAGCGATGCAGCAAGTCGCTAAAAAGCAGGGGGCAACGTTTTATTTTAACCATAATGTTGATGAATTTCTGATCGAAAAAAACGCTATCACTTCGATTATGGTTAACGGAAAGAGTATTGCATTTGATCTTATTGTCGCCTCGGCCGATTACCATCACGTCGAAACACTATTGCCTAAGGAACTGAGAAACTATGATGATGCTTATTGGGAGAGTAGGACCTTTGCGCCTTCTAGTTTGATTTATTATCTCGGTATGAGATCAGCCATTCCTAACTTGAGACATCATACGCTCTTCTTTGAGCACGATCTAGATGATCATATTGATTGCATCTATGGCGAAAAAAAATGGCCTCAAAACCCGTTATTTTATGCGTGCTGTCCTTCAAAAACCGACTTAGATGTTGCCCCAGAAAATCAGGAGAATCTTTTTCTATTGATGCCATTGGCGACGAATATTGGGGATGGAGAGGAGACGCGCGAGAAGTATCTGAAGCAAATGTTAAAACGTCTTGAAAAACAAACAGGAACAAAAGATCTGTATGAACAGATCGTTTTTAAACGAAGTTACTGTGTCAGTGATTTTGCCATCGATTATAACGCTTATGGCGGGAATGCCTACGGCTTGGCAAATACATTAAAACAGACTGCTGTCTGGAAACCCAAAATTAGAAATAAAAAAGTGTACAATCTTTTTTATACTGGACAGTTGACGGTACCCGGGCCAGGTGTGCCACCATCTATTATATCTGGAAAACTAGTCGCCCAGGAAGCGATTAAATTAAATTATAATCCGTAAGACCATGAAACAGCTATTTGATGAACTCGCTTATGAAGTGAGCAAAAAAACGACCGAAAAATATAGTACGAGTTTTTCGCTCGGTATTTTAGCCCTTAAACCCAGCATTCGCGCTAGTATATATGCAATTTATGGGTATGTCAGACTCGCAGACGAGATCGTAGATAGTTTTCATGGTTATGATAAACAACGGTTACTAGCCAGATTATACTTGGAGACAAATCATGCCCTCGAAGAGGGGATTTCGCTGAATCCAATCTTGCAATCCTTTCAGGAAACTGTAAGGAAATATCGCATCGACATTGATCTCATCCGTCAATTTCTCCATAGCATGGAAATGGACTTAAAAAAGGTGGATTATAGTTCGGAACTTTATAAAGAGTATATTTACGGTTCAGCCGAAGTAGTTGGACTCATGTGTTTACAGGTCTTTACAGAAGGAAATAAACAGCGCTATGACGAATTGAAACCTTATGCGATGAAATTGGGATCCGCGTTCCAAAAAATAAACTTTTTGCGCGATCTCAAGGATGATTATCAGGTGCTTGGCCGTACCTACTTCCCAAACTTAGATATGGCTGTGTTTGACAATACACTAAAAAGTCAAATCGAGGAAGAAATCCAACAGGAATTTAAAGAAGCGCTTTTGGGAATTAAAAAATTACCGGCATCAGCGAAATTTGGGGTTTATCTAGCTTATAAATACTATCTTTCGCTATTCGCCAAGATTCGTAAGAAATCTTCAAAGGAAATTTTAGAAAAGCGGATCCGGATTCCCAATACTGAAAAGGCTTATGTAGCTTTTAAGAGCTATTTGCGTTATAAAGCGGCCTATTTATAAATTATTAGCAGATAGCCTATGAATCTTATTATTTTACTGATTACTTTTATTGCCATGGAAGGTGCCACTTGGTTGATTCACAAGTATATTATGCATGGTTTTCTATGGGGATTGCATCGAGACCATCATGATCACAGTAACGATGGCTTTTTAGAAAAAAATGATTATTTCTTTGTCATCTTTGCACTGCCCACCATCGCGCTGATGTATTTTGGTTCTCTGAGAGATTATAATTATCTATTTTTTATTGGTTTAGGTATTATGCTGTATGGCATGGCCTATTTTTTTGTACATGATATTTTTATCCATCAAAGATTTAAACTGTTGAGCAAAACAAACAATAGATACTTTTTGGCGCTCCGGCGTGCCCACAAGCAACATCATAAGCATTTGGGGAAGGAAGATGGGGAGTGTTTCGGCTTTTTGTATGTTCCGATCAAATATTTTAAAATGTATAGTAATAATGAAAAAACGTGATGCAGTATACTTATGCGCTTATCTTATTTTTTACGGTAATTGTCTGCTTTGTCGCATCTTTCGATAAGCGACTGCGATTTGACCGTGAGTTTGTTCCATTTTTTAAAGCATCAGTTCTTGTTGCCGTGTTTTTTATTGCTTGGGATATCTGGTTTACTAGCCGTGGAGTCTGGTGGTTTGATACAAAATATACGATAGGTCTGGTTATAGCAGGCCTTCCCTTAGAAGAATGGTTATTTTTTATCTTTATTCCATTTTCCTGCATTTTTACCTATTTCTGTATTGACAAATTTTTCAAATTAGAATCGCTAAGTGCTTTTAATAACATCTTGGTTTTTGTGAGTACGATTATATGTGCAGTCATTGCGCTTCGATATGCTGACCGTATCTACACGCTAGTGACTGCTCTTGTTACAATATTTACACTATTGATCTTTCATTTTGTGCTCCGGGTACAATGGATTACCCAAGCTTCCCTGGTCTTTACTTTGCTGATGCTAGGTTTTTTACCCGTGAATGGCATACTAACCGGAACAGGGTTAGAATCTCCGATAGTCAATTATAACCCAGAAGATTTTATGGGTTTTAGGATACTCACCATCCCCGTTGAAGACGCCGTTTACGGATATTCCCAGTTTTTATTAGTTCTTTATTTTTTTAAGAAATTTCAGAATAGATTCGAGTCGAATTCTTCCCCTAAGTTTGAAGCTGTTTAGGGTTTTCTATTCAATCAATAGCTTTCAAATGAAATTGTTGGATTAGCTGGTTTTCATTTAATAGTTTTTATCCTGTTTAGCTTCCGAATCGATAGCTTAGGGACAGCAAGACTTTTCTATTATCTGGAAAATCTGAGTAAAACACTTTTAGGTCTCCATACTCGCTGATCAATTGCGGATTTGCATTTCTGAGTAAACCATTAGCGGTCAGTTTGATCATGCCTCGATCTCCGAACATCTTCTTTTCTGCTGCCAGATCCATACCGTACCGTTTGTCTGTTCTTGAAGGACCTGTGGTAATGCCTGACCGATAATAAAGTGCTATTTCAGTGCGAAACCCATATTTGAATTGCAGTGTATGCCGGCTGTTAGCCGTCCAGCTAGATCCTTTTGAATTTAGATTTACATTTCCGATTTCGCCAGAATAGTTGTTGTAAAAAGCATTGATATAGTGACTTGCTGTCCACCAGGTGCGAAAAGTTTGATTGTACATGACACTTCCGCTATAATTCAGATAGCGTCCAATATTTTCTGGTCTAGATAGATTTTCGCCAACTTTATCTCCTTGACGGACAATCCAATTGATCATATCTCGCCCATAAGATAAACCCAAAGTAGTAAATAACTTGTTTTTGTAGCCATGGCCTATTTCGGAAATGTAACTCTTTTCAGGTTTTAAGTCTGGATTTCCTTCATTGTAACTATAAGCATCTTCATAGACCCTAAATACATTAATGTCGTGATCGCCGGGTCTTTCTATACGGCTGCTAAAAGATGTCCTCAGCGTGTTTTTTTCGTTCAAATGGTACAAAAAAGATCCGCTTGGAAACAAATCAAAATAACGTTGATTATTTTTTTTGTTCAATGTAACCTGATTGGCATTGATGAAGGTATATTCACCGCGCAAACCGACCTGATATTCTATTTTTTTTGATTTCCCGGAAAATATCGCATAGAGTGCTTCAATATGTTGTGTGTATTGAAAACGATTGGAAGTATTTGGATCCTTTTTCCAAGAGCCATTATCCAATACGGTATTGATGACATCATTATTGATAAAAAAATAGGTGCCTTTCCAGCCCAGCTCAATTTTACTGGAATCAGTTAACGGTTTACTATAATCAAGCCTTCCGGAATAAGTCGTATTGCTTAGATCTTGTACATTGGTCCTTCCGGTAGTGGATTGTTTTTCCGATTGCAAATCGAATTTATTTGTTTCGAAACGATTATTGTAGTCATTTCCGTGGGGAGCAAAGTCGAAATTAAATTTTAAAAAATGATCTTCTCCCTCGTATTTATTGACGTAATTGATGTTAAATGTCCAGTTTTTGAAAGATTCATCAAACTGATTGTTACTCAGTGCACGTTCAGTTTGCACGTTTGCAGGATAGTTCCAGGTATCCATTTCGATTGATGCATACGGCTTATAATTGCCATACATCCAGTGTACACTTCCATCGAGGATTCCACCATCAGAAAATTCATATTTTGCTCCAGCCCGAACGCTGTGAAAAGAGGCGTCGTCTAGTTTTTTGTTTTCATACTGTCTTTGAAAGGAGGTCAAATTTCCCTGATTAAAAAAGCTTCTTTCGGTCTGATTATGGCTGTTGCCACGGTCATAGCTCTTATTACCCTGTACGTACATATCTAGGCCGTTTACTTTATAATGTAAGCCGCCACCGAAGCCACCATAGAATTGTCGACCATGTCCGGCACGCAGGAATGCATCGCCTCCAAAACCTACTTTTGTATTTCTCTTTGTTACGATATTGATAATCCCTGCTGTTCCGGAGGCATCTTCACGGGCAGAGGGATTACTGATCAGCTCTAGTTTTGCCACTTCAGATGCCTGAAGCCCACGCAAGATGCTTGCAAGTTGTTCGCCCGATACATACATATCACGGCCATTAATTCGTACGTTGGCTCCGGCACGACCCTGAATTGAAAAATTGCCTTTTCCATCGGAAACAAGACCAGGTGTTTTTTCTAGTAGCTCGAGGACATTGTTTCCTTCAGCCAGAACGCTCCCCTCTACATCAACAACCATTTTATCGGCGTATTGGCGTATGCCGGCCTGCTTTCCGGTTACATGAACAGTTTCCATCCGATGTTCGACCGGCTGTAGAAAAATAGGAACTGTCATTTGATGTTCTCCTGTCAGCCGATAGGATCTACTGAACACGCTTGTGTGTCCAATAGAGCTATAGCGGATCACATAGTCTCCATTTTTTATAACATGGAATAGAAATGAGCCATCTTTGGCTGCATCTGCCTGCATGACTAATGCTGAATCCGGCAAATGTAGAAGGCTGGCGGTAGCGCCTTTAATCGGATGCCCATCTTTGTCAAAGATTTTTCCGGCTATTTTTGTCTGTGCCATTAACCCTACGGCAGAACTAGAAAGCAGAATAGATAATAATGTCGATTTAGTCATAAAAGTATCCTCTTTGTCCTTTCTAGTGAAAGGACCGTCATTAGCATAAATTAAATAGTAGTTAGTAAACCTATGTATTTGTTGATTTTGGGCGAAAGCGGATTTTTGGTTTTCTTACCTGTGCATTTCCCTGCGTATTTGGAACCATATTGTCACAAATAGCATCAGATTCTTTCATTGAATTATTACGGCCTTTTTTCTTTCCCCATTTGCGATTATACCAAATAATAAAACCTGTAACAGGTAGTGATCCTGCGATAAATGTGAGAAAAAAAGCGAGTAATTTTGTTGGAAATCCCCCAATAGAACCTACATGTATATCGTAATTAAGTCTTCTGAATTTTTCTCCGGCACTGAGTTCGTAGAAGTCTTTATTAAACAGTGTTATATTATTTGGTAGAAAATTTCCTGTATACTGATCAAATGAATAATAGCGGTTGTTATACTGTCTATCCATATTATTACGGATATATACCGAAATGGTAGCGTCTTTTTTTTCAGTATCCGGATAAGTGATTGTCAGGTAATGAGGATCTTTATATTGCGTAAGAATGCCTTGGATCTCTTGATCAAAAGCCTTTGGGAAATATGCTAACTGATCGATCCTCGTCGAATCTGAATGCACGGAAGTTCGTTCGGCCAGTGGGGTTCCCCAGTTTGTAGACCAATAAAGTGCTCTGTTAAACCAGTCGATACCATAGTACATTCCTGTCACGGCCAATAATAGAATTAAAAGAAAAGAATAAAAACCAACTACATTATGAAGGTCCAGATTGACCCGTTTCCAGCCTGCTTTCCACTTGATCTTAAAGCTTTTTTCCCGTGTTGATTTTGTCCATTTTTTTGGGTACCACCACACTAATCCAGTCATTAGAGTAATACTGAATATCAAGGTGGCATAGTTGACAATGGGACGCCCAATATCCCGTGGAAGCCATAAGAAACGGTGTCCATTGAGTGTCCATGCAAAAAAGCTGTTTAATTTTTCTCTTCGTCTTGCTTCTTCTGAATTGTCTTCAGTTTTTACGCCAAGATACTTACCTGTATAGGGATGCAGCAGGTGGACTTCCGGTTTTGTGTTTTCAGTGTGCCCAGTTTCTTTTGCTAGCATGGTAAATGAAACTGGATAATCTCTTGTATATGTAATACTACGTACCCTGCTGTTCGGGTAAAGAGAGTCTGCGATTCTGCTAATTTGGGATGGGGAAACCAGAGATTTGCTAGCTGCAAGGATATATTGCCGTTCTTTTTTCGGAATAACAAGATCCATAATTTCATGGTTAAAAACCCAAAGGCAGGCCATCAGACAGATGACAAAGACAATAATTCCAGAGATCAATCCCAGCCAGAGGTGCAGCCAATTATTGACCAGCCGAACCGTTGAATTATTTCTTTTCTTTCTTATCGCCATTTCCAGTTATTTTACGGCAAAGCTCAGTGATGTATCAATAAATACAGCGCGTGCTGAAGCAGATAGCATAATAAAGTATAGGAGGAAGGTTATTAATAGTGTTTTCATTTGATTTGAATGTATGCGTTGTCAATATAGAAATACCTAGCTCCGAATTTGTACACTGAGCATTAGGCAAAATAGCGCTGACTGTATATCCGGCTAGGTATTTCTGAGAGTTTTGCGGGTATTTATTTGAGCTTATTTAGGTGATAAACTTGCGTAATTCCCGGATCGATCTCGGCACCGCGTTTTACCGAATTTTTTGCTGGATCGTATTCATATACATACCATTTAGACTCGTCTGTTTTAAAGATATCGTATAGTTTTCCGTTCTCCATAAAGTTCATCGTCGTTTTTGATTCGCCGCCACCGACTAAAATCCGTAGATCTGCCACGATTTTTTTATTTGCGGGATCAATTACAAAAGGACTTATATATACTTTACCATCGCCTAGTTTCTGTACCTGTGATATGTTGTTGCTAAATACGTTGTAATCTTTTAAGTCGAAGAAATAATCTGGATCGAAAGTAGTCTGTCCCGATTTAATACGTAACAAGCCATATGTCGCTGCATCTGTCTTTTTGGTTACAATGTATAGGTCATTATTGTCGTCTGTAAAAGTAAGTGTCTGAACTTCCCAGTGACCGGCAGCAAAGCCCCCGCGAGCATCTTTTACGATTTTACCATTTGCCAAACTAGGGTAATCACATACATACATGTAGGCTGTATCGATAATATCCTTACGGGTTTCATTACTTCTATATTTGTGACCGACAAATAATTTGTCGCCTATTTGCGAAAAGCTTGTTGGTACGATATAAGGGTTATGGTCTTTCCCTTCAGGAGTTTTAGGATTAAACGTGATCATTGGTATTTCGATACCCATTGTTTTATTGATCGTCATGTTGTTGATGTTCATAAAATAGATGGGTTGTTCCAGCACATTTTTCTCCTTATTTGTTGTCCCCGCAGTTTTGGTAAATACCATCTCATTTTTTGTGCTGATATCTTTTAAGACTTTACCCAAGTAGAAGTTTCCAGGGAAGGCATAGTTGTTCGTTTCTTTCCAAGACTTACTATTGACCACTTCAAATTGACTGAATCGGGTGCCGTCATTTGAGAGGTAATATTTACCTTCATAGGCGTAGGCATAAACGGCATAAAATGATGCTGGTAGGTGAGAAGTAATATCAATTCCTTGATTGTTATTGGGAGTCAATAACGTATCTTTCATTAAATTATCAGCTGTGAGCAGATAAGAAGATCCAGCCGCGGTGGTCACCCATACACTATATAAGCTATTTGAAGTCGGTGTAGTTTCATCAGGTGAAGTCGTGTCGGGAGATTTCTTGCATGAAGTAAATAATGCAGCCGCAGCGAATATTGCAATGGCGAATTTGTTGATTTTCATAAAAAATATGTATTTATTTGTTTTTTACATAATGGATAATCTCAGCTTGACGTAGAATGCACGTCCAGGCCGCTGTAGGCGAAAATTGTCGTATGCTCTTTCATCTGTTAGATTTCTCGCCTCAAAGGATACATTGTATTTGTTGCGGTCCCAGGCGTAACTAAGTACCGCGGAGTGGACATTTTGAGATGGAATGAGATCTTTGGATTCAAGCGATCCTTGATCTGATTCGGTGAGGTAAAACCAATGTGTATATTGATATAAGTATGAAAGTTGTATTCTGCTTCCTTTTTGAAACCAGTTATTCTGGATCAGACTAATGTCTGCATTTCCATAAACCCAAGGTCGGTTAATGAGTTGCTTGCCATAATTTATACTGATTTGCTGGCGTGAATCGTCTGTGTATTTTTTGTTGTAAGTAGCTTTATCGTAAGAGCCATTTAGGGTAACCGACAACAGATCTTTAAAGCCGTATTTGACTTCGGCCTCAAAGCCGTAGAGCTTCACACCTTCCTCATTGTAGCTTTGAAAAAAGGAATTTCCATTCTGCATGACCGCACGGCTGTTTATATAGTTATCTGCCAAACGATAGAAACCTGTTACGTCAACATTTAGAAAATGGTCCTGATTGATGTACGTATTGTAATAAAATCCGGTATTGATATTGTCGCTGCGTTCCGGCTTCAAATCCCAGTTGGATATTGTATTGATACCGTCACCATAAAGCGCTGTCATGGACGGTAAATTGTATGCTCTTTCATAAGATAGTTTCCATCCACCATCCTTGGTTATCCTATACCGAGAGGCTAGGCTCATGCTATAGTAATTCCCTTGTTTTTTTTGACTGATTATTCCGCCGCTGATTAAATTGTTATTTGCATCAAAGATGCGTTCGTCAATATCTTTTGAGGCATTCATGCGGTAGTATTTTACGGCTAATACATTTGATAGGCGCTTGTCAAACCATTGGTTTTGCCATGATAAACCCAAAATATGTCTGCCCAGATAGGATGGCAAACCTGAACGGTCATAATTGCCGATTAGATCATATTGTTTCTGATCGTTGCTGTTGAAATTGTAGTTGAAGTTTAAGCTTTGATTACGGGCTTCGTCAAAATCATAGTTTAGATTCACCCGCGCCAGATAGTTTGACAAATTGTATTTTGTATCCATTTGCGCATTCGGCGCAGTGCCTTTGTAATTCGAGATCCAGTTTCCAGACCAGTCGTAATTGTACATAGCTGTATCGCGCGCATATCTGGTATCGTAGCTATAGCTTGTGAAAATATCTGCATATAAGCGATTAACAAGAAAATTACTTTTTTTATAGCTTAAGGTTGGCATCAGATAATTGCTTTCAGACCACATTCCGCCAAACACTTTGCTAATGGAAGCTCCGAGCTGGTTTTCCTTGTGATTTTGCGAATAGGTCAGACCGGCATAAAATTGATCAGCCCAGTGTACATCGCGAAAACCAACCTCCAGTTGCCCCATTGCCGAAGTATAGGCATCGTTAAATCGCTTAGCTTTAGGAAGCGTGACATACTTGTTTTCGACAGTTTTCTCAATAAGAACATTGTACTTTTCATTGGTGTACATGTTATAATCATTGTCTGAATGATTGTAAAATGCATTCATCCTGAAGGATAGTTTGTTTTTGGGATTAGTAAAGGTACCCACAATGGCCGCCTGATGGGTGTTAAATGAACCATAGGAATAACTCAGATCCAGATAAGGCCTTGCACGGCGTTTTGTAATGATATTGACAGCACCTCCGAGCGCATCTGAACCCAAAAAAGCAGGCACGACACCTTTGTAAACTTCGACGCGATCAATCAGATTGACTGGAATATTATTTAATGACATCGAAGAACCAAAGTTCTCCATGGGCACTCCGTCGATGTAAATTTTAGCATTTAGCCCATTGATGCGGAATACAAAATTGGATCCTAGTCCACCATCTTCACGTATAGTCACTCCGGTAGCTCTTTTCAATACCTGGGTTAGATTGGCAGCTTCGTTGGCATGTTTATTCATGTCAATGACACTGACATTAAAGCCCGATCGCTTTATCTCAGCAACTTTGTGTTCATTTTCTGTTTTTCCAGGCGCAGAGACAACAACTTCATCGATGTAATTACGATCTTCTTTGAGCTGGAAATCCTGAATAAACTTATCATTTATTGCCCGCTCCTCGGAGCTATACCCGACTGCGGTAACCTGTATGATAGCGTTACCAGATAGGGCTGTCTGCAGTTTGTAATAGCCGTCAACATCTGAAGATGTACCTGTGCTCTGATCTTTTAGTCGTATTGTCGCCCCTGGAATAGGTGTCCCAAAATTATCTTTGACAAAGCCTGAAACAGCATTCTTTTTGGAAGTTTGAGCCTGTGTAAATACAGTAAAAATGAATAACAGTACAAAAGTAGATGTTGATTTCAACATTTTTATTTAGATTAAGTATATACAAGAGAGTTGCCTATACTGATCTATTACCGAATGTTGATTTTAGATATTTTTCGAAAAAATATACAAATGGTTGATTATGAGTGTTATTTTTTTGCGGTAATAGTTTACTATTTCATATAATTCATACGAACAGTAAAATTTGCTGTATTGGGGAGTTTGAGACCTTTCGAAATCTCTTTTGTCTGTAGATTGTACCTCCATACGCGATGCTCATCATGTACGTCATCAATAGCAATATATACATATCTTGTATCGGTCCAGACATTTTCTTTCTGCGTCCCTTTATCTAGCGGAAGCTGAATTTTTTCGATATAACCAGATTTTAAATCGACTATCCTGTATTCAAACTGATAGACGGAATGATAATTGGAAAAATCAGTGTACAGTTTTTTCTGTTCATTGCGTATAATGGCCTTCCCATTTCCAGCGTACCAGATCCCATAAGCATGATTTCCGATTGACTTGGAAATATTAATCATAAAGTCTTGATCGACGAGTTGCTGACCTTTCTTTTTTCTAAAAATAGCCGTTGGTAATTTAAGGTTGTTGCCCAGTGCGATGCCGGGGTTAGTCATAAAATAATAATCTCCCTGTTCGTCTTTAAAACTGTAGGATTGGATAATATTGAAACCGCCGGGATAAGTTGAACGGGTTTCTTTCTGAATATTTAAAAGTTTAAAGCTATCGTATTTTATAGTTGCGTAATAAGTTGTATCAGATGTAGTATGCCCATATTTTCCAGATGATTTAAAAAAAGAATAGGCGATCCAGAGATTGTTATTTTCAATATCCACAAGACCAAGATGTAGCGCTTTATATTCTTTTGTCGCAAACGGCAGGACAATCGTATCCTCTTTGATGATTTTCATAGCCGCAACGTTAATCTGATAGAGTCTAGCTTGAGAGGTATTCTCCGTAAAATTTTCCCGACAGAGCGCAACGAGATTTTTATCGTCTTTCCATGTTATGGTTTCAAAATCACTGTTTTTTAATTGAATGCTATCGATAAGAACTAGAGAAGAACCTTGCAATTGGTATTTTTTAAACAGGCTGGTTTGACTTGATAATCTATAAAAAAAACCGTTTTTATAAATATATTCTCTTTCTTGTATACGCGAAGTAGACAGTGGGATTTCTAAAGTCGGACTATTCGTGTCGTCCAAATGCTCGGAAAACAGTAAGCTGGTTGGGGCCTCTTCTTTATTGAACAGGCAAAAAACAAAATTCGGATTTATATTTTTTTCAGGACTTCGGCTACAGGAAAAAATAGAAATTGCAAGGAAAGACCACAACAATAATCGCTTCATGTTTGTCTATTAAATGCTTTGAAATTGTTCCCTGATTTTAATCTGCATAGTGGATGGTAAAAAAGCTAAATCACTTTTCTGAAAGGCAACTATTTTACCAAAATCTGGAGAGTCAGAGACAAAATATTCCCTTCCAGCTTTAAATATCAAGGTATTGTGGTTACTATCCAAAAGCTCGAAATCCCTTTTGGGTTTAATGATAAAATCGCCTGAAAAAGTAAGTTTTTTATTGACCAGATCGATATTGGCTGTGCTGTTTTTACTTAATTGAACATCATAATGATCTTCAGTAAAGAGTTTGCTGTTTTCAACCGATGTGTTGGTAAATGTAAGATTATCCAAAGCAGGGTGTGAGAAATGGAATACTGAAAAACCGAGGACAAAAATTACTGCTGCAGCAGCTGTCAATCTTGCCCAATATAATTTTCTATTTTGAGAAATGGTCGTAGAAAGGTTATTCCATAAGTCAGATCCGATTTCCTCGTTTATATCCTTATTTTCCAACATACTATCCCAAGAATCATTGTTCAGCCATTTTTCTACCAAATGCTTGTCGGCCCCAGAACATTGACCTGAAGCATATTTTTTAAGTATATCTTGGTTGATTTCCATCTTTTGATAATACGTGTACATTCAAAAGTACAAAAAAGTAATTAATAGGAATCTAGCAATATTGATATTACAATACTTTTTAAGTCTTATTTTAATGACTGATAATGCCTTGCTGATATGGTACTCAACTGCTCTTTCTGTAATTAATAGGTTTGTTGCGATTTCCCTGTTGGTTAATCCTTCATCACGGCTCAGTTTATAAACATTTTTACATTGCCTCGGTAAAGACTCAACAGCATCATCCAAATGATTTTTTAGTTCTTTGTAATAGATATAATTATCTTCGTAAGATTCGCTAGTATTATTTGAGATCACTTCATGGTGTCTCTCTTTATTTCCTTTATTCCTTAAGAACTCCAGCGATTTTAATTTAACCGAACGTATGAGATAACGTTCAGCATCTTGTAAATGAAGGTGATATCTTCGTTCCCAGAGAGATTTAAATACATCTTGGACAATTTCTTTTGCATCATCTTCATCTTCCACGCTTTTAAGCGCAAATGAAAACATCCTCTTCCAATACAATTGAAAGAACTCTTCGAATTGTTTTCTGTTAATCTCTATTTTACGTATCGAGGTTTTCAAAGCATCCAAATATACACTCTATTTAGACTTGTTCCAAATAAAATGTAGGTAGAACAAAAATCCGCCCATCACGATTCCGATTTCTCAAAATAAAGTTGGGTCAATACTCATAAGACTTAAACAATAAATTGAGAACAACGTCTTAATTGATACTCATTTTACAGTAATATGAAACGTACATAAATCGGAGCTTATACGTTTTCATCCGAATGAGGTCCCTATTAGGTACGAATAAGGTCCCTGTTAACTCCCTATTATTTGAAAGTCTATGGTTAAGAGTTCCTGCCGTTAATAGCAGTGATTCGATATCTTCATTTAGCTCATCTGCACGGCCGATGAGCTAGATTGCTTTATCAGGAGATAGCATTTTGAAATAGTGCGTTGGAGTGAGTCCAGTCATTTCCTTAAAATATTTATTGAAGGAAGATTTTGAGTTAAATCCAGCGCTATAGGCTATGGTAAGCATATTGATATCCAGTTCATTTGTCGCATATCGCTCTATTTTACCTTTTATATCCAATATTCTATATTCGTTGATGTAGGTATAAAAAGGTTTATTGGCATAGTTATTCAGTGTTTCGCTGATATAATATTTGTTTTCCTTGACTAATTGGGAAAGTTTCTCTAATGTCAGTTCACTATCTTTATAATACCGATCGGATTTCATTCCTGTTTCCAGTTTGTTCCAGATTTCTGCCATACGCTCTTTTGTGAGGATTTCTTTACGTTCTTTTTGGTTCATTTTATGAACAACAGTATGCTCTGTTTCACTCTCTTCATGACACGCATTATCCGGGTTCAGATCGACTTGAACTTTGGGAATGATATGTTCATGTGCCATGCTCTTAAATTTATACTGTCCTATCAAGATGCATATGATTGCAAGGGATGCATAAGCGATACTTCTGATGAAAAGATCTTGATGATAGCGGTCATGATTACCGATACTATAATAAACTAAACCGATGCAATTCAAAGTAAGAAGGATTGAAGATATACGTGTGATCAATATCCGCGTTGCTGAAGGCGACAGATTTCGGTATGTGAAGTACAGCGTTTTGGCAGATAATATAATTGCAAATGGCATAAAAGTAAGGGTAGTTGCTAAGTTATAAAGCTGCAGTACACGTATACCCTCGGCGGGGGCGGCGTATAGTACCGTGGCTGTGGAGAAAAAACCAATGGTCACAATTAAAATAGGAACAAAGAGGTACCAGTTGGAAATCATATTTTGTTTTCTCTTAGCCTCGTTGCGCGCCAAAAGATATACTATGGGAGTGTAGAAGAAACCTATAAACGTATTCATAGCTTTGCGAACATTTGGTTCATCAACAAAATGGTAAATGATAAACTTGATGGACAGATGGACAACGATGCATAGAACCAATACGAATAAAAAGGTGTCGGTACTTTTTCGCAACTTGTTGCTATAAAGAAATAGAGCTGTCAATATTGCTTGAAACAGCCCCAATACAATGATATAGTTCAGCATGGCAGTAACGGTTCAATTGTATTCAAAGCTAAGATCCTTGTGTTATTTTAATATTAATAATTTGATAACAATATTGTAATCAATGTAAGTTTCTGATTTACAAGGTGTGGTGGTGCTTCTAAAGCAAAAAAAGAAGACGGACGTCCCTAAAATTTTGGGAGGCGAAAATCATCGGTCTGCATATAATCTTTGCAGAAAAAAAATATGTCACCAATGTCTACCAAATTTAGGAACAAAAATTTGCTCAGTTTAAAAAAGGGGGTAAGTGCACTGTTGTTCACTTTTCCCTGGTTTATACCGACCTATGGTCAAGTGATCAAATCCTCTGTGCAGAGCGGTTCGGGGAAATTGCCCGGAGCTTCTATTGTCGCGACCTCTTTCAAAGGCAATACATCCTCAGATTTACAGGGTAATTTTACATTAACAGCACCTGATACTGGGATGGTATCGTTACAGGTATCTTATATTGGCTATCAGACACGTACCTTCGATATTCGCTTAAAGCGAGGTATCAATGAGATTTCGCCAATTGAACTGGCCGTGGGTGATGGTAGTGCTTTGGCAGAAGTGATCGTATCCGGCACGATGGCTCCTTCACAGGCTAAAGCTTTCAGCATCAAGAAACAGGCTGTAGCAATAATGGATGTATTGGCGGCAGACGCTATTGGCAAACTGCCGGATCGAAATGCAGCCGAAGCGGTACAACGCATGCAAGGTGTTGCAGTTGCGAAGAATCACGGCGAAGCTGATATTGCAACGGTAAGGGGTACCCCATTTGCCTGGACCTCCGTTTTATTCAACGGAAGTCGTCTCCCTAGTCCAAATGTCATGGGCAATCGGTCTATGCCCCTGGATGCAATTCCATCTGAAATCATCCAATATGTACAAGTTGCTAAGGCATTAACGCCAGATATGGAAGCAGATGCAATTGGTGGTTCGATCAATTTTGTCACTAGAACATCCCCTAGCAAACGTACACTTAGTGTCTCGGGGGCAGGAGGCTATAACACATTTAGTAAAAATGGAACCTACAACGGCTCACTTGTTTATGGAGATCGCTTTCTGAATAACAGGTTGGGATTGATTCTGTCTGCAGCAACATGGGCGAGGCAATGGGGATCAGATGCATTTGATGTTTCCTACAATACGGGGCTGGCCAATGAACAGCAAAGGAATTCTATTGGATCGGTCATGCTCAAGCGTTATATCGGTGAACGCCAGACTAAGGGGATAAATCTGGGGTCGGATTACAAAATTTCACCCGGACATACGGTATTCTTTCGCGCTATGTTCAATAAATTTGACGATATCCGTCCAGTGTACGAAGCCTATGTAGATTATAATAAGAAACGCTATCAATATAACAACCGTTACTCGCACTATCAGACAGCAATTTATGGAGGTGAAATAGGTGGAGAACATCAACTTTCGGCGATCGCTAAAGTGGACTGGAGTGTCAGCGATCATAAATCAAAATATTACCTTAACACACCACCAGCAAGTGATCGTAAAGGGTTGCCAATAGCGACTTTCCATCAGCAGATCACGAGTGGATTTAATAATTTGTCCAATGATGGACTGCGCTATTGGGGATTCGATTCACCTAATGCTGTCGGTGGCTCTTCATTGGATTTTGATCCTGGAATTAAAGATGCCAGCGAAGTCCTGGATCCCGATAAGCTTAAATTGACGCAGTTGGTTATCACTCAGTTGGACAATAGTGAACGAGACCGTGTAGCCCAGATTAATTTTCATCTTGAAGCATCGCCGGCATTAAAGTTTAAAGTTGGCGGTAAGTACAGGCATAAAGACCGGGACAATTTTTTTGGCTCCAATTTGGTATTTCTGCCGGGTGCTGCGCTCGGTGTTGAAAATGCTGCTCCCTTACGAAGTTTATCCTCATTTGAGACACAAAGTTTTCCAAAAGGAACATCCTTCTTTGGTAGTATGAACGGTAACTATAACTCCTTTCAGCTAAATCCCTTGACCAAAGATCAATTATTGGATCTCTTTAGTCCGGAGTTTATGAAGGTGAATGGCTTTATTGATAAAACGGATCCGATGAGTGCGACATCGATTTATACTGGACAGGAGATCGTATCCTCGGGGTATGTTATGGCTGATTATGATCTCTCCGAAAAACTAAAGTTGGTTGCGGGTTTGCGCAATGAATATACAAAGACTAGACTTCATGGACAACGTGTGGAGCCTACGGCATCCGGAAACCAACTTGTTGCATCTGAAATTGAAAATAATTACAATGCTTTGCTGCCCATGTTTCATCTCAAATACAAGTTGAATAAAGATGCAAATTTGAGGGGAGCTTTCACCCGGACTTTTGTACGCCCTAATTTTGGAGATATGACTCCCGGAACATCCATTGATGTTTCTTCTACACCAGCGACCATCAGCCAAGGTAATTCCGAGCTTAAGCCCACCTTCAGCAACAATTTTGATCTCATGGGAGAATACTACTTTCAGAATGTTGGGATCCTGACTGGGGGATTGTTTTACAAAGATATTTCAGATGTGATATTTACAGATATCAGCATGCAAAACATCGATGGGACAGACTACCGCATATCCCAAGCGAAAAATTTGAACAAAGCAACATTGTTCGGCTTGGAGTTTGGCGTAAATCGAAGATTTGATTTCCTTCAAGGCTTTTGGAAGAATTTCGGTATCGAATTTAATTACTCTTATGTGGACTCTGAAACGAAAGTGCCACGTGTCGGCGGTGTCGAAGCTTCATTCGATAAAACAGCGTTACCTAATCAATCCAAGCATCTGTTCAATGCCATTCTATTTTATGAAGGTAAGGGCGTAACGGTACGTCTGGCCGGAAATTATAGAGGGAAGTCAATTGAGACAATCGATCAGAAATTAGGGCCACAATTTTATAAGTGGACAGACAATAATTTTACTTTGGATGCCACCGCTACGGTGTCGTTGTCTGCACGTGTAAAAGCATTTTTGGAGCTAAACAATCTGACAAATTCGGCCGTGAGTATGTACATGGGAGATAGCCGTCGCATTAGTAGCCGCGAGGTGTACGGCAGTAGGGGGCAGGCCGGGATTAGATGGGATATAATTAAATAATTAGTTTAAAACAATCATATGAAAATTTCAAATTTGATGATGGTCCTTTTGGGAACCATTCCTGCGCTCGCATTCGGGCAGCTGTCGGATAGCACAAAACGCGTGCTTCCGGTTCAAGGAGCTGTTAACTTTAGAGATATTGGCGGTTACGAAACAAACGATGGAAAACATGTTGTTTGGGGCAAAATCTTTCGTAGTGATGCCATCGATAAACTTACTGATAGCGATGTCGCACTGATGGATAAAAAGAAGATTCATACTGTCGTTGATCTACGCGGCACCGCCGAAGCCAAATCCGCTCCCGACAGACTAGCAGCCAACACGGATTATACGTTGAGTCCAGCCGGTAGTGACAACTTGCCTAATCCACAAGATATGGTTAAGGCATTAAAACAAAAAGACTTTTTGGTGAAATTCTATGCCGAAGGCGCTAATTATTATGGGGATAGATACCGACCTGCATTTATCAAACTGTTGGGAGCTACCGATGGAGAGGCTATCCTGTATCATTGTACAGGTGGAAGAGATCGTACTGGTATGCAGACAGCATTGATTCTACATGTGCTTGGTGTCCCATATCCGACTATCGAAGCAGATTATTTAGCGTCTAACGTATATCTTAGCCGCAACAAGCAGATGAACGCTTATACCGATGCAATGGTCGCGGCAACTGGAATGACCAAAGAACAGATTGAAGATCAGATGAAACTGAAACCCGAATTGTTAAAAGCATTTTTTGACGGAATTAAAGCTAAGTATGGCACAGTGGAGAAGTTTCTACAGGAGGAGATGGCCATCGGACCGAAAGAGATCAAGATACTGAAAGCAAAATATACACGCTAACAAAAATTTGAATTAACCTCAACAGCTCAGTCCAATATTAATAGGACTGAGCTGTTGGTACAAAGTGCATACTGTTGTGCAAAGTAAATTCGCTTTCTACTTTTGTTTTGATGGTTTAGATATGAAAAGCATTTTTCTAGTTGTTTGGAATAGTTCTAAATAATTATTTATTTTGCACACTTGGACACACATAAAATATGGAATGGAATCAAGTTAGGAGATAGCGATAGCTTTCTGGCCTTGTACGACGCAGTTTATACTGCGCTTTTCCGTTATGGGCTGAAGATAACTTCCGACCGCGAAGTCGTGAAAGAATCCATTCATATTTTATTTTGTGATTTATGGGAGCGGCGGGAGAAACTTCCGGCATTAAATACTGATCCTAGATATTATTTGTTTGTATGGCTCAAACGGATCATCTTTAAGCAGCGTGCAACGCAAAATCTATCTCTGGATGATCTTTTTGATGTTCCTGTAGAAGATTCGATTGAAGCGCAAAAAATAGCTATCGAAGAAACATTGGAGCGAGATGATGCGCTGGGTCGAGCGATGAGCAAGCTTACAAAAAAACAGTACCGGTATATCGAATTAAAATTCTTCCACAATAAATCCTATGAGGAAATTGCTGCCATTGAAAATGCTGCGATAAGAACAGTTTATAATGTGGTACATGAAGCGATTAAAAAATTAAAAGGCTCATTGACAGTGCTTATTGTTTTTATTTTGAGTTTTTCCAAATAAAAATAGGTAAAAATACTGGAGTAGTTGCACTACTGATTAAAAGCAATTGCTATCACATGGAAAACCCTACTTTAGAAAAACTGATCTGTGACGAATCTTTTCTCGATTATTGCTTAAAGTCGCACCGCGAGGAGGATGACTATTGGCCACAGTGGATAGCCGCAAATCCACAGCATCGGGAGCTTATAAAGGAGGCCGAACTGATGGTCGAACTGTTGCGGGGTAGCCCGACAAAACTAGAGGTCACTGCAGAGCGCAATAGACTTCAGTCTATTATTGGTGGGGGAAAATTGCCCGTCAAAAATCTGTTAAGCTACCGATGGATTGGTTATGCGGCAGCCTGTCTCTTAATCCTCTCACTGAGTATTTTTCTTTATAAAAGAAAGCAGATGTTTTCGGATATAACTATCCAATCGGAATTTGTACAGCAAAATGTGCCAATGGGACGTTATATGAATGTGCTTTTGGCTGACCATACTCAGGTAAAACTTGGACCTAAATCCATATTGGAATACCCAAAGCAATTTAGTGGAAAAGAAAGAAAAGTTAAGCTCAATGGTGAAGCATATTTCAAAGTTTCACATAATGAAAATAAACCGTTTGTCATACAAACAGGTGATTTAAGCATTAAAGTGTTAGGAACATCTTTCAATGTACATGCATTTGCCGAAGATGAAGTTTCGAAGGTGGCTTTATTCACCGGTAAGGTGGAGATAGCTAGCGGTGCAATGAACCAGCAGATCAAACCAGGTCAGGCTATTATTTATGATCGGCGCAAAGGGACATTTACAGTCGAGGAATTTGACCTGGTCAAAGAAAAGGACAATATGGATGGTATCCTACATTTTGAGCAAGCTTCCTACGTTGAAATCGCTAAACAACTGAACCGAAAATATGGATTAGCGTATCAAGAAAGAGCGGATATTCAATTGGTTTACTCAGGTACGATAGTGCATGAACCATTGGAACAGGTACTAGAAAAACTCACGCTGACAACGTCTTATCGCTTCAGTGTGAAATCCAACAAACTTATCGTTCGTAAAAAATAATATCATCTATCATATGTCTTCTAATTCCATCAACAGGAGTGCCCTGCTCCTTGGTGTACTTTTCTCTTTTAACATGTTGTCGGTACATGCACAGCAGTTGAAAATTGAGAGTAAAAATCAACCACTAAGATCTGTTCTAAAACAGATCGAAGAAAAATCGGGCTATAGTTTCCTTTATGACGAGTCTAAGATCAATGTTGACCGGACTGTTAATCTGCATGCAGATGGATCTTTAAGAGAGATTCTAAACAGACTTGAACAACTTACCTATTTCAAATTGCAAATTTCGGGGAAGAATATCCTGATGAGTAAGGCCTCTGTTGGTACACTTTCGGGACGTGTTGTCGATGAAAATGGAAAGGGAATTCCTTCGGTTACCGTACACTTGAAAGAATTGAACCAATATTATTTTACAGATCAAAACGGAGCATTCAAATTTCAGTTTCCTGCACATCGCCTCAAAAGTGCAGAACTAAAATTTTCGATGATCGGTAGGCAAGGAACGACTCTAACTACAGCTTTAAATGGAGTAAATACCAGTATTCCAGAAGTGAAATTACCGACACTAAGTGTCGGACTCGAAGAAATTTCAGTTACTCCACGTACAAACCGGCAGCTTGAAAGTAATAGTTCACTCTATATAAACAGAGAAGTAATTGAACAATCTGGCGCGCTAAGTCTCAATGATTTACTGAGCCTTATTCCTGGGCAAAAGATTGCTGCCCCTTCTTTACAGCAAGTGCAGCAGGCTAATCTGAGAAGTGCTACATTGAGTACAAATTCTTTTGCAAAAAAAGATCCATTTGCACTCAATAATTCCTTCGGAGTCGCGCTGATTATGGATGGTATTGCGCTTTCCAACAATGCGAATATGCAAACCTTAAATTCGGGCATCTATGGTATGGGTAATTCGTATGTCAATGGAAAGATCTCAGGACTGAAGGGTAGCGACGCGGGTACCGATAACTATACGGGTGATTACACCTTTGGTGGGACCGATTTGAGACAGATAGCGACCGACAATATAGAAAGTGTAGAAATTGCAGCCGGAGTACCTTCGGTAAAATATGGGGATATGACCAATGGTGCAATTATCATCAATCGAATTGCCGGAAAAACACCGTTGAATTTCAATGTACAGCTTCGCGATAATACGACCGTATATGGATTGAGTAAAGGCTTTGATACCAAAAAATATGGAGCTTTTACGGTCGGCGGAAACTTTACCCGTTCTTACCAAGATAATAGAGATAAAATGAAATCCTACGACCGTATTGGCGGGAATTTGATGTGGAGTACATTTGCCGGTAAAGAAAAGGCATTTACAAATACCTTCTCTGTAGATTATGGTCGTCATATGGATAATGTCCGCCGTGATTCCGACGATCCAACAGGGGCGATGATGCGATTCAAGTCTTATAGCTTTTCAGTCGGAAGCCGTGCCAATTATCGGATCGATCATGGTTTTCTTTCCAATATCGGTTTAAATATCCGCTATAGTCAATCTTATCAAAACACCTATAAAGAGCAGGATGTCAATGGTACCTATATTGTCTATTCAGATGCAACGGAAACTGGTGTACATCAAGGAAAGTATGCCAGTGGTATTTATCAGGCTGTAACTAATATCGAAGGAAAGCCGATCGATTTTACGACCCGCTTGGATCTTACGGGAACATTTCAGAGCGGAGAGCTTCTCCATCAGGTGAATTTTGGTTCTTCTTTTAACTATTCAAAAAATATAGGTAAAGGACAGATTGTCGATCCTTCTCGGCCCCGAACAAATACCGTTGCCGCTAATTCCGATCTCCGAACAGAGCGTTATTATGATGTTTCGCGTATTCATGGGCAAAAGCAGATTGGATTTTATGCCGAAGATCAATTCACCGCGAAAATTGCCGATCGAGATCTCAATGTTCGTGTAGGGACTAGGGGGGATATATTTGAAAAATTCGTCACATTTTCACCTCGTACCAATATCAATTATGCCATTACTCCCGAGTTAACGATAGGTGTTGCCTATGGTTGGGCGAGTAAGGCTCCAGCACTGGCACAGCTGTATCCCGGGCCTGTTTTTTATGAGCTGTCGCTGTTTGAAAAGACTGCTTTCAAAGATGGTGGTCTGGATGAGGCGAATAGTCTTTATCTCATGTATGTGGATAAATATACACCAGATAATAGTAAGCTCAGACCATCTTTGTCCGAACAGCTGGAATTCTCTGCCAATTACGAACATAAAGGATTTAGATTGGGTATGAATATGTACAATAAACGAAATTACCGGGATATTGTATCTGCTGCAAGTTTTGAAAAGATCATGCTGGATAATTATGCAGCAAATCCAGACTCCGACGCCGAAGTCCCTTACATAATTGATGGTCAGAAGCAATATCGGCTTTCTCGCTTTGAGTTTTTGAATGGTAGCGAAACTAAAAATCAAGGGATAGAATTGATGCTCTCTACACCGAAATGGACCGCAATAGCCACTTCATTCAATTTTAGGGGGGGGCTGACCCAGTCTCACTACAAACCGCTACAGAATATGCGGACCTTTAAAAATGATACAGACAATCCGGATCGGGCGGAAACGGCTGTTTATCCGACGGACAAAAGAACAACAACGGTTAGTAATGCCGCCATTACCTCAAGTACGCATATTCCAAAGGCTAAATTGCTGATCAATTTTACAACGGAATTTAACCTGATGAACAAGACCAGTACAAGTGCAAGTGATGGTATTCCGCTGGGCTATTATACCCAAGATGGAACCTACCATGCCATAGACAATTTTGATGAGAATAATATAAACTATAAGCATACATTGGTTCCTGTCGAGGAAATCAACAATCAAAATCAGCCTGCTGTCTATACAAATTTCCATTTGAACGTATCCAAAGAAATCAGCAAACGCCTGAGCTTAGCCTTCCATGTCTATAACGTGTTTAACTATCGTCCGCAATATAAGCGCTCGGATAGTACCATGGTTATTCCAAATGACAAACCTTCTTACGGCGCACAACTTAGACTTAAACTATAATGCTATGAAAGCAATACATTTTATTATACTATTAACCCTTATTTCTGGTTGTTTTGTAACCGCTTGCCAGAAAGATATCTATCCCGAAAATGGATCTGTCGATATCACCTTAGATATCTCTTACGAGAGTGAAGCTTATGTTGGTAAGTTGCCTTTAAGCGATATTACTTTAAATCTCTATACACTCAAAGGTAAATTGGTGACAACGATGAAATCAGACGAAAATGGTCACGTTGAATTTTTGGATCTGGCACCCAATACGTATAAAGTTCAGGTCGTGAAAAACTATAGCGCGGCCGAATTTAATGCATTGACGGGACTACGGGAAGATAACGAGGTAGCATTTAGTTCGGCGATCAAACAGATCGAAGTAGTCAAAGGATCGGGAGAAACACATTGGGATCTTGCACTTATAACAGGCAATAGTAATCCCAGTGGATTAATTATCAAACAGATCTATTATGCAGGTTCTGATGCTAACCAAGGGGCAAGTTTTCGCGATCAGTTTATTGAAATTTATAACAATTCGGATAGTATCCGCTACGCGGACAGCCTTTACCTTGCCGAAGCTTATGGCGCTAACACTGCTAATGCCACCTATGTTTATCAAGCGAACAGCGGGCAATATGATTGGAGCAAGTCCTATGGAATGCCGCAAGGTATAAACGCCAATACAGACTATGTATATGCGTTTCTCATTATTCAGCTTCCGGGCACGGGTAAGGATTACCCCATCCTTCCGGGAGAGAGTATTGTCGTTGCTTCCACTGCTGCAAACCATCGATCGCCGTATGTTGGTGCAGATGGAGTGGCTATTTCAGTAAAGGATCCTAGTCTGACTGTCGATCTGAGCACGGCAGATTTTGAAGCATATTTTGCACCCTATCTGGGAACTACCAAGCCTTTGGCCTCGGATATCGACAACCCGAATGTTCCCAATGTAAGGGTCGTCAACAGGGCTAATGGTGTGGATATGATCATGAATCAAGCCGGACAACGCAGCTGGATTATTTTTCGCGATGAGGGTATGGGATCTTCAGATCAATGGAAGGGTTTTATGCCACCTTACGCAGATGGGCGAGAGAGTTTGGGAACAGACTATAAGCAGATTCCTGTCGCAAATATTTTAGATGGAGTAGAGCTGCAATCGGCCACTTCTACACAATATCCAAAGCGTTTTACGGCAAAGTTAGACGCTGGTGCGATTGCCGTAGCTGGTGGAGCACGCTCTTCCAATTCGGTGATTAGGAAAACCAAAGAGGTTGTCAATGGCCGACGGATCTTACAGGATTCTAACAACTCAAGTGATGATTTCGTGTCTATGAAAGCAAATCCAAAGGGATTTGTAGAGTAAGGCACGTTAAGAGGACAGAACAATGCATAAAAATAGTGCTATTGCACCCATAGTTATTCAGATGAAAAATAGTATTCAATTCGTCATGTGTCTATTAATTGTTGGGATATCTCAACTTCAGGCCAAAGTAATATCAGGCCAAGATACATTAAAATATATCCAATATATCGATCAGGATAGCTTGCAACTGCGGTTGCGGCAATTCGCTGTTGACAATCCCATGTGGTTGGAGAAATTGGTGCCTGTACGTTATAGTTTAATTCGCATGGGCTATAATTCCGTTTCAGGCGAATATCGTCGTGCTCAGGAGGCACAGGCTGTAAAAGGTTTAAATTTTAGTTCAGAAGGAGCAGTTACGATCAAAGATGTGCGCCTGTGGGGACGGTTCAATTATAACAGATCCGTAGAAGATAGTACACGATTTGCCCATCAAACACGGGATAATACTTCTACACCTTGGTATTTTGGTTCTTATGGGTATAATCATTATGAGCGTACGACTTATCGGATTCAGGCACGTGGTCAACGTTCTTTTGCCGCAGGTAAATATGACCTGTTCGGAGGTTTTGACTATCAGGTCGGTAGCCACTTTAGTAATAATGACCCAAGGGGCAGTATCGATGTCATACAGTTCAATAGTTCGTTGGGTGGAAGCTTGCGTATTGCCCCGACATGGCGTATTGGTCTAGAAGGAAAATATGGTTATGGACAAGAGAACGTCGAAATTGCTTATAAGAATTCGAATTCAGCGTCAAGTGCTGTTGAATCTCCATACATGAATTATATCATACGAGGATATGGCTGGAAAGTGGGTGATTGGCTGACAGAGAAAAGCATGTTCTACCAGAATGACATGCAGCGTTTGGGCGGTAAGTTAAACTTTTCATGGAATTCGACCTTTGGTGACTTTTACGGCAAAGTAGCTTATCAACATGAACAGCAGAAATATAGGCAGGTATTGCGTAATGAGGCGCGTATCAATGAGCTTAGTTTATATAACTTGAACAAATTAGATTATACATTGCTATGGAGTCAGGCACGGGGCAACCGGCGATATATGGCTTCATTTGTATGGTCAGATCAGCGCGGGAAAGATCATGTGACGGAAAGTGCCAATGCGCAAAATTATGTCTATCAAAATGACAATGGAAAACTGGAGCTGTCGTATTTGGTCGCTCAGAAAAAATGGAAACAATATTACAGTGCTTCCATTGGGGTGCTGAACGAAGTCAGAAGAGATGGGGGTACTGGAACGACTTTGGACTATGATCAGTTAAACTATGGCTTCAGTACGACATGGACCTACTGTACCTCGACTAATCAAGAAATAGAATTCGGTCTTGGTGGTTTCGTTCGGAATACTATTGGGCTCTCTTGGTCTTTACCGGCGATCAATGAAAATGTGTTTCACCAATATGTATTCTATCATGATCTCCTTTACAATCGTGCAAATCTGTATGGCGGTAATGTGAAATTGGGATTCAAACAGCGCTTGCAAAAAGGCAATTTTATTCATGTCGTGGCCGATTATGGTTATCGTAAAGCCGATGGTTTTGGCGAACTGGAGCGAACAAATCTTGCTCCTTTGGGGACTGATCGTAAACAATTTAATTTAATGCTTTCTTATGGTTTTTAATAGGATGAAGCTGCTAAAGAAGAACGTAATATGGGGAGCAGCCATACTTCTTGTTCCTTTCTTGATTTCTGCATTTGCCAATAGACCGAGCGAGGTGGAAGACTTGTCCGACTTGCGCAAACGCTATAGCAGCGGAAATACGGCACTATGGCCAAGACCAAATATAGACCCTTCTGTCAGCAAAGGGTTTGTGGATATTGGGCTATTGCCTCAGGTGGACTATCCTGCCGAAAATCCATACAGTAAGGAGAAATCACTTCTTGGCAAGCTGTTGTTTTTTGATCCTCGGCTATCGGCTTCAAAGCAGATTTCCTGCGCCAACTGTCACGATCCTCAGCTGGGATTTGGGGATGGTAAAAGTTTGGCGCATGGTCACGGAAGACGCGAAGGCAAGCGAAATGCAATGACCTTATATAATGTTGCTTTCTATAAATCCTTTATGTGGGATGGGCGTGCGAAGAGCTTAGAAGATCAGGTGCTGCTGCCTACACAAGATCTCGTTGAAATGAACACACCATTGGATACACTCGTAGCGCACGTCAGGGAAGTCGCAGGTTATACAGCCTATTTTGAAAAGGCTTTTGGGGACAAAAAAATCACGTTAATGCGTATACAACAGGCATTAGCTACATTCGAACGTGGTATAGTCAGCTATCCAACGAAGTTTGACCGTTTTGTAAGTGGACAATCCGATGCTCTAAATGATACCGAACTGACGGGCTTACATCTGTTTCGTACGAAAGCACGCTGTATCAATTGCCACAATACACCTTTGTTTTCGGACAATCTTTTTCACAATGATGGACAAACTTTATATGGCACTAGACAAGAAGATTTTGGGCATTATAAATTGACGGGAGATCAAAAAGATATTGGTGCATTTCGTACCCCATCGCTTCGTAATGTCTCGTTGACGGGACCCTGGATGCATCACGGCAATTTTCCAACATTGCGTGATGTCGTCGAATTGTACAATCTTGGCAATCCTGCACCGATTCAACGACATGTAGAGGTGGATGAGAAGACACGACCTATCCACTCGCCTTTATTAAAAAAACTAAATTTAACACCAGGGGAAGTTGAGTCGGTAATTGCGTTTTTACAGGCAATAAGTTCACCTACGCAACGCCGTATTGCAATGCCTGAACTTCCGCAATAAGTTCTTCGGTAACCCATACTGCTTTTTCGGCATTGACAAGGGCATTTTCATATATGGAGCTAAAACTTTGCCTGCTATAATTCAAATCCGTATGTCTACCGTGCAACGCTGCAGTATGGATAATGGCTTAAGATCCTGTTACCAATATGCGCATATTGATAAAGTAAAATTTACTCTAATAGAACCATAAACGTTTCGAAATAGGTAGAATCTTTTTCTCATTCGAGTTGTAGATTAAAACAGTCAAAGGTACATGTGCTCAGCGGGATGATTTGAAATATTATATTGATACAAATTGTAAAGTAATTGATACAGCTTGCCAATAAATAAATAGGGGTATGTTGTATCTTTCGTATAGATATTTTAAACTAATTATAATGCTCCAGTGATGTTATTACTTAGGACTATGCTAGCAAAAAAGGTAGAAGTAAGTTTCTCCTGGCAACATCGGATAACCGAAATAAATCAAACATGAAAAGAAGGACATTTATTCAGGCATTGAATCTTAGTATTGCCTCAGCGGCGTTTTACAAAGGGTACGCAAATGAAATCGTATTTTCCGCTAATGTTAAATCACATGACAAGGAATTGTCCTATCATAGGATAAAAGATATCAAATTTTCTACCGTAAAGATGAATTATCCGCGGCTTGTGGGGAAAAATGCGCGTCTCGACCTGCATGGTTATGGGCCTGATGTGGAAATATGTTCTATAAGGACAGATCAGGGAGCTATGGGCTGGGCCTCACTTCGCGGCTCTAGGCGTGACGCCGAACAAATTTCGAGAGAATTGATCGGTCAGAAAATATCAGATTTGTTTTCCTCGCAACTGGGTACACTGAAGGAGGCACATATTCCCTTCGATATAGCTCTTCATGACCTTGCCGGAGTTATCTTAAATAAACCTGTTTATGAAATACTTGGACGTAAAGATCCTTTCATCACAGATTATTATAGTGGCATGATTTATTTCGATGACCTAGAACCTGCAGATCGGCCTGCAGGAATCGACCGTATACTCGAAGAATGCCAATATGATTACGGCGTGGGGTATAGGCAATTCAAGTTAAAGATTGGAAGAGGGCATAAATGGATGCCTTTTTCCAAAGGACTTCAACGGGATATTGAGGTTACAAAGGCAGTGGCAGATGCATTTCCCGACTGCAGAATCTTAGTTGATGGAAATAACGGTTTTACATCAGACCAATTTATTCAGTATTTAAAAGGTATTCCAGCGGTAAATCTCTTTTGGATAGAAGAACCTTTTCATGAAACAGTAGTGGATTATCAAAAACTACGAGGCTTTTTAAAAGCGGAAGGCATAACTACATTGCTGGCGGATGGTGAAGCCGATCCCGATCAGAACTTGCTGACTACGTTATTTGAAAAGAAACTTCTGGACGTCCACCTCACAGATATCGAAGGTCTTGGATTTACGAATTGGAGAAAATTGATGCCAAAATTAATAAAACTTGGAGCTCAAGCATCTCCCCATGCCTGGGGCTCGCTTCTCAAGAGTTACTATACGGCCCATTTAGCGGGGGGACTCGGAAATACAGTAACAATTGAAGGAGTTACAAGTACCTCAGACGATGTAGATTTGTCAGGATATAATGTCAAAGGAGGGAAACTTATTCCCCCCTCGTCCGCAGGTTTTGGTATGCCGTTAATAAAAAAGATCTAAAAGTTAGAAACATCGAATATTATTCAAACTTTTCAATGCTCTGCAACGTTTATTGAAGAACAAACAAAAAAATCTTAGTCTTAAAAAATATGCTTACCTGTGAATGAAATGTGCTAAAACATAGTCACAGCTGTGCAAACTTGTTTTAGACTAGAGATGCATTTTATAACTCTTTTAACGTTGATCAAAATTTATATCGAATGTCTAATCATGCTCCACAAAAGGTAAATGACCATCTTGCTAATGAACGAACTTTTCTTGCTTGGATCCGCACAAGTTTAGGGATTATGGGATTCGGCTTTGTGGTTGTTAAGTTTTCACTATTTATTCGTCAGATTGAGCTCATTTTAAAAAAAGATGTAGTTGCAGGTACTCAGCATGAACATTCTGGTGCTGTTGGTGTTTCCATTGTAGTCATTGGTGCATTAACGGTTATTGTCGCTTTCTTTAAGTATCGCAAAACGAACAAACAAATCGAAGAAGAGAACTTTACCCAAACTTCAAATAGCATAACAATTGTCGCTGTATTGATTTTTGTGATAGGTATTATTCTGAGTTGGTATCTTATTGATGGTCTTTAAGGAATAAAATAGCTAATCTATCAAAGAAACCGGGACTAATTAAACGGAATCTTTTATCTTATCTATACAAGTTATACTTGCCTTTTAACCATAAACTTGCCCTGACCAAAAGTATCAATACCGGCACCTCAACCAGTGGCCCGATGACGCCAACAAAAGCTTGTGGAGAATGTATGCCGAACAGGGCAATTGAAACCGCTATTGCGAGTTCAAAATTGTTCCCTGTGGCCGTGAAAGCTATCGCTACATTTTTATCATAGGGAACTTTTAACGACTTGTTCATGAGGAAGCTAACAAAGAACATGATCACAAAGTAGACAACCAATGGAATAGCGATTTTTAGTACATCCAATGGTAATTCCATTATTTTGTCTCCTTTTAAGCTGAACATCAAAATAATCGTAAACAGCAGGGCATATAAAGTAAGCGGTGAGATTGCAGGTACAAACTTTCTGTTATACCACTCCAGCCCCTTGGTGTGTACAAGCAATTTTCTGCTTAAATATCCTGCTAGAAAAGGAATACCTAGATATATTAGGACACTTTCCGTAACGTCTCCAATAGACACCTGTACATTGAAATTTGCTAAGCCTAATTTGCTTGGAAGGATGTTAATAGACAGCCAGACTAAGAAACTATAGGTGAATACTTGAAAAATTGAATTTAATGCAATCAATAACGCTGCATATTCGCGATTGCCCTTGGCGAGATCATTCCAAACAATCACCATTGCTATGCACCGAGCTAGTCCGATCAGAATTAGGCCCGCCATATAATTTGGCTCATGTCTTAAAAAGACGATAGCTAAAATAAACATCAGGATAGGCCCGACGATCCAGTTTAAAAGCAGAGAAATCGTGATGATCTTTTTATCTTTAAAAGCAACTGGCAGTAGTGAATAGTCTACCTTTGCTAAAGGAGGATACATCATTAAGATTAAGCCTATCGCCAGGGGGATGTTGGTTGTTCCGACGCTCAAGCTGTCTGTCAGTGAGGATATATGCGGAAACACTGCTCCTAAGGCGATTCCTGTCGCCATAGCCAAAAAGATCCAGAGCGTAAGATAGCTGTCTAAAAATTTTAGTCTTGGTTTCATTCGCTATTTTTTAATCATTGAAAAGATGTAAAGCATCTCTAGGGCAATCTCTTCACTGCGCTGCCTGTATGTTTCATCTTGCCGCGCTGTATCGTCTGATAACTTTGGGTCCTCGTAAGTAATTGGTATTCTGATTGGAGCACCGGACACGAACGGGCAGCCCTGAGCAGCATTGCTGCAGGTCATTATTGCAGCGAAGTTTGATGCTGGATTAAAAATTGAATCAAAATGCTTTGAAAATCCTATGATAGGGGGTGAATTCTGATCATATTTGATTGCGTATATCGGATTTTGCGAATCAGCTATGTTAATAATAGAAAACCCCTGTGCCGTTAATGTCTCCACAACTTTTGGAAATAACGCTGTTTCTTCGGTTCCCCCCGAATAGCAGCAGACCTTTGGAACATTATAATATGCAGCGGCTACCTGCGCCCATATTTGGGATAAATGACTCCTGCGCGAATTGTGTGTACATATAAAATTGAGCGCTATAGGGGTACTCCTCGCTACTTGAGCTTGAATATAGTCTATAAGTGGTTTTAATACCTCGACTCTACTTTCGGAGATTTTAGCAGTTGATAAAATCTCCGAGATTGTATTTTCTAGTTTTGCGTACATAATCTGATAATTTAGCAGCATCCTGAATTCGGAGTGCAACAAGAGGATTGGATTGTGCTTAATTTAATCTTTGGTTTCTCAGCGGGAATACCGCAAGCATCAGTAGCCAAACAAGCCGTTTTTTTATTCTTCAGTACAAAATTTTTTCCGTTAAAATCGAGATCATACTTACCAATCGTTTCAGATTGATATTCAACTTCGATTTCCGAATCCGATATCCCCAATTTGCTCTCTGATAGCTTGATGATATCTAATAATTTTTGAGGTTTCAGTCTATGTTCGTAATCATCGGCATTCCAGAGCTGGAAATTCACTACTGTTTCTTTTCTGATTGTACCGCCACAGTCGATAAAATTCTTGGATACCTGTCCAATCTCAGTTACATGAAAGTGTTCGGGAACGAAGGTTCCGTCTTCCAATTGAAATTCAACGTTTTCTAAGGATGTTAGAAGTTCTTTGATTGCTGATAATTTCATAAGATGTTGTTTTTATATTCTGTTTTTAATATTGTAATATCGCTATATTACGATTATATAATACAAAAAAATGTGCTAGCAACATTTTTTGACTTTCGTTTCTTGATTGAAAAACTTCTCCAGCTCAGTTTTTATACTATCCCATATCCTATTGTCGATACAATAGCAGACAGATTTTCCTTCGATAGTTCCCTGTATGATGCCGATATTTTTCAGTTCCTTCAAATGCTGGGAGATCGTTGCCTGAGCGAGGCCTAGCTCTTCAACCAGATCATTGCAAATACAGGCTTTTTGATTGATGATATACTGGAGAATCGCTACACGGGCGGGGTGTCCCAAAACTTTAAACAAAATGGCAAGCCGATTTTGCTCTTCTGTAAATATTTCTGTTTTAGTAAGTCCCATGTTTATGATTTTAATATCGCAATATTACGATATATATTTTTTATTTCAAAATTTAATATAAAAAATGCCAGCGTTCGCCTTTATTGTCTTCTCCCTCATCTGATATCAATTTTAGGGTTTAGACCTAGTTACCGCTGGAATGGTTAACCATGCTCATTAGATTTATATTTGTCTTTCATCGGTTATTACAATATTGACAACATATATTTTCGCTGTGCAGCACTGCGTTAGTGTGTTGATGGGCAATTTGTGAGTAATGGGGCAACCGAAAAAGTATATCGCAAATGGAGAGTTATACTTTATTTCCAGTGATCGCACTGAATTTATTACCCAGTTTGTCTTTATAAAAATCACCTTCCTTCTTAAAGCTTTTTGCATCTACTCCGTCAAGCCGCTGGTTTTTATAAAAGACATTTTTTGTATCTTTTCCAAAATCATGGCCTATAGGTATAAAAGTTTTTAGATCAGCACCTGGGATTATTTCCTGATTATAGTAGACATAACTTTTGTCTTTCGAATAGGAGTTGCTTCCATAGCTATCGTACTTCTCATCCGTAGGGAATAACGCAAAGGAGGACGCATCAACAAGCTCATATTTGAAATTGTTTCCCCTGAATAATATGGACTTATTATTAACATTAATATGATCCTGATCTAGTACACGAATTGTCTGGATGGTATTAAATGGCATCGTTACCACATCTGATCCCTGCTGAAATGGCGGGTAGTAAATTGTATTGTCAATTCTCATGTAATACTTGTTGATTGCTTCAACTTTTCCGACGTTAGCAGCAACTGCCCTAAAAGCACCGATATTCGGCGAAACATAGACCGAATCTTTATCCTTTAGAAAATAGTCATTGACGAATGAAAAGGTTTTGCGGTCAGCCCTTATCATGTCATTACTGTAGAAGTAATGGTCTTTATCGCGTGCCCAGTTTATATGATCCTTTACAGGTTCATATGTTTTGGGGTCTGCTCCCTGAATAATCTGAAAACCTTGGGCCTGATCGATGTAATAGACGTGAAGACGATCTTTCGGGATCTGATTGTCGACATAGAAAGAATTCTTATCTACTAGTTTTTGGATTTTGCCACGAAAGTATACAGCATTTTTGTCCTTGGCGATATCTTCTGACAAAACTTCAAATGATCGTGCATCAGCCTGCATTTCCCAAATGCCCAAGCTAAACCAATTTCCATTCTGACAATAAGCGATCTGTCCTTTTGAATCAATAAAATAGGAACCTGATTTTTGTTTATCAATCGGTTTGCCAATATTTCGACAAGAGATACAGAAACAAAGTAGAATACAAACTAAAAAAAAAGTGTATTTTTTCATTTTTCTTATAATCTCTGCCATATTCTTTGCTGTGTGATCGTTAATTTTCTACCCGTTTACTGAGGAAGCTGCATAAAACTTGCACCAACGACTTTCAGCGTGTTGTTAATGCGTTTCCACACCCTAAAATACCTGAATTTTCCTTCCAGTGGTGCTCCCATTACCTCACCTTTTGCCGTCATTGTAATCACTGAAAGCGCGGTATCTCCAATTATTCTGATCTCATCAATTTCTGTTGACGCATTTTCAATAATCATTGCTTTTGATCTGTGTGCATTTAGATCCATTTCTTTTGTTAGCATTTGACCATCCGGTGCTACAGCTACGAGATGGTCATACAGTAGGAGGTCCAGAGCATCCACATTACTGGCTAGCTGAGCCAGGAAAAGCTGGTTCTCTGCTTCTGCAATTTCTTCTTTGGTAATCTTGTCCATATCCCGATCGGGTCTTTAATATGCTGTTTTTATCATTATTACTTTAAAAATAATAAATCATTGTTGTTCAGTTGCTATTTAAAAATTGTTTTTGAAGATCTCTCAGCGATTTGAACAGCAATTGTTGGATTATTTCCTGAAAAATCAGCATATTTTATCATTCCCTATTTAATTCTTATTTCTTTGACGTAGGCAGCTCTTTGATCCATATATTCTTAAAGTCCACGGGCTGGCCTTCGCTCTGCAACGCAATAAATCCGCTGCTCAGTAATTTACCATCGATCTTAATTTGTGGATCATATCCATTCGCTGTGCCGCCTCCAATCTGAGGTTTCGAATATTCCAGTACGGTATCTCCATTAATGATATGTTTGATTAATGAATCGCCTAGTACAATCAGTTCACCTTTAACCCATTGATCACCATCATAGGTCTTCGAAGTAGAATTTAAACAATGGGAAGATGCTATTTTCCCTTGGTAAACTACATTAGTCCCAGGAGAACACATATTACCAGTAGGGCGTGGCTGACCATCGCTCAATCCGCCTAAAAGCTGCATTTCGACAGAAATAGGCCAATCCTGTTCTTTCAGCATAGTTCTTGGATCTTGTGAATGAAACATAACGCCACTATTACGGAGCGTATATGAAGGTGCTCCTTTGTGAAGTTCACCGACAAATCGATATTCAAACTTTAAATGATAATAAGAGAAGGGTGTTTTATAATATAAATGACCAAATTGATCATTAAAATCACCATACTGATCATACCTGACTTTAATAATCCCATCTTCCACTCTAAACGTATTTCCATAGTTTACACCAAAGTCATGATGATGAATTTTGACAAACCAGTCGTTGATGTCCTTTCCGTCAAACAATGATTTCCAGCCGTTATTATCTCCTTGACCTTTTATTCCTGCACACCCCGTCAAAATAAAACTGGTCGCTAAAATTGAATAGATAATTCTTTGCATTGAGTTGGTGGGTGGATCTATATTTTGAAGTTCACAGTCTGTCATTAATTTATTGAGTTAATTAGTTATCTTACTAAGATACTAAAAATGTTCATTCACTTTGGAATAATCCGTTATTCCAAGCCTATTTCCGAAAGGATCATTAAATTCAACCGCTAAACCTGTCATGATTTCAAATGGTTCGCTTAAAAATACGATCCCCTTGTTCTTTAAATGTTCATATGCTGTCTTGACATCCGCGACCTTAAACCATATAGCTGGTTTCGCATGTTGTCCAGTACTAAGAATGATTGCCGGTTCATTGTCACCTATCTTGAATGCAGTCATTCCCTTATCCGAAAAGTCGAATTTGGTTTCGAGGCCAAGTTGGTTCCCATAAAATTCTTTGGCCCTCTCTAGGTCTTCTGCAGGTAAAAAGAAATTGTCGTAATCTAATGGTAAGTTCATAGCTGTTAGGATTTAATTTGTGATAAGTCAATACCAAATGCTGTTAATTGGGATTCTCCAAGTGCAGTGATATAGAGGTTTTTATCGCTAGTGTCTGTTTTCGCCAGCCAGCCTTTTTCTATCAGAGCTTCCAATAGGAGTTGGCCGAGTTTTCCGCCGATATGTTCGTAACATAATTTTGCAGGCTTCAATTTATCGTTATTTTTCATTTTTATCTTTTATCCTAGCTTTTGATTTATAATTTCTTAGCTGTAAAATTATAGCAATGAAAGCGTATGACAAATGATCAAAATCATCTATTCTAGGGGCTATGTGACATCATTTAGTGAGTAGCTGTTTAAGATAACAAAACAAAATGTACCTAAAATTGGTATCTAAATCAGAGGATCTTATAATTTATGAAAAAAGAACGGGATAAAGAGACCAAGGTAAGAAGTTTGTTTGGACGATTTAAAGATCAATTACAGGATCCAGATTATACAAGCGTTGATTTTTTAGTTTTATTAGTGGATGTTATTCGTCCAACACGTGTCAATTTGCTTTATCAGGTAGATATTAAATTTTTATTGGACTATCTCCATGACGCACCCAATGATCTAACCGGATTTCAGTTTTATCTCAGAAGAATCCTAACGGGCAAAGACTTTGATCAGTTGATTTCTGACACCGGTATTATTAGTTATGCAGATTTTTTTTATGAGCTTAAAAAAAGAATCACCGAGCGGTACCTGCCGTTTCAGCCACCCAAGTCTACTTTGCAATATCTGTTAAATCAGGTTTTTTACAAGGCTCGTGATGCAGACTGGATTGCTGCGGTTCCGCAGGACCAAATCGATGAACTGTTTCGCATATGTAAATTTGAAACGATTTATGATGATGAAACCGGTTTTGGAATGATCGAAATATTGTATGGGCTGGAACTGTTGGTTCAGCGCATCACGGGCCGCGCAATGGAAACAGATGTAAACAAGATGGTACCCGAGTTTCAAAATTTTGATAGTCCTTTTATTGCAATCATGCGGGAGTTTACCGAATTGAATGATCGTATTTTACAGTCGGATAATAAATTTATTTCATCGGATGATCTATCTTATAAACAGATTGGGGTGCTTCATAGACAATGCGAATCGTATATTGAAACGGCCTTTGATAATTCACATCGTTTTGGAATTTCCATAAAAGTCAATCAATCCCTTTTGCGTATGCGGCAGCAGCTGGAAAGGATCAGGGAAATCTTGTCCTTTTTAGTGATCGACAATCCAGATGAAAAGAAACAAAAGACGATTGCACTGGCGACAACCCTTATTGGTTACAATTCACGAAAAAGCAATATACGTAAATTAGTAGGACAGAGTACACAGCTTTTGGCCTATGAAATTACACACCATACAGCACAGACTGGGGAGCATTATATTACTTCAAGCAGACAGGAATATTGGAAAATGTTCCGTTCAGCCTGTGGGGGAGGTCTCATCGTAGGAGTAATGTGTATCGTTAAATTATTATTGGGTAAGATACATACCAGTGAATTTGGTCATGCATTTTTATATAGTCTGAATTATGCCATCGGTTTTACGTTAATTTATCTCTTTGGCGCAACCTTGGCAACCAAACAGCCTGCAATGACAGCATCAGCATTGGTCAACGCGATTGAACAGGGGGCTTCAGAACAGGGCGTTAATAGACATCGTTATTGGATATTTGCTGAATTGTTTGCACGGTTATTTCGCTCACAGTTCATTGCTTTTGTTGGTAACGTTGCGATGGCTTTCCCGATGAGCCTGTTTCTTGTTTGGGCTATTCAACAGTTGTTTCAGGTCAATATTGCGAGTGCCAAGTGGCTACATCTGGTGAATGACCTCAATCCAATTAAGACACCTGTGGTCTTGCATGCTTCCATTGCCGGTGTTTTTTTATTTCTTTCCGGAATTATTGCTGGTAGTATTTCAAATCGTGACAAGCATAACTCCGTATATTATCGCATTCAGGAGCATCCTATGTTGAAAAAGATGTTTGGACAGGCGAAAACAAACAGAATAGCTTCATTTTATGAAAAAAAATGGGCAGGTATTGTATCCAACGTTTGGTTTGGAATCTTTATGGGCACAACAGCTTCCATCGGACTTTTTTTAGGGTTAAATCTAGATATAAGACATATTACCTTTGCCAGCGGAAATTTGGCATTGGGCCTGTTTGGACATGAGATGGAACTCTCTACAGATATATGGGTGTGGGGTATTTTAGGGATAGGAATTATAGGATTCTTTAATTTTATGGTCAGCTTTTCCTTATCCTTGATGTTAGCCTTTCGTTCGCGAAACCTATCGTCGAAAGAATTGATGAAAATGGGAAAAGCCGTTTGGATATATTTCAAGATAAATCCAAAATTATTTTTCTTTCCACCGCGAAAAAATTAAGGGGTTCAATACTATACCTGACTCTTCCTGTTCGTGGCTATCTCTATTTGGCAACTTGTCGGCATGCGCCTCGAGTATACGAATAGCAGGTAATTTATCGTTCCCTAAACATTTATATCACCAGAAAGATCAGGTTTATCTTCATCGTCCTTTTCTTTCTGTTCAGCTTGCGCTTGCTCCCTGTTATGAGTTCGATCGTCTTTGATACCGGATAAATTAGTGTTTGGATCATCATCTTTCTTGGAAGTATCCTCTTGCTTGGATACATCTGGACTTGGTTCTCGTGGATCCGGATTTGGGCTAGCTGTCATGAGAAATATAAGTATGCCTATATGCCCGTTATTTTTGTTTTTCGATCTGTCCATAGGGTTCATTTTTATTAGAGAACATGTTTTGCGTGTTAATCGTTGAGAGAAATTAGATCTTATTTATTTCCTGTGACAATTTCAACCAGACTTTCAAGCAAGGTAAGCTTGAGTTGTTTGCCGGGATAATTCATGCGTTGATCGTCTATGTGTATTTCCTTACCTTCCCATTCTATTGTTAATCTACTGGCTCGGATGGGCCTTATTTTAAATTCTATATCAGTTCCATTCAACAGTCCGTCGATATAGTCTATGAGTTCCTGGCGCTGATCAGCAGTCACGATGATGATATCAAACTGTCCATCTCCGGGATCAGCATCGGCGGCGAGCACTAGCCGCGGCCCCATGCTCGGGATGTTCATGACCTCAACGAGAATGCATTCTTTTTCAAAACTGCCTCCAGCTACAGTAAGTTTTAGTTTTTTAGCTGGAAATGTTGCTGCCAATTTACGGAGCTGCCTTAGGGCAGTTTTGATTTCATCTTCTGCGCTAAGGTGCTCCGTATTTTTTTTATCCATTTTCTTCATCAGCAATGGAAATACACCAAAACCGATTGATTCGATAAAATACAAGGGTTTCCTGTCTAATCCTGTGACCATTCCTACATCGAATTTTTTAAGTAGGCAATTTCTCCAAAGACCGATAGCTTTTTCACAGTCTAGGGGGATACCGAGAGAAATAGCGATATTGTTTGCTGTGCCTTGGGGCAAAATGGCGATTGGCCTTTTAAATCTTAACTTTTTTTCCAGTAGAGCCATTACGGTCATTCTTACGGTGCCATCACCGCCTGCAAGGACAATAATATCTGTCTGCGGATGGATCTTTTTTACCGCATCCTTTTTTGCTACGACTGTGCAATGGTGGCCAAGATCTTCAATCAATTGACATAGTTCGTCCTTATCTCCATTAGTGTCATCCCCAGCAGCCGGGTTATGTACTAAGCGTATGTTTTTGCCATGTTCTTTCATAACATCTGAACAAAGCATGCTTGAGATTGGTTTTCATAGAAAAGGTACAATTATGAATATACTTATTACAAATGACGATGGCATCTATTCGCCGGGAATTGCGGCACTAGCAAAGACAGCGAAAGAGTTTGGAACAGTTAAGATTGTTGCTCCCGATGTTGAGCAGTCGTCTATGGGACATGCCATTACGCATTCCCGGCCCCTAAGCTACCGGCGTGCACCGATTACTTTTGATGATATTGAAGCTTTTAGGGTAAATGGCACACCCGCAGATTGTGTCGCCTTGGGCTTACATATGTTTCCAGATACACAGGTTGTACTTTCGGGTATTAATATGGGACCTAATCTGGGTAATTCCATGTGGCACTCGGGAACATTAGCTGCGGCAAAGCAGGCGACACTTCTTGGCATTACGGGTATCGCATTGAGCACACCTGTCGGAAAGACGGAGCCGGATTTTGAAGGGCTTTCTCGCTGGACAGGGGATGTGCTCAAGCTATTGCTGAACAATAAAGGTCCTGCCCTATACAATGTGAATTTTCCGTCCGAACCTCGAGGTCTTTCATGGACAAGACAATCTGTACGCTTATATGATGGTAGTGTGGTACCCGGAGAGGACCCCATGGGAAGAAAAAACTATTGGATTACTGTTGTGCCATTAGAACCTGCTGAAAAAGGCACAGACCGCTGGGCGGTAGAAAATGGTTTGGTCTCTATTACGCCTCTACGGCTGGATCTCACTGCACATGATGAGCTTACGGCGAGACTGGCAAGTGAACGTACATAATGGAGGATAGATAAGGCAAAGGAAAGGAAGAGATTTTAATAGAGAGGCAAGCACAGGGCAGCATGGAGAGGATGCAGCAATACCTGCTGTCTCATCGAAAACAATATAAGGACATAAAATGGCAACAGCTGAAAATTTAACACAAAAGAAACGATTTCGTCCAGCCGGTAAAGCTGGTTTTGGTGGTGTGGCATTAGGAAATGGGTTTCAACACAATGCAGACCTTGAATGTTTACAGGCCGTTGAAGCAGCATGGAATGCAGGGATACGACTGTTTGATACGTCGCCTTGGTACGGCTTGGGTATCAGTGAACGTAGAATGGGTTTATTTTTAAAAGATCAACCCAGAGATAGTTTTACGCTATCAACAAAAGTAGGACGATTAATGCTGCCTCATGAAGATTTTAAGATGGAACAATCTTTATGGAAAGGTAAGCTAAATTTTGCCTATAAGTATGATTATAGTGCAGCAGGGGTAAGACAAAGTATAGAAGAGAGTCTGCAGCGCTTGGGATTATCGTCCATTGACGTGGTGTATATTCACGACCTTTCACCCGACAATGGAGATATGAAAGATAGCTATGCACACTATTTTGAGCAAGCTGTTAACGGCGCGATGCCAGAACTGACCAGGATGAGGGAAGAAGGAATTATTAAGGGCTGGGGATTAGGGGTTAATACTGTAGAGCCAATTTTACAGACATTGGAAGTTGCAGACCCGGATATTTTTCTCTCAGCGTGTCAGTATTCATTGATCAAACATGACGAGGATCTGAACCAAGTTTTCCCAAAAGTTGCTGAAAGGGGGATTTCTATCGTCGTTGGAGCGCCGTTATGTGCTGGATTTTTATCGGGCAAAGACCGCTATCTTTATGACGGGACATTTCCCGCCGGTGTTAAGGAAAAGTTGAATGCTTTACAGCAAGTAGCGAGAAATCACGCAGTGGAACTACACACAGCAGCTTTGCAGTTTGCTGCTGCTCCCGACGAAGTGTCTGGCGTTATACCAGGAGCACATACCGCTGAGCAGGCCGTACAAAATGCACAGGCCTTCAACATCAAGGTACCAACAGGCTTCTGGAAAGAGCTAAAGCACGAAAAACTTATTGCAGAACATGCACCAGTACCTGATAAATAATATCGTTCATAGCAGATAGGGGTGCGATTAACGCACCCATTTTTTTGTTTAAAAGCATTTAAGCGAAAAGTAGTTCGATATAAAATCCCCGTTTTATTGCAGGGGTGCGGTAGAATCTATAGGGATCATTAGATTAAATGCAATTTTATTGTCGTCCAAAGAGACCGTTATTTTTCCTTTATGAATTTTCGCGATTTCGTTCGCGATAAACAATCCTAATCCAAGCCCATTGCTGTTGGCTCCTTTTACAAAGGGCTTAAATAGATCTGTAAGATCTGAAGACTGTGAATAGGAGACCTCATTCGTAATACTGAAAATGAAATTTTCTTTTTCAATAAATGCGTTGATTTCTATATTTTGATGTGGATTGCCGTGTTTTATTGCATTGCCAATTAGATTGGTAAATGCTCGTCCCATTTTAGTATGATCACAAGGTATATCAACGGGAAGATTAATGTTAGCGATTAACGTTCTATTATGAAGTAGTTCAAATTCCGATAGGATTTGTCTAATCAATGAATCCATGCGTTGGTTATCACGAACTCTTATAAATCCATAGTCAAGACGGATACTACTGAAATCTAATACATCATCTATTATTCCCTTCATCCGAAAAGATGCTTCCTCAATTTTCTTTAATAAGCTTTTTTGGTTTTCATCTTTTATATTTCCCTGAAGATATTGTGATATCACTTTTACAATGCTGACTGGATTGTTTAAGTCGTGAGCCAAAGATGATAAAACCAGTTCTCTATTTTTCGAATAGTTAAGTTCTTGTTCTAATTTTCTTCTTGTATTTCTGTATTCTATGACTGTTTTAAAATCTATTGCGATTAAATCGCTGCAAACTGGCAGCAGCATTTCCAGTTTACTTTGGTCAAACTTCACCGGTTCCGCATTCATTAAACTCAGGTGCCCTATAATAGCATCTTTTTTATTGATTATTGGATAAGAAATATAACTTTTTAAACCGAATTTCTGAAGAATATCGGTCCATTGATTGACTGAGCACAGTTCACTATCGTCAATATAAATTGGCGAAAGGCCCTTCCGGATTGCCTGATATATTGAAACGTATGTTTCACTGTTTTTAGCGACAATCTTCTGATACTGATAATCGTAAACGCACCAGTTTCCCCAAGTCTGACCATCCTTTTTGCGTATCAGACCATATCTCATTTTTGTGTGACCACACAAAGCTTCTAAAATTCTTTTACAGGAATTGAAGTCACTTTCTTTAATATACCTGTCGTACGGTTGATTTGGCTGATTTGGGATTGTCATTTTTATCAATGGTTAATTGCTTTACCAATAATAGCTAATTTATTATTTTAATTGTTGCACCTCACGGCTATCCATCGTCTTTATTGCACGAAATATGAGCGCTATAGATGCAAAAGCTAAAAGAATATGAATAAAATCTTCTGTAATGAATCCTCCCAAAAAAGTAACTGCCCAAATAATCACTATGCTAACAGCTACCGAATATAATAGATCTCCCATATTAAATATCATTCTTTATTGAAGAACAATATATAACTGGAATCGTTTAATAATTTCAGAAGTCAGTAGGGGAAGTTACAAAATTGCAAGATTATATTTTTAATAAAAATTCAACTAATCTAGAACTATCTTCAGCAAATATGAGTCTTTATTATGAAGATATGAACATTGTATTTAAAACCTACAACAAAAACGTATTCTAATCATAAAGGAGCTAGACTGAATATTGGTGAAACCGAAGCCCAGTTCGTTGTTGATTCCTTAGACTATTTTATACCGTAAATCAAATAAGCAAAATAGTGTAAACTTTGCTCATCATATTAGCGTTCTGCTAATATGAAATTCCTGGTAATTAACTAAAAATTCCATAAATAATCAATTATTGTAGTTAATTAGTTTTAATTCTTTTTTAAATTAAGTACTAATTTTTTGCTGTTTTTTTATGAAAATCATTAAATTTATTAAAACAAAAAAGCTTCAAATAGAGTTACTTAATCTAAATGCCTAGTATGAAAAAAATATTTATTGTAGATGATGATCCTGTGGTGACGGCGATGTTGTCCAAAATATTACGGGATATTGGATTTCTAGATGTCACCGTCTTTTCGGACGGTGAGTCATGTCTAACCCAGCTTGACCAAAAGCCCGATGTTATTTTCCTGGATTATCAAATGGAAAAAATGAATGGTTTGGAAGTATTGCAGGAACTGAGAAAAATAACAGCGAAAAGCGCTGTTGTTTTCACAACCGCATTGGAAGATTTAAGTATAGCGATGCAATCAATAGCCCAGGGGTCCGTCGAATTTTTACTGAAAAGGAATATTACTAAAAAGGAGGTACAGAAAATTTTAGATGAAATAGATTAAACGGAAGGGATATCATGCCATTTACATTCTCACATCCAGCATTAATTTTACCTTTTCAAAAAATTGGAAAGCGGTATGTATCTTTTACAGGTTTGGTCATGGGCAGTATGATACCCGACTTTGAATTTTTCTTTAAAATGAGAACGGGTCCCAATATCGGTCATCATTTTCCGGGAGCTTTTTTTCTAAACATACCACTTGCATTAATCATATGTTTTATCTTTCACGAATTTGTCAAACGCCCTCTTTTTTACAATGTGCCTTTTTTTTTAAAGGCACGACTGGTAAAGTATGTATCATTTAATTGGTATCAATATGCCATAAAAAACACTCTTGTCGTAATATCTTCCATTACTTTTGGAATAATTACACATTTATTTTGGGATGCATTTACACATGACGACGGTTTTTTTGTTGAACGTATACGTTTCCTTAGCGTCCAAATTTCGCTTTTCAATTATACAATTCCAATGTATGCAATGTTACAGGTTATTTTTAGCATCATGGGTTTAATTGCTGTAGGTAATTGTATCTGTAAAATGCCAAAAAGTAAACGTCTGGTCCCTCAGAGGGGAAATAGTACGTATTGGGCTTTAATAGGAGCACTTTCTGTGTCGTTTTTTGTAATAAGGTCTTTACTTTTATCAAATTATACTACTTTTTGGGATAATTTTATGGGGCTTATGGGGTCCCTGATTTATGCAATCATCTTAGTTTCCATACTCTTAGACTTTAAATATTTAGTTCGAAATGGTGCTCGTGATAAATCGTGAAAATCCTGTTATGCTGGCCCAATTTGCTAGCGGAGAGTTCTTTTGATAAATTAGGTTCATCCTTTTCGACGCAAGTGAAAGCGTGTAATTAGAATGAATAATTTCATTGACACCCGAGAGGTCTATCTCGACGACATTGGACCCATCAATATAAACTAATTCAATGGACGAATTTAATATTTCGGAAATTTTAGACCGTAATGTTGATGTCTCTGTCGAAGTAAAGCTTTTATCCAAGGTAATAAAATGGGACCCTGAATGCGAATTATCTGTAGATATTGTATTGTTGTCCATTACCATATTTTTTTATTAAGTTAATAAATAATTATGAAAAACTTGCTGTTGTTTGCTTTGTTTCTGTTTACCTCAATAAAATTTTCTGTCGCTCAAGATGTGGATTCTAAAATTCGTTTAACCGGCGAACAGCGGGAGAAGTTTATTCAACGTGCGTTGATATTTAGGAAAGGTGAAGATTTTGAAAAAGCAATCAAGACTGTAGATAGCATATTGGCTTTAGAGCCCAAAGATGCCGGAGCATTACTTCTTAAAGGTGATATGCAGCTACAAAAAAGAGCTTTTGGAGATGCCGTGAAGACATTTGAATCTTTGTTGGATTTAAATTACGAACCTGTCACCATCCGAATCAATCTCTCTTATGCATTATTTATGCAGCATCATCCAGCAAAGGCAATAAAGTTTGCAAAGATGGCTTGGGAGCTGGATAAAAACAGTCAAAATGCTATTATCAATTATTTCAATGCGATGCTATGGAATATCCGTACGAAAGATGCCGCTGCTTTCTTATCAGAACAGGAGGCAAAACTTAGTGCAGAACAAAGGCTGTTACTCAAGGCACGTCTTTTGACCACATCTGGTGATTATAAAAAAGGATTGGCTCATTATGACTCACTGACCTTAAAATTTCCAAATAAACACTATGTCAAAGAATATGCAGAGGTACTATTGGGTAAAAAGGAGTTTAAAGAATCATTACATTCCATGACCAGAGATACAGCCCTGTTTTCACCGAAGGAACTTCGGGAATATATGGATAAATATAAAGCATGGCGAAGACAAAACGCTGGCACTGAATTCAGTTATTTTAAAGATGTCGGAGACAATATCCGGCTCGAAAATGCCATCTGGTGGCAGCAAGGTGAGGGTCGTATATATAGGTTAAGTCTGCGGGCTGGTTTAGGATCGGTCGAATCACCTAATGTGGAAAAGACCAAGTTACAATTTGCCCATATAAATATTACAGAGAGGTGGAGTAAAGCCTGGTCGGGAACCACCGATGTACATTTCCAATGGATTGATCCTGCCGGCAGGGAACGATATTTTGGTCTTACGGGGAAACAAACAATACAATATCAGCCCCATGATCGAAAGATGATCGGGGTATTTATAGGATACGATATCTTAAACTACACCGCTTCCCTGCTTGGACAGAAAATTAGAAGTACCAATCTGGGATATGTTACCCACATCATGTTAGGAGGGAAATATGGCTTCTATTCCCAAGGCAATATCGGATTTTTAACAGATGATAATATGAGCCAGCAGTTCTTCGGTTCTTTTTATCATCTTTTCAGAACTGAACCTACTTTCAAAGCAGGTATTAACTTTTCGGCGCTACACTACAGGGATAATAGTATTCAGTACTATTTTTCGCCAAATAGATATTTAAGCACAGAATTATTTTTGGATTATACCACCCCTTTGCCGCTGATATCAAGTTTTTATTTTCAGGTACAAGGAGCTGCTGGTATGCAGCAGATCGAAAAGCAATCCTGGGAGAGTGCTTTCCGGATACAGCCTGAGATCGGGTTCCGTTTACGCCATTTTGAATCTTCTTTCAGGTACCAGACAAGTAATGTTGCATCAAGTACGGGAACGGGTTATCGTTTTAACTGGTTTACATTACGGTTAGCTTGGCGCTGGTAATTTATTTCTTTTTTACAAAGGTGAAATACTTCTGCAAGAGGTAATTAATCGAAAGCGCAATTACTGTAGATGTAATTTTTGCAAGGGTAGGCTCCACGCGAAACACGACAATAAGAGTTTTCATAATCAGATAATCTGTTCCAAGGCCTTGTAGAACAACGAGAAAATATTTTATAAGTTTTTTTGAACTATCTGTTTTTTCGGTCACCCCCACTTCAAAAGCGAATGTTCGTGCAAGCCAAAAGCCTGTTGGAACAGTTATTAAAAAGGCTATTACCAAACTAATTGTATAGGACTCGAAGTGGACGTCCATAATCGATACACCGGCTTTCGGTAAAATAAAATGATAGCATAAAGCAAAAATCACGATATTTAAAATAGTATTCAGAGCACCTACGGCTAAATAAGCGTATAGTTGATAGGGTAAAAACTTCCGGAATAGCCTATAAAAGAGATTTAAAAAAAAAGTGATAATCTTTGCCATAATCAATTCCTTTTAGCCTTTATTAATACATTTAAATGCGAAATATACCATTCAGCAAGTTCATTCATAGGTAAGCCTTTGGCTGCTGCATAATTTTGGTCCTCAATTTTACGGCGTTCTTCCGGATTCTGTAAAAGATAGGTCACGGCCTCAGCCATGCTTACAGGGTCATCTGTTTCGAAAAATGCTCCGTTGTAACCTTCTTCTTCGACTACCCGCTCCAGGTCGTCGATTTTTGGTAATATACAGGCACGAGCATAGCTGCCGGCCTGATGAAGAATTCCAGAACTGCCCGTCGTAGTCGTGTATGGAAAAATAACAAAAGTACTGTCCTGAAAAATTTTGGCTACATCTTCCTCGGCGATGTAGCCGGTAAAAACAAGATCCTCAATACCATTGTATCTTTGCTCTACTGATTTTAAATAGCCCTTGACATTGGGATTGTCAGTTCCTGCTATGGTCGCAATAAACTTGTATTCGGGATATTTAGCTCGTAATAACAGTGTAGCCTCTATAAGCACTTCTACCTTCTTATAAGTTCCGAATTTTCCAAATGCCATTAAGTTTATCACGTTTGGAGGTTCGTTTATATATTTTCTTTCCGGGAGCTCAAAGTTGCCATGAGGAAGAAGGACAACGTGTTCAGCATGGTATTTTTTTCTTAGAATGTCGACGTACTGTGATATGGTTACACCTACTAGGTCCGCCTTTAAAATAATTTTGGTAAGCATTTCTCCGATCTTCAACAAGATATTTTCTTTCCACTTGGCCTTTGCCATTCCTATTGTATCGAGCTTTACGGTTTCTGTAATATTATGAAGTAAAACAATCGAAGGAATCCCGAGTTTTCTGCAGAGCCAGGGAGTCAAAAGTCCAAGCGCTGCAGGTATTTTACGGTCACCGAATGTCATAAACTGCATGTTGAAAATGATCGCGTCAACTTTCAGTGTTTTCAGTGTTTTATAAATATGCCAAAACGATATCAGGCTGTTAAATTTCCAGCAAGGTATAATTTCAATTCCTTCTGTTTTGTAACGTTGATAATCCCGGTTGTTTTCTAGATGATCAGAAAGTACATAAATTCTTTTCACAGGATACTTTTGTATAAAGCTCCTTATCAAGTGATAACCGTATTCGTTAAGGGTAACCTGACTTGGAGGATAAGGTGATATAAATGCTATATTCATAAAAAGTATTTTTAAGGATTGACTATTTTATTTTCAACTACTTTTAAGGCATCGAGACGCCAGTTGTCCCCCTGGAATAAGAGGACTACCGCTACATTGTTAAGTTCTGATTTCATAAACTTTCCTTCCATAGCATAGTTTAATAACAATGCGCTATCTGTTGCCATACATATCAGGTTGTCATTCGACCAACTGTGAATAATAAGATGGTGGGCGAGGTCTGTTCTGTATATCATGCTTTTCGCTAAAGGTTTAGGTTGTTTCGAAAGATACTTAAACCATTCCTCTGTATAGAATTCCTTTCCAGCCAATATATCATTTGTTTGATAGAGATGGTTTAAATGTGCCCAAATTTTGCCGTAATCCGATGCTAACTGATTTAAAGAAGATTTTGGTGGCACAACCGCAGACCGGATAATAATATTGATCTTAGCTTTTGGTTCTGCATCCACTATATCGTCTTTTGCTATAAAACTGGGTAATTTTTCTGACGGAGGTGCCAGTCTTATTTGTAAGTAAGCAAATAAGAGCAAGACAAATAGTGTAAAGTAGAACGCCAGTTTCATAATACCGTATTTAATGCTGTTGTTTTTGAGCTTCGGTCTCCAATTTTTATGACAACCTTTCTGTTAATGCCATCTCTCTTGGTATATTGCATTCGTGCATAACCTTTTTGGACCAAAACCTCTCCAATTGAGATGTAATTGTCTTCTGTCAAAATAAATTGAGCTAAGGTTCCATTTGCTATGAGATTATTGTATCGATCCACAAGTGGTCCCGCTTCCACTTGAAGTAGGCTATCTGATTCTTTATTGATTTTGACGGGTATAGAGGTACAGGTTCCCGGATTAACATAGTAACAGGATATAGGATTATTTTCTTCGGGACAGTATGTACCTGCTTTGCTGGATACCACATAGTTTATTTCTTTAAAATAATCAGTGGAAGTGAATGGATATAAATTTCTGTATGGATCGATATTTACAAACAAGCGTTGTTGTATCAGACTAGAGTCTGGATCAAACGCCCGGGGAGAATAGAACGTTTTGGTGTTGAAATAATCAGGTTTTTTATTCTTTATTTCTAAGGGAAAGTAATAGGATCGATGTCCCAAAAGCAATAATTCAGCAGGACCTTCTGTAATGCCAGTCACCTGGGTCAGGTCAATTTCCAATTTTCCGTTTCTGATGGATGCAGGCAGTTCAATAGGTTGAGAAAATGAATATAATATTGCCCGATACTTCTCTTTAGGATTCCAGTCAAAGGTTATTCCTCTGGCTGGAAATAACAGTTCATTGGAAGATAAAGGCCAATGAGGAACCTCATTTTCTTGTCTGCAGCCCAAAAAAATGAAAGATAAGAATATATAATATTTAGCTTTTCTCATTGGAGATAAAATTCTTCGGCAATAAAACTGTGTGGAATTACCTGTATTCCCTTATTACTTTCATAATCCGGCGAAATTCGAGGTATTCTATTGATCTGCTTATTACCATTTATATAGATACTAATTTCATTATCCTCAATTTTTTTTGCGACATGTTGCAGCTTTTTAATCTTTGTCGTGATGGAGGTTTCGCTACTGCTGCGCAGGGCTGTTGGGTGTGTAAATAACTGTGTCTGCCATATAACGCCCTTTTTATCCTTTTCTGTTATTAGAAATCCTGGGATAGTTAGGGGAGTGGTCAGATTATTCTTAAAGTGAGCCTGGAACGCTACGTTGTTAGAATCCACTTCTTTGACCGTATAGCTAAGTTCCCCCCCATGTATATAACCCTTTTCACTCACATCCGTTTCTACATTTAACACTAAAGATTGCAATTTCAGAGAATCGATGATGTTGTTATTCTCGAGATCAATCTGAAATGAGGTCAATCCTTTTGGGGCCAGATTGTATTGGAAAAGTTCTTTTGGAAAGTATGTTTTTTCGCCGCCGCTACTGAATTTTACAGTTAGTTTTAAAGATATATTGGAAGGCACATCATCGATGTTCACCAGTTCTCCGGTTAAAAAAGTTTTTTTTGATGATCTGATTACATTGATCTGATTGACTTGTATACGCGGTTTATTCATGCGGTCTTCCCGTATTGAAGGAAAACTTGTTATTAATCTTTTGCCAGTCTTTTTAAAGAGGAGATAGTTGTGTTCAAACAATTGGGTTTCTGGAATTGTCTGCTTGGAAGGACTGGGCTCAATATACCAGTTTTGATCTTTTTTGACCAAGCTAAGAGGTTCACATTTAAATTGATAACCAAGGGAAGTCATCCATCTCGTTTTGACATTATATTTTCCATGAAGGGAAGTCACCAGTTCTTTTTCGATCGAAATACTGTCCAGTTTTGCATAGGATGGTAAAAGACCACCATCATTAACTGATTTTTCCAATAAGTATTGATCTAGAGAATATGTAGGATTTGGCAAAAAAAGCCGATGTGCTTCTTCGAATTGCTGAAAGTCCAGATGATTGTAATAGTTTAATATGGTCGATTCGGGACTGGCCTGTTCATTGACAAAAAGAAGTTCCGATACCTGTCTGATCATATACAACGAAAAGAAAGAGAAGGGAAGAAGCGCGGTTATTAGAATAATTGGTTTTGGGTAATTGTCGGCAGATTTTGCTTCCAGGACAAAATAGTCTGCCTCTTTATATTTTCGAAGATACCAGAATGTAAGAATACAGGTAATAATCAGGCTACATATAGGCACGATTCCCCACATGTATTTTAACTTGGGCGATAGCTCTTTATGAGGGCTCATTTTTATGGTGGGGATATTTCCTTTTTCCCATACCATAATTCCATTTTCCAGTCTGATCGTTCTATTCCAACCGGTATAATATAAGAGTGGGTCATAATACCTGTCGTTGCAGAAAATATATTTTAAACTGTATTTATGAGCTTCTGTTAGGAAATCTTCCAGCGAAGCAATTCCAAATCCACCGGAGAATTTTGCGTTTTCCAATCGTTCGACAGGACGACTTGTCAATTCCGGCAGTCTTCTTGCCGAGTGGTAATTTCCATCCACCGTTGCAGCTAATGAATTGGCACTTAACCAAGCCATCTGGTCACCAAATCCCAATGTTAAATAACGCCATCGCATATGTTCATCCCGGTTTAGAAAGTTCTTGATCGGATCGATAGCAATCGATTGAGGTTGCAGTGGTCTAAAGCTGGCGAGATGAAAAATAAATATTAAAAATAAGAAATACGTAAATCCGGTTATTGCTGAAAGAACAAAGTGCGTACTTGATCCAAATCTGCTGATCCACCATATTCTGGAATTCCCCGCCAAAAAAGAATAAATATAATGTGCCATAAATGGTATGGCAATAATTGATGCCCAAAAGCCGAAACGGTCTAAGGTAAGTATTTCGAAAGCATTCTTGCCCAATATCATTTTTGGAAGAGGGGTGGTGCCGCCGCTCCCTAATAATAAACAGAGAAAAAATGAAACCACCCATCCCAGAAATCTTTTATTCCGAAGCAGCGAATGCGTTATAGCAGGGAGGAAGGCAAAAATTAATGTCAATGGTATAATATAAAAGACAAGTCCAGACGATGTTTTTTTGAAAAAGTTGTCTCTTGAGCCATGTGGAATCGATACTTGTGTTATCGGATCGGTTTTACTCCAATACCAATACGGAAAAATCAGTCCTGCCGCCAATATTATCATACATGTGCCGAAAATGATGAGACCTTTATATTTTTTTAAAGCCGTAAGCGCGACATTGATAATAAAATGAAAAAAATTAGTTTTGCATTTGTTCCTGGGCAATATATCAGTAAGCGCCATAAATACTGTCGGAGCTACAAAAAATGCCATTCCAAATATGGCTGTCACATGATGGGAGCAGATGACGACAGCAAAAAAGCATAGTGACATAATTAGAAAAATAGGCCGGCCCCTGACAAGGTACATGTATAAGAATGGTAGTGCATTTAGCAGAAATGCAAGCCCTGTCAGCGTAGGCATTTGACCAAAAACATGGAGAGTCTCGGCAATAGAACTGAGTATGACGGTGAGCAGAGCGGCTACACCTGCTGTGGTCTTATCAAAAAACAGTTTACTAAACCGGTATACACCCACAAGTAAGATTTCCAATATCACAACAGCGTAAATGCAAAACGCAACTTTCAGCGGAAAAATTTTACTCAGTAGCGCGATCAACTGATGGACCAGTGGCGGATAGCTGATTGTTAGAAAGCCGGTATACCAGCGGTAATCCCAGGGTTCAAACCAAAATCGACTATAATGGTCCGCAAAAAATATATGTACGAAAGCATCATAAGTTTGGGGCAGTGTATAATAAATAATTACCCCATGTGTCAGCAGCGCAATCGACATTGCGGTGAGCAAGAGTTTTTTTCCTCTAAAATCATCCCAGATAGATTTATCCAATGCCATTGTATTGATGCTGTACTAATATTTTATATTTTTTTGTCTCCGTTTAAATGGTACTGATAATATAGTTTAGCTAGTTGCATGGGGATTTTTACAGCGTGTTTCATTTTTAGTTTTGAGTCACCTACCTCTTTCCAGTTCATGAGGGGATATTCGAGCACCCCTTTCTGCAGGGTGGTTTTACCAAACTTTTTTTGAAGTCTTAGAAAAATTTCGATATCAAAAAGCCAGGGCGTCATAAATGGATTTTTAAATAAGAAAGGAACTAGGTCGCGGGTAAATATCTTGGCACCGCATTGAGTGTCCTGAAAAGGCGTTTTTAAAATAACGCGGATAAATTTTTTGACCATTTTACTGAACATAGAACGGTTATCATCTCGCAAGATACTAGCTCCCAATCGCTGTATCCTGCTTCCGACTATGGCACCGTATTGTGGAAGCTTTTCTTTATATAATGCCATTTCTAACCATTCTTCAGCTGATGTTGCAAGATCAGCGTCCAAAAAACCGATTAATTTAGCGTTTGAGTTTCTAAATATATGCAGCATGCCCTGCCTTACCGCTTCAGCTTTTCCACCGTTCTGTTCTAAATTAAGCACATCTATATTTTCAGGTTGAGCAGTTTGCAAAGTTTTTAACAGCGTGTGCGTATCGTCTTTGCTGCCATCATTGACAAAACACAGCAATACCTCTTGGTGTTTCTGGGCGAAGTCTATAAATTCCTTATAGGGTAATCTCTTTTCTTCGTTATAGCATGGGATGACTATTCCATAATTTTTCATGGCTAAAGCATAATATTAGTTATAATTGTTTGGACAATAAATATTCCTTAATTATAAAGTACTTTGAAAATAAATAATTTATTTCATTTGAACAACTAAACTGATGTGAAATTTATCAGATAATTAAATATTTTTTTATTTAAAACTTTTTTATTTTGACATCTGTTTTATGTGAATTTTTATCTTCGAATTAGTCAATCGTTCGTTAGAGTGGGAAAATTTAGAGATTAACGGAACCCAAAGTCTATTGCGCTGTGCCGATGTAGGTTAGGGTCTATCTTTGTTGGCTTCGACCTCTAAAGTCGTTACGAGCGAATCGAGCTAGCGGAAAAAAGTTTAAAAAAGATCCCTATAAATATCTTACAGGGGTCTTTTTAGTATACATCCTCGCTTATTGTTTTGCCCAATAAAGAGTTTTTGAAAAAATGCCTTTATGCGCCACAATTTTCAGTTTTTTCCCCATCAGGTACATTTCACAATTCCCCTTTTGGCCTGTATCATGGTTTTCCACGGTCCCTTTCCATTCATTTTTTTCAAAACGCACATTATAGAGGGTAGGACGGCCTTTGGGATCAACACCGGAGAATTTTCCATTGTTATTAGTGATCGTGATGATAAATCCTTCTTCAGTCTTCCATTTACCTACAAAGTTATCATTGGCGGACTGAGCAATGGTAGTCATCGTCATGAACATGATTAAAATAGAGGAGAGTACTTTCTTCATATGATATTATTTAAGATGTGATACTGCAAAGCAAATTAAAATAATCGGCAGTGTTTTTAAGATATCTTAAATAATGAAATCACTTACTTGCCTGCGCGTATCACGCTCAGTGTTTGCTGCGTAATGCCTAAGTAGGACGCTATGTGTCTTAGAGGAGCTCTTAGTAAAATACCGGGAGACTTGTCGAGGAGATTTTTATAACGTTGTTCGGCGGTCTGAAATTGCAGCGCAAGAATTTTATCTGATAACATACTGACCGTTTGCAGCGATACCTGCAGTTGATAGTCTTTAAAAGCAGGGATGAAATCACAGAGTGCATCGAGTTTACTGTAGGGGATGACACGTAAACAGGTTTCTTCCAAAACCTGTTTGCCATATGGATGAGGACGGTTAAAGAAAATGCTTTCAAAAGATACCAGGAAATTATTCTCATCAAAAAAATAATGAGTGATATCTTTTCCATCTAAGTTATAAAAAGCACGTAATAATCCTTTTTCAATGAAATAAACATTTTGGTGGTGATTTTCAGGCTGTGCCAGTATAGTACCTTTTGCAAAAGTTTCCGTAGCAAAGGCGTTGTCTATAGCTTCGCATTCGGCATTGTTCAATTTTATGTGCCTTCGTAGATAAGGTATGAGTTTCATTTAGTCCAAATATAAAAAAATGCAATAAGCTGGGATAGGTGTTATCTTATATTTTTAACGGAGATTAAAATACAATACGCGTAGTCTCCTGAAAATTGAAGATCAAACAGGGGAATATCTGTCATGGATCAGTCTTGGCATAACACCCATTCATGAGGACTTGTTATTTTAGAGTCATTTCTATGAAAACAATAGTTTATTGGGCGTTGTCTTATAGCTATAATATTAGTAAAGCAAATGAATTTTGATCTTGTTAAATGTGAAAACCTGCAGCAGGCTATACACATACCGAACACGACTGATGACCATAAGGAAGAAACCTGGTTTGTGAAATTTGGCGAAGAAATAGTAGGAGTCGGACTTTTCGCGAAAGGAAGCGAGAACTGTATTTTGGCGATAGTAGGTGATGGCTATGATGATAAGAAGGTTATTGGTGACATCGATGTACACGATACACTTATTATTGAAGGATTGAATATAGCATTTGAAGGCTACTTAAGATCTTTTCGCGGAGATGTGGTCATTGGTGAAAAGAAAATAGATGTTTAATACCGACTACGGTATGGGATTACGGGCTACGCAGACCCCATTGAGGAATCGAATTTCACTTTATACGCATATTTGGCGATAGCCGATAATGGATATTATAATCTCTGGAAAAATCGGAGTTGCTGGTAGAGTTAATTGGTCCGGATGCACAGAAAGAATACGCTAAATTATGATGTGCATGTTTGAAAATCTTCTTACTGTGAAATCCGGAGCAACAGAACTGTCAGCACTAACTTCTTGTATATAGATGGAAGGTCCTATAGGCCTGTGCATCATTTTAAGCCTTTGATTTTAGATAAGGGATACGGTATTGTTCGTCGAATCTTTTTTTGTCATCGCGATAGCTACTAACAGCACCTAGTTTATGCATCATTTTAATATAGCACCAAGCAAGATCAATTTGATAAGGTTTAAAACCGCTTCGCGCACTTTTTGGATACAAATGATGATTGTTGTGCCATTCACCTGCAACAATTCCTGGCCATAGTTGATTTATAGATTTGTCATTTTCATTAAAGTCAATACCTTCTCGTTGTTTGTCTTCTCCTTTTGCATGACCTTCATAGTTGAATGTCCTTACACCTACAGCCCAAAATCCAGCAGCACCAAAGAGTGTACAAGCAAGTGCATGGCCACCGATCAAATAAAAGATGGCATACCAAAAAGCCCAATTCAGTATCCACGATCCTATTGCATGGGTAGGATTTACATAGGAACCCCATTTTTGATATTGCAGATAACTGTTGGCTGCTACTCCTGTATGGCGCATAAGAAGTTTTACACGGTTATAAGAATTTTCGGTAAGGTCTTTTGCAATAGGCTGGTGATTTACGTCTGCTAGAAAACAGTATAAAAATCCGGCTTGTGCATTATAAGGATCACCTGGTTTATCGGATTTTGCGTGATGGACATGATGTGAAATCACATATATTTCTTCGGGAATAACATTGATAGTCAGATTTTGTGTGAAAAAACGCCAAAATCCGTTCCGAAATTTGAAGGCTCCGTGCGTGGCAAATCGATGATGCCATATCGTTCCATGGGTCCCCATAACGATCATGCTGTAAAAAAAAGCTGCCAGTACTGTCCACCAGTTGAAATGGTATACTAAGAACAGTACAAAAAAAGGAATGAGGCAAGCCACTTTTAGCCAGCTAAAAAATGGTAACCAGTTTCGTTTGTCTTTAAATATATTGAGACGTTTGAAGAATTCGTTAAGAATTTGTTTTTTACTAGGTTTTACGAGGTTTCCATCGTTGTCTTTCCATCCGTAGGTAGGAACTTGTAGAACATGATCTAAAAAGGGCATTGTGATTGATCTAAATTATTATATTGGCTAAGCTACCATATATTCAGGTTAAAAAGTGTTAATAACAAAAATTTAACATATTCTCAGGCTCTGAACAGATCAGCTTTAGCCATCTTTTTGTTAGTACGTACATTTAAGCTTACATCGGTAAAATGGATGACAGTTTTCTCAAACATAACTAAATGCGGTTTTGGTATTTATCTCTTACATTATTTCGTTGTAGGTTTTGGCTATTGGTTGGCTAATGTACTTGCTATCCCAGTATCGCTAAAGATTCCTATTACTGCAGCCATAGTTTTCTTGATCTCTTGGGGCATTGTTGCTTCTTTTTATAAAATTATGCCGAAGGCATCGAAATGGATTTTTGGGTAAACATACGCAGCCAAATCTTCTATAGATCAATCCTTATAGTCAGGTAGTCTCCATCCAGACGGTTGCCATGCTATATTTGCTACACAAATGTGTATTTTTTAAATTATGCGTTTAATCATAATGGATAAAGCATTAGCTTAGAATTAAAAAAAAGAGATATATATTTTTCAATTTACAGTTTTTTTTAATTATAAACTATTCATAATAATTATGCTAAAAATAGGACTAGTCTTTATTGGGAGTCTGTTATCCCTGATGTTTAACTGTTACGGGCAGAGCAATTATATGTCTAGTGGCTATGTTTCACTTATCATAAAAGGAGCGTCACCTCATGATTTGAAAAAACTGGAAGTAGATGGCCCTTTTATGAGTGACCCTTTACAAGGAGACCGGCCGGTTAAATTTAGAAGCGTCAATGACTCGACTCTTTTGCTATCCGAATTTACATTTGGCCCCGCTTCCGTTTTTTTTAGGATGAATGGTCGCTACCTATCGACTATTCTCCTTCCGAATGAAACTAATTTTATTAACCTTCATGTAACCGATTCCGCCAATTTTGACTTAGATTACCATGGCTCTTATAAAGAGATATTTGATAATTCTGGTCTGCAGGAAAAGCTCATAATGAAAATGTTTTCCTACAAGCCTATAGTAAAGAAAGGAGGAGCTAAATTTACTTCTGAAAAGGAATTTACAGGAGTTAAAATGCTTCATTTGAATCAGATGAAAGATTCGTTGCTGAAAAATGCACCTTCTCAGTTCTTACGAAATTATTATTCAAAACTGATAGAAACATATCAGATTACACCACTCTTAAAAGACTATAAAAAAAGTCTTTTGACCTACTATAAAATGACAGGTATAGAGGACAAAAAAGAAGTCAACCTACCGGTTAGGACACGGTCATATTATGATAATCTCATTACATCCGGGTATTTAGACTCACTTAGTTTGCTTCCGTCTGGTTATTTTGATCTTTTGCTTACCATTCAAAAGGATACGCTTTTGGAATTTCCTGATATTTTGAAGGCTGGCCCTGTTATTTTTACCAAAAGTCTAAGTAAAACGTTTAAATATTTATCTCCGGATGACCATAATCTTTTTTATGATATGATGGTTGCTAGTGCATATATTAACGCCATAAATCAAGGAAGGCAATTAAGCGACCAGAATCTGTATGATATCATTGCTTACTTTAAAAATAAACAATTAAGCAGTTATATTTTGCATCGATCTGATATTAGCATGTTTAGTCAGAAGAAGAATGGAGAGGTGTTCTTTCTTCCATTTGAAAAAGAACATGATGATGTTTTGAACACTATTCTGGAGAAATACAAAGGGAAAGCCGTGTTGATTGATCTTTGGGCCACATGGTGCGGTCCCTGTCTTGCTGCTTCCCCAGCGATGGAAAAGGTCAAAAAACGGTTTGAAAATAGGGACGATATTAAATTCATTTATCTGACAGACGAAACTTCAGACCGCAACAGATTTTACGAACTGACTAAAGTCCTCAAAGGCGAGCATTATTATCTTCATAAAAACCAGTTTGAAGCGATTAAGAAGAGATATAACCTTGAAGCAATTCCTAGTTACGTTGTTTTTGATAAAAATGGAAAAATGAGTCAAGCAAGTACTTCCCCGGATAATTTGGAAGAAGTTGCCAAAGCCTGGATAGACAAAGTGCTATCATATTAACCGCAATTCTAAATGTCCTAACTGATATTTGTTGGCATAAAATTTAATATATTTCACCTTTAAAGATATTTAGAAAAATCCATCGTAAAGAAAAAATTATAGCTAGTATTTTTATAAAAAATAGAAGCTTTTGGCACGATTATTTGTTGTAATTCGTGATAGAAGGATATATTATTTTAACACAATATCCTCTGGGGAATTATGATTTTGATAGTGTTAATGGTTTGTATAATAGCCGTATTTTAAAAATTTAGAAGCTTTGCATTTATGGAAGGAACAATTGGTTCACTAAACGAAAAGGCGAATCGTTCGCAAGTGTTTCGCTTAACCTACAAAGGTCAGGATTATCAGCTCATGTTGTTGAAAAAGTCATTGTCAAAACAAGATACCGAAGTGCCAATTTTGTTGGATGGAACTGACCAAAAATTAGTAAAAAGGGGAGATAGGTGGTTTTTTGAGCATATGGATTCAGATCAGCATTTTGCTACGGAAATTTGGCGCAATCTATCGCTTCGTTATCGGATTTAAAAATACACATTATTGCGTATTTTTAATTCATTCAAATTATATCGATTATAGATAGCTACGCAATTATGGGAAATATGAAAATAAAACTTGTAAATATATAATAGCACATATTTATTGATTAGTATTTTAGAAGGTTATTACTGCCTTTTCCAATGAATGAAGTTTCAACTATTGTGGATGAGGGGAGATAAAGTAAATAAATCGGCTTGCCAGACCGATTTTAATACGCAGAAAATAACAATAGTAAAAGATCAGAGGTTTTAATCTTGGTAGATCGAAAATCATGAAATCAGACGATCAGACATACCGCAGTTACAGACTGTCCGTTGCAAGCGAATTTGAGGCCGTGTTTTCTCATTTTTATTTTGCGGAGAACGCTTCAGTACAGGTCATAACGAAAACATTGCTTCCGTCTTTTCAGACTATTATGGTGTTCAATTTTGGCGCAAAAGCTCGGTTAGTTTCCAATGGGCAAAATGAAATTGAAGTAGATAAGTGCATCGTACTTGGTCCCCTAAAATCTGCTTTTGAATATACCCTTCTCCCGGGATCCCAAATTTTAGTTGTTAATTTCAAAGGAGATGCATTTTATCGTTTTTTTGGAAAGGCATTTCTTTCCGATCATTTGCCGATGAACCCTGATGAAGCTTTGGAAGAAAATTGTTTTACCTATTTGTGGCATCAATTGAACGCTATGCCAAGTGTATCAGACAGGGTAAACTGCATACTCGATTTTTGCAGGCCCTATTTAAAATTACAGCATGAGACTGCTGCATTATTGGTAGATTTTAAAGACAGCACACGCAATCCAATCAAATCCATTGCCGAAGAAACTGGGCAAACTGAAAGAAATGTGCAATTGATGCAAAAAAAGTATTTTGGTTACAGTTCCAAAGAGCTAAGTCGGTACCAGCGTTTTGTAAAAGCGATCGGACTGATACAGGACGTTCTTTTGTCATCAAAAAAAGTGAACTGGTTTGAGATTATAGACGAATGTGGGTATTACGATCAAAGCCAGCTTATCAAGGATTTCAAGCATTTTATCAATCTTTCTCCCAGAAATTTTGTAAAGTTTCAGGAGGATATCTGTCAGGCTTCGGCCGAATAGCCTTTTCGTTTTCTTACAATTTTTCCGCTTGCTTTCATTCTACTTTTGTTTTGTTCAATGATTTAAAAACAAAAGTAGAATGAAACATCTTATTATTTATGCCCATCCAAATGCGGCAAGTTTAAACCAGCTATTCAAGCAAACAATTGAAGAAACACTCAGGAGACAAAAGTATGAAGTTGTAGTCAGGGATCTGTATCAGCTTAATTTCGACCCGGTGCTGTCCCTTGAAGATATGGACGGACAACGTAGCGGGAGGGTCAGCGAGGCAATAAGAAGAGAACAAGAACATATTGTTTGGGCTGACGCAGTTACGTTTATCTATCCGATATGGTGGACAGGTATGCCGGCCATTATGAAAGGTTACATCGACCGGGTATTCAGCTACGGATTTGCCTATAGGTACGATAATGGAATACAGAAAGGACTGTTGGCCGGCAAAGCTGCTTTCATTATTAATTCACATGGAAAATCCAAGATCGAATATCAGGAAATAGGAATGGATAATGCCCTAAAGCTGACCTCCGATAAAGGTATCTACACCTATTGTGGCTTCGATGTGAAGCGCCATTTCTTCTTTGACCGTGCTGACCGAGCGACAGCAGAAACTATTGAAGTGTGGAAAACGGAAATTGTTGATGCCTATGCTATGTGGTAATCTGTTGGGAAGTAGCAGAACTGATCTTGATCGGATCTGCTACCTATTTTATGGTGGATGCAACAATCATAACCCGACCTGTATAGTTTTCTGCTGATTAAATTTCCTTTTAGTTATAATTGGGCTTTTTTAATGTTTAAACATGTGTTGTTTTTAAATAGTATAAGTTTTTAATAAAATAAAATTTAATTTATAACGTTATTATTAATAATATTAAAAAAGTTTGAATGATTAAAATTCTTTTGGTCGATGACCATGAAGTTGTGCGCAACGGTATCAGCCTATTATTGGAATCCAACCCCAGTTTTTACATTATTGGTGAAGTAGGCAGTGCAGAAGAAGCTCTCTTATTTATAGAACAACAGGATATGCCCGATTTTATTCTATCAGATATCAATATGAGCGGTATGGATGGAATTTCCTTGGTTCGGATAGTCAAGAAAATTTATCCACAGATAAAGATAGCTATCCTGTCTATGATAGAGGAGATCGATAAAGTGGCAGAAGCTTTTGATGCTGGTGCTGAGGGGTATTTATCAAAGAGTAACGATTTCGAGGAACTCCTATTTGGTATAGCCCATATAGCCGGAGGAAATAAATATATTAGCGCCTTCCTCAGTGTTCGTATTTTGGAAGTATACCGTAATATTGTGCCAGATCCTGTTGACAAATCTGCAGTCCTCCATCACTATGACATCACTGAGCGCGAACTTGATGTATTGGTGTTGATTTCAGAAGGATTTACTAATGGTGAAATTGCTGATAGGATCTTTCTGAGCAAACGTACAGTTGAGGGACATCGCCAGCGTCTGATGGAAAAGACGAAGACCAAAAATACAGCGGATCTCGTCCGGTTTGGCTTTCAAAAGATGCTATTGCATTAACCTCCGGTTGTCGAGATTAACTCGACCAACCCCGGCCATCTGGCTGCCCATAGCCCTTTTAAGAGATTTTAATTCTGACTATCCCAGCGCCAGCCAATTCGTAAAAACCATTGCGAAGTGCTCGCACAGATTGATACGATGATTTCACTTTTTGTTCTACGTTAATTTTGGTTAGTATTTCCTTTGAAAAGCCCAAAAGACTCATTTGAGCCCTGAGAAGCGCACTACCCTCCAGTCGGAAAGTAACCGAATTTTTGCCTACTCGGAAATTTGAAACTGGATAATTTATAAATACAGTTCCGCCCAGATTGCCCACTTTGAAATACTGTCGCGGTATGATGCCAAAGGCCAGGCCGGCCCCGTATACTTCCTGACCAACTTCACCGCTTTTCTCCCAACCATCATGTATATCTTCAAGAGGAACCCAAAGATCCTTCTGTATCTCACCTGTTTTAGTCTTTTCGGCAATCATTTGCTTCGGCAGAAGCGGAGGATAATAGTAGGCAAGGCGGCCCGTCGCATACTTGATAAATTCGGGAATCAATATTTTTAATGAAGGGAGAATAGCTATCCCTGCTGCCGCTTCAAGATAATGATGTAGTGCAGCAAATACTTCCAGCTCTTCGTATGCCGCTGTATAGGGTGCATCTTTTAGGGGAAAAACAGAAAAGAAATAGGGGAAATTTTTGCCGTAACCATAATTGCAGTCCCACAATTGGCAGTTTTTGAATATACCGGCAAGGCAGCAGTAGCTAAGTTCCAGGTAGTGCTTATCGCCTGTCACTTTATACATTTCCAGAAAGGCACCCGCAGCAAATGCGGTGTTATTGGCCTGATAAAATATATCAAAGGCTAGACCGTCTAAACTTTTAATCGACCTGCTCGCTTCCAGAAGAAATCGCTTTTCTTTTGTCAGCTGCCAAGCCAGGAGCATAACGTGTGCGTATGATCCGGGGACATCTTTTTCTCCGCCCTCACGTGGAGCCGTTTCGGCTTTTAATACCTCCAGGGTGGTCATTTTATAAAAGACAGGCCATTTATAGTTAAAATGTCTTGCAACCTTTATCGCATAATCTATCGAATCCAAAAACAGTTTTTTAGCCATCCTGTCTCCACGTAATGCGAGCCGGGCGAGGTTTAACAAGGGGTGATGTAGATACCAAGAGTCCATCACCATCTCACTTTTTTGCTCCTCAGAATGGTCTAAGTCATTTTTTAGCGACGGATGCCACCTGACTAAACTCTTTATTGACCTATCATAGAATGAGGTGAGTCCATCTGACAGTTCTTGCAGCATAGGGTGCTTCTCTCCGGTCCAGGTCAGATACTCATGCAATGGAAGTATGACGGCAAGCTGTACCATGATCTCTGCAGGAGTCTTGTAGTCGCCGACGTAAGCATTTAGATAAGGACTGCCGTCCGTTTGTGTCCAACAGCCTTTATTGTTAGAAATATTATCCAAGATTTTCTCGGCCGTTGGTAGCCAGCTGTGCTGGCTGGCTTGGGGCTTAGGTAGGAGAAGGTATATTGATGCGAGTAAATCGAGGTATCTTTCAACGATCTCGGCGTCACTTTCGGGGATATTTTCATCAAGCCGAACAAACGCATCCGAAATAATGTATTCTTTATTGGCCGGCAGCGGTTTTTCAGCATTGACGGGAAACTGGAATCCGATCTCTGGCCATTCGCCACCGACTGTTTCCCGGAGGGATACCTCCGTTTCCTGGCAGTAGGGAGACATGGCGGTAAGATTCTGAAAATAAAACACAGAACCGGCTTTTGGCTTTGTCATACTGAAATAAAGCTGTCCCGACCTAGAGCCTACCTGTTTAGCATGTATTTTCCCTGCTGTATTTTCGGTTCTTCCATCTTTAGTTAAAGGCACAATATCCCGTGGCCAGAAGGGGATAAGCAGCGGTAATTTTGTCCGGAGGGTAGTGGTATAACGAAAGGTGGCTTGGAGGCTTTCTGGAAAGAATAGAATGATGCGATAATAGGCCAGCCTGGTCGAAGCAGTGATCAAGATCTCATCAGGAGCTTCTGAGATCGTCACTTTCTCAAACCTGCTATTCATCCCGAAGGCCAATCTAAAGGCTATGCTTACGTCTGTCGGCCAAATAACCACCAACCATATTGAATCACCCACATCATGGATTTTGAGCTTGTATTCTTTTAGGTCTATTTCAAAAATAGGCATAGAGTCCGCAATATCGGATTGGACCGTTGCTGTCCATGGAGTGACAGGATTTATCATCATGCTAATTTCTTAATTGTGTTTGTCCCATTACAGGAAGATGAGTACCGTGGCAATCGTTTTAACGATTGATTTTTATGTTACAACTACGGTAAAAAATGTATTTTCCCTGCTGTATTTTCGGTACATCCAGCTATAGTCAAACACGCAATATCCCGTGGACAGAAAGGAATAAGCAGTGAGGAAAGGAATAAATGAGTTTAGGAGTAGGTATAGTGATTGAGGCTGGAGACGGGGTGTAATTATTTAAGCAGATAAAAAATTAAGCAGATATAAAAACGGAAGTAGGTTGAAGATAGCTCGATGAGCGGTCTCACAGGATATAGCGTAATAAATGCCCGGATTGCCGGGCATTTATGAACTTATGATGCTGACTCGTTTACCGATGAGACAGCGATTTCTGTGAGTAGGATGTCAGTTTGCTTTTCCTCATCAAGAGTTTGCTGGAGCAATTGCTCTGCTTCAGTATGGTTCATCAATTTTGCAAAAGTAACCAAACAGCCATAGCTGGCAATTTCATAATGTTCTACTTTTTGTGCAGCGGAAATGAGTGCTGCGTCTAATGCCGGATCATCTTCAAAATTTTCAATGATTTCGTCAGCTTCCTCTAATAGGCCCTCCATTGCTTTACATTTTTTACCCCGTGCAGCGATGCCCAAAGCTCCAAACACCTCTTTAAGCCGCTCGATTTGACCTTGAGTTTGGCTGTGGTGTTCCTCAAATGCTTGCTTCAATTGTTCATCTTCTGCCGCTTTGCTCATTTTCTTTAAACCTTTTAAGAGCTGTTTTTCCGCGCCTAGAATATCTTTTAATTCGTCTACAAATAACTCATGTAAATGCTCATTTGGCATTTGTTGCTGATTTTGATTCGATTTTGCCATAATTCTTTTTTAGAGATGGACATGAGTCAGGAGAAGATCGTTTTTAAAATTCTCAATTTTGATTTCAGTCTTTTCACTTCCGATCATCAATTATTGGTGATGGCATTAAAGTAATGATCGAAGATCAATATTGTCCTCCTCGAAAATCGGATAAAGAATTTGCATTAAAATCACTTTCTATACAACTATTTTGAATTTTGAACTGTTGACTCCATAGTCATGTAGAAGATAAGTATAGTTTGCTTCTATTTGCTCCATAATTTATAAATAGAAAGGTAATGAATCCGAACGAAGACATATTAGAAAATATCGGTAAGTTGCTTGTTTCCGAAACTGTTGCAACTGCAGAAAGTGTTACAGCCGGAAAGCTTCAGTTTTTGTTGTCCCAGATCAAAGAAGCTTCGGACAATTTTAAAGGAGGCCTAACGGCATACACGCTGGAAGAAAAGGTCAATCTGTTGGGAATCGACGAAGAGGAAGGCAGAAGTTGTGACTGCGTGTCGCCCGAGATCGCACAAGACATGGCATTGCAGGCTTCGCATCTGTTTAATACCGACTACGGCATCGGTGTGACAGGCTACGCAACTCCCGTCGAAGAATCAAATTTTACATTATATGCATATTTTGCAATAGCTTATAAAATGGAAATTGTAATCTCGGAAAAAATAGACCTGCCGGCAGATCTCCTTGGACCGGATGCACAGGAGGAATACGCGAGAATTATTATTGCCGCTTTTGAAAATCTCCTTGCTTTGAAGACCGGTACACATTAGACGGAAATAAAGTCACGATTGTGAGATTACAGTTTAATTTTTCCCGCATGGTACTCATGCAAATTTTTCGCGAAATTGCTCGAGCAGTTATGACGTATCAATACAATTTTTGAGATGAAGACAGAGTGGTTCATTAATGAGTATTGTAGTTGGCTGATATATAGTCTATTACTTTGCCAATCCATTTGGTTTGACTTAATTTACGCTGAGATTCAATTCCGCCATTATTTGCTTTTTAATCTCTGCAGGAATGAGGTTTTCCTCTATAGCATCAGTAAGAATGTGGTAATTTACTTTAGCTAACGTCCATTGTAAGTCCCAGTTCAATTTCAAATGATCATCAGGATTCGCATATGTCCCCCATATCTTCCTGCAGTCACTTTTAAGCCGATAGCATTTGTCTTCTCACCCCAATCTTTAACACTGATTTTATAACTGTTAAGTCCGGCCTGACTTTTAATTATAGCGAATTCGCCATAATAAAAAAGAGGGTTATAAATGCTTTTCCAAATACCCAGATATTCAACAGTGTTTCTATTTCGAAGCCAATCACGAGAGCCGCTGCGACCTGGCCATATAGACATATCGAAAGCCCTCAAACAACATTCGTATGTGTGGTCTGCTGTGTGGGAAGATAGGGGAGTTTTGCTCTTTAGACGAAAATGATTATTTATTACCTTAGAGACAAAAAGGGAATTATCACGTCTTTAAATAATATGAATATCGGGCCTGTTACAGATACAGAACCTTTTGTTTTTTTTTTTTGCCGTAAAAACCCTTCATTTGTACTGAAGAGAAAGTAGTGATGATAAAAAAAGATCTTTTAATCCAACTAGCTGAAGAGCTTGACGATTACTGTTCCAATGAATCGGCAGATGGTACCCTCACTGAATTTTTAAAATACATGTATCTCAAAAATTCAATTGGGATCACTCAGACACGTAAAGTTGGAGGTGAACATGCTATTGTTTCGGAAAGAGACGTCCCGGCGGAAGATTTGGGTAAACTTCTTTTGATGATGAACCGTTATGCGAAACATTATATCAAGTTGGCATTCGAAGGAACTCATCTGCAGTCGCCAGAAGATTTTACTTTCCTGATGGTGCTATTCTCCTATGATAAACTCCTTCAAACAGAGCTGATTCGAAAAAATGCTGTCGAAAAGGCATCCGGCACGGAAGTCATCCGCAGGTTGATGCGACTTGGGCTAATTGAAGAAGCTCCCAAGGTTTCCGATAAACGGGCCAAACCGATCTCTATTTCCAATGCGGGCCGTGCCGAATTATTTAAGGTACTGCCTAAAATGAAAACCGTCGGTAACATTCTGATCGGAAACCTTTCCGATGAAGAACGAGATTTATTGATTATCCTATTGGCTAAGCTCGATCATCATCATCATATTCTGATGGATAAGAAAGACGTGACCGAGCTCGAACAATACCTGAAAAAGGATTAGAATTTGGCTAATCTTTTTTATTCAAAAAAGTATTTTTACATACATCATTTCTGATAACATTTCACATTAACCATACCTTTTTGAGCTAAATATTGTCGTGATCAAAGATTAAAGTTTTTTTTCTCTGACTAAGCATTACTTTTAGTTTTTTTGAAATTAGTATTATTTAATACTAATTTAGAGTTTAAATAAACTATATTTGCTTTTAAACTCTAAAGATTATAACATGCTTAACACAAAATTCTTGTTGACGACATCCGTTATGCTAAGTACGTTAACTTGTCTAGCCCAAAAGAAAGTACTATCTGGTACTGTGAAAGATGCAAATACTGGTGAGACATTGATCGGTGCAGTCGTTACAGAACAGGGTACGGAGCGGGCAACATCAACAAACAATTATGGTTTCTATTCCCTATTACTTGAAAAGGGCGAACGGATTGTGACCTTCAGTTATGTGGGATACGAGACTCAGACCAAAACAATCTCATTCATGGAATCGGCAAAGTATGATGTCGAACTTGTACCTAACCAGAAAGCGTTGGAAGAGGTTGTTGTTTCTGGCGTTCGGAAAAATCAGCATGTGCGCAGTCCACAGATGGGATCATTTAAATTCAGCATGGAGGAGATAAAAAATGTACCCGTACTATTTGGCGAGAAAGATTTACTCAAGACAATACAGCTTCTGCCCGGTGTACAAAGCGGAGGCGAAGGAAGCACAAATTTTTTTGTTCGCGGCGGAGGCGGAGACCAGAATCTGATTTTGCTGGATGAAGCTATCGTCTATAATGCGTCCCATCTTTTAGGTTTTTTTTCAACGTTCAATTCTGATGCCGTTAAGGACGTACAGCTTTACAAAGGTGGTATCCCAAGCCAATATGGCGGACGAATATCTTCTGTTCTGGATATTGCCATGGTGGATGGAAATCATAAAGAATTTTCTGCTGAAGGGGGTGTTGGGCTCATTGCATCACGCTTAAAAGTATCTGCACCCCTACCCAATGATCGTGGGGCGGTCATGCTCAGTGGCCGACGCACTTATGCAGATCTGTTTTTAAAACTTTCAAATGATCCAGACGTCAAAAATAGCAAATTATACTTTTATGATCTAAATGCCAAGGTGAACTATAAGATTGATGAACGCAATAAGATCTTCCTATCTGGTTATTTCGGAAAGGATGAGTTAGGGTTTTCCAATAAATTTGGTTTTAACTGGGGAAATAAAACAGCTACTGTACGTTGGAATCACATC